>Ga0210402_10000048_pt1 | contig 119678 bp, 120 predicted proteins | sample IncBWC7MmetaG_FD_161055 | JGI IMG/M metagenome (GOLD analysis project Ga0210402, IMG submission 161055) | Forest soil microbial communities from Barre Woods Harvard Forest LTER site, Petersham, Massachusetts, United States - Inc-BW-C-7-M | ecosystem: Environmental > Terrestrial > Soil >...
TGGTCTGCCATGAGACCTACAAGGATGCGGGCGGTGAGTGGGTCTCGCCGGACGAGGTCGAAAAGCGCGATGGCAAGGCCTTTTTGCGCGCCTCAGGCGCCGAAGTGCAGATCGGCGCCTCCGAGAAAATGTCCAAATCCAGAAGGAATGTGATCGCGCCGGAAGAGATCATCGACGTCTATGGCGCCGACACCATCCGCTGGTTCATGCTCTCCGACACCCCGCCGGAGCGCGATATCGAATGGACCGATGCCGGGGCGGAAGGCTGCTGGCGTTTTGTCCAGCGGGTCTGGCGTCTGGTGACTGAGCCGGTGAGCGTGAGAATTACTTCGATAGATGATAAGCCCAGTGGAAATTATTCGGGACCGGAACTTCAATTACGGCGAGCTACTCATCAAGCTATCGCCGGAGCTACCGACGATTTAAACAATCTTCGTTTTAACAAAGCCGTCGCTCAAATTTACTCGCTGACAAACGCCATCTCATCATCAGATTCGTCTGATGGAGTAATCAAGCGCGAGGCGCTACAAGCTTTGGTTCTTTTGCTTGCACCAATGATGCCTCATCTCGCAGAGGAATGTTGGCGTGCGCTAGGCCACACGACCTTGGTTGCTGAGGCGCCGTGGCCGAAGCATGATCCGGCGTTGGTCGCGTCGGATTTCAATACAATTGCAGTCCAGGTAAATGGAAAGCTCCGTGCGACTATGCAAGTGTTGCACGGGACATCGAAAGAGGACATTGAGGCAAGAGCGATGAGTCTTGATCCCGTTGTGCGTGCTCTGGATGGCAAAGCCCCCAACAAGGTGATTGTCGTACTGTCTCGCATTGTGAATATTGTTACCAGCGCACCCTCAGTCGAAGAAAAAAAGCCTTGAGGCGCTTAGCTGTTCTGATCGCGCTTCTGCCCCTGCTGGCGGGCTGCGGCTTTCACCCGCTCTATGGCGATCCCAAGCTGGAACCGCAGCTTGCCTCCATCTTTGTCGAGCCGGTGGCCGAGCGTGACGGCTATGAGCTGCGCAACACCCTGATCAATCTGCTGGGCAGCGACGGGGTGTCGGGCGGCAAGGCCTATCGCCTGCGCTTGATCCTGAATGAATCCAACCAGGGCGTGGCGCTGCAGAATAACGCCACCATCACCCGCTACAACGACACCCTGACCGTCAATTATGTGCTCAGCGACGCCAAGGGTACCGAAGTCATCCGTGGCACCCAGACCAGCCTTTCCTCCTATAACGTGGTGGCGTCGCCCTATTCGACCCTGTCGGCGCAGCAGGATGCCGACACCCGTGCCGCCAATGACATCGCCGAACGCATCCGCATCGATCTGGGCGCTTTCTTCCGGCAGCGGGGCCAGCCATGACCAGGGATTGGCGATGATTGCCCAACGTCCATGATTGCCCAACTTCCATGATAATAAGCCCGCGCGATGCCGACCGTTTTGCCATGGCTCCGCCCAAGACTCTGCGCGCCGCCCTGGTGTTCGGTCCCGATGCCGGCCTGGTGCGGGAGCGAGCCGAAAAGCTGATGAAATCGGTGGTGCCGGACATCGGCGATCCCTTTAACATCGCCGATCTCAGCGAAGCGGTGCTGGACGCCGATCCGGCGCGGCTGGCCGACGAAGCCGCCGCCATTTCCATGATGGGCGGGCGGCGGGTGGTGCGGGTGCGGGGCGCGGGCAACGGCCTTGCCGACCTGTTCGAGACATTTCTCGACAACCCGCCCGGCGATTCGCTGCTGGTGGTGGAAGCGGGCGATCTATCCAGGGGCGCGGGTTTGCGCAAATTGTTCGAAGACGATGACTCTGCCGCCGCGATTGCCTGTTATGCCGACACAGCCCGCGGCCTGGAGGATCTGGTGCGGGATGCCTTGCGCGCCGAAGGCCTCACCATCGCGCCCGATGCCCTGGCCGATGCGGTGTCGCGGCTGGGTTCGGATCGCGGCGTGTCGCGCCGGGAACTGGAAAAGCTGGCGCTCTATTGCAAGGGCCAGAAAAGCGTCAGCCTGGAGGATGTGCGCGCCGCCATGGGCGACGAGGCCGAGGCGCGCTCGGAAGAAGCTTCGGACGCGGCCGGTAGCGGCGATTTCGCCCGTCTCGACCTGGCGCTGGAACGGCTCTGGACGGCGGATACGTCGGCCATCGCAGTGATCCGGGCGGCAATGGGTCATTTCCAGCGGCTGGCGCTGGTGCGCGAAAATCTGGCCCGGGGCGAAAATCTGGATAGCGCCATCAAACAGCTCCGCCCTCCCATCCATTTCCTCCGCGCCGACAGCTTCAAGGCCCAGGCCCGCGCCTGGAGCGGCGAGAAAATCAATGACGCGCTGGACCTGCTGCTGGAGGCGGAGACGCTCTGCAAGACCACCGCCGTTCCCAATGAAGCCTTGTGCGGCCGCACCCTGATGAATATCTGCGCCATGGCGAAAGGCAAAAGCTAGTGCTGAAAGTCCGCGTCATTCCCTGCCTGGATATAAAAGACGGCCGCGTCGTCAAGGGCGTGAACTTCGTCGGGTTGCGCGATGCCGGCGATCCGGTGGAACAGGCGATCCTTTATGACGCGGCGGGGGCCGACGAGCTCTGTTTCCTGGACATCACCGCCAGCCATGAGGCGCGCGGCACGCTCCTTGGTGTCGTGCACCGCACCGCCGAAGTCTGCTTTATGCCTTTGACTGTGGGCGGCGGGGTCCGCAGCCTGGAAGACATCCGCGCCCTGTTGCTGGCGGGCGCCGACAAGGTGTCGATCAACACCGCGGCGGTGAACCGCCCGGAGTTCCTCCGCGAGGCGGCGGAAAAATTCGGCAGCCAATGCATTGTCGCCGCGATTGACGCCAAGAAAGCCCCCAGCGGCAAGTTCGAGATTTTCACCCATGGCGGGCGCACCGCCACCGGCATGGACGCGGTGGACTATGCCCAAAAAGCGGTGGCGCTGGGTGCGGGCGAAATCCTCCTCACCTCCATGGATCGCGACGGCACCAGGGCGGGCTATGACATCCCCTTGACCCGCGCCATCGCCGATGCGGTGACGGTTCCGGTGATCGCCTCGGGCGGGGTCGGCAGCGTGAACGATCTGGTCAAAGGCGTCACCGAAGGCCATGCCAGCGCGGTGCTGGCCGCGTCTATTTTCCATTTCGGCGAGATCAGCATTGCGGATGCAAAAGGCGCGTTGGCAAAAGCAGGCTTGCCCGTGCGGAACATCTGATTGTAGTTTCGCCGCATGGATGATCCGCGCCCTGCTTCGATTCATTCCCTGTCCCGCCGCGCCGCGCACCCGGCCCAGCCGGTCAAGGCGCGTTCCGCCCGCATCCACGCCAAAATGTCGCCGGACGATGCTTTCCGCACCACCCTGTCGGATTGCCTGGCCCAGATGACCGCCAATGCTGGGGTGCTGCGCGCCGGCCGTTCGGTGGAAGGCCTGCATCAGCTTCGCGTCGGCCTTCGAAGGCTGGAGGTGGCGCTGAAATCCTTCGGCGAAGCCTTTGAACAGCCCTGGCTGGAAGAGTTGCGCGGCCGCGCCAAGGTCTTGTCCAGCCGGCTCGGCCCCGCCCGCGATCTTGACGTGTTCCTGGAAGAGCTGCTCGCCGCGCCCGCCAAGGCCTTTTCCGGCGAGGAAGACGCCGAAATGTTCGCCAGCCTGCGCGGCGCGGCGGAAGAGGCGCGCGAGACAGCCTGGAAACAGGCCCATGACTGCATCGCCAGCGCCGATTTCACGGTGTTCATCGATGACGTCGCGGGGCTGGCCCAGTCGCGCCTGCCCCTGGCGCGCGACAACCGGGTGGGACCGTTGGCGGCGCGTATGCTGAGGCGCCAGGCGGCGCGGGCGAAAAAGCGCGGCCGCGCGGCCCGCAGCCATGAGGAAGGCGATCTGCACCGGCTGCGCATCGCGCTCAAGAAATTGCGCTACAGCGCCGAGTTTTTCGCGCCCCTCTATAAGAAAAAAAAAGTGAAACGGTATTTGTCTGAGGTCAAAAGGCTGCAGGATTGCCTGGGCCGCTTGAACGATATCGCCCATGCCCGCGCCGTGGTCACAAGGCTGGCGCCCGCCTCGCAGAGCAATGCCGGCGCCTTGCGCTTTGCCGCCGGCACCGTGCAGGGCTGGTACCGGGCCCGCCAGCCGCGGCTGATCAAGAAGGCCATGAAGCGCTGGGACCGGCTGAAAAATACCCAGGCATTCTGGCTCTAAGCGTTTACCAGCGCGACATTCAGGGCGTGCAGCGCCGGCCGCCCTAGCCTGTCCATTTCCAGCACCAGCGCCTTTGAGACATCCAGCTCTTCCGGCATCGGCGTCGCCATGTTCCAGCCGGTCGCCAGGGTGTAGGCGGCGCGCAGCACGCCCAGATGGGCGATAGCGACAGCATCGCTCTCCTCCCGCGCTGCATCACGCAGGAAATCCGCGACGCGGGCCAGCAGCTTCTGGGTGGATTCGCCGCCAGGCGGGCGAAATTCGGCGGCATGACCGGCGCGAAGGAATGCGTCATCGCCATCGCGCGCCAGGATTTCCGCCCGGCTGAGACCCTCCCATTCACCCCAGTTCTGCTCCATCAACCGCGCATCCAGGATCGGCTTTTCAAACCCCATGGCCTTGGCGGTCTGGCGGGCGCGCAGCAGCGGGCTGGCAAAGACGCGTGCGGCAGGAAAGGGCGGCCGCAGGGCCTGCATTGTCTGGAAGCCCTCCTCGCTGAGCGGAATATCGGTATGGCCCTGGACACGGCCTTGGGCATTCCATTCCGTCGGACCATGCCGCAGGAAAGCGATCTTCACGCCTCGATCTCCACGACTACGGGCACATGGTCCGACGCTTTCTGCCAGCCGCGCATTTTCTTCAGAATGGTCTGTGACTTGAGCCCGCCCTTAAGGCCGGGGCTTAGCCAGATATGGTCCAGCCTGCGGCCGCGATCCGAGGCCTCCCAGTCCGCCGCGCGATAGCTCCACCAGGAATAGATTTTCTCATTCTCTGGAACGAAATGCCGGGTGGCATCGGTCCAGTCGAGGGCGGCCTGCGCTTCCCCCAGCAGCCGCGTCTCGATCGGGGTGTGACTCACTACATCCAGCAATTGCTTGTGGCTCCAGACGTCATGTTCCAGGGGCGCGACATTGAGATCTCCCACCAGCAGCATTTTTTCGCTTTTGGATTTGCGGGCGAAGAATTTTTCCATTGCGGCCAGGAAATGCAGCTTGTGGGCGAATTTGTCGTTGCGCTTGGGATCGGGAATGTCGCCGCCCGCCGGAACATAGAAATTATGCAGTTCCACGCCGTTCTCGAACGTCGCACTCATATGCCTGGCATGGCCTTCGCGGCAGAAATCCTGCACCCCGGTTTTCCTGAAAGGCAGGCGCGAGAGGATCGCCACCCCGTGATAGACCTTCTGGCCGTGGATCGCCTGATGCACATAGCCAAGTTTTTTCAGGGCTTCGCCGGGGAACAGCTCATTGACGACCTTGGTCTCCTGCAGCGCCAGCACATCGGGCTGCTGGTCCCGCAGGAAGCGCGTCACCAGCCCGATGCGATGACGCACCGAATTGATGTTCCAGGTGGCGACCTTCATATTTTGCACGACCTCTATGTTGCACTTGCACAGTCGGTTAAGGAAGAATGAAGTGCTATATATTATCGTTTGATTACAGCATATTATGGCATGACCTGCGACAAATTCGCGCCCAATCTTGGGGAAAACACGCAGTTGAACCGGGAGTAAAACCACCTATTATATTGCAGTGCAGCAAAGGCCGGAGGGGCATTCCTTGCCAAAGGCCCGATATTAAGGAGTAACACCATGATTAGTCTTCATATTCACCGACAGGCCGCTCTCAGCGAAAAGCTCAGCCAGATACTTTCCGCCATTGTCCTGGTTTTAACCGGCGCCTTGGCGTTGGTCACTCTCGCCGCTTCCTGATCGCTCCAGCGGCCAGCGCGCCCTTGGACTGACATCGATTGGGTCCGCCGCGCCGCCGGCAAACCGCTCCAGCCCCGCCCAGCCGATCATCGCCGCATTGTCGGTGCAAAGCCGGGCGGGCGGAATGCGGATATTGAAATCATGGCTCTCGGCCAGGACCGTCAGCGCCGAGCCGATCGCGACATTGGCGGCCACGCCGCCCGCCACCACCAGTGAGGGCGTTTCAATCTCCGGAAAATCCCGCCCGAACAGCGCCAGCGCATTGCCGGTGCGGTCGCAAAGAATATCGATCACCGCGGCCTGAAATGACGCTGCGGCGTCATTCACATCCACTGCGCCAGATTGCACCAGCTGGCGCATGGCGGTTTTCAGGCCTGAGAAGGAAAAATCCGCACCTGCCCGCCCCAATAAGGGGCGGGGCAGGGGATAGCGTTTGGCATTGCCTTGCGCTGCCGCCACTTCCACATTCGGCCCGCCCGGATAAGGCAGGCGGAGCAGCTTGGCGACCTTGTCAAAAGCTTCGCCCGCCGCATCATCCTGGGTGGTGCCGTAAAGCCGGAATCTATCCGGACCTTCCACCGCCAGAAGCTGACAATGACCGCCGGAGATCAGCAGCAAAAGGTAGGGAAACGCCACGCCATCGGTCAGCCGCGCGGTCAGGGCATGACCCGCAAGATGATTGACGGCAATGAGCGGCTTGCCAGCGCCGAGCGCCAGCGCTTTGGCGGTCGTCAGCCCCACCATCACCCCGCCGATCAGTCCCGGCCCTGCCGTGGCGGCAATGGCGTCGATCTCCGCCAACGAGACTTTTGCGTCTTTCAGCGCCTGTTCCACCACGCCATCCAATATCTCCATATGGGCGCGGGAGGCGATTTCCGGCACCACCCCGCCATAAGGCGCATGGGCTTCGGTCTGGCTGAATATGATATTGGCGAGGATCTCCCCCGGCCCCGGCGGGAACCCGCGCACCACCGCAGCCGCGGTTTCGTCGCAGCTGGTCTCAATCCCGAGCACGGTGAAAGTGTCCAAAATCCCATTCTTCCGCTAAGACGCTGCTCGTCTAACGCAGATAGAGCCTCATCGCAAAAACATGCGTATTTTGATCACCCGGCCGATCGAAGATAGCGAGGAAACCACCCGGCAACTGGCGCTTCGCGGCCATCAGGGATTGGTCGCGCCACTGATGACGCTGCGCTTCCTGGACGGGCCAGACGTGACTTTGGAAAATGTGCAGGCGATCCTGGCGACCAGCGCCAATGGCGTGCGCGCGCTGGCCCGCCGCACGCCAAAGCGCGACGTGGCCCTGTTCGCGGTCGGGCCGCAGACCGCGACAGAGGCGCAGAGACTGGGATTTCGAAGCGTAAAAAGCGCCGATGGCGATGCCAGGGCGCTGGCGCTTGCAGCATCACGCTGGGCCGAGCCCGGCAAAGGCACGCTGTTGCATGTGGCGGGCGAGGGCAATGACGGAAAGCTCGCCGATAGCCTTTCCGCATTCACCGTCCGGCGGGAAATCCTCTATGCCGTGCACCCCGTGGAAAAAATGCCGGAAGCCGCCGCCGCCGCCTTGCGTGAAGGCAAGGTCGAGGCGGCACTTTTCTACTCGCCCCGCAGCGCCGCGATATTCCGCGATTGCGCGGTCAGGGAAGCCCTGCCGGTTAAGGCTCTGATTGCAATCTGTATCAGCGCCGCCGCCGCTGCCGCCCTGGCGCCGCTGTCCTTCCGGGATGTCCGGGTGGCCGCCAGGCCCAACCAGGCCAGTCTCCTGAAGTCGCTCGATGAGCCAAATACTACAACTTAAGATTGTGGATCAAAGGGCCGCGAATCAGGACGCTTGCGGGAAAGCCGGGCTCCCGTCACACTTCGCGCATGCAGCATGAGGCCTTTGCGAACGCCGAGGACCTGGGAGGGGCGGATATCGCCGCTACCGCGCCACGCCCGTCTCGCGCCGGCCAGGATTCGCCCTACCAGAATTACACCCTGGGTGCTGCCTATGACGAAATGTTTGAAGCGGGTGGCAGTCCGCGCGCGCCTTATGCCGCGCTGGATGGCCGGATATCGACCCTGCCCCTGGAAGAGTTGAATCGCCGCCAACAGGCCTGCGAGCAAAGTTTCTTGCATCAGGGCATTACGTTCACCGTCTATAGCGACAATCGCGCCACCGAACGGATCATTCCCACCGATCTATTGCCCCGCATCGTCACCGCGGCGGAATGGGAACGCATCGAGCGCGGCCTTACCCAACGCATCCTGGCGCTCAATCTTTTCCTGCGCGACATTTACAGCGACGGGCGCGTGCTGAAAGACGGCGTGCTGCCGCGCTCGATGATTTATGGCTCCAAGCACTATCGCCGCGAGATGCGCGGATTGCCGGTGCCGCATGGCGCCTATGTCAATATCTGCGGCAGCGACCTGATCCGCAACGAGCGTGGCGAGTTTGTCGTGTTGGAAGACAATCTGCGCGTGCCTTCGGGTGTTTCCTACATGCTGGCCAACCGCGATGTGGTGCGGCGCGCCTTTCCCGGCGTCTTCCGGGCGATGAATGTGCGCGCCATCGAACAATATCCGCTGGAGCTTCTGGCCACCCTCCGAAGCCTGGCGCCGTTTCACGACGATGTTTCCATCGCGGTGCTGACGCCTGGTGTCTTCAACTCCGCCTATTTCGAGCATGCCTTCCTCGCCCGCCAGATGGGCGTGGAGCTGGTGGAAGGCCGCGATCTTCTGGTCAACGACAATGTCGTCTACACCCGCACCACGTCGGGCCTGAAGCGCATTGACGTCATTTATCGCCGCATTGATGACGATTTCATCGACCCTTTGATCTTTCGCGAGGATTCGGCGCTCGGCGTGCCGGGTCTGTTCAACGCCTATCGTGCCGGCAATGTGATGATTGCCAATGCGCTCGGCACCGGCGTGGCCGACGACAAGGCGGTTTACGCCTATGTGCCGCGCCTGATCCGCTACTATCTTTCGGAAGAGCCCTTGATCGAGAATGTCGAGACCTTCCTCTGCCGCGAGGAAAAATCCCTCAATCATGTTCTTGCCAATCTCGACAAGCTGGTGGTGAAGGCGGTGGGAGAAAGCGGCGGCTATGGCATGCTGGTCGGCCCGCATGCCAGCCAGGCCGAGCGCGACGAGTTCGCCCGCAAGCTCAAATCCGATCCCGACAATTATATCGCCCAACCCACCATTCAGCTTTCCACCGCGCCGACATTTGTCGGCAACGGCGTGGAATCGCGGCATGTGGATTTGCGCCCCTTTATTCTGCATGGCTCGGAAACCAAGATCGTGCCGGGCGCGCTGACCCGCGTGGCCCTGAAGCGCGGCAGCCTGGTGGTGAATTCCAGTCAGGGCGGCGGCTCCAAGGACACCTGGGTGCTGGGGCAATAAATGTTGAGCCGGGTCGCCGACAGCCTTTACTGGATGAGCCGTTACATAGAGCGGGCTGAGCATACCGCGCGCGTGATGGCGGTGAAGCTGGAATCGATGATCGAACAGACGCCGGAAGACGCGATGGCGTCCTGGGCGCGGGTGATCGAGGCCCTGACTGGCGAAATGGCGCTGGATGCCTCTCAGGATGCTTTTCTCACCACCCGCAAGCTGGCCTTTGACCGCGAAAACAAAGCCGCGCTGATAACCTCGCTGGCGATGGCGCGCGACAATGCCCGTCAGGTGCGCGAAGCGCTTTCCAATGAAGTCTGGGAAAATCTCAACCGGCTTTACCTGCGCCTGGCGCCGGTGACCATGGATTCCATATGGGTGCACACCCCGGCGCGCCTGTTTCGCGAGGCATTGGAAGACATGCACGCCCTGGAAGGCGTCACCTATTCCACCTTGAGCCATGGCGAAGGCTGGTACTTTCTGGAACTGGGCAAGCATATCGAGCGGGCGCAATTGCTGGGGCGGCTGCTGGATGTGCATTTTCGCGGACCGCGTGATGGCAGCCAGAGCACGCCCAAATATTTCGACTGGCTGGTGCTGCTGAAGTTCTGCACCGCTTTCGAGCCTTACACCAAGCTCTATACCGCCTCGATCCGCCCCCAGAAGATCGCCGAATTCCTCTTGTTCGATCCGGAATTTCCCCATTCCATCCGCTTTTCCGTCGACCGTGTCACCGATGCGCTGGCCCGGGTGGCGCCAGGCGCGCCGCCAGCCCGTCGTGCCGCGGTGGAACGGCTGGCGGGCCGGCTCAAGGCCAGCGTGGATTTCGGACAGATCGACGAACTGATGTCGGGCGGTATTGCGGGCTTTCTCGCCGACATCACCCGGCAGTGTGAAAAAATCCACGAAACGCTGTATGCGTCTTTCATCACCTATGGCGCGGAAACTGTTTTATGAGGCGCATTTTCGGCGGAAAACCGCTTCACACTTTTCCTGAAAATGCGCGGGGGCTCTAATGTTCTACTCCATCCGCCACGTCACCCGTTTCCGCTATTCCGACCCGGTGCGCGAATCGGTGATGGAATTGCGCATGCAGCCTCGCTCGGAAGGGCCGCAGACCTTGCGGAGTTTCCAGATCGCCACCAACCCGCGCGCCCAGCTTTATGCCTATACCGATCATCTTGGCAACGCGGTTTATCATTTCAATCTGCTGCGCGAGCATGAGGAATTGCGCATCGAGGCGCAGGCGGTGGTGGAATTGGGAATCCTGCCCCAGGCGCCGGAGCATCTCGACCAGCTGGAATGGGGCCGCTACAACAATTACAATCTTACCGACGATCATTTCGACATGCTGGGACCGTCGAAATTCGCGCGGCTGTCGCCCGAGCTCGTCACCTTCATGAAGATCGCGGAACTGGAAAAGCCGGAAGGCGATCCGCTGACCGCGATGAAAAAGCTTCAGCGCGCGATTTACGACTCGTTCGACTATCAATCCGGCATCACGGAAGTGCATTCGCCCATTGAACATGCCCTGCGCGAGCGGCGCGGTGTTTGCCAGGATTTCGCCCATATCATGATCGCCATCGCCCGCGCCTGGGGCGTGCCGTCCCGCTATGTCTCCGGCTATATGTATCATCGCGGCAACCGCGACCGCTCCATGGCCGACGCCACCCATGCCTGGGTGGAAGCCTATCTGCCCTCCCTGGGCTGGCTGGGTTTCGACCCTACCAACAATATCCCGGCGGGTGAGCGGCATGTGCGCGCCGCGGTTGGGCGTGACTATGCCGATGTGCCGCCGACCCGTGGCACCTTCAAGGGCGTGGCGGACAGCGAGCTTTCCATCGCGGTGGGGATCGAGCCGACCCAGGCGCCGGTGCGCCATGAGGATTTCCTGAAAGTGGCCCGGCCGATGACATCGCCGGCGACCCATTCGATGCCCGAGCGGCTTTATCACCATCAGCAGCAGCAACAGCAGCAATAGGTATTAACGCCTGTGCCGCCCAAAATGCGGGCAGGCAGAGATAGTCATTAATGGAGCATGGAAAAACTGGCTCTCGCCAAGGCCCCCCATGTTTAATAACTGGTGAACGTAATCGTCCAAATGGCCAAGCCTTTGTTAACTCCTGACGGAATATGGTCATGAGGCTTGAACCAAGGACGGCCCCCCATGCCGCTGAAACTGTCGTTGAAACCTGGCGAGAAATTCGTGCTCAATGGCGCGGTGCTCTCCAATGGCGATAAACGCACCAGCCTGGTGATCCAGAACAAGGCCTGTGTGCTGCGCGAGAAAGACATCATGCAGCCAAAGGACGCCAATACCCCGGCGCGCCGGGTCTATCTGGCGATCATGATGATGTATCTCGACGGGCAGGCGAGCGAAGGGCCCTATAACGAATTTGCGCTGCGCATGACCGAGTTCATGGGCGCGATCCAGAACCGCGCGGTGCTTGCCGCCTGCGTGGAAATCAGCCGCGATGTCGTGCAGGGCGCCTATTACAAGGCGCTGATCTCATGCCGGAAATTGTTTGACTTCGAACAGGAGCGCCTTAGCTATGACCCTGAAGAACTACCAAAACGTACAGCGCGCGGTTGAAGATCCGCGGGCGACGGAATACCGCCTTTTCGGGCAGGTGACCGGCGCTCTGATCGACGCCAAGACGGGCAACGCCCAGGGCGCGCCCCTGGTCAAGGCGATCGACTGGAACAAGCGGCTTTGGCGCACGCTGGCAGCCGATTGCATGGATGACCGCAACACCCTGACCGTGGAAGTACGCGCCAAGATTGTTTCGCTCTCGCTCTGGGTTTCGAAATATTCGCGCAGCGTGACGCGTGAAAAAGCGCCGATCGATCCTCTGATCGAGATCAACCGCACCATCATGCAGGGCTTGCAGGGCAACGCCGGCTGAACCATTTCAAGGGGGCTTACCAAACCCGGCGCGTCCACCGCGCCGGGTTTTTCTTTTATTGGTCGCACGGCGCTTGAACGCGGACGCGCCCATTATTTCATGGGCGTCTTTGGCGCCGCTCGGAATTTCCCGTCACCGCCTAGGCAACTTTTCGTTCGATACGCTGGCGCCAGCGAACGGGCAAGAATTGCCTCAACCGGCAAAACATACCTAACGAGAAGTGGCCTAGGCCCTAAAAGGTCCTAATATAATCAATATCTTATACCGTTAAGGGCGTGGCACGCCGGTTGCAAAAGTTCCGGCGGGTCACTTTGGCCCTCGGGTTTGCAGAACGCGCGCCCCCACCAGGAATGATGGAGAATACCTATGTCTTTTAGCGTCAACACCAATGCCGGCGCCATGGTGGCGCTGCAATACCTCCAACAGACCCAGGGTCAGCTTGACCGGACCCAGTCTGCCATCAACAGCGGCCTCAAGGTCGCGTCGGCAAAGGATGATGGCGCGATCTACGCCATTGCCCAGAACCAGCGCGGTGCTGTGGCCGGATTTTCATCTGTCATCAACAGCCTGAACAATGGCTCTTCCGCCATCGAGGTGGCCCTTTCGGCGGGTCAGTCGATTTCGGATCTGCTGATCCAGTTGAAACAGAAGGCGCTGTCCGCGGCTGATACCTCGCTCGATACGGCGAGCCGTCAGGCGCTGAATGCGGATTTCACGGCCCTGCGCGATCAGATCACCACGATCGTCAAGAATGCCGTATTCAACGGGTTCAACCTGGTTGATGGCTCGACCAACAAGGTCCAGGCTTTGGCCTCGGCCGATGGATCGCGCCATGTCTCGGCCCAGGCGCAGAATCTGAGCCTGTCCGGCGCGATCGTGACCCTCAAGACCACCAGCACGGTCTCGACCCAGGTCAAGGCGTCCGCGCTGATCGCCACGATCCAAACCTCGCTCTCCAACGTCAACTCCGCTCTTGCGAAGCTGTCGGCTGGCGCCGCGAAGTTCTCGATCCAGGCGACCTTTACCCAGAAGCTTTCCGACACCCTGACAACCGGCATCGGCAATCTCGTCGACGCCAACATGGCGCAGGAAAGCGCTCAGTTGCAATCGCTACAGGTCAAGCAGCAGCTGGGCATCCAGGCGCTTGCGATCGCCAACCAGGCGCCGCAGACGATCCTGTCGTTGTTCAGATAAGACTTCCAGCAAGTGATGGGCGGCGCTTTGCGCCGCCCTTTTCTTTTGGATCTTAAGGCAAGCAGTCCGGCCGCCGCCGCGGCGAACGGCGCTTTGCGCCCGAATCCGGCATGTTCGATAATGTGCCTTGCCGCGATCCGATTCGAGCGGTCTGTTCACTTGGCGAGACGAGAATATGAGCCCCAACATGGAATCATGCGATGAGCCGTGCCGGGTGTGCGGCGCCACGATAGCTGCCTTTAAAGTCAGCAAATCATCGGGGCCGTATGTTTCCAATTGGGTGACGTGCGGCGGATGCGGCGTGCAGCGCATCTGCCCCTATCCGGCGGAAGCGGAACTGGCCGCCTACTACAACGACAAATATCTGGAGAAAAAATGCACCGGCTCCGTCAGCCATTTGTTGCGGTTCTCGGCAGAATACCGGCCTACGGTCTTCAACGAATACGCCCAGTCGGTAGCCGATGCCGGCCTGTCCACAGCGATGATACTCAAATCAAGAATTTTGGATTTCGGCTGTGCGGACGGTATTTTTCTCGACTGGCTGCGCAGTCTGGGTGTTGATCAGAACCAGCTTTGTGGAATCGATATCTCCGATGAGATGGTTCAGATCGCCAGGCAGAAAGGCCATCGCGCTGTTTCCGTCGCATCACAGGCCGAATTGTCCGGCGAAAAATTCGATCTCGTGACGCTGTGGGATGTGCTGGAACATCTGCTCAATCCCGTTGAGACACTCGGAAATCTCACGCAATTCCTGAAGCCCGGCGGCCACATATTGCTACAAACCCCAAGAACGGGATTGCTTTCGGACATTCTCGCGGAAGCTTTTGAACACTATCTTCCGATTGAACACATACATCTGTTCCCGCGTGATACCCTGATCAATTGCATGACGCCCCTGGGGTTTCGCATCATCAAGGCCATGAGTTTCGGCGCCAATGCGCCGGCCACCAAGGTTCCGCGCCCCTACAAATCCGCTTACGACCAGCTCGCCAAGCGGACGGACAATGGCGCGACGCAGGTATTGCTCTGCAAGTGGCAATGACTGTCAATCGGCGCAGCCGCCTGAACGCACTCGCTTTTTAGAAAAAGTGGAAGTATTTGCCGCCCACCCGGCAAAGTTTGCCGATAACCGGCAGTTTTTGCCCGGCTCTTTTTTCCGTCCGGCAGGTTTCGCCGGGACCGATTTTCCTGGGTCCGGGAAAATCGATGTTTAAGTAAAACTGAATTCGTTCCGGCATGAGGCTTGCCAATAAGCCCGTGGGCAAAATGCCCAATGAGCAAAAGCTCACACACCAGAATGGAGAGACAAAATGGCTTTTAGTGTTAATACCAACACCGGCGCAATGATCGCGCTGCAGTACCTTACCCAGACCCAGGGCCAACTCAGCGCAACCCAGAACGCCATCAACAGCGGCCTCAAGGTTGCCACCGCGCGTGACGATGGCGCCATTTACGCCATTGCTCAGAATCAGCGTGGCGCGGTTGCCGGCTATGCCTCGGTCATCAACTCGATCAATAACGGCACGTCCGCCATCGACGTCGCGCTTTCCGCGGGCCAGTCGATTTCGGACCTGTTGATTCAGCTCAAGACGAAGGCGCTTTCAGCCGCCGACAGCTCGCTCGATACGGCGAGCCGCCAGGCCCTGAACGCGGACTTCACCGCTCTGCGCGATCAGATCACAACGATCGTCAAGAACGCGGTGTTCAACGGCTTCAACCTGGTTGACGGTACGACCACGCAGGTTACGGCTCTGGCCTCGGCTGACGGCACGCGCCGCATCACCACCGCGGCTCAGAAACTGACCCTGTCGGGCGCCATCGTGACCCTGAAGTCGACGGCCACGATCTCGACCCAGGCGAAAGCCTCGACCCTGATCGCCACGATCCAGACCTCGCTCGTCAACGTCAACTCCGCTCTTGCGAAGCTGTCGGCTGGCGCCGCGAAGTTCTCGATCCAGGCGACCTTTGCCCAGAAGTTGTCAGACGTTCTGACGACCGGCATCGGCAACCTGGTCGACGCCAACATGGCGTACGAAAGCGCCCAGCTGCAGTCGCTGCAAGTCAAGCAGCAACTCGGCGTTCAGGCTCTGTCGATCGCCAATCAGTCTCCGCAGACTGTGTTGTCTCTGTTCCGTTAAGCCATAGCTGGGCGGCGGCTTTTGCCGCCGCCCACGCTTAATCGTCGTCGGGAGACTGCAAGAAATGCGGCTCCCGCCCCGAGGCGAAGGGAACTTCTGGTGGGACAAAAATCGAAGGGTAGGCACCGGGGGGTGGCCTACCCTTCGATCGTTTTTGCGCCATTATCAGCTTGTTTGGATCTGGATCTTGGCCAGTGCGGCATGGGCGGCTTCCAGTGCCGCCTCGCGGCTGGCGCCGCTGGCCAGGACCATGGCGCCCACGCCGCCGTCAAAGGAAATAATATCTCCGGCGCTGGCCGCAAGCGCCTCCGCGATGCCGGGAATCTTTGCTGCCTCCTCAAGGCCCGTCACCTCCACCACCTTGCCAGGCTTTGGGTAGGCGTAGCGCTGGATCACCGGCGTGGAATATCGGGGCGTCAGATCCGTTTCATGGACCGGCTCACCCAGCGCGATCTTGATTGCCGCGCCGATGAAATTCACACCGTTGTGAAGCGGAATCTGCCTGGTGCAAAATAGCCCGCCGGACAGCCGGGCCGCCAGGCCGATAAGATGAGGTTCGCCCTCATGGATCACCAGACTGCTCTGGAAGGTGCCGTCAACCAGACCCAATGCGCTGGCCGCCCGCGCCACCAGGTCGCGCATTCGCGCCTGCATGTCCTGCGGCTGACGGCTGGGAAGTTCGCCGCCATTGTCGATGAACAAAGGCGAATAGCGCTCCAGATGTTCGAAGTTGCGGTCGCAGAAAGCGGGCGTGAAACAGCGCCCGCCCGTCACCAGGGTTTCGGCGGAAAGCTGCGGTCCCTCCAGATATTTCTCCACCATCACCCGCTCGGTCGGGGATTGAGAGCGGGCCAGCACAAATGCTCCGGCCAGGTCTTCCATCCCTGCGATGCGCTGCACGCCGCCTGAGTCCGGGCCGTCCACCGGCTTGATCACCAGATCGCGGCCATGGCTGATGGCGACGCGTTGCAATTCCTGGGGTGTGCGCACCTCCGCGAACCAGGGCGACGCGACACAAGCCGAGACGAAACTTTTCTTCATTGCCAGCCGGTCCGCCGCCAGCTCTGCCACATGCACCGGCAGGCCGGGCAGGCGCAGTCTTTGCGCCACGGCGGCGGCGGTAAGCGGGTCTCCTGCGGCTATCGCGATCACGCCGTCAATCTTGCGGATTTTGCGGTTGTAGCGTTCCGCGGCGGCGGCGGTATCCGCTGGCGCGCGCGCGTCGGCAATCAGGCAGGAATCGGCGAAGGCAAATCCCGGGGCCTGCGGATCGCCATCCGACATCACCACATTCAGGTCCATCTCCTTGGCGCGCCGGGCGGCGTCAGCCGCCTCGATCCCGCCGGAAATGATCAGCAACGTTTTTCCCGAAGACATCGATTCAACGAGTTCCTGTCGTTAACCGCTTCTTAGTCATACGCTCTTTAGAAATGGTTAAATGGAGCGAAGCGGATTCAGCTCTCATGAACATTTGCCAATTGCCGGTTCGGCGCTGATCCGTTGCACCGGCGGAGCCGAGTTCGGCCTTGGTTCCGTCATGCGGATGGTGGCGTTGGCGCGGGCATTGCGCGACTGCGAAAGCATCCGGGTGAGCTTCGCCGTGAGCGGCGCCGATGCCGCCCTCAATCCCATCCGCCGCGCCGGTTTTGAAGCCAGCAAGATCGATTCGGCCGGCGAGTTTGCCGCCCTTGTCTCGGAACGCAAGCCGGACATCTTGATCCTGGATGGTCCCGGCGGACCCAGCCACGCCGAAGCACAAGCCTTGCGCTGCGAGGTGAGATTGATGGCGGCGATCGACAATCGCTCGGACCTCAGGCTGGCCTGCGATTTCGCCTATTACCCGCCGCTGCCCCAGGTCAGGGACCTGGGCTGGGCGGGCGCGCGCACCGTGCCCCGTATCGGTTGGGGCTATGCGCCTCTGGGCCTTTATCCGCGCCCTACCCCAGCCCGGGCGCCGGGCTCGCGCCCAACCCTGTTGGTAGCGATGGGGGGCAGCGATCCCATGGGATTGACCCTGCGCGCGGCCCGGCTGCTGGCGCCGCTCGATTCCGTCTTTCGTATCCGGTTCGTCGTCGGCAGGGTCATGAAAAATGCCGGAAAGGTGGCGGCGGGCATCGTGGCGATGAAAAACAACTTCGAGACCGTGGAAGGCGCCGACGATCTCTCCACCGAGTATGCCTCGGCCGACCTGGCCCTGTGTGCCTTCGGCGCCATTGCCTATGAGCTTGCCGCTTTCGGCGTGCCTGCCCTTTATCTTGGCCTCACCGATGACGAAGCAAGTTCAGCCTCCGCTTTCGCCGATGCCGGCATGGGCGCATTGCTGGGTGCCGCGGACCGGGTGGCCGACGCGGAGATCCTGGGCGCAGTCAAGGCTTTGATGAACGATCCCGTCCGCCGCCGTGAGATGCGCAATCGCGCCCTTGCCGCCATCGATGGCGGCGGCGCCGCGCGTATCGCCGCCGACTTGGCACAGGCCTTGAGGGAAGAGAGAGTTCCGGTCAGAGCCGCGCGATAAACGCGCTTGCCTGCGAAAAAGCGTCAGACCAGTTGCCGCGCGTGCCGGGCATCACGCAGACACAGGACGGGGCCAAAGGTTCATACGCCTGGCCGAATGACGTCCAGCTTCTGCCATAGAGAATTTTCAGGGTCTTTACCCCCGCGCCGGCGCCCAGCCATGACACGGCGGTCGGCGCGCTGACCAGCACGTCAAGCGCCGACAGCATGGCGCAGGTGCGGTCGATCTCATTTTTCTGATCCAGCCCTTGGGGTACAAAAATCCTGCGTCCGCTCAGGGCTTCCAGTTCGGCGATTTCGTGGAGGCTGGCATCATACTGAGCCGAGATCAACGCACCAGGCAGGTCTTTCAGAAACTCCGCCCAGGCCGCAAGCGGCGCATATTGCACGGCCCTGTGACCGCCGCTTTTGCCGCTGCGCCAGCAAATCCCGATGGCAGGCGAAGGACCAAGGCCGGCGAAAACCCCATGCCAGCGTACCTGCTCGCCCAGGTCGGGTTTGAGAAAGGCGTGATCGGCGGGAAATGCGCCCAGCGATTTGCGCAAATAGCGCGGCAGCGACCCCATCAGGACCGCGGCGTTGGCGCCGCCCTGCGATTTCAGCCAGCCATAATCGGCGATCACCCGTCCGCCGATGGATTTGTGTTCGGCGGGGTGCACGGCGGCATCGGGAAAAGAGCGGGCGAATAGAGGCGCCAGCCGCTTCTCGCATTCCAGTATCACCGAACCGTCATCCCGCTTCGCCCGCGTGATCAGCTCGCCGAACAGGCTGGCGAACATCAATTCGTCGCCCACCCCCTGCTCGGAGCGCACCAGAAGGCGAATCTTTTTCAAAGGGCCGCCGCTCCAGGCCGCCAGCGGCTGTTCGGCCACAGGTACCTTGCCTAGAACCTCCGCCCGCGCTGCATAGTCGCGCCAGCCATCCTTGAGATTGCCGGTCATCAGATGAAGCATCGCGCGGTTCAGCCGTATCTGGGCATTGCCGGGATCCGCCTTGAGCGCCTGACCGTACAGTGTTCGCGCGCCCTCATGGTCGGCGCTGTCGGCCAGAAGATCGGCCAGATTCGAAAGGGCTGGGGCGTAATTTGGACTGGCCGCCAATGCCGCGCGGTAATGAATGGCGGCCTTGTCATTGTCGCCGCTCTCGCTCCAGGCAGCTCCCATGGTCAAGTGGAGCTCGGGGCTTTGCGGGCACCTTGCCAGCGCCGGTTCCAGCAAAGCGCGCGCCGCCTCGAACTGGCCTTCGAGGCGCAGAAGATTGGCCAGGTTGACCAGCGCCTCGATGCGGCCGGGTTCCAGCGCCAGGACCTTGGAAAAGAATTGCCGCGCCATCGCGGGCTGGCCCAGGGCGCGGGCAGTATTGCCCAGCGCGAACAGGACCTTGGTGTCGGACGGGGACGCCGCCAGGGCCTGCTCGAAACATTCGATGGCCTCGAAATGCCGCCCGGCGGAGGCGAATTTCAGGCCCTGGTCATAGGCGGTGGCGGCTTGCATGGCCAAATCTTGCCGGATGGTGCGTTAAGGCCGTGTTAAGCACGATTTGGCGCGGAACTACTGGTCAATTCCCTCCCAGTTATTAGCGCCCCCTTAAGGCGTCGCATGGGATTTTGGAGCAAGGCAGAAAACCCATGTCCAGCATTGGCGGCAATTTGGATTCGATCTTGGTGAGCTATTATCAGGCTCAGCAAGCGTCCAGCCCATCGGCCATCGCCGCCAACAGCGCCATCAACGCCGCCAACGCGGCCGTCAATCAGAAAAAAACCGCCACCTCCGGCGACGTGCCGCCCTGGACAACTTCCCCACCGGCCCAGATCGCGCAGCAGGCGCAGGTACTCTCGGCCACCAATTTCCTCGACACATCGAAAGTGCCGTTGTCGCCGGGCGCCACCAGCGACACCAAGACCGAGCAGGACAATCAGAAACTCTTTTCGCTCTACAGCGCCGTCAATTCCCTTTCCACACTCGCGATGATGGCACAGAGCAGCACGGCTACCTCCGGACAACTCGCCGGCCTCAATGCGCGTTTCCAAACCGGTCTTTCCCAGGTGGAGAATTTTCTCTCATCCACCGATTTCAACAATTTCACCCTGCAGGCCGCCACGCCGTCACCCAGCGTAACCTCCACCGCGGGCATTACTTTCGGCGGCTTCACTTACGCAACGCAGCAGCTGGTCACCAACAGCAATCTGAACACTCCGATGTCCGGGGTTTCGGCCTCCGACAGTTTCACAATCGCGGTGAAAAAAGGCGGCGTCACCACCAATGTCGCGATTGATCTCAGCCAGGTTACGGGACCGCTGACCCTGGGCAATATCGTCAGCTATGTGAATTCACAGCTTTCCGCGGCCGGCTTTTCCACCCGGTTCCAGAAGACGCAAAAAGGCGGCACCACGACATCCGACGCCACCGCGACGTATGGCCTGCAAATCACGCCTGGCGGGAATGAAACGATTTCGCTTTCTGCCGCATCCACGCCCGCGCTCTATATGGTGGGAAATTCGGGCAGCGCCTCCGAGGTCAACACCGCCATCGGCAGTGGCGCCAATGCTCCGGTCTCCACCACCGCCGCCGACCAGAGCGGCCGCCTCACCAAGATTGACGGCCTCAGCGGCAGTCCCACGGCCATCCTCAACTCCAACCAGGATGCCTCAACTGGAACCACGACCGCCGCCGCCACGGCGGTGGATGCCAGCGGCAATATCTATACGCTGGGCAATGCCACCGGCAATTTCGGCAACGAGATCAACCAAGGCGCCCAGGACGCCTATCTCACCAAATATGATTCCGCCGGCAATGTGGTGTGGCAGCATCTGGTGGGAAGCGCCGGCGCGGCTTCGGGTTATGGTCTGGCGCTGGATCCGGCTGGTGGTGTTGTCATAACCGGTGCATCGACCGCCGATCTCACAACGACTTCCGTCGCTAACGGCAACAACGATTCCTTTGTCGCCAGCTATGACGCGAACGGCAACCAGACCTGGATCAAACAGATCCAGACTCTCGCCACCAACCAGTCCAACAGCGTCAGCGTGGACGCCAGCGGCAATGTCTATATCGGCGGCTCGGTATCCGGCGGCGTGATCGGCGCCGGCCAAACTGCCCAGGGCGGCAGCGACGCCTATCTGGCCAAATTCGATTCCAGGGGCAATCTCCTGGCGGAAAATCAGTTCGGCACCAGTGGCGCCGACCAGGTCAGCGCCACCGCCACCGGCAGCGATGGAAGCCTGTATGTCGCCAGTGTGCAAAACGGCAATGCGGTGATTGCCAAATATGCCGGCGGCGACATCACCGCCGCGCCCGTATGGACTCAGAATCTCGGCGCACTATCCGCGGGCGGCGATATCGGCGGACTCACCATCTCGGGCAATCAGATCTATGTCTCCGGCACCACCAGCAATGCCAACCTGACCGCCGGCGGTCAGGCCAGCATCGCCGCCGCTTCAAGCGGGGGCACCGATGCCTTTGTGTTCAATCTCACCGACAATGGTACTACAGCCGCTGCCAATCGCGTGTCTTATGTCGGCACGGGCGCCAGCGATCAGGGCGGCGCGGTGACCGTCGCCCCGGATGGCACGGTCTATCTGACCGGTTCAACCACAGGCACTTTCGCGGGCCAGCAGCGCAATGTGCCAAACGTCACCAACGCGTTCGCTACCGCGCTCAATGCTGATGGCAGTGTCGCCTGGACAAGGCAATATGGCGGCGCTTCGGGCCAATCCACCGGAGCGGGCCTGGCGGTGGACCCCAATGGCGCCAGTGTGCTTGATGCCCTGGGCCTGCCGCGTGGCACCATCAATCTCAATCAGTCCGTGGACCTGGCCTCCCAGACGACATTGCGCCCCGGCGACAGTTTCCAGATTAAGATCCAAGGCGTGGCGCCGCGCACCGCCACCATCACCATCGACAAGGGTGAAACGCTGAATTCGCTGGCCACCAAGATCAATGCCCAGTTGGGCAGCATCGGCAAGGCCACGACCAATTATAGCGGCAATACCGAAGGCCTGAAGCTCACGGTGAATGCCGGCCAGACCATCAGTCTTGTGTCCGGCCCCAGCGATTTCGACGCCCTGTCGCGGCTGGGGATTGCAGCCGAGGTGCTCAGCGCCCCCGCCAGCGGCAATGCCAGCACCACCACGTCAAGCAGCCAGTCAACCACCCCGACCTTCGGCCTGGGGTTGACCGGCGGCTTCGCCGGTACGCTCGATATTTCCACCAAGACCGGCGCCGACCTGGCCCGCTCGCAATTGCTGACGGTGCTGTCAAACATCCAGAAGACTTATCAGACCAGCAACACGCCGCCCGCCGCCGCCGCCGGGCCGGGCAATTTGACGGGGGTCGCGCCAGCCTCCGCCAGCGCCCAGCTTGCGAACTATAGCCTGGCGCTGTCGCTCCTGGGAACCAGCAGCGACACCGCCGTCAACAATATTGCCACTATCGTCGCGCAAAACGGCCTGTAAAAAGCGCGCTGGCTGTTCCCATTGGGAAGCAAAGGTTGCGCACGGCCGATCCGCCAAGCGCCGGCCGGACTAGAGCATAATCGCGATTCATCGCAATTATGCTCTAGATTATTGGATTATCGCGCGATCTTGCGGAGTTGGTAGCGGCAGCGTGTCAACCGGTACCCACTTTTCCGGATCGCGCTCTAGACGACTTTGTTGAACACCATCGCGCCGGACGGCTTCGGCGCCATTCCGGGACGAGGGCCGTATGCGCGCGTCGGCGCATTCATGCGCTCTACCTCGCGCGCGATGGCCTGGATCATGCCTTCCGAGGCGGTCTTCACCCGCGTCAGCATGCGGGCATGCAATTTCAGAACGTCGCGGAATTTTGCCGTGATGGTGAGAAAACGGGTGCGCAGGGCCAGGGGCGCGGCCTTGGCGATGCGGATATCGAAACCCTGCGCCTCCCGGCCATAAATGACAGAGAGTTTCTGAATTTCCGGATCCATGCTCACCATTTTGGATGGCGTACCCGCCTTCAGCGCGGCGATGTCGCTTTCCAGCGCAACAATCAGGCGCTCGGCCATGGTGATCAATCGTTCGATTTTCGGCTCGTCACGCATCTCAGTTGCCTGCGACACTTGCGGGCACTTCCTGGTGCTTCATAAGCTGGCGTTGGACCGCATCGGCCAGACCGAAGCCGCCGCGCTGCACGATGGATTTGCCGTACTGGTCTATCATCAGGGAACGAAACATTTCTTCGCCCTCGCCGCCGCCGGTGGGACCGTCGGTGGAAATGCCGGAAAACATCGAACCCAGGAACTGGGAAATGAACACGCTCTCGAATTCCTTGGCGGCCTTGCCGGTTGCGGCGGCATTGCCGCCGGCCGCCGGTGGTTTCACTGGTGCGGCCATCATGAGGGAAGATGGGGCCAGCATCATGGCGCTCTGAATGTTCGCGTCCATCAGCCGATCACCTGAATATCGGCCTGAAGGGCGCCCGCGGCCTTGATCGCTTGCAGGATCGAGATGATATCGCGCGGGCCGACACCCAGTGCATTGAGGCCGTCCACCACGCTCTGCAGGCTGACGCCCGGATGCAGCACGGCCATCTTGTTGCCTTTACTGTCATCAATCTGGATGCTGGTGCGCGGCACTTCCGTGGTCTGGCCGGTGTTGGAGAAGGGCGCGGGCTGACTGACTTGCGGCGTTTCCTGAACCCGGATGGTGAGATTGCCTTGCGCGATGGCGACGGTGGAGATGCGCACATCTGCGCCCATTACGATCACGCCGGAATTCTGGTCAATGATGACCTTGGCGGGCTGGTCGGGATCGACTTTGACCTGCTCGATGTCGGTGAGAAGGCCCATCGTCCCACCCGTATAGTTGGCGGGCATGGTCAGCGCGACATTCGAGGGATCGGACGCCACAGCAACCTTGCTGCCGAGATAGGAATTGATCGCGCTGGCGATGCGGGTCGCCGTGGTCAGGTCGGGATTGTGCAGCGACAGCTTCAGCGAATTGAGGCTGGCAAGGGTGAAGCCGGTTTCCTTTTCCACGATGGCGCCGTTGGAGATGCGGCCGGCTGTGGGAACGCCGCGGGTCACGCTGGCGGCGTCGCCCTGGGCCGAAAATCCGGTGACCGCCACGGGGCCTTGGCCGAGGGCGTAAATCTGCCCATCCGCGCCGAACAGCGGGGTCACCAGCAAAGTGCCGCCCTGGAGATTTTTGGCATCGCCCATCGCGGACACTGAAACGTCAATATGGGTGCCCTGGCCGGCAAAAGCGGGCAGGCTGGCGGTCACCATCACGGCGGCGACATTCTTGGTCTGCATGGTCTGGCCGCGGGTATTGACGCCCAGCCTTTCCAGCATGGTCTGGATGGATTGCTGGGTGAAAGGCGCGTTCTTGAGCGAGTCGCCCGTGCCGGCCAGGCCGACCACCAGGCCATAGCCGACCAGCATATTGTCGCGAATGCCTTCGACGTCCACCAGGTCCTTGACCCGGGAAAAGGCAAGAACGGGGACGGGAGCCGCGGCGAGGGCGGCTCCAATAGCAATGGCAGCGAGACGTATATAAAGCGGTGCGCGCATGGTTCCGGCTTCTGCCTGTTTCTGTGTCCCCCCTTGCCAATTTCGTGCCGCGCCTCGTTTTTACTTTACCAATGCATTTTCAATGGCTTATATCATATCCTGAACGGTGTTCGGAGTGGTCAGGCATTTTTTGCCGGTACCAAATGGCCGTGGCCCGGCGTTTGTCGCCGGTCTGCATGGACAGGGGTTCGTGTCGTTCCTATCTTCGATTCGACTTCGCTCTTTGCGTGCAAGGACCCCATGGCTGCCCGACCCGCCCTGCTCTGCATTCTTGATGGTTGGGGCTGGCGCACCGATCCCACCGACAACGCCATCGCAGCCGCCCAAACACCCAACTACACCAAGCTGCTCACGCAATGTCCGCATGCCCTGCTTCAGACATCCGGCCGCGCCGTAGGGCTGCCCAGTGGCCAGATGGGCAATTCCGAAGTCGGGCACATGAATATCGGCGCGGGGCGTGTCGTCGCCCAGGACCTGCCGCGCATTGATTCTGCTATCGAGGACGGATCTTTGGCCGAGCTTCCAGCGCTCAAGGAAATCATTCGCAAAACCCAGGGGAGCGCGGAGCGTCCGGGCGAGCAGGAGCGACCAATAAGAGGTGGTGGCGTGCATCTGATGGGCCTGATGTCTCCCGGCGGTGTGCATGCTCATCAGGATCATATGGCGGCCCTGGTGGAAATCCTGTCGGCGGCGGGCCTGCCGGTCCTGGTGCATGCTTTTCTGGATGGCCGCGACACGCCGCCCAAGAGCGCGCGCGGCTTTCTGCAGAAATTCCTCAGCGACATCCAGGGCTGCGCCGGAGTGCGGCTGGCCACAGTGTCGGGCCGTTACTACGCCATGGACCGCGACAAGCGCTGGGACCGGGTCGAAAAAGCCTATGCCGCGATGGTGGAGGCTTCCGGCCGCCGCTTCGATGACGTCTTCGCCGCGCTGGACGCATCCTATGCCGATGCGGTCAACGACGAATTTCTGGTGCCCGCTATTCTGGGAGATTATGCCGGCATGGCGGATGGCGATTCACTTTTGTTTGCAAATTTCCGGGCCGACCGGGCGCGCGAGATTTCGCTGGCGCTGCTGGAAAAGGATTTCAGTTATTTCGAAAGGGGCCGATCGGTGAAATTTTCTGCCGCCGCCGGCATGACGGAATATTCCGAGGAATTGACGTCGATGATGACGTCGCTGTTTGCGCCCCAGAATGTGCGCGAGACGCTGGGCGAGGTGATGGCCGAACATCATTTCAAGCAACTGCGTATCGCCGAGACCGAGAAATACGCGCACGTCACTTTTTTCCTCAATGCCGGACGCGAAGACCCCTATCCGGGCGAGGATCGCATCCTGGTGCCCAGCCCCAAGGTCGCCACTTACGATCACAAGCCGGAAATGAGCGCCTACCAGGTGACCGACAAGCTGGTTGAAGCCATTGGCTCGGATAAATACGATCTGATCGTGTGCAATTATGCCAATCCGGACATGGTGGGCCATACCGGCGTGATGCAGGCTGCGATAAAGGCCGTGGATGTGATTGATGAATGCCTGGGGCGCCTGGTTGACGCGATCGCAAAGGCGGGCGGCATGATGCTGCTCACCGCCGATCACGGAAATATCGAATTGATGAAGGATCCCGAAACCGGCGAACCCTTCACCGCCCATACCACCTTCGATGTGCCGATTGTGCTTTATGGCGCGCCCAAATCCGTGAAACTGGAAAATGGCCGTCTGGCCGATATCGCGCCCACGCTATTGGCGCTGATGGGGCTTGATAAACCCGGTGTGATGACCGGCCATTCCCTGCTGGCGGGCGCGCCGGCCAAAAAGGAGAATGCCTGAGCGCTGGAAAAAATGTTCTTCTCCTGTCGGCGCTGGTCTGCGCCGCTCCCGCTTTCGCGGAGCGCGTCCAGGTCCCGGTCAGTCCGCGCCCGCGCCCGGCGCTGCAATCGGATACGGCGCCGGAAACGCCGGAACCGCCCATGGATCTCAGTCAGGCCTTGCCAAGCGAGAGCCTGAAAGGTCTGCCCTCCAGCCAGCAGCAACTGGGCGCGTTCAATGCCGAGTTGGCAAAGGGCCGACCCGCTCTTGCCGGCGCAAAAGCCAAAAGCCTGGCGCTGGCGTCAGAGGCGGCATCCCTGCGGCAGAAGTTGATTGACACCGCGGCCCGTATCCAATCGCTGGAACGCGAGCAGAGCGGTTTGGCGAATAGGATCGCGCAGCTTCAGGCGCAGGATGACGCGCTGGCCGATGGTTTTGCCCGCGACCGCGTTTCGGTGACGCGGCTTCTGGCGATTCTGGAGAGATTGCAGCATGACATGCCGCCCGCACTGGCGGTCCGGCCCGATGACGCGCTGGCGGCGGCGCGCGGCGCCATGCTGGTGGGAGCGTCGTTGCCGCCGGTTTACGCCCAGGCCGCTAACCTGGCCCGGCGCATCGAAAAACTCAAATCCACGCGCACCGCCTTGGTGGCGCGCCGGCTTGACGCCGCCAGGACGGCCGCCTCGCTGGCGGTGGCGCACGCGGATCTTCAGACCCTATCGGCACAAAAGGACCGCGAGGCGGCGGGCGCCGCCAGCCTTTATACCGACCTCAATGCCCGGCTGGACACAATTGCGCGCGAAGCGGCCGATTACGCTGCGCTGGTGACGCGGGTCAACGCCCTGCGCCGAGCCGAGCCTGGCTCGGAAGGCAATATTGTGACCGTCACGGCGCAAAAAACCGGTTCCATAGGTGTTCTGACAAAAGCTTCATTGCTGGAACCGGTGGCGGGGTCTCAGGTGCCCGGCGGCCCGGAAAGCGACAAAAACCCCGGTATTACCTATGCAACCCTGCCCGGGGCCCAGGTGATTGCCCCTGCCGACGGCAAGGTTCTTTTCGCGGGCGCTTACCATAAGGAGGGTCAGGTCTTGATCCTGGAGATCACCACTGGCTACGATATTGTATTGTCTGGACTTGGGCGTGTGACGGTGCGGCCTGGTGATCAATTGCTTGCGGGCGAACCGGTTGGCATTATGCCCAAGGAGTCTGAATTTGATGCTGGGGGTTTGGGTGCAGGGCCGCAGACGCGGCTTTATTTTGAGCTTCGCCAGAATGGCAAGGGGCTCGACCCGGAACCTTGGTTAACAAGCGCAATGCGGAAGGCAAAGAAAACATGAAACGTTTTGCTCTGGTGGGTAGCGGTGTGATCGCCGGTTTTGGCATCGCCCTGGGCGTGATGTCAGCGGCACATGGCGCCAACGATACCAGTGCCTATCGTCAGCTCGATCTGTTCTCCGATGCCTTTGAACGTGTCCGCGCCAACTATGTGCGTCCGGTTCAGGATAGCGAACTGATCAATGCCGCGATCCAGGGCATGGTCTCCAACCTCGATCCCCATTCCAGCTATATGGATTCCAAGTCCTATGGCGACATGCAGATCACCACGCATGGTCAGTTCGGCGGCGTCGGCATCGAAGTGACGCAGGAAGACGGCCTGATCAAGGTGATCTCGCCGATCGATGGCACGCCCGCGGCCAAGGCCGGCATCAAATCGGGCGACCGCATTGCCGCGATTGACGGAACCTCGATCCAGGGCATGGCGCTGACTGACGCGATCGACAAGATGCGCGGTCCTGTCGGCGCCAAGATTACGCTGACGGTGCTGCGAGAGGGCGAGAAAAAGCCGTTTGACGTCACGCTCGAACGCGCCACCGTTGCGGTCGACGCCACCACCTGGCGGCGCGAAGGCGATATCGGTTACATCCGCATGCCCGGCTTCAACGAGCAGACCGCTTCCGGTCTGGAAAAGGGCGTGCGGGATCTGAAGAAACAGATCGGTCCCGGCATCAAGGGTTATGTACTCGACCTGCGCAACAATCCGGGCGGCCTGCTGGATCAGGCGATCCAGGTGTCGGACGACTTTCTCACCGGCGGGGAAGTGGTCTCCACCCGCGGCCGTCATCCCGAAGATACCCAGCGCTATGACGCCAAGGGTGGCGACATCACCGACGGCAAGCCTGTCGTGGTGCTGATCAATGCCGGCACGGCCTCGGCGTCGGAAATCGTTTCCGGCGCGCTGCAGGATCACAAACGCGCCACCATTATCGGCATGACCAGCTTCGGCAAAGGCTCGGTGCAGACCATCATTCCCCTGGGCGAGGCCGGTGGCGCGCTGCGCCTGACCACGGCGCGCTATTTCACCCCGTCGGGCCACTCCATCCAGGCCCAGGGCATCGTTCCCGATATCGCAGTGGCCCAGGGCGATGAGGCCAATGTGCCCAAGATCGCGCGCCCCTCGGAAGCCGACCTGCCGGGCCATCTGGTGGGCGAGCCGATAACCCGCAAGCCGGGCCCGGTCATCCAGCCGGCGCCGGGCAAGAAGTATGACGACTTCCAGCTTTCCTATGCCCTGGACCTGCTGCACGGGAAAATGACGGTCGCCTCGGCCAACAGCCAGCCGACGGCGACTGCTTCGCAGTAGGCTTTTTCACGACCCCTCCGGCCTTTTGGCAGGGGCGAGGCGCTGCCCGCTGGGCGGGCGTTCGGCTGGCAAAAGCTTCGCTGGAGTTTTTGCTTTTCGGCCTCATGGAGAAGCGGGACTTGGCGCGCTTCCCCGCCCTGTTAACCCCCCCGTAACCATGGCTTGTTAACTCTTGCGCCATGGCAGACACCGCCTTCACCGAGGATGAGCGCGCGCCGCGCGCCGCGCGTGCATTGGGGCTGGCCACCGCGATAGTGTTTTGCCTCCTGACCGCCGGCGCGCTGGGAATTACCCTGCTCGGCACGGTGACGCCGCCGGTTGTTGTCCTCGACCTGTCCTTCCTGCCGGCGGCGAAACCCGCCCCGCCGCAAAACATTCCGGCCGACATCACCGCGCCTCCCGTGGTGGTCGACAAGCCCCTGTTCGCGGGCAAGGCATTGGTCGCCGATCCGGCACTGATCGAAAATTCGCCCGTGGGACCTTTGCCGCGTATTGCCGATGACGGCCGAAAACCGATGACTGTCTATGCCGCTCCCGCCGCGGCCGGGAAATTCCGCATCGCCATCGTTGTCTCCGGTTTGGGCATCAGCGCCAAGGCAACCACCGCAGCGCTCGCCAGCCTGCCGCCTGGCGTCACAATGGGATTTGCGCCCTATGCCGGCGATGTGCAGCATTGGGTGAATGAGGCGCGCCAGTCCGGCCATGAAGTGCTGCTGGAAGTGCCGATGGAGCCGTTCGATTTTCCCGACAGCGATCCCGGTCCCTACACATTGCGCGCCGGAGTGGACGAGGATTCCAACCTGCAGCGCCTGACATGGACACTGTCGCGCTTTACCGGCTATGCCGGCGTCACCAATCTCCTGGGCCAGCGGTTCTTGTCGAATCCCGATGCCCTGTCTCCCGCCCTGACCTATATGGCGCGGCGAGGCCTTTATTTCTATGACAATGGCGCCAGCGCGGGGTCGGCCGCGCCGCAGGCGGCTGGCGCCACGGCCACGCCCTTCGCCCGATCCAATGAATCGCTGGACGGCATTCAGACCGCGCTGGAAATAGATCGCCATCTTTCGGCGCTGGAAGACCAGGCCCGCGCCCATGGCAGCGCCATTGGTTCAGGTTTCCTTTATCCCGTCACGCTAGACCGCATCGCTGCCTGGTCGGAAGGCCTTCAGGGGCGGGGGTTTGTTCTGGTGCCGGTTTCCGCCATAGTGACAGGCCCTAGCAAATAAACTGGGGCGCGGGTCTTTTGCCCCCTGAGTTCGTCGCGCGTGCTCACGTACGTCCGTACGCTCCGCACGACGCTCCTTCTCAGGTGCCAAAATCCCTCGCGCCTGGTCCGTTCAAGAGCCCGAGTATGTCTAGCGATCTTCCCTATCGCCCTTGCATCGGCCTTATGCTGTTCAACCGGCAGGGGCAGGTCTTTGTCGGCAAGCGCATAGACCAGACCGTGGAAGGATGGCAGATGCCGCAAGGCGGCATTGATGAAGGCGAGGAGCCGCGCAGCGCGGCGCTGCGCGAACTGAAGGAAGAGACCGGCACCGCCAAGGCAAAGATCATTGGCGAGATGGAAAACTGGCTGACCTATGATCTGCCGCCGCATCTGGTCGGTATTGCCTTTCACGGCAAATACCGGGGTCAGCGCCAGAAATGGTTCGCACTGCGCTTCCTGGGCGAGGATGGCGACATAGACCTTCACACCCACGAGCCGGAATTCGCGGAATGGAAATGGGTGGAGTTGGACGCGCTCCCCGGCCTGATCGTGCCGTTCAAGCGCGACACCTATGCCGCGGTCATCGCCGCGTTCGCCCGCCTGGCGAAGCTGTCGTGAAAGCAAAAGCCCCCCCGGCGCCGGATGGCGCCAATCGGACAAAGCCGCCGGATGGCGCCAATCGGACAAAGCCGCCGGATGGCGCCAAACAAATAAAGCCGCCGGACAGCGCCAAACAGAAAAGCAAAAAAGCGCCGGTCGTGATGATTCATGGCGCCTTTGCAGGACCCTGGTCCTGGGACGAGTTTGCCGCGAAATTCCGCGATGCCGGCTATAAGGTGCACGCCCCTTCCTTGCGCCACCATGACGGAGAAAAGCCGCCAGCCAGTCTGGGCCAGACCAGCCTCACCGACTATGCCGACGATCTGGAAACGCTTTTGGAGGAACTGGACGCGCCTCCCATTCTTATCGGTCATTCAATGGGCGGATTGCTGGCGCAGATGCTGGCGGCGCGCTGCGACGTTCGTGCTCTTGTATTGCTGGCACCGTCAGCGCCGTGGGGCGTGCCGCCCAGCACCCTGTTCGAGATCGCCAGCGCCCAGAGCATGCTGCTGAATGTCGGCTTCTGGAATTCGGTCCTCAAGCCGGATCAGCATATAGCAGGCCGCAACTCTCTTGACCGGTTGCCCCAGGCCAGGCGCGATGCGTTGTTCGCGCGCTTTGTGCCGGAATCGGGCCGGGCGGCTTTTGAGATCATGCACTGGGGTCTGGATATGCGCCGTGCCAGCGAAGTGGATGCCAGCAAGGTCGACTGTCCGCTGCTTCTCATCGCGGGCGGCGAAGATCGCGTCAACCCGCCCGGCACGGTGGAGCGCATCGCGGCGCTGTATGGCGGCCGCGCGCAATACGAGAAATTTTCCGGCATGAGTCATTGGCTGGTGGCCGAGCCGGGCTGGGACAAGGTTGCCGCCCGCGCCCTGGAGTGGCTCGGGAAGCTCGACTAGTTTAGCAGATCCCGGAAATAGGCAATGGTGCGATCCAGGCCATCCTCCAGGGGAACCTGCGGCGACCATCCCAATTTGCTGCGCGCCAGGGAAATATCCGGCTGGCGCTGTTTGGGATCGTCCATCGGCAAGGGGCGGAACTCGATCGGGGATTTGGAGCCGGTGGCTTTCACCACTTTTTCGGCCAATTCACGAATACTGAACTCTTTCGGATTGCCCAGATTGATGGGGCCGGTGACTTCTACCGGCGAAGCCATCAGCGCGATGAGCCCGTCGACCATGTCGTCCACATAGCAGAAGGAACGGGTCTGGCTGCCGTCCCCGAACAGCGTGATCGGCTCCGCCTTCAGGGCCTGGACGATGAAATTGGAGACCACACGGCCATCATTGGGATGCATCCGCGGCCCGTAGGTGTTGAAGATGCGGGCGACCTTGATCGCGAGCTTGTGCTGGCGGTGATAATCGAAGAACAGAGTCTCCGCACAGCGTTTGCCTTCATCGTAGCAGGAGCGCGGACCGATGGGATTCACATTGCCCCAATAGTCCTCGGTCTGCGGGTGGACGACGGGATCGCCATACACTTCACTGGTCGAAGCCTGAAGGATTCTGACTTTAAGGCGCTTGGCCAACCCCAGCATATTGATCGCGCCATGCACGCTCACTTTCGTCGTTTGCACGGGGTCCCGCTGATAGTGAATCGGCGATGCCGGGCAGGCGAGATTGTAGATCTCGTCAACCTCAAGGAAGAGCGGAAAGGTGATATCGTGGCGGATAAATTCGAATCGCGGGTTGGCCATCAACTGCAGAATGTTCCGGCGCGAGCCGGTGTACATGTTGTCAACGCAGATGACTTCATGTCCCCGGTCCAACAGCCGATCACATAGAAACGAGCCGATAAACCCGGCGCCGCCGGTGACGAGTATCCGTTTTTCCCCCAGCATTGCGATCGAATTCCCTGCCCAGATTTTGCGTTGGCGTCACATTCCAGTATAATTGTGGCATACTTCACAGTATCTTCCAGCACAAAGCCGGAGGGGCAATTGCTGTCCTTACCCCCTTGGATATGGGCTTGTGCGCTTGCGCCTTTCATTGGCAGCTTTTTGGGCGTCGTGGTGACGCGCCATGACGCTTTGGGGTCGGCCATGACCGGTCGATCGGCCTGCGATACCTGCGGTACGACCCTGCGCGCGCGGGATCTGGTGCCCGTTCTGAGCTGGGTGGCATCACGGGGGCATTGCCGGCACTGCGGAGCGTCCATCGGATGGTTTTATCCGGCGATCGAAATCTGCGCCCTTATCGTGGCACTCTGGTCGAGTACGGCGTTTTCGGGAGCCGCATTCTGGATCAGCTGCTGCCTGGGTTGGGCACTGGTTGCGCTGGCGGTCGCGGATTTCAAATATCTTCTGCTTCCGGATTTTCTCACCTTGCCGCTGGTCGCAGCGGGGCTGGCGGCGAACTGGTTTTTGGACCCTGCGACGCCCATCGCCCACGTCATTGGCGCGGCGGTGGGTTTTGGCGCTGTCATGGTGCTGCGCTTTATCTATGAAAGGCTGCGCGGCCGAGAAGGCATGGGCGTGGGAGACGCAAAGCTTCTTGCGGCGGCCGGGGCCTGGACGGGCTGGGCGGGTTTGTCCAGCGTTCTTGCCATTGCCGCGGTGTCGGCCCTGATTTTCGCATTGCTGAGGGGCGCGCGCGCGCGCCATCTCTCACTTGCCGACAGCGTTCCCTTCGGGCCTTTCCTGGCGGGCGGCCTCTGGATTGTCTGGCTTTACGGGCCGCTCGCAATCGCATAGGCCCGTCCCGCGTCGAGCCCAGTGCCAGGAAGGCATGGCCGCCGAAACACGGATTCTCCCGGAAATTCCGGAGAATATCGCGAGCAGGGCCAAGGGGCGGATCAATGCCCCTGTACGCAGCAAGGCCGGCGAGCCTATTATCCGTCTGCCGGATACCAGGCCCGCAGGCGGCCCCTTGATTGTGGCCTCATAGCGATGAGATTGGCCGTAGCGGGACGAGCAACTTTATATCGTTCTAAAGCTGCGGAAAATGCTCATGGCTCTGGACCGGCCGTTGCTGCGCAAGGCCTTTAAGGTCGTGCGGCAGCTGACCGTCTTTGGCAAAAATGTTAAGAAACTCCAAGCAAATGCCCCCTATTATCCATTTAAAGCCTTGAACAGGATCGCGTGATGTTGGTGGCCGTAAAATCCCCGCCCTCGCCGGCTGAGGTCGTTGACGCTCTCGCCGACCATTTTGTCGAGATGGGCATGCTGGATGCCAACGGCCTGGAACGCGGCCGCCGCACCGCGGCCGAGAGCGGCGCACGTCTGGACACAGTGCTCACCCAGCTGGGGCTGGTCAGCGAGCGCGCCCTGGCGGAAACAATCGCCTCACTGCTGTCGCTGAAGCTGGCCGCCCCCGCCGATTATCCGCATGCCGCGATCCTGCCCGGCCGGTTTCGCCTGAAATTCCTGCGCAAGGCCCGCGCGATACCCATTGCCGTGACCGACCAGACGATCACGGTGGCCATGGCGGACCCCCTGGACGATTTCGCGGCGTCCTCGATTGCGGTTGCTGCCGGCCGGGATGTGGAACGCTGCGTCGCCGTTCCCATCGAAATCGAAGCGGCTTTGGAGCGTCTCTACAAACCCGAAGAGTCTCATTCCGATGCCGCCATCGACGATATCGGATCTGCCGCCACGGTCGAGGACGACGCCGATCGGCTGAGGGACTTGGCGAGCGAGGCGCCGCTCATTCGCCTGGTCAACCAGCTGATCTCACAGGCCGTCGAATCGCGCGCATCCGATATTCACATCGATCCCTTCGAAAATCTGCTGCGCGTTCGTTATCGCTATGACGGCGTTTTGCATGAAGTGGAGGCGCCCCCGCGCAGCCTTCAGGCAGCGGTCGTGTCGCGCATCAAGATCATGGCCATGCTTGATATCGCCGAGCGGCGGCTGCCGCAGGACGGAAGAATAAAACTGGTGGTGCGCGGTCAGGAAGTGGATTTACGTGTCTCTACGATTCCCTCGCTTCACGGCGAAAGCGTGGTTCTGCGCATTCTCGACCGCTCCGCCGTCAATCTCGATTTTGAAAAGCTGGGACTCGAAGACGGGCTACGCCAGCGGTTCTGCCATCAGCTGGGCCTTCCCAATGGCATCGTTCTGGTCACCGGGCCGACGGGAAGCGGCAAGACCACCACCCTTTACACCGCATTGCTGCATTTGAATTCGGTTGAGCGAAACATTGTCACGGTGGAAGACCCGATCGAATATCAGCTTCCCGGCATCACCCAGATGCAGGTCAAGCCGCAGATCGGCCTGAATTTCGCAAGTCTCCTGCGCTCCATCCTGCGCCACGATCCCGATATTATCATGATCGGCGAAATACGCGACCTTGAGACGGCCCAGATCGCCATCCAGGCATCGCTTACCGGGCACCTTGTGCTGTCAACGCTCCACACCAACAGCGCGGCGGCGACAATCGCGCGCCTGCGCGATATGGGACTGGAAGACTATCTTCTGACCGCAACCCTGAACGGAATCCTGGCGCAACGCCTTGTCCGGCGGTTATGTGCAGTCTGCAAACGGCCGGTCGAGCTGACGCCGGAATTGTCCGCGCGCTTCGGCCTGCGGCAGATCAACTCTGGAAAGTCTTCCACCATTATTTATGAAGCGGCAGGTTGTCCGAAATGCCGCGGAACAGGTTATGCCGGCCGGATTGCCGTCGCCGAACTCATCGTCCCCGACGATCATATTCACCGCCTCATTCTCTCGCGGGCAAATCATACCGAGATCCAGGAGGCGGCGCGTTCGACGGGCATGCAGACGATGTACGAGGCCGGCCTGCGCCAGGTGGTCGCCGGGACCACATCATTGGCCGAGATCCTGCGCAGCATCCGGCTGGAAGCCTAGCAATGCCCCAGTTCCGCTATACTGCCATCGACATGGCCGGCAAAAGGTCCAGCGGCACCATCGAGGCTGCCAGCGTTCTGGCTGTCGCCGATCATCTTCATGGCCGGCATCATCTTCTGCTTCGTGCCGACGAGGTGGGCAAAGGCGGTTGGATTGCCGAGTTCCTGCATGCCGATCTGCGCTTTTCCCGCGGCCTTCCCAAGTCGGCCATCGCCCAGTTTACCCGCGAGCTCGCGGTCATGCTCGAAGCCGGACAGGATATCGACCGCGCTTTGCGTTTTTTGGCTGAAACAAGCAGCAGCGGCACGGAACGAAGGATATTCGAGTCGCTGAGGGATCAGGTTCGCGGCGGCAAGTCGTTCGCGGCCAGCCTGGCCGAACACCCAGCCGTTTTTTCCCGCCTGTATGTCAGTCTGGTGCGGGCGGGGGAGGCGGGCGGGCAGTTGGCGCCGGGCCTGTCCCATCTTGCGGACCTTCTGGAACGCGAGACCAAGCTCACCGCAAGCGTACAGTCGGCGCTGATTTATCCAGCTCTCCTGGTCGTGGCGGCGGTGGGGACGATTTGCTTGCTGCTGACATATGTGCTGCCGCAATTCACGCCCATTTTCGCCCAGGCGGGTGCAAAACTTCCGGTCCAGACACGCATTCTAATCGCGGCCGGAGACCTGGTGCGAAACGATGGTCTCTGGATTTTGATGGGTTTCCTGGTGCTGGGGCTTGTCGCATATCGCGCATTGCAGACGCCGCAGTTGCGGCTGTCCGCGGAGCGGCTGGTGCTGCGGTTGCCCATTGTTGGGCTCTTGATCCGCAGAATCCAGGCCGCCAGGCTCACGCGCACGCTGGGAACCTTGTTGTGCAACGGCGTGAACCTGGTTACCGCCCTGGGCATCGGCCAGGACGTTCTCGGCAATCTCACCGCTGCCGCGATAGTGGACGGCGCCGTGTCCAAGGTCCGGGCGGGCGGCCGCCTGGCGCCGGCCCTCGCGGAAGGACATTTTTTTCCAGTGCAGACGGTGCAGCTCCTGCAGCTGGGCGAAGAGACGGGCAGGCTGGGAGAAATGGCGCTGCGTGTCGCCGATATTCACGACGAGCAGGTCTATCAGATGGTGCAGAGGCTTGTTTCGCTTCTGGTTCCCGTCATCACAATCATCATGGGCATTGTTGTGGCGGGTATCGTTGGATCCCTGCTGGTGGCGATGTTGAGTCTCAATGATTTGGCGGCCTGACCTCGCGCGAGACGCCGACGGCCACGCCGATCCGCGATCGGGGTTCACCTTGATAGAATTGCTCGTGGTCATAGCAATCATGGGCGTGACGCTCGCCCTTATTGGAAGCACCATGAGACCCGTTTCACCGGCAACTCACGCGCGTGCGGCGGCGCAGGAGATTTCGGGCGCCTTGCGCGCCGCGCGCAGCCTTGCCTTGATGAGCAATCGCAGCGTTGTTTTCACGCTGGAGCTTTCCCCTCCCGGCTATCAATGGGGCGCGGAATCCCGGCGGGCTTTGCCGGCCGATGTAAGCCTGGGATTGCTCACCGGCCGCGACCTGGTGAATTCAAAAGACGAAGGCAGCATCCGGTTCGACCCTGACGGCGGAAGCAGCGGCGGACGCGTGTCCATCAATGGCGCTGGCCAGCTTTGGTGGGTCGGAGTCGATTGGCTTTCGGGACGGGTGTCCATTGTTCGCAACCCATCATAAGCCCGCCCGGCGCGCGCGATCCGGCTTCACTCTCATCGAAGTGCTGGTGGCGCTCGCCATTGCGGCGATCGGACTTTCATTCTTTCTGTCGGCGACGGGTGTCGGACTCCAGAATGTCGTCGTCGCGGATCAATATATCGTGGCGACGCGGATCGCCCAATCGCGGCTCGCGCAGGTGGGTTTGACGGTGCCCTTGAAGGCAGGCAATTATTCCGGTGACGATCGCGGCGGATTTCACTGGCAGGTTGATATTGCCCCGCCTCTGACATATGCCAAGGGTTCCGATACGGGACCGGCCGTGCTGGGTCTCTATCCAGTCAATGTCCGTGTGCGTTGGCGCAGCGGCGTATCATGGAAAGAAATTTCCCTTCCTTCCGAACGCATCGGTGCGCCATGAGCCAGAAGCAGGCCCGATCTTGCCATCGCGGCTTCACATTGCTGGAGCTGCTGATTTCCATCACCATTTTTGCGCTCATTCTGGTGGCGCTGACCAGTGGCTTGCATTTCGCGGGCCGTGCCTGGGATCAGCAGCAGCAACGCGACGTCCGCCAGGGCGATGTGAATGCGGTGCAAAATGTCCTCCGGCACATGATCGCGTCGGGACGCAAATTCGAGGGCGACCAGGTCACGCTGAAATTTGTCGGCACCCTGCCGGCTGCGCTGGAGAGGGGGGGGCTGTTCGATATCAAGCTCGCTCTGGCCGAAGACAGGCTTGTTTTGTCTTGGCAGCCTCATTTCAAAGGCCCTACAATTCCTTCAGGCCAAAACAAGGCGGACCTGCTAAAAGGGGTCGCTGGCTTGGATGTTGGTTATTATGTTGCTGAAAATGGCTGGCAAACTGTACTGGACGGAAAATCCAAGCCCGCAGAGCTAGTTAGCATAGGGTTGCGCTTTGACGATGGCCGGGTCTGGCCCGATCTTGTTGCGGCTCCAATGATCAGGGAAGATTCGTCGAAAGACTGATAACCTAGCGGAAAGACTAATCGACTTAACTGTCTGCCATAATATTGCCAGTAGGAACATCAGCTATCCTTAATTGAATGTAAAACGACCATGACACAGCGATTTACTGCCACTTTTTCGGGTTGGTGGGTCGAGCAACTCGCCGACCTGATCCCGGCCAGCTGGCTGAATATATTCGCAAAATCGAACGATGCGACGATCCTCGAAATCCAGGGGGAGCATTGTGTGCTGTGGATTCGGCGCGATGGCGTGGCCAAGCCTGTCGGCCAAGGCCCCCTTTGCAATCTGAAGACGGCATTAAAATCTGTTACCGACCTGCCACAGCTGTTGCTTTTGCGTGTCACACCGGAACATGCGCTTTGCAAGAAGCTGTCTCTGCCAAGTGCGGCGCGGCGCGATCTCAAGACTCTGCTAGGTTTCGAAATCGACCGTGAAACGCCTTTTGAACAGGCGGAAGTCTATTGGAACTACGTCGTCGGGACGCAGGACAAGGCGCGCGGAAAACTCGACCTGGATCTCGTCATCGTGCCGCGCGGCCATGCCGATGCCACCGTCGCTGCCGCCCGTAATGCCGGTTTCAACCCTGCCGCGTTGACAATCGATATCGCGCCGGACAGGTCTGCCCTGATATGGGTGGCGGCACAGCCTTCCGTGGGCCAGATTCTCCGCCACAGAAAGCTGCTCCCACTCGTCGCCGTGACCGGCGGCCTGGCGGCTGCCTTCGTCATCCTGTCTTTTGCCGGTCAGCAGTGGAACCTCTATGTCGCAAACCAGACAATCGCCGACCTGCAGTCACGCGCGCAGGAAGCTGCCCAGTTGCAGCAAGCCGCCAATCAACGGCTTGCCGCGATCACCTTTTTGAGCCGAACGAACGGCGCGAATGGCAGCGCCCTGGGAATTCTCGCGGCGGCGACACGCATATTGCCGGACGATACCTATCTGACCTCCATCAGCGTACATGACAGCCGGGTCACAATGTCCGGCTTTTCCAACTCCGCCGCCAGTCTCATAAGCTTGCTGGCGAAATCGCCGACCTTCCGCGAACCGGCTTTCGATTCTCCCGTCACCGAAAGCCAGGACAGCGACCAGGAAAAATTCACGGTCTCGATGTCCCTTGCTCCCGCAGGCGCGCTATGAAGGAATTGCCCAAAGGGCCGGCGGGCCGTGCCCTGGCGTTGGCAATATGCGGGGTTTGTGCCGTCATCTTCTACTTTCTCGTCGTATCGCCCGTTCTGGGATTTTACAACGATCAGGCGGAGATGATTGAGCAGCGCACCGCAATGGCCCAGCGGTTCAAGACGCTGGCCCAAGAGTTGCCGGACCTGCGCATTGCCGACAAGAAGTGGCGCGACCAATTCGGCGGCGAACTTCTGCTGGCCGGTCAAAGCGACGCTATCGCGTCCGCTGCGATACAGACCATGATGAAAAGCACGGTGGAAGAAGCGGGAGCCAAGCTCACAAGCGCCGAGATTCTTCCGGAGAAGACAGAAGGTGATTTCCGCCGGGTGGGAATTCGGGTTGCTTTCTCGGGCGATTTGAAGCTTGTAGCCTCGGTGCTGCACAGCCTGGAGACGGCGCATCCGGTTCTGTTCGCCGGCGACTTCGATTTTCATTCCGCTTCGGACTCAGGTGGAGTCAATGCGGGAAGCGATGGTCTTGCAGTGACGCTCGATGTCTACGGTTTCAGGGCGGGTTGAGAAGGCAGATGACAAGATCATTCCGGCTTACAATGCTTGGTTTTGGCGTCGTCGCGGGGATCGTCCTGCTGGTAGAACTGGTTGCGCCGATTCTTGCCATCTCGTCCGATTCACTTGAGAATTCGCGGGCTCGATCCGAACGCGTTACGCAAAAGAAGGCCGACACCATGGTGGCGGAAATTCTGAAACGTCCGCTGTTTACAGCGGGCCGGCAACCGCCGCAAATAAGGGTTGTGAGGGCGGAGCCGCCGAAGCTTCTGAGCCGTCTTGCCGGCACGATGATGCAGGCGGATCTTCATGAAGCCCTGTTCTCACGTCCTGGCGCCCGCTCGGTGTCCGTCACGGAGGGAGAGGTGGTTGACGGCTGGACGGTGAAAGACATCGAGCCGGATCACGTCCTTCTCACCAGCGCGTTCGGCGAACAGATCGTCAGGCCGACGAACGGGTTGGCCGAAGAGATCGCTGCTCAAGCGCCGCGGCCTGTGGGGAAGAAGACAGCTTCCACGCGGCCGCCCAATCCGGGTCAATCCCAAAAAGCTCCCCCGATGCCCGGCCTGCCGTTATTCGCGGGGGATCTTGCTCAAGGCAGATCGGCACGCCGATGACAGATTTTCTGTCGCGGCGCCAGGGCTTGCGTCTGGCATTCGCCTTGTCTGGCGCGCTGATATTTTCATCCTGCTCCCGGCCGGCGTCCCCGCCGCCATCGATTGCGTCGCCGTCGGTTGCGCCGCAGGAAATTGCGCAAAAGGCGGACGCCGCTCGGGTCAGCGGCCGCGTGACGCCAGGAGCCGATTCCACCGGGCCCGCGGTCCGGCAAGACGGCGCCGATCCCACATTTATCGTGCCCGCGCCGGGAACGGACACACGCGTCCAGGTGGCCGAGAATGGCGACATCTCCCTGAACTATGTCGACACGGATATACGCGAGATCGTGCGCCTCATCCTTGGCGGAATTCTCAAATCCAATTACTCGATTGATCCGGGCTTCCAGGGGACGGTGACAATTCAGACCGCGCGCCCCCTGAAACGCGCCGAATTGATTCCCACCCTTCAGGCGTTGTTGAACCAGACTGGCGGGCAGATCACCTATCAGGACGGACTATACCGCATCAGCACCCAGGGGTCGGATACCGAAGTGCCACCCGTCGTCGGCGGCGGCAACATGGCTGGCTCGCAGGTCGTCATGTTGCGTTACGCCTCGGCGAAGCAACTCGGCACGATCCTGAATTCCTATGCGGGAAGCGGGGTCAAGATTGTCCCCGACCCGGTTCGCAATGCGCTGATTGTGAGCGGCGCCGCCTCCGCCCGGCAGAATATCATAGACCTGGTGCGTGTGTTCGATGTCGATTATCTGGCCGGGGAGTCCTACGCGCTCTATCCCGCCAAATCGGGGGATCCGACAAAGTTGGCGGCCGACCTGCAGGCGGCGCTCCAGCTGGACTCGGATGGCGCGCTCAACGGCGTCGTCAAGGTCGTGCCGATTGATCAGGCAAATGCGGTTATGGTTATCGCGCGTCAACCCGCCTATCTGGACCGCGTCAGCCGCCTGATGGAACAGCTTGATCAGGTCAAGCTCAGCGCCGGACGCAATATTCACGTCTATTATCTGAAAAACACACAGCCGAGCGAATTGCAGCCCCTTATCCAGCGGGCCGTCAATCCGCCGAGCGGCAATGGCGGCACGGAGGGAGGCATCGAGCCCGGCAATTTGCCACCGACCGCCCCAGCGGCGCGGCTTGGTGCGCAGGCTGGGCCGGGAAATGGCGCCGCCGCCGCGAGCGCGAATTCGTCGGGTCCCGGCGCGGGGCCCACGGCGCTGGGGGGGCCGTCGATGGCGGCCGCGAATCCGCCACCGGCAAACGCGGGCGGCAATAGCGGCCAGCAAGGTGCCGGCGGCGATGCCAAGGGGCCGCAAATCATCGCGGACAACAACAACAGCGCGTTGATCGTGGTCGCCACCGAAAGCGAGTACGCGACGATCGAAGCGGCGATACGCAAGCTTGATGCCCTGCCGATGCAGGTTCTGGTTGAGGCAACCATCGCCGAAGTCACCTTGAACAACTCTCTGCAATATGGCGTGCAGTTTTTCCTGCAGAACAGCCAGGGGCAGGTCACGCTCAGCAATGCCCAAAGCCCCTCCGTTACGATCACGCCCGGCACCACGCCGTCCAATGCCGCTTTATTTCCGGGAGTGATAGCCTCGAATTTTCCGGGCTTCGCCGTCGCACAAACCATTGGTGACGTGCAGGCCGCGCTACAGGCACTGAAAAACGTCACCGATGTGCAGATTATTTCGTCGCCCAAGCTGCTGATCATGGACAAGCAGCAGGCCTCGTTCCAGGTCGGCGACCTGGTTCCGATCATCACGCAAAGCGCGACATCCGTGATCACGGCGGGTGCTCCCGTGGTCAACAATGTTCAATATCAGGCGACCGGGGTGATTCTGACCGTGACGCCGCGGATCAATTCCGGCGGCCTCGTCACGATGGATATCGAACAGGAAGTCAGCGACGTCGTGCCGACAACGACATCGTCGATCAATTCTCCCACCTTTCAGCAGCGGAGGATCAAGACCAAGGTTATCGTTCAGGACGGCGAAACCATCAGCCTGGCGGGTCTTATCAGCGACAAGAAGACCAAGGGAAATTCCGGTATTCCGGGGCTTCAGGACATTCCCGTGCTGGGTGCCCTGTTTTCCACCAAGACAAATGCCAACGCCCGCACGGAACTTCTGGTTCTTCTGACGCCGCATGTCGTCAACAATCAGCAGGACGCCCGCGCCCTGACCGAAGAGCTGAAGCGCAAGCTTTCGCCTTCCGCCATTCTGCCGTGACGGATGGTGCTTCCGCGCATCCCCGGGAGCGGGGGTTCGCCCTGATCGTCGTTCTGTGGTTCATGGTCTTGATTGGCGCCATCGGCATCTATCTGATTTTGAATGCCCGTACCGAGACCGCCATCGCCCATAACACGCGAGCGGCGGCCACTGCAGAAGCGCTCGCCGATGATGGAATTGCCAGGGCAGTCTTCAACCAGCTGGATCCCGTCGAAACCAATCACTGGCGATTGGACAATGCGGTGCATCGCGTATCGCTGGCTCAAGGGGACATTCTGATCCGCCTGCAGGACGAAACGCAGAAAATAAACCCGAACCTGGCCTCGGAGAGTCTTTTGGCGGGCCTGTTTGAGGCCGGTGGGGTCGAACGCACCCGGGCGCGCCATCTTGGCGCCGCTATCGCCGACTGGGTCAGCCCCGACGGGCCGCCGCGGGAAATGGGCGCCAAGCTCGACCAATATCGCGCGGCCGGAAAAAGCTACGGACCGCCCAACGCGCCACTCGAAACGCTCGACGATCTCGCCCTGGTGCTGGGCATGACGCCAGATATCCTCTCGCAGTTCCGGCCCTACCTCACAATCTACACGCAATCACAAGTGCCCAACGCCAAAGATGCGCCACCCATCATCCAGCACGCGCTGGCGCTGGCGGCGGGATCGGCGGGCGAGGCCGCCGATCTGCCCACTGCACCTGCGGTGGCATCTGCGCCCGCCTCATCTGCCGCCATGCCGCAAGTCGCCGAAAATCCCATGTCTTCATCTCCCGACCAGGCCAGGCCGGAAGGGGATGCGCACATGATCTCCGTTGAGGCCACAGCGCGCGGCCGCGATGGCGGCGTCTATGTCCGTTTTGCCGTGCTGCGGCTGGATGCGGCCAGCCCGCAAGGGTACAAAGTTCTCGACTGGGAGCGCGGCAGCCTGCCCGACGAAGGCGCCAAAGTCACCGATTGATGATATCGGCATCCTCGCCGTCGCCGCCCGTTTTTCCGTCGGCGCCAAGCGATATGATGTCAAAAGGATGGCCCGCGCGGTCACTCGGGCTGCGATACTGGAATGGCCGGCCCCACGGATCGATCGCGCCATCGGCATCCTTGATGTAAGGGCCGTTCCACCCCGGTGCATTGCCTGCATTGGTGGTGAGTGCGGCCAGACCCTGCGACGTGGTTGGATATTCACCCACGTCCAGGCGATACAGATCGAGAATGCCGGCCAGGCGTTCGACTGACTGCTGGGCTATCTTGTGTTTCGCCGATCCCAGCTGGCGAATGAGCGCGGGCGCCACCAGCGCGACCAGAAGGCCAAGGATCGCCAATACGACCAGCAGCTCGACCAGGGTAAATCCCCGCTCCGTTTTGTGGCGCATGTTGCGCGTCTTGGATCGAACTCGGTCGAGCATGTCGCGGACAAACAAGGGAATCAATGCCTGCAAGACAACCTCACGATTGAGCTGTTTCATATAGCGCGACGCCCATGCGGGCGTCCAACGGAATTCATGGCCAAGCAAATTACGGGGAATCACTTGCGTTTTCGTCACTCACGCGCATGAAATTGGTCACAAAGCGGGTTCCCGTAAACGCCGCTTCACAGATACCAATGCCGCCTGCAAACATCTGGACGGTCTGTCCCGACCACAAGACTGGATTTTTGCTCATTTGCGGCGTCGTAAACGAAGCTGCCGCCCTTAAGGGCAAATCCGGCCGCTCAGGCGTCTTGCCATCAACACCGTGAAGAGCGGCATAGCGGGGGTCCTTGCTCACCGCTTTCATGACCAAGTCTTCTCGATTTGGCTGGCATAAACGGTGCAGCACAAAAGATGGTCGGGTTTCACTGTCCCGAGACGACACATCACCGAATTGATACTGTATATGTCAGTCCCTAAAAAACCGACCAAAGCCAGCTTGCGGCGTTGGTTGATTGCCCTTGCAATTGCTGCGCTTCTTCTTGGAGGCCTGTGGGCGCTGTGGTCCGCAGGCTCGGCAAGCGCCTCTGCCTCCAATGACATTGGCCCGTCTTCTCATCCCGCTTCGAACGGTGCCGGGCACGCGCCCTTTGTCTCGATTCGGCGCAATCATTCCACACACGCCTACTCTCTTCATATGGCCGGCAATGCCGATGGTTTGCGCCATTTGCCTGACCTTGGCGCAAACTGGGAGGTCGGCGGAGGCGAAGGTGTCAGGTTCAGTCCGCCAGAAAAATTGCCCTTTCTCAATACCCTTGCCGAAGGCGATGATGGTTTCAGTTTCCCGTTCGGCGGAAATTGGTCTGGCCCCTCAAATCAAGGCGTGGGACTAGGCACAAGCGGCCCAGGCGGCCCACCTTCTGCGGAGGATTCGTCCCATAGTCCCAGCACGCCGGATGGCCCCCAACCCGATCCCACCGATGGGCGGGGTCCGAACAATGGCGATTTGACCAGCGCTGTCCCCGAACCCGCCACTTGGGCGATGATGCTGATCGGGTTTGCCGCCATCGGCTTTGCCATACGCCGCGAAAAAAAGTTGAATTTGCGGTCCAAAGATCAATTCCAATACTGACAGGCAGGACCCCAAAGGCGCGCACCGGTTGCTGCCTCAACTGCGTGGGGTCGTCGCTCTTTTATTATTGGTCGCGCGCCCTGTCCGCTTCGTTGAGGCCGCCGCCTCAACTGCGCGGGGTCGTCGCTCCGTACCGCTTGCTGAAGTCCTTCATGAAGGATTGCAGCGTGTCCACCGAAGCGATCTGGGCTGCGGCGTCGCGGAACGCCAGACCGTGCATGGCAATGCTCTGGGAAAGAACCGCAAAGGCATTTGCATCGGGTGTGCCGGTCATTTTCGGGCTGAAATTCTGACGCAGCCGTTCCAGGCTGGCTTCATCATTGGCCAGGGAATAGGCCACTGCCATGCGCAGCACATCGGCGCGCTCGCCGCCGCTGAGAGGCGAAGCATCGCTGTAGCGGGTGCCCAATAGCTCTTCACTCTTTTGCCCCGCAACATCCCAGTTGCCGCTCTCCCAGTAGACATCGGCGCGCAGGCGGCGCGTGTCTGCGCTGTTGTCCACCGCGATCAGATCCAGCGCATTGTCCCATTGCTTAAGGGCCGCGAAGCTACGTGCTTCCAGAAGAAGTCTTTCGTGAATCGTGTCTTCGGGCAGGCCCGTGATCTGGGACCTGTGCAGCGTGTTGATCGCGTCCTGCGGCCTGTGATCTATCAGATAGATTGCCGCCAGACGGGTGGAAACCTGCGCCTTGGCGATGCCGTCCAGCCGCTTGTCCACCTGATAAGCCAGCAGCGTCGCGGCGGGACCGAGCAGATCCACGGCCACCAGATGATCAGCCATGCGGCGGATCATTTCGTCTCCATCCGCGCCGATGGGTGTCAGGTCAACATTGTCATAAAAAAGGGCCAACTGTTCGACCGGCGCCATCTTGTCGGCGCCGCCCTTGAGAAAGAGTTTGACGAAAGCCGCCCGCATGTCGTCCTGGGCGGCGCGTACCGCTTCATTGCTCTGGAAGTTCTGGGTGGCCACGCGCAAGGTTTTGAGGCCCTCGCGATACTGGCTTTGGGCGAAATACAGCCCGGCCAGCCGGCGCAGAGTATTCAATTCAAGCGCATCGCCGCGCCAGCGAAAGCGCAGCCGCTCCAGCACGTCTATGCCCTGTTCGGGTTTGATGGCATGGGCGTTCAGGCCCGCGTCCACCTGAAAATAGATTGCCTTGGCGGCAAGCCGCTCATCGCCGCCATTCTGGACCGCGGCGAACAGGGGGACCGATTTGGCGTAATTCCCGCTGGTCGCGGTTATCCGCGCCCGCACCAGGTCGGCCTCCAGGGAATTAGAATGGGAAAGCTCTTGCGGCAGATGCGTCACGGCCGCATCCGCCAATTCCAGCCGCCCAATACCCAGCGCGGCATTGGCGTCGGCAAGCCGGGCGCGGGCCTGCCACTCGGCGGGATAGCGCTTCAGCACGGGCGAGGCCAGGATCAGATCATCATGCGCCGTTGCCCAGTTTTCCAGCGCCGCCTCGGTCAGGCCGCGCCATAAGGCGGCGTGCGGATTGAAGTCGAAGGCTCCTCCCGCCAGGTCATTATGGGCGTCGCGATAGCGGCCCATCATGTATTCGGCGCTGCCGCGCATGATGGAAAGCTGGGTGTCGCCCTGCAATGCGGGGTCCTGGGCCTGGATCAAACCGATAAGTCCCAGCGCCTCCGAAGCAAAATTGTTGGCGAGATAAAAGCGCGCCAGCGCCAGCCGCGCATGATTGGCTTTGGCGCCAGCAAGCCGCGCCACGTCCTGGCCAAGGCGGCGCTCGCTGGCCAGAAAGGAGCCGCCGGTCATCCGTCCCCAGCCGGGAAAATCAATAAAACTGGGCTCGCTGGCGGCTTGCGCCATCGCCTGGGGCGTCTCGCCCAGGGCGGTTTGGGGCGGGGTCAGCGAGAGGCCACCGGGGCGCGCGATGCGAACCCGCGTGCCGGCGACGGTAATCACCAGATCGTCGGCAAAGGGCGTGATCACCAATCCGCAGGCCGTGGGGAGGGCGGCAAATTCGGCATAATCGCGTTCGCTCAGCATGGCATAGCCGCTGCCGCCGGGAACCACGGTGAGAAGATCGCCGGTCACCGGATCGGTAAGAATAATACTCTTGTCGGCGCGCGGCAGGAATGTGGTCAGCGCCGCACGTTTGGGATCGTCCTGCTCGCGCGCAAAGCCCAGGCTTACCGGCGCCAACGCGCTTTTGTTCCCGATCACCACCTTGAGGTCGGCGCCATTGTCCAGCGCCGAGATGGATGCGGGCGCTTTCAGGGTAATGCGCAAAATCGAAACGCCAGGGCTGGAGGAGGCTTCGATGCCGCTGGCAAAACCGCCGAGTGCGGCCTTTAACGTGGCGGCGTCAAGATTGGCGGAGTTCTCCAGCACGATCCAGGCGGTGAGCCCGCGCACGAACACGGCCGCGGGGCGCGTATTGGCGCCCTTGAAGTTCAGGATCGCGCCGGTCGAGGTGACCTGGCTTTCGGTGACTTGCGTTCCGCTATCCGCCGCGACGGCTTGCGGTTGCTGCGCGGCGGCAGTTTGCGGCGGAGCTTGCGGTTTTTTTGCATCCGCGGCCTCGGCATCGGCGGGCTTTGTGTCCGGTTTGACACTGGCCGGGGCCGGCGCTGGTTTGGCATCCGGCCTTGCCGCAGGTTGAACCTGTTTGGCGGTATCGGCGATCGCGGCGACCTGGGCCTTGGTGACGCCGGGAATGATCGCGGTGGCTTGCGGCTTTGCGGTGCCCGGCGGCGCATAGGTACTGGCATCGGTTCTCGGCGCCAGAATATCGAGCACGATCTTGGTGCCGTCCTTGAAATCGTGATAGCCGGAATCTGCGTCAGTTTCGAAATCGACCACCGTGGCGCTGCCATCCAGATGCCAGGCCGCGTTTTTGACCCAGGGCGGCGCAAAGCGCACGATGGAGGACAGGTCTGGCCGTGCCAGGGCCTGGAATTTGACGGTCATTTTTCCGGCGCCGGGAAAGACCGTATAGGAAATATCCTTGTTCCAGTCGAACACCAGCCGGGTGAAGTTGGTATAGGTGCCTGCGCGAATATCGAGCGCGGGCAGGGCCGCGACATCCAGCGGCTTTGGCGCGGCCGGCACCGGAACCGGCAGGTCGGGCATGCTGCCGGTGAAATTTTGCGGCGCCAGGTCCACCACCGTGCGATTGCCCACACTGCTTTGATGAAGCCTGAAAGACTCGCTCAGGGCAAAATGAAAACTTTTGCCGTCGGCATCGGCCCGCGCGGACGAGACCGCATTGCCCATCATCGCCGCAATTTGACTGGCATCGAGTGTGGTCTTGCGGTCGAAGGAAAGGGTCAGGACGCTGCCGTCGCTGACTGCCTTTACGGTGCCTGCCGGCGCAAAGTTGAAGTTGAGGCGGCTGTAGCCGTTCTGGCTTGAGGCGCTGACGGTGTCGGCGGCGCGTGCCTGGCCCGCGGCCAGCAGCAATGCTGCGCCTATCAAGCCGATGCGGTGCGCCCTGGTTGCCAAGCCGAAAATTCCCTTCAACGTCTTCCCGAAGTATCGGAGAGTGGCGTTAACCCTTGGTAAACCACGTTTGGCCGTGTTGCCGGACGGGCCAAACTTGCATCAAAACTCTAGCCGTTGGGGTCATTGGGGGCCGGAGTCACATCCGCTGGGGCGGGAGCCGCCGTCGCCGGACCCGCCGTATCGGAGTCCGGAGCTGCTGGCTCTGGAGCCGCCGGGGCCGGAACCACCGACGGGCTCGGCGAAATCGCCACAGTGGGGGCCCGGCTGGCGGCGGCCAGTTTTGGCAGTGCGGCCGGCGGCCGGGCAGCGGATGTTTTCTCTGGCGGTTTTGCCACAACAGGTGCGACAGGGGTCGGTGTTGGCGCGGCAAGCGGCGCCATCACCGCCGCGGTATCGGGCAGGACCAGCTTGTTCGCCAGCTTCACGGTCAGTCTCTGGGCGGCATCGGGGGTCATTGCCGCCAGCACGGGGGCCAACGTGTCGGACTTCATTTCTTGGGCGACCGGCAACAGCACGGACTGATCCAGGCTGTCGAAGATGCGGGCGGCATCCTTGGGCTTCATCGCAGAATAGGTTTTCACCAGGGCGGCGACCTGTTTTTCCTGGGCGGCGTCGCGCTGGCCGAGCAGGGCCGCGATCTGGCTCTGCAGTTCTTTCAATTGCGCGATCTTGGCGTCCACCCTTGTTTCGGTGGCGGCCAGCAAATTGGACTCGGTTTGAATCACGGCTTCGCGTGCGTCCATTGCGGCGCGGCGCTTGCTAAGGCTGGTCAGCACATCCACTTCGGCGGCGCTGGCCATCTGCGCGTCACCGCCTGCGAAATCCTGGTTGGCGCCCTGCGGCGCCGGCGCCATCGCGTCGGCGGTGGGTGTGGCTTCCTGCGCGAAAGCGTCATGCACGATGCCCGAAGTTTTGAGCGCCAACAGGGTGCCGCACACCAGCACGACACAAGGCAGAAGACGCAGGAAACGCGATTTATTCTTGAAGGCGGTCACTGGCTGGTCCTCATGGGATCCAGCCGGTTCATGATGCTGCTGGAGGGAAGAGTTCTTTCGGTCGGTCCGCGCGTCGCGGGGGCATCCTGATTGCCGCCGCGTTCGGCGCGTCCCCGGGGCAAGGCCGCGTTTTCCATCCGGTCCGCAATGCGTTCCCCGGAAGCGGTGAGCACGGAAAGTTCGTCGATATGCAGGCGGGCGCGCTTCAGCCGTTCATCCAATGTCTGCGCCGCTTCGCCCGCCGCGGCCTTCAGGGCGCGCAAGGATGCCCCCGCGCCTGCGATTGCCATGTTCAGTTCGCCGATGGTGCGGGACAGGCCTTCCTGGCCCTTGCGCACGGCGGCAAGGCGGCGTTCCAGCAGGATGCAGTAACACAGCGTGGCGGCCAGAAGAATTTCCAGCGTGACTTCGACAAAGAACGTGATGGTCATGCCAATCTTCCCAGCTTGAAAAACGTTTCTCTATCAAAGTGCTTTTGAGGCATCGGTGCGTTCGACGGCGGCGTCCACGCGGACGGCCACGGAAGAACCGACCCGGCCCATTCGTCCGGTAAGCAACGGCACGCCGCGGCAGCGCAGTTCGATCTTGGAGTCGGGCGTGGCACCCAGCATCACGGTCTGCCCCACTTCCAGGTTCATGATCTGGTGCAGCGGCATGGTCTGCTCATCGAGAATGGCGTCGATATCCACCTTGGTGGACCACAATTCGGTTGCCAGATGGCTTTCCCAGATTGAATCGCGGCCGAATTTTTCACCCATAAATTGCTGGAGCAGCAATTTTCGAATCGGCTCCAGCGTGGCGTAGGGCAAGAGCAATTCCGTGCGTCCGCCGCGATCTTCCATGTCTATGCGCAGCTTGACCAGAATGGCGGCGTTGGCCGGGCGTGCAATGGCGGCGAAGCGGGGATTGGTCTCCAGGCGGTCCAGGCCGAAATTGACCGGCGCCAGCGGCTCGAACGCGGCACACATGTCCTGCAGGATAACTTCGACCATGCGCTGGACCAGGGTGCGCTCGATGGTGGTGTAGGGACGGCCCTCAATGCGCATGGCCGAAGAGCCGCGCCGGCCGCCCAGGAGCACATCCACGATGGAATAGATCAGGTTGGAGTCCACGGTGAAAAGGCCATAATTATCAAGCTCTTCCGCCCGAAACACGGCCAGGATGGCGGGCAGCGGAATGGAATTCAAATAGTCGCCAAAGCGGATCGAGGTGATGGAATCCAGGCTGACTTCGACATTGTCGCTGGTGAAATTGCGAAGGCTGGTGGTCATCAGCCGCACCAGCCGGTCGAAGACGATTTCCAACATCGGCAGGCGTTCATAGGAAACCAGCGCCGAATTTATGATGGCGCGGACACCGGATTTGTCCTGCATCTGGTCGCCGCCGACGTCAAAGCCCAGCAGCGAGTCGATTTCTTCCTGGTTGAGAATGCGTTCCGCGCTGCCCCCGACGGGAGGAGCCTCCACGGTGTTGTCCGGCGCGGCTTCGGGCTGCTGCTCGGCGGGGGGTGTTTCGTCGGCCATCGCTGTTTGCCTTACTGTACGATCATCTGTTTCAGCAGCACGTCACGCACCTTGTAAGGCGCGGCGGCGGCGTCGGCCCGGCGCAGCAGCTCTTCTTTCAGGCGCAGCACGCCTTCCGACCCTTTGAGATCGTCGAGCCTGAGTTCACGCAAATAGGACTGGAATTGGTCCACCAGCCGCGGCATCAGCGCCGTCATGCCGGCTTTCGCCAGGTCATTGTCCATTTCCAGCGACAATGACAGCTTGAGATAGGCGGGGGTGCCGTCATTGCTCTGTATGTTGACAAGGATGTCCGGCACATCGCTGAACGCGATCTGCGGCGGGGTCAGCGGAATTGCATCGGCCTTGGCGATCTTGTTCTTGTCCGCGCCATGCGGCTTTATAATAAAGAAGTATGTGCCGGCGCCTGCGCCAGCCAGCACCACGACAAGAGCCGGAACCGCGATCATCAGGATTTTCTTGCTGAGCAGTTTTCCCAGCAGGCCCTTTTTTGGCGCGACATCGCCGCCTTCGGGCTTTTCGGCGCCGTCTTCGGCTTCCGGGGCTTTTTCTTTCTTGGCCATCAAGGGGGCTTTCCGCGATCTTCGGGATCATCTTGCGCAAAACGTGGTTAAGGAGCGGTTGAAATTGCCGCCTCAGGCGCCCTTGGCCCGGCAAGTTTTTCCGCACGCCGCCCTGGCGATGCGAAAAGCCCTTGTGAATCGCGGCTTTCCCGCTGGCACAGCCGATGCACCATTCGCTCGTGGACCAGAAAGGATCCGCGAAGCCATGGATAATTCACTTCTTGTTAGTCTTTCACAGCAGCTTGCGGCCTATCGCTCGATGGACGTGATCGCGAACAATCTCGCCAACATCTCGACGCCCGGATTCAAGCGCGAAAGCGCCAAATTCGAGGAATACATCACCCGTGTCGCGCCATCCGAGGGCCAGACCGGCATGCAGTCGGTCAGCTTCGTCAAGGACGCGGGGGTTAGCCGCGATCTGAGCCAGGGAAATGTTCAGACCACCGGCGCGCCGTTCGATTTCGCCATCAACGGCAACGGCTATTTTGTCGTCCAGACGCCCCAAGGCATGCGTTACACCCGCGATGGCCATTTCACCCTCGACGCCAATGGCCAGGTGGTGAACAGCGATGGCTATGCGTTGCAGGGCGATAGCGGCGCCATCACCATCACGCCCGCCGACACCAACGTTCATGTCGGCCAAGATGGCATCATTTCCAGCACGGTCAACGGCCTCGCCAGCCAGATCGGCAAGCTGCAGGTGGTGGATTTTGCCAACGAACGCACCCTCGTCAAGGAAGGTGCCAATCTTTATTCCACCAGCCAGACGCCCACCACGGCGGCAAACGCCACGATCGGCCAGGGCATGCTGGAATCCTCCAATGTCCAGTCGGTGCTGGAGATCAGCCACATGATCGAAGTGATGCGCGCCTATCAGGCGACCGCTTCGCTAAGCCAAAGCCAGGAAGACATGATCCGCCAGGCCGTCACTCGGCTTGGCGCGACACCGAATTAGGAGACTGACTGATGCGCGCACTTTCCATCGCCTCTACCGGCATGTTGGCCCAGCAGACCAATGTCGAAGTGATCGCCAACAATCTGGCGAACATGAACACCACCGGCTTCAAACAGCAGCGCTCCGAATTTCAGGATCTGCTCTATCAGAATGTGATGACCCCGGGGGCCCAGACCTCGGACCAGGGCACTTTTGCGCCCAACGGCATTCAGATCGGCGCCGGCGTCAAGACCGCCGCGACCTATCGCGTCACCACACAGGGCGATCTTACCAGCACCTCCAATCCCTATGACGTGGCGATCCAGGGGCCGGGTTATTTCCGCATCCAGCAGTCCGACGGCACCGACGGCTACACAAGGGCGGGCAATTTTTCGCTCTCGCCCCAGGGCCAGCTGGTCACCCAGGACGGCATGCTGGTGCAGCCGGGCATCGCCATCCCGGCCAATACCATTACGGTCCAGATCAATGCCCAGGGCCAGGTCAACGCCACGGTGGCGGGAAATGCCACGCCTCAGACGGTGGGTCAGCTGGAACTGACGCGCTTTCCCAACGAAGCGGGCCTCAACGCCATCGGTGGCAACATCCTTCTGGAAACCGCGGCTTCTGGCAGTCCCCAGGCCGGCGTTCCCGGCTCGCCCGGCTATGGCACCGTACAACAGGGTTTTCTGGAAACCTCGAATGTCAATTCGGTGGACGAAATCACCTCGCTGATCACCGCGCAGCGCGCCTATGAAATGAACTCAAAGGTCATCACCGCCGCCGACCAGATGCTGCAGCAGACATCCCAGATGGCGGCCTAAACCATGATCCGCAAACTCACGCTCTTTTTTGCTCTCTTCGCCGCCCTGATAGGCCCGGCGCTGGCCGACGCCTCGTCCACTCCGGTCCGCGTCGTGGTGCCGGTGCGCGACATCGCCCGCGGCGAAGTGATCCTCGATTCCGACCTGACCTTTGGCACTGTGCCGGGTACGGCGTTGATGAACGGCACCGTCACCCGTATAGCGGCCGCTACGGGCATGGAAACGCGCCGCGTGCTGCGCGCCGGCGAAGTGCTTTTGGCTTCCGACCTGCGCCGCCCGGTGGTGGTGAACCGGGGCCAGACCGTCACCATGACCTTCGACGCGCCTGGCGTGGACCTGACCGCGATGGGCCGCGCCATGAGCGAAGGCGGCATTGGCGATACCGTCACCGTCCAGAATCCGGCGTCCTTCCGCATGGTCACCGCTGTCGTTATCGCCGCCGGCACAGTGCGCGCCACCGGGCCTATCGCCAATGGCGCCACCTCCCAGATCACCGCCCGCAAATAGGATTCGTTATGCGCAAGTCTTTGTTCAAGCTTTTGACAGCCCTGCTTTCCGCCAGCGCGCTTGTAAGCTCTTTGGCGGGCTGCTCCGCGGTGGACCGTCTTGAAAATATCGGCCAGGCGCCCAAGCTGTCTCCGGTCGGCAATCCCGCCGATACCCAGATGGTGGCCGCCATTCCGCAGCCGCCGCCGATCACCCATGCCGGCAACTCGCTATGGCAGCCGGGCGCGCACAGCTTTTTCCACGACCCGCGTGCCACCCATGTCGGTGACGTGATCACCGTCAATGTCACGGTCGCCGACGCCGCCAAATTGTCGAACTCCACCGCGCGTTCGCGCACCAACTCCGACGACGCCAGCCTGACCAATTTCTTCGGCCTGGAAAACGCCCTGCCCAAGAGCATCACGCCCGGCAGTGTGGTCAAGATGGGATCGGACAATTCCAATGTCGGCGCGGGCACGATCAACCGGTCTGAAAGCATCAACATGACGCTGGCCGCGCTGGTCGCCCAGGTTCTGCCCAACGGCAATTTGGTGATCAACGGCCATCAGCAGGTGCGGGTCAACAACGAGATGCGGGATATGCAGGTCTCCGGCATTGTGCGTACCGAGGATATTACCGCAGAGAACACCGTGGACCTGTCCCAGATTGCCGAGGCGCGCATCTCTTATGGCGGCAATGGCACCGTCAGCGATGTGCAGCAGCCGCGTTATGGCTCGCAGCTCTTCGACATTCTGATGCCCTGGTGACAGAAATAAAAAAAGCCCGGCCAGATGGCCGGGCTTTTCATATCTGGCTATCGCATCCTGCTGGGCTAATCGTCGCGATAAACTTTCTCGCGCCGCTCATGACGTTCCTGCGCCTCGATGGAGAGCGTGGCAATTGGCCTGGCATCCAGCCGCTTGAGAGAAATTGGCTCCCCCGTCTCCTCGCAAAAGCCGTAAGAGCCGTCCTCGATCCGGCGTAGCGCCGAATCGATCTTGGCGATTAGCTTTCTCTGCCGGTCGCGGGTTCTCAGTTCCAGCTGGCGCTCCGCCTCGGTCGAAGCACGGTCGGCGAGATCGGCATGCGGCACGGTCTCCGCCTGAAGATTCTGAATGGTCTCGCGGCTCTCCCGGAGGATTTCTTCCTTCCAGCCATTGAGCTTGCGGCGGAAATATTCCCGCTGGCGCTCATTCATAAAGGGCTCGGTTTCCGCTGGCCGATAGTCGGCCGGGATCTGGATTCCCATGCGTGCTCCTTCGACGCGTACGAATCGGCGGGTGGTGCCCGCCATGAAGGCGGGGGTTATAGCGATGCGGTCCTGACCCAGCAATCGCTATTCTGGGGTCTGGCGAAACCCGTCAAACCCATCCGGGTTCCCGGCGGACGACCGTCACGATACCATAATTATTACAATGGCTTATCCTGCATCCGCGCGCTCACGCCGGCTATACAGAATGGTTACGTTAATCCGCCGATTCTCGCGGACGGCTTGTTCATGGCCATCGCTGCTTACATCCGGGAGGCGGAGATTAAGCCGCCGGCGGGAACGGCGAAGCTTTTGGGCGAATGTCCGCTTTCATGAATTTCCACCATGATGGTGTAAGCCGCTTCAAGATGGCGCGCGAAGCGGTCCGTATCGAACAGCGGCATGCGGCGGCGGTTCTCGGCCAGCCTGTTCCGCAACGCTCCCAGAATCGCCGGCTCGGCCGCCAGTCTCAACGCCAGCGCCTGATAGGCATCCAGGTCTTCCGTCACCAGCTCGCTTAAATCCACCGCAGCCAAGAGGCTGGCGGCGACACGGCCGGGAAAAGCCTTGCCCCGGCAGGTGACCAGCGGCAGGCCAGCCCACAACGCGTCGCTGGCGGTGGTGTGCGCGTTGTAGGGCAGCGTGTCCAGGAACAGATCCGCCAGCTTCAGCCGCGACAGATGCTTTTCCATAGGGGCAAACGGGGCGAAGACAATACGCGCCGCCGCCACGCCCGAATTTTCGGCCTCGCGCCGGATGTTCCGTGCAAATACCGGATGGCCTTCCAGAAGCCACAACACGCTGCCCGGCGTCTGTTTCAAGATGGTCATCCAGCACTCGAACATCTCGGGCGCCAGCTTGTAGCTCTGGTTGAAACTGCAAAAGACAAAGCCGTTTGCGGGCAGGCCGCATTCGGCCCTGCTGGGCGCGTCGTCCGCTATGACGCGCCGGGAATCGTTCACCTGATAGCTGTCCGGAAGATAGACTGTCTGCTCGGTATAGAATTGCCGCTCATTGCCCGGAATGACGATCCGGTCGGCAATGATGTAATCCATGTAGGGCGCGCCAAGGGTCGCCGGAAAGCCCAGGAAATTGACTTGAATCGAGGCGGGTCTGTGCGCGAAAACGCCCATCCGCCGCTCGCCGAAATAGCCGTTGAGATTGACCAGAATGTCAATCTCCTCGCTTGCTACGCGCGAGGCTGCCGCGAAATCGGACAATTTCGAAATGTCGATGAATTTGTCGAAGGCTGATTCCAGCCGCTTGCGAATAGGGCTTTTGTCATTAACGCCATTGTCGAAAGCGATGATCTCGAACCGCGTTTTATCGTGACATTCATACAGGCCCGCCGTCAGGTAGGCGGTCGCCTGTTCGCGGAATTCGCCGGAGACATATCCCAGGCGTATCCTTCCCGGCCGTTTCTTTGTGGCGCCGTGCAGCGCCGCCCTGGCGGGATAGCGGCCGGCGGCGTGAATAATGCTGCAGGCCTGCAGATCCGCCGGCGATTGCGATATCGCCTGATAAATAAACGGTTCCACCACCGGCTTGCCCGCCCGCACGCCCTCATCCAGACGTGCGATTTCGCGTGCCCGATCCCGCCAATCGCCGCCATGCATCTTCAGGTAAACAAGATCGCCCAGCGCATTGGGAAAATCCGGGTCGCTTGCCACGGCGTGGCTGAGATCATCCAGGGCGGCCTCATAATCCCGAAATTCGGTCCAGGCGAGCTTGCCGCGATGATGCAGCGCCGTGGCATCTTCAGGATCGATCGCCAAAGCTCTGGTGAAGCTGGCCATCGCTTCGAGAAAGCGTTTCATGTCCTGCAACAGCACGCCGCGATTGACCCACGCCCGCGCATAGGCTGAGGGTTTTATCGCCAGCGCCCGGTCGAAGCTTGCCAGTGCTTCATCAAATCGCCTGAGCTGGGCGAGAATATTTGCGCGATTGTGCAGGGCCTCGGCATAGGCCGGGATCAGCGCCAGGGCGCGATCGAAACTCGCCAGCGCCTCGTCAAAACACGTCATCTCCTCCAGCAGAACGCCGCGATTGCTCCAGCCTTCCGCCAAATCCGGCCGGATCGCCATCAGCCGGTCGAAATCCGCCAGGGCCTCATCGTTGCGGTCCATGATTTTCAGCAGAAGGGCGCGTTCGTGCAGCGCCTCGGCAAAATCGGGCCGGATCGTCACCGCCCTGCTGTAGCTTTCCAGCGCCTCCTCGAAACGGTTCTGGGCCGCGAGCAGGATGGCGCGATTATAGGGCGCCGCGGCATAGCCAGGTTTCAATTCCAGCGCGCGATCGAAACTCGCCAGCGCCTCGTCGTTTCGCCCAACCAGCTTCAGGGCATTGCCATAATTGACCAGGGCCTCGGTGCTGGCCGGATTGATTTTCAGTGCGGTGCCGATCAGTTCCAGCGCGTCCTGGATGCGGCCCTGCTGCAGTCGCAGAATCCCCAGCATATGGCGCGGGGCGAATGCCGACGGGTCGCCGACGATGGCCTGCAAATAAAGCCGCTCTGCATCGGCCAATTGCCCCTGTTGGTGCAGCCTTAGGGCCTGATCGCAGAGGGATTGCAGGGTCATTGGCGGACTGTCTTTCGGCGCTGGACGCGCCTCAAGGCTTTTTTTAAGCCGCCGCCGCGGAGGCATAAAAGCTCAGGCATCGGCCAGACTGTTGCCCTACGCTGTCGCTAGGGCATCGCAAATGAAAAAGCCCGCCAGAAGGCGGGCTTTTTCTTGCGATGGTTGCGGGGACCTGCAACCAATTTGATAGACTATTTGCGGTTATAGGGCTTAATCCCTTGCGAAGGCGAGACTTTTGATCCTTCCGAGAACGAAGGGAATCGCGGCATATAGCGAGGAATCCCCCGTTTTTGGTAATCTTGCCACCCGAGCGAGGTCGCCCATGTCGTTTGAGGACAAGCGTAACGTCCTGCGGACCGGTCCGCCAGAGCTTCTCGGCGAAACCGAAATCACGCCCGCGATGGTAGAGAGCGTGCGCCAGCGCATCAAGGACGCTGGGGGCATCCTCACCGTCTGGGCGGTGCTGGACGAAGATGTCTACGAGACGCAATTTGGCGACGGGTTCTACCTGCACGCGCACGGCCTCGCGCTGAACAGCGCGGATGCAGAAAGACTCGTCGCGCTCGGCGGCGGCGATAAAAAATTGCAAAAGTGGCATGTGCGGAGCTACCGCCTTGGTCTGGAGAACGATTTGCCGGTCTTCACGGAACCATGGCGGGACGAGGAAGAATTCAGGATCGGCGATTTCGTGGTGCTGCTCTGCGAAATCCCGCCCGGCGGCACGGCGTCGAAGCTGCTGACGGGAACCGGCCTCCGCAAGGACGGCCCGCTGCTGGCGCTTCCCTAGAACGAAAAGCGGCGCGGCTGACCAACGGGTCAGCCGCGCCGTAGCAGTGGGAGAGTCAGTCCTCGTCGGACACTTCCTCAACAGAGTCGGCTTCGTCCTCTGTCTCGGCTGGCGCGTCCGCATCGACGGCGGGAAACAGCATCGCCTCGGGGAGCCAGTCGCGGGCCTTCTGTTGCGGCGGTGTCGGTGCCGCCGCAGTCTTCGCGCTCTGGAAGTGCCTGATAAGGCAGTTCACAAGGTCGGCCTTCTTGTAGGAAGACACCTGACCCGCCCCCTCGGCATAGCCGCAGTCGGCGGCGATGGCGACAAGCTGGTCGCGGGTGCGGCGTTCAAGGAAGCTGCGGTCGGGGGTCCAGTGGTTGCGCATGTCAACGGCAAGGTCACGCGCCACGCGATTAAACAGGCTGTCCCTTGCATCGAGCCTCTGACAATCGTGCTGACCGAAGGTCAAGGCAATCAGCAATGTCTCAAGCTGCTCAAGGTCGTGATCGCTCAAACCCCGAACGGCCTCATAGACAGTGAGGTCGTCCGCATCCGGCGACCGAAGCTGTGTCCATACGGACTCGCCTTCCTCGACGGCGCAGCCAAGTTTGGCTGCAAACTGCCGGGCTTGTCCTTCAAGGACCGTATAGGCGCTCTGTGCCTCGCTCTCCTTCGCCAAACTTGGGATCGCCTCATGCGGTTTGAACTTCATCAGGCGTTCCACCACGGAAACCTCCCTGACCTTGCGCGGGCTGGCGAGAAGTATTTCTTGCACGGCGGCGGTCTTGTGGTGGGCGATGTGGGCGCACAATGCCGATGAATACGCGGCCTTGCGCTTTGGCGGCGCTGCCGGGTGGTCCATCGTTTCCGCTGCGGTCTTCCGGTCGATGCTGCGCTTCGCCAGACCTTCCCTGATCTCGACCCGGCCCGAGGGGGAGAGGTTGATAAGGACGCCGCCCTTCTGACGCTTCGATGCCTTGCGGTACTGCCATTCGGGAATGTGGTGCGACTCGGTCACTTCGACCCATGCGGCGCTGGCTTCGTGATGCTTCACGAGCTGCGCCACGGCCTCCTTTTGCAGGGCAAGAAACTGCTCCGCATCGTCAAAATACGAAGTCTCATCGGCGGCAAAAAGGTCGGTGGTGATGGTCCCGGTATAGTTCTCGGCGGGGAAGATCGCCAAGGCCACGGTCGGGCGGTCGTCGATCATCGTCGCCTTGATATCCTCGGCGCTGTCATCGTACCCGCCCTCGATCCTGCCAAGAATCAACCGCTGTGACTCGTCGCTGCCCAAGGTCAGGGCCTCGGCCTGTGACAAGGTGATTTCTCCCTTGGTCAGCGCTGCTTTGGCTTCCCTGCACAGACTGTTGAGCGCCAGACGCCGCTTGATGGTGGTGGCGCTCAATCCCGTCTGCGCGACCACATCGTCAAGCGTGACGCCCTTGTGAACCAGCTTCGTCAACGCCGCCGCTTCCTCAAGCGGCGTCATGTTCTGCCGCTGCAAATTCTCGACCGTGGCAATGCGCAGCGTCTGGTCCTTCGACAGGTCGTCGCGGACCTCCACCGCGACCGTGAAATCCTCCGGCAACTCGCCGCGATCTTCCAGAAGTTTGAGGGCGTGGAATCGCCGCGCACCGCTGACGATCTGAAAACGCTGGCTCTTGCCTTTGCCCTTGACCGGGCTGACGACAAGATTGTGCAACAGGCCATCGGTCCTGATGCTGGCCGCAAGTCCCTCGATGGTCTTGCGGTCGATCTTCCGGCGCGGGTTCGCGGCGGATGCCTCCAAAGCTGATAACGAAACGGATTGCATGGTCATGACTTTCTCCTTCGGTGATGAGCGCAGACCGCGACATCGCGGCTTTTCTCCCTTCCTTCCTTGAAAGACGGGTTGCGCATGCAACCGACTAGGTCCGCGCCAATGAGCGGGGGTTCGGCTGTCAAGGCCGCCAGCGGGGTGAGGGGGATCACCCGGTCTGCACGACCAACGGGAGGAAGATCGGGGATACGCCCCGCAGGCGCCCCAAAGGGGGCTTGGCCTTGACAGTCAGGGGGCCGCAGGCCCCGACAAACGAAAGGAAGTCAGCCGCAGGCTGGCCGAGTCATCTTGCGCAAGGGATCGTCACCGGATGGCCGAGACCGCAAGGCGGGCTCGGGGCGAGAGCCTAGAGCCCGCTCCGGCAAAGCCGGATGCGCCTGCAAACATATCCGTTTGCCGCCGACAGTCTTAGGATCGGGCCTGCGGGAGAACGGCAAGGAGCGGCGCATGTCCGGAACCAGTCAGCAGATCACCATCGGCCCCAAGGACGCGGCATGGATCGTTCGCGAAGACGGAAAGATGGAACTGATAATGCCAACACACGGCGAGGATGTCCCCATTCCGGACGAACAGATGCTGCTCATTGGCTGCGCGGCGGGATTTAGGGACGAGCGCTTGCACGATCTGGTGGGAGAAATCCTCTGCGAGAAGATGCCCGAGAAGGACCCAACACGGAAGCCGCAGTGACAGGGCTAAGCTGAAGCAGGCTAACGGCGGACCAAAGAGCCTAGGGGCGCAACATCTATTCCCTGTCCGGTATCTCGATTTCAAGGCTGTGGTCGCGCGTCCAATGCCGCCAGCCTCGGATCGCGCGCAGGCCCGAGGCGGGGTCGGTATAGGTTTCCTGAATACGCTCCCAGTATTCGAGCACCCGGCGGGGATTGCTGTTCTGGGTGTGCCCGACTCCACAGCAGTCCACGTTGGGAGGGTCGCCGTAATGGATATCGTGGCTACGGATGATGTCGGCGAGCGTGCGCCACTCCGCCGATTTCTTGATCGCCGTGCGGTTCGCCATTGCTGCATCAAGCGCCACGATGAAGGGACGCCCGCAACTCTGGCACTCGATGGCGAGAAGCGCGCATTCGTCGGCGTAGATGTTGGCGATGCAATGAGGCGCGAATTCGCAATAGCGCGGCACGCCCTGTTCGTCGAACCAGCGCGGCGGTTCGGCGATGCGTGAAAGAATATCCTCGTAATGCTGAAGCATGGTTTCAAACTCTCTTTTCTACGAACGGAGCGTCGCGCCCTAAGACCGGCTTTTACGCCCGCCTTTCTTGCTCGCGGTCTTCGGTGATGATTTTGCTTTGGTCCGGCGCTTGGTGATTTTGCGTTGCCGCTCCTTCTGTGTGACGAACGGCAAAACATCTCCGGGCCGCGTCGGGACGCTGAACAGATCGAGCGCTTTTTGCACCGCCGGGTCGTCCATCACCTCCGCCAAGCCGGCGAGAGAGCCGACCACCTGATAGGCTTCGGCGCACCGGTAGGAAAGTTTATCCAGTATCGAGGCAATCCGAATCACCTCGGCCTTGCTGAACTTGAGGTCGCCCCTCTTCGCACGCTCGCGTAGTTCCTCGGCCACGTTTTCAGCATGAGGCGGTGTTTTGATTTCATCTAGTGCCCTCATGTCCGGCGTCCTCCAGTGGACGTTGAATAAAGCCACGGCGTGATGTGCCGGATGATAATGGCCCTCCTGAGCGGAGTCGAAGCAGCGTGGCCCCAATTGTCATATCGCCCTACCAGTTTCGGTAGGGGGTATCTCGTTGATTGACGGGTCCCGGCACCGTACCCTTGTTGAGGAACCGGCCCCAAACAGGACCCTGGAGCATGACGACACCGATCACCGCCTCGATGCTGTACGATCTTGCGACCTGTTCTCAGCGGGCCAGCATGGATCTCAACGGCCGCCTCGAAAGCCGTGGCGACGTGAACGCGTTCGTCCAACCACTGTTTGAACGCGAGGCGAATGACGCCGGCACGGTAACGATACCGAGGGCTGTTGCATGAGCGAAGCGGCAACAGCGTCACAAGTACCATCCAAGCTAACCTCCGAGCTGAAGAAGGATGGAGTCTGTCGAATCCTCAGCCTAGATGGAGGCGGCGCAAAGGGCTTCTACACGCTCGGAGTGTTGAAAGAGATCGAAGGCATGCTGGGATGCCCGCTCTACAAGCGCTTTGATCTCGTTTTCGGGACCAGTACGGGAGCGATAATCGCCGCCCTGATTGCCCTCGGTCATGAAGTTGATGACATCCACGCGCTCTACAAGGAGTATGTGCCAACGATCATGAAAATGAAGGGGCCGGAGGCGAAATCACAGGCCCTTCAACAACTGGGCATCAAGATATTTGGAGACAAGAAGTTCGACGCCGTCAAAACGGGCGTCGGGATCGTGACTACGAAGTGGATCATTGAAAGGCCCATGATCTTCAAAGCCAGCGTGGCGCAGGCTCATGGACGAACCGGCACGTTTTCTCCCGGCTTCGGCTGCACTATTGCCGCTGCAGTGCAAGCGTCTTGCTCCGCATACCCTTTCTTCAATCGAACGACGGTGAAGACTGAGTCCGGCGACGATGTCGAGCTGGTTGATGGTGGCTATTGTGCGAACAATCCAACACTTTATGCACTGGCAGACGCAATCATTGCGATGAAAATTCCGCACGATAACATCCGGGCGGTGAATGTCGGCGTTGGCGTATACCCTGAACCCAAGCCGCAAGGGATGATGCGTCTTTACAAGAAATATCTGCTAAGCGTTCAGCTTCTGCAAAAGACGTTCGAAATCAACACTCAGTCGATGGACCAGTTACGCGCGATCTTGTTCAAGGATATACCAACCATACGCATAAGCGACACGTTCGAAAAACCGGAAATGGCAACCGACCTCTTTGAGCATGACCCTCAGAAACTCAACATCCTTCGCCAAAGAGGCAGAGAGTCGTTCGCCAGCCGCGAGGCTCAACTCAAAGAGTTCCTCCTATGAAGAGGCAACCGGAGCGGTGGCATGGCGATCCCTGAATCTCAACTGGAGACGTGGTCTAACCGAGGATCGGTGACGCAATCGAGCGACACATACCAGACCATCCGCAATGCGCTGCTCGACACTAAGGCCCTCTATGCAGGTAAATCGTTCGAGGTCTTCCTCCAAGGCTCGTACGGGAATCATACAAACATCTATGGTGAAAGTGACGTGGATACAGTCATCAGGCTGGATTCGATTTTTCGCGGCGACGTGAGCGGTCTAACGGCAACGGAGCAAGCCGCATATCATCAAGCCTATGGTGGTACAGCGACCTACACGTTTGATGAATTCAAGAAGGGAGTCGCCACCCGGCTAACAACGGCATTCGGTGCGGATGCCAAACCCGGAAACAAGGCTTTCAAGATTGCGGCGAATGGATCGCGCAGGAGTGCTGACGTGGTCGCTTGCTATGAGTACCGACGATTCACCCGGTTTGTCAGTCTCAACGATCGGGATTACGTTTCTGGCATCGTGTTTCCGACCTCGTCGAGCGGCGAGATCATTAATTATCCGAAACAGCATTCGGACAATTGCACGGCGAAACATCAAGCTACGAATTCATGGTTCAAGCCGATGGTTCGCATCGTTAAGAATATGCGAAGCCGGTTGGTGAACGATGGAGCAATCGCGAAGGACACGGCCCCCTCCTATTACATCGAGGGACTGCTTTACAGCGTGCCGAAAGATAAATTTGGCACCAGCTATGGGGACACGTTTTGCAATTGTCTCAACTGGCTTGTGGCAACCGACCGATCAAAATTGACTTGCGCCAATCAGCAATACTGGTTGCTCGGGAGCAGCAACGTTCAATGGTCAGCCGCCAAGTGCGATCAGTTTCTAAACGCCCTTGTTACACTCTGGAAAAATTGGTGAAGGCACGGTGGCAGTTTCAAGCCAAGGTGCGTCGCAATGCCAAAGGCTGTTCGACACGGTTTGAAATTCCTGTTTTAGGAATAGAACGACTGTGTTAAGTTCTTATTTTGTTCCGGGGACCTATGGCAGCATCAACAACAATCGAATGGACAGATACGACGTGGAACCCGGTCACCGGCTGCACCAAGATCAGCGCTGGCTGCGATAACTGTTACGCGGCGCGATTTTCGGAGCGCTTTCGCGGCGTGCCGGGGCATCCTTTCGAAACAGGCTTTGACCTGACCATCCGGCCCGAGAGGGTGTTACAGCCGCTTGGCTGGAAGAAGCCGCGAATGATTTTCGTCAATTCCATGAGCGACCTCTTTCACAAAGAGATTCCCAAAGCCCACATCGCCAGTGTCTTCGACACCATGGAGCAGGCCAACTGGCACATTTATCAAGTGCTCACGAAACGTAGCTCTCTTTTGCAGAGGTTCATCAACGAGCGTTATAAGGTTCGGCCTGCCCCGGCGCACATATGGCTCGGGGTTTCCGTTGAGAATGAGCAAGCCACATCACGTATAGCCCACTTGCAGAAAGCCAATGCCACCACGCGCTTTCTATCGATCGAGCCGCTAATTGCCCCGGTCGGCAAGCTGAATCTCAAGGGTATAGACTGGGTGATTGTTGGCGGCGAGAGCGGTCCGCGCGCCCGACCGATGGATGCCCGCTGGGCATTGGACATACGTAACCAGTGTGTCAAAGCCAAGATTGCATTCTTCTTCAAGCAATGGGGCGGTCGCTCGCCGAAATCCGGTGGCCGGCTTCTCGAAGGCCGGGAGTGGAGCCAGTTTCCGATGACGCTGGCAGAATCGTCCCGGCAATATGATAGGTCACAGGCCGCAGCGTGACCGACCTCCCCTTTAGGTTCGACGAGATCGGACAATGGTCACAGCTCAAACTTGAAATCGTGGAGCAGTATGGCGCGGCCTATACCAAGGCGTTCGCGCGCACCCCAAACCTCAAAAAGTATTATATCGATGGCTTCAGCGGTGCTGGCGTCCACGTTGTCAAGAAAACCAAGGAACAAATCGAGGGCAGTCCGGCGCGCGCACTGAAGATTACCCCGCCGTTTGACGGATACTGTTTTATCGATCTCGATGGCGACAAGACCGATTACCTCCGCTCCATGTGTGGTGACCGACGTGGTGTTGATATCCATACGGGTGATGCGAACGAGTACCTGACCCGGACAGTCTTGCCGACCATCCAGTACAAGAAATTCACTCGCGCGCTTTGCCTGCTAGACCCCTATGGACTGGACCTTGATTGGGAAGTGATTCTGCAAGCGGGGCAGTCCAAGGCGGTCGATATGTTCCTCAACTTTCCGGTGATGGATATGAACCGGAATGCGATATGGCGAAGCCCCGAGAAGATGCCGAAGGACGGTATCGAGCGAATGAACAGATTTTGGGGTGACGAGTCATGGAGACAGGTAGCCTACAAAGAAAGTCCGCAGGGAAATTTCTTTGGGACGGAAATGGTCAAGCAAGGCAACGATCAGATCGCTGACGCATTTCGCGAGCGACTGCAAAAAGTCGCTGGCTTCGGTTTTGTTCCAGAGCCGCTGCCAATGCGTAACAGCAGGAAGGCCATCGTTTACTACTTGTTTCTCGCGTCCCCCAAGGCGGTTGCGCAGAAGATTATCACTGATATTTTTAAGAAATATCGGTAGCATCAGAGCACAAGAACTTGACTGAGGATTGTTCAGTCTATCGCCCGCGATCGAAATCCCGATCCTTGCGCCGCCGTGGCGTCGGACTCTCGGGAGACGGATCATCACCCCTATCAGGATCGGCGGCCTTAGTTCCAGCCGAGCGCTCCACGTCCAGCGATCGGTCGCGCGTGCGGCGTCGCCGGGCGATCTTAACCTCGGATTCCGGCGCTGGCTCCTGTGATGTTTCCCCGGACGCGCCGCCTTCGGCCTCTCCCGACCCCGCCGCCTGTCCGAACTCTGCCGTCAGATCGATGGGCTTTTTGGCCGCCTCGTTGAATAGGTCCATATTCGCCCGCGACGGTTCGACGGGTGACGGCTCGCGCCCCGCCCGCTTCCGCTCATCGAGCCGGTGCTCCTTGAGGAGTGCCGTTTCCAATGACCGCAGTTCCCGCTCTTCGACCAGTTCCAGCGCCCGGATGCGGCGGTGCATGGTCAGCGATTCGAGTTCCAGTCGACGCGCGAGCGCCGATGTTTCGAGTTGCTGCCTTTCCGTCAGTTCGCGCTTCTGAGCGAGAAAAGCGTCGTACCGGGTCTTGTCACGGTACTGCTGTATCTTCTTCGTAATCAGCTCGACGCCAGTAATCCGGCCGATGAAGGCGGCAAGACCCTGCGGCCGATGCGCGGCGCGGTCGAGCCGGATGCGCTTGGTCTCCTGCAAATAGCCATGCCTGAGCACCGCCCGAGCGTCCTTTTGGCGGGTCGCAAGTTCTTGTCCAGCCCGTCTCTGCCTGTCAGCGAGCGCCTTGCTTTCCTGTCCCAGAGGGGCGCGGCGGTCCTGTTGTTTGCGCTGCAACGTCTCACGCGATTCCTTCTGCCGGGCTTCCTGCGCCTGCCGTTGCTCGTTGGTCCGAAACAGCTCCATCGCGGCGCGATGGCCGGCGGCAAGCGCCCGTGCTTCGTCCACGCTCGGCAGGGAGTCCTTCGGAAACTCCTTCGCGAGGAATTCGCGCACCTGCTTGATTCGGACTTTTTTGTCCTCGATCAGCTTCGGCAGGCTGTTCATGTTGCCGTACAGATCGACAAGGACGTAATCGCGGGTGCCGGTGGCGAGGATGTAACCCATGTCCTCCAGCGACCGGACGAAGGCGCGCGGCGTGTCGCGCTTTTGCCACGCCGCCGTCACCTGCGCGATGTGCTGTTCCTTGCTGAGGCCGCCTTTGTCCTGCTGGTTCTTCTCGTAGAGCGTAAGCTGCCGGTTCTTCTTCGGCCGCTCCTGTCCCTTGTCGCGGTAATAACCGTCCGGCAGGGTGAGCCCATGGTCGCGGGCGAACTCCCGCGTGACCATCATCAGCTTGTCGTGGTCGAAGGCCATGTGACGGGCCTTGCCACGCTCGGCGTCGATGCGCGACCAGACGACATGACAGTGCTCGCGCGGGACGCCATTCTTGTCCTTCTTTATATGGAAGACGACCGCGCGCGGCTGGCTGGCCAGCCCGAGGCGGTTCTCGGCGCGGTCGATATAATCGAGATATTGCTCCTTGGTGAGCCGCCCCTGCCGTTGGTCGGGATTGATCGACAGGCTGTAAAGATAGTTGCTGCACCGCGTCAGCGTGTGGGCCTGCGCCTCCCATTCGGCGAACGCGCCGTGCAGATCGCGGGCGACGGCTCCCCGTACCTGCGCCACCTCCATACGCTCGTTGTCCAGCGTATTAAGAAGGTGCGTGGCGAGGTCCTGTCCGAGGGCGCGCTGGCTGCCGAAAGGGATCATGGCGCGCGCTCCATCATCTTCATGAGCGCGGCCCGGATCACCGCCAGCTCGTCGCACGCGGTCTCAAGGGCGGCGGCAGCCCGGCTGTCATCGCCTGCGGTCCTTGCGGCGTCATCCAGACTGTCCCGGATCGCGGCGGAGCGGGCGAGCAGTTGCGCGAGCATCTGCTTTTCGACGGGCGGATGGCGCGTGCCTCGCGGGATGGGAAGGTTCAAGATCGCTCTGACGACGTAGGCGTTGGTGGGCAGACCGGACGCCTCGACGTTACGGCGGAACTCCTCCCGCTGATCCGCCGGCAGGCGGATGGAGATTGGTGCGTCGCGTGTTTTGTCGGTCTTGTCCGTCATCTCCAAAAGCTAGGCGCACCGTTCGCCCGCCTGCCTCGCGCCGTCCTCGCGCGAGCCTCGCGGGTTCCGGGGCCGCGCCTGCCCCGGTCGATGGGTTCCCAAGGGAGAAGCGAAGTCTCCCTTGCGGTCGAAGCCGGCGCCGAAACGCCGGTCGTGGTTCAGGACGCGAAAGTCCTGACCGTGGGTCACAAGGGGCGCGGATAGCCCTTTGTTCGATGGGGTTCAGGGGAGAGCGGAAGTCTCCCCGATCGCGCGGCTCAAGCCGCCGCGAAATGCGCAACGATGAGTCGTTGCGCTCAGCCGGAAAGGGCTCGATGCCCATTAGCGAAAGCGGCCGGCTGATCCAACCCCTTAGCAAGCGCGTCGTGCAAGACGCGTGAGCTTAGGGGTTGCCCTGGGGGTCGATGGGGGATGGGAAATCCCCTCGCAAGGTGAGCGCGGTATTACCGCGCACACCTTGTACCAATCACTGTCGGTTCAGTGTGCCCATACTTCAAGTATAGCTGGGGAAGTTTAAAATTGGATGAGCACTACAGACTCTGACTCGTGATCTGTAATGTGCACTGCAAAATCATAACGCGAGGAATGCGCGAGGAAAAGCTGAATCCGCTTTGTCCATCTTAGCGATGACGCCCGATGGTGTTTGATGACTGCTGCGATGCACATCCCAACTTTGTTGTGATGCACATTCCAGAGTGAAACGGAGCCGGGCGGAGCAAAGCGGAGAACGCCCATGTCCGATACAAACATTCAGTCCCTCAAGCCGACGCGTGAGACCTACGATCCATTGCAACAGGCATACGAGACTTTGAATCGCGCCCTGTTCGATGGCGCGCTTCCGAATTGCCTGATCACGCTGCAACGCCACAAACACAGCTACGGTTATTTCTGCGGCGATCGATTTGGACGTGCCGACGGTACATTCACAGATGAGATCGCGCTCAATCCTTCCCACTTCCGGGACAGGTCTCAAGAGGAAATTCTCTCTACCCTTGCTCATGAAATGGTCCACCTATGGCAACACCATTTCGGCAAGTCGGGGCGGGGCCGTTACCACAACAAAGAATGGGCCGAGAAGATGAGATCGATCGGCCTGCAACCCACCTCTACCGGGAAGGACGGCGGAGCCGAGACCGGCGATGTCATGGACCACATCATCGTGGCAGATGGGCCTTTTGACCGTACTGTCCGTAAATTGCTCGCGCGTGGTCTGGTCATTTCATGGACCGAGCAACCGGAAAAACACGTCGCGCCGGACGACGATGATGAGGATGCCAAAGCCGAGAGCAAGAGTGGCAAGCGCGTCCGCTATATCTGCCCGCACGGCGACATGAAGGCTTGGGCAAAGCACGGGGCCAAGCTGGTCTGCGGCGAGCATATGGAGGCGATGGAAGTCAACTTGCCGACGCCGCGCGGATACCGGGATTTAACGCCGACCGCTGAAGAGACGGAATCCGAAGAACCGGCGTCAGAAGCATAAAGCATAAAAAACGAGGCGCGGGCCTTCCAGCCCGTGCCTCGTAGGCGCCAAGAGGCGGTGGCTGTGCCCCCGCCTTTTTTCTTTGCCTCGACGATTTAGCGGCGCGGTATGAGGGGAACGACGATCTGAGGGGGTATGACCAAGCCCTCCTTAGCGCCGGATTGGGCTGGCGAAGGCGTCAGTTGAACGGTCATCGTCCCATCGGAATTGTGGGTAACAAGAGGTGGCCGGCGCGCGGGTGCTGCGTCGCGAGCGCGGGCGTCCGGCGCTGGAGAGTCGGCGGCGCCAAAGGCCTCGGCCAATGGGGTGCCAGCCGTCAGGACGGCGATAACCGGCATAAAGAAATTTGATCGCTTCATGTTCTTCGACCTCGATTATGCTCGCGCGGACCATGATGCGCGAGTGAAAAACGCGCGGACCTTACGGCCCGCGCGTTGTCGCGTGTGAAGGAAGCCGTGAGGCGGGGTTATTCCCCCGCCTCGTCGTTTGCGGGCTCGCCGCCATCGGCGGGCGCGGCCTCTTCCTTGTCCTCCAGCTCGTAGAGCGTCAGGGCGCTGACCAACTGCGTGCCGGACAGCTTCACGTATAGAGAGCCGTCGTCGTTCCGCCACGCAACCCCGATGCGCTCGTAGGTGGCTTTCTTGCCGTAGCCGTGGCGCACCTTGGCGACGTGGGTTGGCAGTTTGGCCTTGCCGTTGCTGCGGGCGTTGGTTTCGGTCGCTTGGTTCGTGTTAGTCATGGGTCTTCTCCTTTGTTGAACGGGCTGGCCTTTCCAGCCTTACCCGCCGGACAGCAGGCCGCCGGGGACGTGTCCCCAACACGGGAGGCCCTCTTGGGGGCCGAATGGAGCGGGCAGGAGAAGGACACGCCGCCGCAGGCATCCCCGCCGGTCTGCTAAACGGCTTTTTGGGTACAAGGCTGAAAGAAGAACAGCCCCGTTCTGAACAAAGGAAACGGAAGCCCTGACGGGCGAACGACCGAAACCGCCGCCCGCGTTTTGCCAACGGCATCCAAACCACAACCGAAAATCGGCGACATGCGAAACGGCGCTGGCACTAACGCCGCCAGCATGGGGATTGCCCTAACGGAGCGACTCTTTACGGCTCGGCGTGAAGCTGTCCGGCTCGCGAGGTTGGTACGAGGTTTGTGCGCACCTGACAGGACAATATCAGCCGCGACCTACCGATGATGGCAGCAAACGAAAGACGCGGCGAATGACCTCCTTCCTCGAAGACTTCACACGCGACATACCGCGCGGGCTCAGCTCGCGCTATTTGAAGCAGCAGACAGCACCGCAGGCGCGCTGGCAGACGCCGGAAGTCATATTGGAGCGCAAGGCGCTCGAATATGACCCGCGCAATCCGGGAGGAAAGATTCTCATCGGCGCATTCGGCAACAAGCTCGTCGGGATCGAGGATAACCGCCACATCCTGACTGTCGCCGGGTCGCGCGCCGGAAAGTCGGTGACACTCATCAATAATCTTCTGTTCTATCGCGGCAGCATCATGGCGACGGACCCGAAGGCCGAACTCGCCAATATCACAGCCGCGCGGCGCGCGGCCCTCGGACAGAAGGTGCATGTCCTCGACCCGTTCGGGAACGCGTCACCGGGCATCGCGCACCTACGCAAATCCTATAACCCGCTTGCGGTCCTGAAACCCGACAGCCCGACTATCATTGAAGACGCCGGGCTGATCGCGGATGCGCTTGTGGTGCGCAGCGGGCAGGAAAAGGACCCGCATTGGGATGAAAGCGCCAAAAACTTCATCGAGGGCGTAATCCTTCACGTCGCGACGGAACCCCGCTATGCGGGGCGTCGCAATCTTCTCACTGTCCGCGATCTGATCCGCACGGCGCTGGCGCAAGAGCCCGCCGCGCTCGTCAGCGAAGACGAAGAGCCGCTGCATCTGCTGGAGAAGGAGATGCTGCAAAGCGCGGCGCGCTTCGCAAAGAACATCGCGACCGAGGACCTCGCTGGCGCGCTTGAAGGCGCGGCACGAGACTTCTATGAAAAGGGAGCGAATGAGCGCGCGGGCGTGCTTTCAACCGTGCGCCGTCATACCAAGTTTCTCGATTACACGGCGATGCGCAACGTGCTCGCCGGGCATGATTTCGATCTCGCGGATTTGAAGCGCGATCGAAATGGCGTGAGTGTCTATCTCTGCCTGCCCGCCAGCCGCATGGGGCTGTGCAACAGGTGGCTGCGCATCTTCATCAACCAGCTTCTCGACGCGATGGAACGCGAGAAGACGGCACCAGTCGCGCCGGTGCTGGTCTGTTTAGACGAATTCCCGGTCCTAGGGCATATGCGCCAGTTAGAGGACGCCGCCGGACAAATCGCGTCTTTTGGAGTCAAGCTGTGGACCGTCCTGCAGGACTGGGGACAGGGAAAGGCTCTCTACAAGGAGCGTTGGGAAACTTTCGCCGGGAACGCCGGTATCCTTCAGTTCTTCGGTAACAACGATCTTGAGACGCTGGAATACGTATCGCGGCGGCTCGGAAAAACCCGGATCGAAGTTGCCCGTCAGGGCGAGGTCGGGCCGGAACAGGCGCAAGCCGGTCTATCCGGGCGCAATTCAAGTATGGAATTGCATGACTTGCTTACGCCCGACGAAGTCAGTCGTCATTTCGCACGCAGCGACCGACTCAAGAGGCAACTGGTGATCTGGGCGGGGTACGATCCGATGATCCTGCAACGGGTGGAGTATTTCGATTCTGGTGGGCCGCACCATGCCGTTTTTAGGAGGACGTTTTCGGCCTCCGGGTGAGCTTGATGCCTTGCGCTTCCGCCTGCATGCGCTCCTTGGTGCCAAGCAGGCGCGCGGCAGCGGGGTCCTGCCCGAATAGATAGGCAAGTTCCGACGCGAGCCGCCCGCCCTTGTCCCGCAGCAGGAAATTACAAAGCCCGCAATCGAGAAGGACGCGCAGAACCTTGCGCGCTCTCGTGCCGGCGGAAATATGCAGCGCCGTTTCTTCCGTCTGTCGGTCTTGGTAGTTGGGCGGGAATCCTTCCTCAATATAGGCGCCAACGGCAGGCGCGTTGCCGCGCTCGACGGCCTTGAGGAATTCCCGGCCCAGCCGGTTCATGTCCCTGTCGCCGCGAAGCTTCGGCAGCAGCTCGTCCTCGATGAATTCACCTTGTTCGATCTTCATCGATCGTTGCGCCGCGACTTGCTCCCAGTGCATTCGTCTTTCTAGCACTGTTTCTCCGGGCTCGGGTTGCCACGCGGCGTTACGGCGCTCTTCGATCCGCGCGCGAAGCTCGGTAACGGCCATCGCGAGCCCTTCAGGAGTAGCCGTTTGTCTTTCCAAGAACGTCGGCATGCTACGTGATCCTGCTGAAGAGGCTGATGTTGTTTCCTATCGCCTCGCTGATTCCCGGCAATTTCTTGGGTTCAAGCGGTTCACCCTCGTTCGGCTGGATTGGATAATCGTGGCGCAATAGTGCAAGGGCCGCTGCCGGCGCCTGAAGGGCGTGCCAGTTCTCAGCGGCGACGGTCAGGTAATAGCAATTGTGACCGGTGCGTTCCTTCTTGAGGAACATCAGCAGATTGTCCTCGGGTGTGAGAATTGCCCAGCCGCCGTATATGACTCGGCTGTCTCTGACCTTCTCGCGTTCCTCGGGCGAGAAATAGTCGAATTTCATCCCGTCGATGATGTCATAGGAATCTTCTATCTGAACAAGCTGGATGAGTCCGTCGTCCGAAGCACGCTGCAACGTCAATTCGCGCACAACAAAACTGTCCTCATCGATACGCCCATTCCGGTATGTGCCTTCCAGCGTCGATGGCGGCAGGATTCGCTCGGTATCGAATTCCTGCTTGAGATATTCAAGCAGCCTTTGCGCCGCGTGCCACGATGGCGCGTGCTCTCGCAGTTCCGCCTCCGAAATCAGGCCGTAATCTTCGTCGGTCACGAACTTGACGATGGCCTCTAGCCGGTCGTCCTGCATTCTGCGGTAACTCCGACTCCCGCCGGGCTTCGTCACCCCTTCCACGAACTGCCGCAAGCGCTCGGGCGGGACTTCCACCTCGGCCGAGAGGAAGATCGCCTCGCTTACGTCCTTCCAGTTGAAGTGGCGGCCATCGACCGGATCGAGCCCGAACTTGTGGAAGGCGCGCAACGCGTCACGTAACCGGTTGAGTTGCCAGTCAGAAAACCGCATGGCGGTAGTGCCTTAGAAATCCGTGCCGATAGCCCGTCGCCCCGCGAAATGGCCGGGGGGCGGACCTCTCCAAGCCTACACAACCCGCGTCGGAAGCGACAGAGCGACGGCACCCCCCGGACCGCGTGCGCTGCCGGAGGGTGGCGGCGCGAGGTTTCCGCGAGGAAAGCGCGGGGGCGGGAATCCTACCTTTGGAATGTTCGCAGGGACTTTCAGGCGGACGGCCCAAGGAGAAACCCATGCCCGCGTATGTGCTGATCCGGGAAACAAAGAAAGAGCGACGGGCGCCGTTTCGGGCGTGCATCGCGGCTGTGGCCGGTCTCGGCCTCGCCGGGGCTGTGCTCGGCGGGACAGCCTACGGACCGGCGCTCGCCGCCGGGATGATCCGCTCCATTCCGTTCCTTGCTCCGATTTTGGAGCCCGGCCACGAACCACGCGCGACCGAGGGCTCCGACCACGTCATTCGGATCAAAGCGGATTCCAACGGCCACTACTACGTCAAAGGCAGCGCTGACGGCGTCCCCCTCGAATTCATGATCGATACGGGCGCGAGCTACATCACGCTTACGAAAGAAGCCGCCGGACGGCTGAGTGTCGGCCCGCTGAGTTTCGATCTTACGACGAACACGGCAAACGGCCCGATACAAAACGCACAGATAACGATCCACCAGCTCACCATCGGACCGTACACCGCGAGCGACATTCCCGCTGTGGTGAACGGCGGAAATCTCGATGAGCCATTGCTGGGCATGAGCTGGCTCCGTCTCTTCCGATCAATCGAAATCGAAAACGGCGTCATGACGCTCCACTACAGGGGAACGTAACATGGTCAATGTCAGCGCAACTGGTTGGACGCCGCAAGACGCGGGAAGAAGTCTGCACTTTGGGCGCTCGCGCCCCCGGCTGCTTCTATGCGCGTTCGCCGAACAGCCCGTGGTCGGCGTGTTGAACACGCTTCAAGTGAAGACCCGTCATGCGGAAGGCGCTTCCCTGCGCATCCGGCAGGATGGCGAGGAGTTATTCGACGGCGACGTTCCCCCGCATGCGGAGATCGGCATCGTGCCGTTGACCCCGGCAGAGCTTGTCGTGTCGCTGACACTTGAGCCGGGCCGGGTCGTTCATAACTTTCGCATCAGGCCGCAGGTCGTCGCGCCGGAATTCTCGAAGATCGATGTTGCGCGACAAGCTTTCGTCGGGGACAGCCTTCCCGTTGTCTGGGACGCGCCGTCCGCAACCTCTGTCACGTTGCAAATCGAGGATGGCGACGAGCGCTCAGAGCACGCGGGGACATCCGCCGGCGTGTTCATGCTGCGTCCCACGCGAACGGGTCCAATCCTACTGCGCCTCGTCGCGCAAGGTCCGTTCGCCACGACGGTCCAGACGCGCACTGTTCAAGTGGTCGCTCCAGTGCCGCGCATTGAGATCGAGCGCCCGGTTCAATGGGGCAACCCGGGAACCGCCGTCACTTTCCACTGGCGCGTCAGCGGCGCGCGCGAGGCACTCATCGAAGCGCCGGTGCGTGGCGAAACTTATGGCGTCGCGCTCGATGGCGGGATGGTCGTCGATATCGAGGCGACGGAAGAGGAATTTCATCTTGTCGCGATCGGCGTGGATGGCCGCCGGTACACAGAACGCTTCTCCACCATCCCCCGTGTGATCGGCAGCCTCGACGAACCCTGATTTTTTGAACTCTAACTTAAGGAGACATCCCATGAACAATTCCCCCGACAATCTTTCCCGCATCGTGCGCCTAGCCTGTGTGTTGGTGCGCTGCAATCCCGACCTGCTTGCCCTCTCGCCTCGTCAGGACCGCTACGCCGTCGTCTCCGAGGCTTTGCTGCTCTCGGTGGTGGCCGGTGTCACCGGACTCGCTTGGACCGCCTTCTGGGCGCAATTCGTCTCTCTGCCCGCCGCATTCGCTTTTGGCGCGCTGGCTTGCGTTTTCATGTTCCTGATCGATCAAGCGATCGGGGCGGCGGACTGGCGTCTGACGGGCGTCCTGCGCCAGCCCGGCGCGCGCCGTCGTTGGTGGGAGCATGGCCGTCTCGCCATGCGCCTCGCCATGACCGTGATCCTCTCGACGGCAACATCGACCGGTGCATCGATGGCGATGTTTCATGACGCCATCAGGACTCAGCTCGAACAGGATGTACGCGGAAAGAACCGCCAGATCGAGGAGCAGTACGCCGAGCGCCTTCGCGAGCAGCGGACTTTGCGCTTCGGGACGCTGGAAGCTGAGGTCCAGCGCCTGACAACGAGCGCCGGGGAAATGACCCGCGTGCTCGATGCCGCCCGCCAATTGCGCGCGGGGGCCAGCCAACGGGCGGAGGCGTACCAAATCGAAACCGACCGCGAGCTGAAAGGCGCGCCCGGTTACAAGGCCGGAGCGGGGTCGAAATACCGCGAGGCCCTCACGCGCAAGGTCGCGGCGGACTCCGATCTCGCCAAAGCCGATTCCGATATCAGCACCTACGAGGCGCGGCTGACCGACGCGCAGAAGAAGCTCGACAAGGCGAGCGCTGACGTAAGAGCGGCAGAGGCCGCGTTCGCGGGCGAAGCGGCCCAGATCGACGAAGAGAGGAAGAGCCACCTCATTCCCGATCGTAATGACGCGCTGATGAGCTACCTCGCATTAGAGGAGGTGTACGCGGACCCGCGCTTCGGGACAGCCGCTCGTCACTTCTCATGGCTGATGATGGCCGTCCTGATGACCTTCGAGCTGAGCTATGTCGTCGTCCGTGCGTGGTTCACGCACGCCTCGGTCTACATGGCGATACTGATTGGCGACACCAAGAAGCGCGCCGACCGGGTCGCGGCGGACTACGAGAGCAGCCGCGATGCGCTCCGCCGTACGCCGGACGCACGCACGCTGACCGGACGCGCTCCGCTGCGCTTCCTTCCGGCGTCATCGCCAAGCGTCGTTGCCATCGGCGAAGCCCGCGAGGTTGGGGCGAGGAATCCGCCCCTTCGTAAGTCCACATAATCCGTGTCTCCACAGGAGGACCAATCATGTTACAGAAAGTCCGTTCCCCCTTCGCCGGAAAGCCTGTCACAAGACAGGTCGCCGATCACAACGGCGCTCCGGCTTTCTACGTGCAACCCCGTGTGCTGACGCCCGTGCGCGCTATGGCGGCGAGCTGGCTGACGGGACTCGGCGTGGTCGCCGGCCTCGGGTATGGCCTCGCTGGCGTTGCCAGCGCGCCAAACCCCGATAGCGGGATGCTGACAGCGGCCTTCGTTGTTCCCGTCGTCGGCGGGTTCGTCCTGTACGGGGCGCTGCGCTCTCTCTTGCGCAAGCGCTTCCGACTGATGCTGACACTGGAGCAATTCAGCGTGAAAACGCTGTTCGGCTGGAAGCACTATGACCGCCTGCTGCCGCACCGCTTCGCGCTCTTGCAGCACGACTGGACGCAGGCGGAGCAGGAGCAGCAGGAGTTTCAGGCGGCGCAGGCGCAAATGAAGGGGAAACTCGTCCGCCGGGCGCGCTGGTTCGCCAAGTCATTCCACCTCTCCTTCGATTACCTCGGCCAGCGCAATGACGTTCTGACCGTCTACGGCCCGAAAGAAGCGATGGCAATCGTGACGCGGCTGAATGCCTGCGACAACGTTCTGGACGCCCTCGCCCGTCGTGGACAGGGAACGCCGCTGACTCCCGCCGATGAGTGGGGCGACCAACCGGGAGCAATCCCCGAGTAGACCTAACGCAGGAAGACCAATCCCATGCCCCGCGAACCGGGCCGCGATCTGCGGCAGCAAGCCGAACGCAAAGTGGAACAGCGTTTCGCTCAGCAGAGCGAAGCGCTGTTCGCCTCCCATAAGGAGCAGCGCGAGCGCGACCTGCGCGCGCAGCAGCAGGCGATTGAGCGCGTCGCACAGGAACAGGCGCGGATTGCCGAGAACAAGCGGCAAACTCTCGAACAGCACGAGCGCAAATGGGACCAGATGCGCGACCGTATCGCTTATAAGCCGGAACCCGCGCCGTCACCGTTCGGCTGGACACCGCTCCGCGATCTGGACCGCGAACACCGTGAGATGCGCCGCCAGTGGCTCGACCAGCGCGAAACCATCGAACAGGCGTTTAACGAGCGGATCGAGAAGTGCCAGATGGCGCAGGACGATCTCCGCTTCGCCTTCGATGCCGCCAACGAAATACAGGCGCAGAGGAATCGCGCCGATTACGAGACGCTGATCGCCACGCAAGACCGGACGCGGGAAAACGCGGTCCAGCGGGAGGAGTCGCGGGTGGAGCAATCCATCACGCAGGAGTTCCAGCGGCACAGCCGCGAGGCCGAGCCGGAGCGCGGATTATAGAGGGCGCGTCGTGACGCGCCCTCTATGCCGGTCACGCCCTGATCCCGCCGTGCTGGCGGGCTTCGTCCGCGTAGGCCGTCAGCGTCTTCGTCGGCGCGAAGTGCAAATCCCGCTCGATCGGCAGGCCGAGCCTGCCGCGCACGGATTCAAGCTCCGACAGGCTAACGGAACCGAGTTCAGGACAACCCATGCCGAGGTCGCACAGGCCGAAAGCAATATCCGGGTCCTCCGGATCGATCTCGGTCAGAAGCCACGTACACCCGGCATCGGGCGTGAACAGCTTCACGACGGGCTTATGGTCGATGTAGCCGCGCTCGCGGGGAATCCCGTCGGTATCGCGGTTGGCGCGGCCATTGGCGAGTAACTTCTCGCGGAGTGATGTGGTCAAGAGTTTCATGGTGGTCTTTCCTTTCGCTTGGGGTTTTCTCAAGACGCGAAAGGAAGGGCCGGGCGGAGAAGCGACGGTGTCACCCAAGATTCTCTTCGTTTCGGGAGGGTCACGCAGGGAAACCCGAAACGAAAGAATCTGTGGATTGATGCCGGGGCGCGCCCGGCCATAACGCAGCGTCAAATCCTTGAGAAAACCCGCGAACAGGAGAGACACGGCTCGCACGACCACGGACCGCGCATGTTACGATGCGCCATGAATGGGAGCGTGATTGTCGGCATCACCGGACACCAAAAACGCAAGGGCCTTGACTGGAACTGGGTGAGCGCCACGCTGCGCGCCGAACTGTCAGCGCTTGGCGATATCAGCCGCGCCCTGTCATCGCTGGCGGCGGGCGCGGACCAGAGGTTCGCGACCGCTGCGCTGGAACTTGGCATTCCCGTGACCGCCGTGCTGCCGATGCAAGGATATGAGCGCTTCCTGCGCGGACGGGACTTGGCCCGCTATCGCGAACTGCTGGCGCGGTGCGACCAGCTCGTGTTCGACGGAGGCGGCAGGCCGAATGAAGCGTTTCTCGCCGCCGGTCGGTACATCGTCGATCACTGCGACGTGCTGTTTGCGGTATGGGATGGATTGCCCGCCGGGGCGATGGGCGGCACCGGCGACATTGTAGAGTATGCGCGCCGCTTGCAGCGGCGCATCGTTCACCTGAATCCGCAACCGCGCCGCGTCACGCCGCCGTGACGCGGCGCGGTTGCGGGCCGTTATTCGTTGTCGTCAGGTTTATCGTGAAGGCGCATCGGAGGCTCCAACTTGTCGGCAATCCGCTTTTGAATAAGCGCGTTGAATTCCGCCTCCGAAACCACATAGTCGTCGTCTTTTAGGCCGTGTTGCCGGTCGATATGGAGGAGCCCGTACGTGAAATTCATTGTTTGGTCGGCGACCAGTTTACAATTTTTTGGGTCCCAAACTTCTGACTGGATGACGCTCTTGCCATCATCGTCAAAAACGACGCGTGCCGGGAAACCGCACCAGTCAAAGTAATAGGTATAGGGCATGAGTCGTGTTCCTTGTCGGCCCCATTTTAATCCCGCCGCAGGGCGTCGAGCAAACTCGGCTCCCGGTAGCGCCCGGCTACCGTGCGCTCGGCAACGGGACGGCTGTCTTGCCGCAGGGCGAACAAGGCCGGTTGTTCCGGCCTTGCCGCTTTCCAAGCCTCAAGCTGGTGGCGGCGCAACTCTACAATATCCCGCCAGCGGTACGCCCGGCCATCGATAATGATCTTGTCGGGGCGGCTCATTCTGCCGCCTCCTGCTGCGCGCCGGGTTGCAGCATAAGGAGATAGTCGGCGGCGCGCTGCGCGTGGGCTGCTGCCGTGAAGATCGCCCGCTTATCGTCTTTCAGAACCTTGAGCCAGTTGCCGATATATGAAGCGTGATCGGCGCGGACTTCCGGCGTTAGGTCGAGGTCGGCTGACAGGAAGGCCGAACCAAGTTCCGCGACAAGCTCCTCCATCGCGTAGCCTTCGTCGCCCCAGCGCTTGCGCCCGAAATCGCGCTCAAGGCGCTTCGGGTGGCGAGTCCAGTGCGTCATTTCATGGGCCAGCGTGGCGTAATAGCTTTCGGCGTCCCGGAAAGTCTCGAACGGCGGCATCTGCACCCGGTCTTGCGACATCGTGTAGAAAGCCTGATTGCCTCCGTGATGGATGGCGGCACCCGTGGCGGCGAAGAACGATTCGGCGCGGTCGATTCGTGGCACGGTATCGAGCCGGGATTCGGCTTTTGCGTAATACTGAGCGGGCAAGCCTTCCACCTGCTCGACGTTGAAAACCGTGTAGCCCTTCATGAAGGGAATATCGCGCTCGGTTTCCGCGCCGCTGTCGCCGTCAATCTCGGTGCGTGTCACCTTGGACGCATAAACGACAAGGCTTCCCTTCTCGCCCTTCTTCACATGGGCGTCCAATTCAAGCGCCTGTTTGAAGGTCATCCAGATCGGCGCGGCGAATCCCTTGGTCATGGCTTCGGACCAAAGCATCAGGACGTTGATTCCCCTGTACGGGATTCCGTTAGACCGCAGGGGCCGCGTAATGCGCCCGGCTGCATGTTCGGCGTTCCACGGCTTGAACCAAGGGCGGACTCCCTTCTCAAGTTCGGTGACAATCTGTCCTGTGATTCTCTCATAAACATCGGCCTTCATTTTCTTTCTCCTAGACACGGGTTGCGCATGCAACCCGACTAGGCCCGCGCCAATGAGCGGGGGTTCGTCGGTCAAGACCGCCGTGGGGAAAGGGGGATCACCCGTTTTGGCAGCGACCAGCGGGAGCGAAAAACGGGGAACGCCCCGCGGCGCCCGCAGGGCTTGGCCTTGACCGACAGGGGGCCGCAGGCCCCAAACGAAACGGAAGGAAGTCAGCCGAAGGCTGGCCGACTCATCTTGCGCGAGGGATCGTTACCGGATGGCCGAGACACCGGAACGGCGGCTCGGGAAGCGCCGCTACATGGCGCGCGTAGAGCCCGGTCCGGCTTCATCCGGACGCGATAGAACTGACGTGTTTTTCGGTCGAAAAACCTAGGCCGGTTTGATTCTTCCACACTGATTTCATAGCCGCGCTTATGAGCGAAATACGCCAAAGCAGCCAACAGATATGGCGACGACAGTGGAGTATCAATCGCTACCGGGAGGCGCTTGCTGCAATCTTTGGGATTTCATTGGGAGATTTGGCACAGCAACCGTTATCGTGGCACCGAGCACCAGCGCGCCTCCCAAGATTAGTGCGCTGGAAATTCCAAAGCGATCGACCACGAAGCCGCCTAAAAGGGAGCCGATTGCCAGCGCGATTTGCGCGACGCTGACCAATAGTGCCTGACCGGCCTCGGGCTCGTCAGGTACAGCCTCGAACATCCAAGTCGTAATGCCGACAGGCACGGCACCGAATGCGAGTCCCCAAAATGAAACGATCACTGACGCAATGACAGGGCCACGACCGAAAAAAGGCGCAGATAAAACTGTCACGCCAAGAACCAAGGAGGTGGCGATGAGCGCAACCCGAACGCTGCGTGCAGCGAGCGCCTCTCCGATAAAGGTTCCCACAACGCCGACAGCGCCATAGACCAAAAGCAAACTGGTGACTAAGACTCTTGTCAGCCCAAACATCTGACGAAGCATCGGTTCAAGGTAGGTGTAGGCGACGAAATGGCCGACGAAGATTAGGAACATGGCGAGCAAGCCGATTTGGGCCATCCGCGCCGCGAGCGGTTTAAACAAAGTTCGAAAACGTACGACGCTCTTGGCTGGAATGGCAGGAAGAAAAACCATCTGGGCGAGCAGCACGAGCACAGCCAGCCCGCCGGTTGTTCCGAACGCGACTCGCCAGCCATAAAGACCGCCGATCAAAGCGCCAGCGGGAACGCCGCAAACCGTGCCTACCGAAATGCCCGCGAGAATAATTGCCGTCGCGCGACCGCGCGATTGCTCGCGCACCAACTGTCGTCCGACGCCCACGGCGAATGTCCAGAAACCGCCAACGCCAATGCCAAGGAAAAAGCGGCCAAGTAGAAGCACGCTGAAACTCGGCGCGAGAGCAACGATGAAGTTGGACGTGATTAACATTACGGTTAGCGCCAGCAGTACGACCCGTCGGTCCGATCTTCCTGCAACCACTGTCAAAAAGGGAGCGGCCACCGCAGCGACCAGGCCGGGAATAGTGACCATCAGGCCGGTAGTGCCGGTCGAAACTTTCATATCCCCTGCGATATCAGAAAGCAGTCCCACAGGCAGGAATTCGGTGGTTACCAAGGCGAACGTGCCTACGGCAATTGATGCGACCGCCCACCATGCGCGGCGAGCAGTGCAGAGCATTCCGCCAAAGGAATTCGGACCGCTGGTGGCTTGAGCAACCTTGCTTGAAAGTTTTTGCGACATCGCGCTCAAGCGATTTTGGTGCGCGTGGCGATTATTCTTTAAAGAACTCCACCAAATACTTCACCGCGACTTCCGGCTTTTCCTCCGGAATGAAGTGACCGCAATCCGGAATTTTGACGACCTTGACGTCGGTTGCCTTGGCCGTCATGACGGCGTTCATCCAGTTGTATCCGGGACCCGCGAGGGCCAGCACGGGCATCTCCAGTTTTTTGTAGGTTTCATCATCGATGATATCCTGCGGGAAAGCCTGATACCAAGCGTCACCAGCGCGGATGGCGTCGGCGCTGGTGTACGCGGCGGCATAAACGTTGCGGTCCAGCGATCCGATCGATGAGTCATCTTTCAGCAGATACGTAAAAATCGTGTCCTGCTCCAGACGGATTCTGCCTCCTGCAAGAATTTTCTCGGGCAGCCCTTTAACCTGATGGAACGCAAACCACCAAGCAAAGGCGTGATTCTCATCGATCTTGTCGCCAAAGGTTCCATTCTCGGGCAGCAGGGGCCATTTCATAAGGCCATTATCCGCAGGCGGGACGTCCATCAACACGAGTTTTTGCGTCGCCTCGGGATGGTTGGCTGCAAAGCTGTAAGCGACCATGGAGCCAATGTCGTGCCCCGCAATGTAGGCCTTGTCGTATCCGAGAAGACGCACCAACTGATAGATGTCCTCTGCCATAGTTTTCTTGTCATAGCCGTCTCGGGGTCTGGATGAGCCGCCCATGCCGCGCAAATCGACGGCAATCACATGATAATGCTTCGCCAGTTCCGGCATTATTTTATGAAACTCCCACCATGTTTCCGGCCAGCCCGGCAGCAAAACCAGCGGCTGTCCTTTGCCGCCTGCCACATAGTGCAACTGGATTCCATTGACCTCGGCATAGCCGCTTTTGAATCCGGGCAAAGAACGGACTAATACGGTGTCGGAAAAGGCGCTGGACGCTTTGGTGCTTTTCACAGCAACCGTCTCTGCGGTGGCAATACTGGGGGTGCCAAGCCCGATCACAAGTGCGAGCGAGGCGGCACCGAGCCAACGGTAATTAAGGGCAAGCTGAACGCGAATTTTTTCCGTGGCGGTATTCATCATAATTTTCCTCTCATAATGTTTTTGGGTGGTTTTTTTCAATAGCGTATTTCAATCCTTGCTAAATGCCCGTGACGCAGCCGTGGTATCGAGCGCTTCTCGCAAAAGTTTGATTTTTCCATTCTCCGCAACGAGACGTCCAGCGTAGGTCTGGCGATAAGTCTTGCCGGTTGACGGTACTAATGCCTCCACCTCGTACTCGGCGAAGGCTTGGTCAGGCGTCTGAATCCAGATGCGAATGTTCTGGAAGCGAAAGTCCGGAACCTTTGCAAGCAGTCCCGCTAGAAACTTCTCGATCTCGATGGGACCTTGGGCACGCGCGTTGATCCAAGGCAGCTCAATCGCGCCATCGTCAGCGAATAGCGCTGCCGCTGCCACAGGGTCTTGGATTTGGGCGAGATAGGCCGTTAGCAATTCCGTTGCATTTTTCATGGAACATCTTTCATTGGCGAAGAAGCGCCGCGAGCGCTTTAGTGACCTGAGCCGGCTTTTCCTCATTCAGGAAGTGCCCGCAGTCGAATCCCATTCCGTTCGCCTCGGGTGCGAACGTCCTCCGCCATGTCGCAAGCGGCGTCTCGGGGAACCCACCGAAAATCTTGCTTCCCCAGAGAATTAGTGTCGGGCACATGATTTTTTTCCCAGCCGCGACATCGGCCTTGTCGGCCGTCAAGTCCACTCCGGCTGCGGCGCGATAGTCTTCGCAATATGCGTGGACGCGGGCCGGATCGCTCCAATTCTTGCGATAAAATGCAAGGACGCCCGGATCGAAAATTGAAACCGATTGTGGACCAGACGCGCGCCGGACCAATTCCTCGATGTAGCTAGCCGTCATAATATTTTCCGGCTCGGGCGCAGGTCGCGCCATGAGTGTCCACCAAGGCAGGAATCCGGGCGTCGCGTTGATTAAATCCCAAACCACGTAGATCGGCAGGTTGTCCAGCACGGCAAGGCGTTCAATCCGCTTCGGATTGTCTATCGCCATGCGATACGCGACTTGAGCGCCGCGATCATGACCGGCAACGGCGAAGCGTTCGATGCCGAGTTTGTCCATTACGGTAAAGGCTTCGTTTGCCCAAGTCCGCTTTGAATAAGCTTCGTGCTGCGCATCGCCCGGTGGCGCGGACGAAAGGCCGTATCCCTTGAGGTCGAGACAAACTACCCGGTTGTTCTTCGCAAGCTCCGGCGCGACCGTATGCCAACACAGATGCGATTGTGGAAGGCCGTGGAGCATCAGCACGGCGGGAGCTTTTTTGGGGCCGCCCACTCGTGCGAAGAGACGGTTCGGGCCGACGTCAAACCATGTTTCCTCAAAACCCGGAAAGAGATGGGCGAGTCCATCCGCCGAAGTTGCGGGCGTCAGATTCTGGGCGAAAATATTTTGCGGAAAAAGTGCCAGCCCGCCAAGGGCCGCCCCACCTTTCAGGAAGGAGCGCCGATTCAATTTCACTTCTCCGCCATGCTTTCCGGGCTGGGCACTATGACGTGACAAATGTTCCCTACTCTCCGTTTGCTGTATCGGTAGCTGTATTCATATTATTGCCTAAGCGCGGCTCCGAGATTTGAAAGCACCCCAAGCTGACCCATCATGATGGTTGCGGCGGTATAGCAGTTGAAAGACTGGACTTTGCCTTCTCTCAAGCGAAACACGTCGCAGCAAGGAGCGTGTATCTCTTTACCCGTTGCGGGAATTGTTCCAGCAGGCAACGCCAGCGGTCCTTTGTGCGTGCCGTTCAACGACAATTCGACGACAATGACCTCATCGATTTCATAAAGGTCGTAAAGTTCCCGGTGCATGTCAGGAAATGCCGCCGCATAAATATCCACCACGCGGCCAAGCTCTTTGCCACGATATTTCACACCGGCTGATACATCGTTGAAAACGCCGTCGTCGGTAAACAATGACGCGAATTTTTTCGAGTCTTGAACTTCTGCGGCTTGATAAAGCGCGCGGATCAATTGCTCGTTTTTGGTCATTTTATTTCCCTCCTTTTCGTGCTCCGTCAGATTTGCGCCATGCCGCCATCGACAAAGAGTTCGATGCCATTGACGAAGCTGCTATCGTCGGAGGCGAGGAACACGACCGCTTTAGCGATTTCGTCCGGGACGCCAACGCGACCAAGCGGGATAGACTGCACCTGAAAGTCCACGAAGCCCTGCACCTGTTCTTTTGTCAGCCCCATCAGATCATAGCCCGGAGTCGGCACGAGACCCGGGCTGACGGCGTTAACGCGAATTTTGCGTTCCTTAAGATCGAGCGTCCAGTTGCGCGCGAATGACCGCACGGCTGCTTTCGTCGCGCTATAAACGCTGAAAGCGGGTGTGCCTTTAATGGAGGTCGTGGATGCGTTGAGGACGATTGATGAACCGGGCGGCATAAGCGGCAGCGCTTTCTGCACTGTGAAGAGCAGACCACGAACATTGGTATTGAAGGTTTTGTCGAAATGCTCCTCGGTGATCTGGCCAAGGGGTGCGAGAGCACCGCCTCCGGCGTTGGCAAAAAGAACGTCGAGGCGGCCCTTCGCGCTTTTAATGGTGGCAAAGACACGGTCGAGGTCTGCAAGGTTAGAGACGTCACTGCGAATGCCGGTAACGTCGCTCCCTATGAGTTTTACAGCAGCGTCAAGTTCTGGTTGACGGCGGCCAGTGATGAAGACATACGCGCCTTCGCTCACAAACCGTTTGGCGGTGGCGAGTCCGATACCGCTGCTGCCTCCGGTGACCAGTGCGATTTTTCCTGAAAGTTTGTTGGCGCTCATAAGTTTTTCTTTCGATATCTGTTGGTTAGTTTTTCCTTTTTGTACCTATCGGTATAGAAGTAAACATCATGGACAGAAAACCGTCAATGGATTATTTACCTACCGGTATGAAACGCGAAAGAGCTACACCGGCACTTGGCCGCCCCCGCGCTTTTGACGCCGAGAAAGCGTTGGATTGCGCGATGCAGGTTTTTTGGCGGAAGGGTTACCTTGGCACGTCGCTTTCCGATCTCACGGATGCAATGGGCATCAAACGTCCGAGCCTTTACGCTACTTTTGGCAACAAAGAATCCCTCTTCCGCAAGGCGTTGGACCGTTATTTCGAAGGTCCTTCCGCTTATCTCCATGACGCGCTCCAAGAACCGACCGCACGGGCCGTTGTGGAGCGGTTATTTCGAGCAGTTATTGATCTGCTCTCCGATCCGCAAACGCCAACAACTTGTATGTGGGTGCATAGCGCACTTTCTTGCGGGGATGATCCTCTGCTGAAGGAATTCGCCGCGCAACGCGCCGTCGCAATCGCAGCGTTGCGCAAGCGCTTCCGGCGCGCAATCGCCGAGGGCGACCTGCCCGCTGACACGGACGCGGGCGCGTTTGCGCATTACGTGCTGGCCGTCAACTTTGGCCTGACCGTTCAGGCCACCACGGGGGCGCCCCGCAAGGAACTGCTGCGAATCGCTGAAATCGCTCTGCGGGCTTGGCCCAAATGATAATGTTTTCCGGAGTTGACCAATCTACGCTTCTTCAAGCCTGACTTGTGAGCTTTATGTTTGTTGGCCACACCAAGCGGTTTTTCTGATTGGCACGTTGAAATCCCGGCCCGTCCGCGCAATCAGAAAAACAGTTCCCCCTGAAGGTGGCCCCCAATTTACAGATTTGCCCGGTTCGCTTCGCCCCGGCTTAAGCGGACTTCTTACCGTCAAGGCCTCTGCTATTCTGCTTGTGCCAAAGAGGATAACCTGAACCGCAGGCCTAACCAACGGGCCATTCGCTCAATCAGCGGTGCGGTCTCCTGTAAACCGATGAAACTGCGTAACGTCTCCAAGCCATCAGAGATATCCGGCGAACTCATTCCCACGTCGAGGTCTTAAATCCAAGATTCTTTGCATTCTCGGATACTGCTCGCTTGATCTGATCCGACGCACCTTTAGGAAAGTCGGCACTGATCTCGACGGTGATCTTCAGTTCGGCTTGAGGGTCAGAAATGAGATTGCTGATGATCTCTTCCGCCAGTTGCACCAGCCGTAGCTTCGCCGTCGTGGGATTCACCTCGACCGAGCCGTAGAACGATTTCGCTTTCTTAGAGCCAGCCGCATCGATTGGGCCACCGGCTGGTTGATTAACGGGAATTGACGGGCCAAGCGGCCCCATCGGCGGGGGAGCGGCACCGTCGGAAAATCCGGGACCGGGTTTCAGGTCTACCGGTAAATTCGCTTTATATTTCTCCGCAGCCTCGGGCTCGATAAGAAGCAACGTATCGTCGAACTGCACATTGGCATCGCCGAACTGGAAGCCTTCAAAAGCATCGCCGGCCTGCCCGTAGGCGGTTCCGAAAAAATCCTTGGTACTCGCTCCCTTCATGACCGCCTGTTCGAGGACATGCTGGCCCTCTAGCCGTGGCAAGTAGAGATAGCGCTGCATGTCCTCCCAGAAGGCCATCGCATTGACGGCAACCTTACCGTCTTTCCAGTAAAGCTTCTTAAGCGTCTCGCGCAAATGAATCGGAGACCAAGCGCTAATGACCAGCTCGTTATCCTTACAGACGCGCTGGATTTCAATGCCCAAAGCCGAGCCGCTGGTGTTCAGCGGGAACGCTTCGATGCTGGGCTGTCGATCGGTGGGGGTGGCCTGCACTGGGCAGAGAAGCCACTTGTAACATTCCCGTGCGACGCGAGGCAGCACGTCTTCAGCGGACTGGAGTTCCTTTCTCGCCTGCTGGTCCTGAAGTCCATCAATGTTGAGTCGTCCGCCTTTTACGTCATCAACAATGGAGTTCCACGCCAGCGCCGTGCGCACGCAGTCACGCATACGGGTTAGAGACGCATGATCCGGCGCAATAAAAATGAGCCTATTGCCCCGATAACGTGGCTTTTGACCATTGTTGCGAACAAAGTCGATTACCTCTTCGGAGGCGATACGCATCTCCTGCTTGCTGTAATATTTCTCCGGCGGCAGAACGACCAAGCGCAATGCGCCGTCATCGGGTATGTCGGCATTTGGAGTGAAGATATGACTGCCGCCAAAGATCGAGGCTCCGCCGATAAGCTTGCGCAGCACTTCAGCTACTTTGCCCCGGACCTCATTCTGATCATTAAACCGTCCCTTCCGGTCTTCCATCTCTCGACGCAGATTGGCGCGGGTGTCAAACCAGAAGCGCGTTACTTCCAGCGACTTGTCGCCGGACGAGTTCAGATAATGGAGCCGGTCGGCCAACCGATTGAGCGCATCGGAGAAAGTCGAAGACGATTGACCCGGCTGAAGGCAGCCCAAAAGCACGCGGGCGCGATCCAAACCGCGAATCCCTTTCTGTGTTCCAGCGACTGACGGAGCGCTTCCGAGGAAAATTGTCCGCGCCACGCGGCGCGCGGCATTGATGGAGCCAAATCGCGGCTCTTTGGACTCAAGCTCTGTGGTCTCTGCCCGTTCGCCGTCGATATCCTTTTCCAGAACTGCGTCCCAACCCGGCGCAAGGTAATAGGTCAACTCATTGCGCGTATTACCGTCGTATAGAGGCAAGCTGCCGGGCAGAATCATCATGTCCTGATTCTGATCCTTCCAAAGCCGATAGATTACCTTCGCCATCAATTTCAGAACCCCACGGGTACGCTGAAAACTCTGGAGCGTCGTCCAGTCTTCATAGAGACGATCAAAAACTTCCGGGTGTATGGGGTAGGCCTGCACCAAACGACCCAAATACCGCGCCTCCTGCGTCTCCGACGGAAGCTTTGAGCCTTCTGCGATGTAAGCATTAGCAAAGGCGCGACATACCTCATCGCGGGCTGGGATATCGAGCACTGGTTCAAAAAGGCGGCGGCGGACGATCTCGAAAGCCTCTTCAGTCGCAACAGGCTTCCAGAGGGCTTGCAACCGCCCGAATGTTTTCTCCAAAGCTTGCAAGGCTGCCATGCCACGATTGCTACCGGCTTCGACTTCAGATTCGGGCAAGGACGCCAGCATGATTGCCGAAGGCACCAGCTTGATGGCTTCGGTCAGTGCCTGCACAAACGAAAGATTACTGTCGTAGCTGCCACCGCTCAACACCTGACCATTGGGAAACTGCCGAACGTAGGCTACCAATTCATCCACCAAGACCACACACGGCGCATAAGTCTCCAGCAACGTCTTAAGAACATTCTTGCCGGGAGAAGTGCCAGTCGTGTCAGCCTCTTTGACTAAGGCGTAGCCTTCGTCGCCCCCAAGTTGCCACGCCAGTTCACCCCAGAGCGTGTTGATGGTTTGCTTCCCATTTTTCCACGGCTGACCCGGAGCACGAGCCGTGCCGTCGAGTACAACCACGCGGGCTTTCGGCACATCCATGATACCGGCATGATCCAGTAAATCGGGGATGCCTAGTAGGTCCTTTAGCGGGCACTGGCGGGTAGCCAAGTGATAGACCGCCAGCATGGTATGCGTTTTGCCACCGCCGAACGCTGTTTGAAGCTGGATGACAGGATCACCACCTTGTCCGTTCAAACGTCGCGCCACCGACGTAAGCAACAGGCTCATGCCTTCGGTGATGAAAGTGCGTTGAAAAAATGCCGTCGCGTCCTGATATTCGGGAGTCGCCTTGCCGGTGTGCACGGCAGTGATGTCCGCGGCGAACTCCGATTGGAGGAACGTGCCCTCCAGAACGTCTGTATGGGGAACAGCAATTTCGCGCCACGGTTTCATCAACTTTTGCTCCAGTCTAAAGGTATGTCATTCAAAGAGGCTGCCTTGAGTTTTTTCTGTTGGTATTGCACTTGCGGCGGCTTCAATGCCACTCCATGAAGTAATCAATTCGTTGTAGGCGCGAGCGTCCTCCGCCCAGCCCTGCCGTTCACAGAGCGTGTGAAGGCGATAAGCGAGTTGGCGAGTCGCTTCGGATTTTCCCTTTATAGCGGCGAGCAGGTGACCCGCGCTGGTTTCGCCTTCATTCTTGAGAGTACGAATGAACTGATGCAGCGCCTCCCACACGGGCAGGCGTTTATCGGTCTGCGGATTCCAATCGATGGGGTATTCCGACCACTTGCGGAGGCGGACCACACCGCCGCCGGATTGAATCACGCCCGCGTCCCGTACACCGTCAACACTGGTTCCTTTCGCGCGCGAGAGCGTGTCGGCATCGCCGAAACGGCCTTCACCCCAACCGTGCTGCTCAAACCAATGCAAACAAAATTGAGTGTCCGGGTCGAAATCGTCCTCAGCGAGAAAGCGGTTGATGAGTAGAAGGGAACTGTGGACGCTCATGGGCGAGCCGTCGGCTTCCAGCACCGCAGAGTATTTCGAGAATACCGACATACCAGGGCCGATGATGGCCTGTGACAAATCGACGGGGGCAACGGGTGAACGATCATCACCGGAGCCTTTCGTCATTTCATCAAGCGCCTCGGGCAGCACCGCGTTCAATTCGCGTAGAAACTCTCGGCGGGAAACTGTGGCGGCTTCGGCGGGACGTTTGCGGCAAACGAGGACGATACTAGATGCTAGCGCGTTCGAATCCTGACCCCGCATCCGGCCTGCACCTTCGGTCCGAACCGGCCAAGTGCCAGTAAGTTGTAATCCAGACCGGTTTACTGCTTCGAGAAATGTTTCCCATCCAGTGGAAACTGTCCCTGATTGGTTATCGGTCTCCGACTGTTTGAACGCATAGTAAATAGTTATCGGCGCTGCGGGATGGCTCAGACGAGCGAGCCTAGTCATCGCATGCGTCATTCCGGTCAAGAAAAAGTCCTCAGCCTTGTCCTTACTTCCGTGTCGGAAAGGTGTGGCAACTAACTCCTCTGCCTTCGGGACTGTCATTGTAGCTAGAAGCTTTGGGAATACGGGTCGAAGCGCAGGTCTGAGCCATACGTAGAAAAAGTCCGATAGATCGGCATACCCGATGTTGTCGTAATATGGGGGGTCTGTGGAAACCACCTTTCCATTTGTGATGCTCTGAGTTGAGGCATCAGCCTGAGTGGCGTACGCCTTCCCGCGAGCCGGGAACGCCAGTATTGACATCGCGCCTTTATCCAAGGCCGTTTCAAGACTTCCACCGGCATCAGCGAAGGGGTTCGCTTCGACAAAATCCCACACCATGGGGACTGCTTGCCTCGCAAACGTTTCGCGAAATGCACCACGGTCGTTCATCCATGAGGCGATCGAGGAGCCAATGTTTGCAACTTTGGAAATCGCAAAAGCCAAATATACGCTGACCGCGTCGGCGTAGGCGGTGGCTGCGGTGCCTCCCGACTCAAGGCCCTCGTTATCGTCGGACATTCCGGCGGCAATAGCCTCGGCACGAATTTTCTCGCGAGCCTGAGCCACTAAGTCAGTGAGATTCGTCAGAACGACCAACTGCCTTTGGGTAAAGAGGTCGCTCCATTTCGTCATGCCATAGTTTCCAACTCGAAAGCCGAGTGCTTGTTGGAAAAACTCCACATCAGGTTTCCACGTCGGTTCTTCACTACGCGCGAGGGTTTCCATGTCCGCCGTCGGTGACAGATAAACGCGACTCCTCCCACCTTCCGCAACTACAGCCATTAGTTTTGCCCCCATTCGCCCCGCCTGCGCCTCTGACTTAATATAGTCGCCGCTAATGGGTGAATCGGCGACGATACACCGGAAGTTCGCCCCTCTGCCTTTGGCTTTAGTTCCGTCTTCGGCGTGTGCTGGTGGCGTGCCCACCTTCACCGTGAACCGGTAGCGTTTTCCTTCCACCACTGGCTCCACGTAGGCCTCTTTGCCCTCTTTACTGTAGAGGATGAACGTCGATGCCAGCGGCACATCGAGATGCGAGAAAGCCGGATTAGGACTCTTAACGGTGCGAGCCCAGAGCCACGCGATGACGGTGAGCTTCTGGCCGACAAGTGGTTTCAGGTCGGGTCGCTCGCGGGCCATTTCGGCAGTGATCTCGACCGGCGGATAGAGGTGGCCGATACGCTTCTGAGCCTCATCTCGCATCCAAGCTCCGTAGCGACGCACGTCTTCTGCGAGGCCGGCGGCACGTGGCCACTCTCTCGGAAGGTCGAGCCGTTCGCCAACTTTGTCCGGAGGCAACGGCCCCACCGGAGCGCGTCCGGAGAACTTCGGAGGAATCTCGATCATGGCCTTGTTGATTAGCACCGCGACTGGATTGAGATCGGAGGCATATGCTTCTAGTCCCAAACGTTGGGCCTCCAGCGGGATAGCGCCTCCACCGGCGAATGGGTCATGCAACGCGGGGAGTTTGTCGGGATTGAAAAGATCGGCGGCCTGTGGGTGATCCCTATTCAGCTCGCAGACTTCGCGCCATGAGCGACGGATTTCCACGCGGGCCGCTTCCAACACCTGTTCGTTTGTGGTGTTCTCCCACAGAACTAGGTCCTCGATAATTTTGAAAAGTCGCTTTCGCTCAACGGCGGCTTCCTTCTTGTTCTTGCCGTATCTGAACCCTCCGCCCTGCTGGTAGCCGGGGTCGTTGACGAGCTGGCCAAAGATGACAGCGCGCGCTGCTGCTAGTGGCCGGCGCGCCCACCACAGGTGCAGGGTGGATGGATGCCCTTGCCTGATAGACTTTTCTCTTGCCGCCGCAAAGTTGATGGCATCGAGCGGAAGGGCGACCTCAATAAGCTTGCGGGGGGATTTTATGGGGTGCGACATGATCAGACTTCCGTGAGAACATGTCGGATGGCTGTGAAAAATGGGAGCGTGGCCGCTGCGGTCAATTCATCCCTGAAGAAGTCATGCAGCTCACCTGCCGAAAAACCAGTACACCCGTCAACGAATGACACATAAGCTGACACGGCAGCTTTCCGCATGTTCCGCAATCGACCCCAGTGCGGGTTGAGGTTAAACACGCGCAGCGTCTCTTCAGCCTTGTGCTTATCCGCAGCCGCGAGGTCGGCGCGAACGTTCACGGTGCCGTCAGTGCGGAACCGGAAGAATGTATCAGGGTTGTCAACACACGGATCGATGAGGTCATTTACGTCATACGTTCCGGCACCATGATCTTTGTAGTGGCCACATGAGTCTGCTTGGTCGCAAGACCAAAAAAGGTTGCACCAAGCGAACGTTAGTTGAGGAAAGTGCCCCTGACCCTTGCGGCGGAAGTGCTCAATGTGGCTGCCTAGAGCGTCGAGTGATCCCTCGCAATAAGCGCATCGGCGACCCTGCATTTGCTGCAATTGCTGTCTGATTTGAGCTTTATCTTCACCTGTAATGTCATCCCACTGGTGATGTCCATGCTGGTAATTGGCGAGACACACCGGCTCGTTGACATCTGCCCGATTAAGTTTTCGCATGCGCTATTCCTGCTCCGGGCGAGTCTGTTTGAGTTTGAACTTCTGAAACCGAAACAACCGGTCACAGTCAATAATCAAGGGGTGACTCTCCCCGAAGTGCGCGACCAGAGTTGATCGCAAGGATTGTCCTTCCTCGCTCTCCGCGTTTCCATCTTCAATCAGCGCTCGGTAGCGGCTTAGCAATTGGGCTTCCTCGATTTGTGGAACAGGATCAACTCCCATAATCGACGACAAAACGTCAGCGCTCTCGACTCCTCGAGTCTGGAGAGTTGGCGTGTCGATCAGACCCCGGCCATCTTGAAGTCGAATGACGCGGATCGATCCCTTGTCGACGGTAGACAACACATGCGGGCTGTGTGTGGTTAAAATCATCTGCAATTCTGGGAACGATGTGCGGAGCAGGCCGACGATCAGTTGCTGCCAGCGAGGATGAAGGTGCATATCGACCTCATCTATGAGCAACACGCCCGGCGTTAATAGGGCGGCGTCCTCACTGAGGTGAGGGTTAAGGCTCGCGCATCGCCGCGCAATATCTGCAATGAGCGCAGTCATGTTGCGTACGCCGTCGCTGAGCGCAGATAATGGCAAGCGACCGTAATCACGGTGCCCGACAACCAAAGACTTCCTTTCGAAGTCCCAATCCAGCTCACACCATCCGGTTGGCTCAAGCACCACTCGCGTGGCCTTTTGGACCGCTGTGAGCAACGGCAGGGTCTTGGAAAGCTCGGTCGAGAATCGCGGGTCGTGAGTTTCGTTCCATTTATTCTCGTACCAAGCGACCATGCCCTTGAACGATGAAGAAGAGGAAAGGCAGTCGGTATAGCCTGACATGCGCCCGGTAGCGGCTACGACGTTGGTTCTTTTACCCTCGGTAAGCCGATGCTCACTCCAAAGGCGCCCAGTGCCATAAAAGGCCACAAGTGGTAGGATCGGTGGGATCGCGTTTTCTTGAGGCACGTAACTTTCTGCACTCGCACCAAGTTTCTGTGCGGCTTGACGAAAACCTTCTGCCTCCTTGTTAGTTGTACGTGCTTTAAGTCCATAGCCATTGAGGGCACGGCGCCAGTGGATTGGCTGACCGGCGACGTAGCCGTCTGCGACGAATTCCGTAGGGAGCTTGGAGTCCATAGCGCCGCCTTCGCCAAGAACCAGGCGCACATCTGTTCGATCGAAGCCATGGGACTGCCGCGTATGCGCGACCGTATCCACAAACGTGGCAAGCGCGATTCCGATGGCATCGAGAATTGCCGTCTTACCGCGACCATTTTCCGCTACGAGCACAGTGAGCTGCGGATGTAATTCGATTATGCAGTCCCCGAAGCACCGGAAGTTCTGCAAGTGCAAATGATCTATTCGAAGATGGGTGCCGAGCGTCATTCTTTCCCCGCGCGCTCAAGAAGCGCTTTGATCTCAAAATTAGTTGACGAGACTCCCCATCCCGGTTCGGCTTCGAAAGGGTTGCGTAAATAGAAAGGACCCTCAACCGCGTCATCCTCACCAACCATCACGATTGCGAGGCGGAATTTGTCGGCTTGATTGAGAGCGTAAAGCATCTCGTTGCGCGTGATTGTCACAGTGCCTGCCCCCTTCACGCGTCCCTTGACCTCAATGTGACGGGCATCAGGCTGTTTGCCGTTTATGGCGGGAGGATAAGACGTAATATCCCATCCACATTTCTGAGCGGAGACATCCACTACGCGGCAGCCGCGCGCCTCTTCGATTCTACGGACGGCGTCCATCGCAAGCTTTTCGATGCGGGCGCGGGCGAGAGAATCAGTAGAAAATTCGCTATTGTCCTCGACGGACGTTCCTCCGCGCAGACGACGGAGCAATCCAGCGGGAATGACAAGAGCACCACCAAGTGCCACGGGCGTAGCGGACGTCACGTGGCGCATGGACAGAAGTTCCTTCTTGCGGCCTTCAAGACGGCCTTCAAGGTCAGAGACTGTACGGCGTGCATTTTCAAGATTGAGTCGTACGTCCTTGCCGGATTCTTGATCTTCCTTGAGCTTGAGCCAACGGTCTGACCAGAAGGCGATTTCCTTGGTGAGCCGCTCGTGAACGGCAGCGAGGGTCTTGTCCACATGGGCGATGCGGCGTCCGGCGACCTCCTTAAAATGCTCTGGCACAAGGGTGGCGGCCGCAAGCGCAAGCGCACGCTGTTCCTGATCGGCACGAATCCATGGCGCATTGACTAAATCCTTGAGCGACGCACGATCCGCCGACTCAAGGGATTCGAGGTCGAGGTGCGGTGCCCATCCTGCGAACGCGGCCGAGCCGTCAGGCGCGACTCGGACGAACTGAAGGCGCTTTGAGAGCACCTGATCATCGCCGGATTTGATCTCGTGAGTCAGCAGGAAGAGGAGATGCGGCTCCTCGCCTTCGTCGGCAGGGTCTACAAGGATGGCACCTTGGCGGAGGAGATTGCCATGCTGTTCGAGAAGAATGTCGCTAACGGCAAGCATCAAAGGGTGGCCGGGATGAAGCATGGCGGCGAAGGACGCGCCCGGCCTGTCTAGTGGGCGAACAGCTTCGCGGGTGAAACAAACTCTCTCATATCGTCTGAGCACCGGTGCGAGTTCGCGGCGGTTACGGCCGGTGATAACGCGATCGCGCTCTCGGATCGACGCTGGAACGTGGGTGATCTCAAAGCGGGCCGGTTCTCGCGGATGAATTGAACCGCCCAATGCATCGAAGGCTTTCATGAAGAACGACCGAACGAAGTAGGGCTGGAGGCGTCGGGCTTCTGCTTTTTCCATCTCCTCTTTCACGGCGAAGAGGCGCTCGGCGTTCATCGATTCCTGCGCAAGAGCGTTGCGATTAAGAATGTCGCGAAGCTTGTCGCGATCAAACGCATTCTCTACACGCTGGCCCAGACGGGCGCGCACTTCGGGTTGATCTCCATAGCGGATGGCTTGCAGAAGAAGGTCCTTGAGGCTGTTACCTTCGAACACTTCACCAAGGATGTCGAAGACCCGGCCATTAAGCGCGGTGCTCTCAACGCTGAGTTTTTCAAGGAGCCGAAAAAACACATCACCTTCGCGGGTTTCCTTCGCGACAAGATTCCAGAGGTGGCAGACCTCCTGCTGGCCGATACGATGGATGCGTCCGAATCGTTGTTCGAGGCGATTCGGGTTCCATGGCAGGTCGTAGTTGACCATTAAGTTTGCGTTCTGAAGATTGACGCCCTCACCAGCGGCATCGGTAGCGATGAGAACGCGAACATCTGGATCGGACCGGAATATCGCCTGAATGCGGCGGCGCTCATCACGGTGGGTTCCGCCGTGGATGGTTACAATGCATTCATTGTTGCCAAGAACTCCGGCAATCTTCTGGTGGAGGTAGTTGAGCGTATCGCGATGCTCGGAGAAGATAATTAGTTTCCGCTGGCGTCCCCCCGCATCCTGCATGGCAGGGTCGTTCTGCAAGATTCGGGAGAGTTCATCCCATTTGCGGTCTTGGCCGGAGGCGACGACAGCTTTGGCTTGAATCTCGAGTCCTTGGAGAATAACGATCTCCTGCTCCAACTCGGCGATGGTGCTGGCAGCGGTGGCCTGATCGACAAGGGTCTCTTCTAGGTTCTCTTGCTCCTCGGCATTGAGATCGTCGTCGTCCTCGGGGACATCGGCCAGTGTCTCCGCGAGGATTTGCTGGCCACGGATGCCAAGCCTTTCCTCGCGAAGGCGACGTTCGAGGCGCTCCTTACGGCGTTTGAGAGATTGGAAGATGGCCTCCGGACTGGACGCTAGGCGGCGCTGCAAAGCGGTGAGTGCGAAACCCACGGAGCCTTTGCGTGATCCGTCAAGCTGGTCAGCCTTTCCCATTTCCGTCTGCACATAATGAGTGACGGATTCATAGAGGGCGACCTCGGTATTGGAGAGCTTGTAGTTGACCGTGTAAGCCTTGCGTTCGGGAAACAGCGGGGTGCCGTCGAACTTCACCATCTCTTCTTTCACCATGCGGCGCATGAGGTCGGAGCAATCCACTTGGTGGACGCCGTCGCGGAACTTGCCGTAGAAGCGATCGGAATCGAGGAGCGAAAGGAAGAGCTGGAAATCCTCCTCCTTGCCGTTGTGCGGCGTAGCAGTCATCAGCAGGAGGTGCCGCGTGTGCTGGCCGATTTTCTCGGCGAAATTGAAACGCTTCGTGCGCTTTACTTCCTTTCCGAAGAAGTGGGCGGAAAGCTTATGGGCCTCGTCGAACACGACTAAATCCCATGAAGCGAGGCAAAGCTTCTCTTGGGACTCCTCGTTGCGCGACATTTGATCAAGGCGGACGATCAGATGGTCATGGTCCTCGAAAGGATTGCCACTAGGTGAAGCGACTGCCAGTTCTTTGGAAAAGACGTGGAACTCCAGACCAAATTTTTCAAAAAGCTCATCGCGCCACTGCTCAACGAGACTGCCGGGCGCGACGATGAGAATGCGACGGGCGTCCGCCCGCATTATCAGTTCGCGGATGTATAGGCCGGCCATAATGGTCTTGCCGGCGCCGGGGTCATCCGCCAACACAAAGCGCAGCGGTTGGCGCGGAAGCATTGACTCATATACAGCGGTAATCTGGTGCGGGAGCGCTTCCACATTTGATGTGTGGACGGCCATCATGGGATCGAACAGAAAAGCGAGGTCGATCCGCTTTGCTTCGATGGCGAGTTTGAAGTCATCGCCGTTGCCGTCGAAGGCCCATGGGCGTTCTACGGTGGCAAGGCTGATGTTCGCTTCATCCGCGCGGCCAAGTAAGCGGTCTTTGATCGTTCCCTCGGGGGTCTTGTAGAGGAGTTGCACGGCTCCTTCGCCGATGGGAACGACAGCAACTACGGTCGCGATCAAGGTAGGCTCGATGCCAACCAGCGAAATTCCGGGTTTCAGGTTTTCTAATTGCATCATGACAATTGAAACTCCGACGGATATCGCGGGAAGGCGACGCTGCAGATCATCGAGTGGGGGTCGCGAATGCCGGTCATGGTCTTTGTGGTTTTCTGAGTCTCATTGGAGAATTGTAACTTCAGCGCCGGGTTTGGCGTCAAACGCGAGTGCGGCCCCATTGCGCGCTCTTGGCCGAGTGGTCGCGGCGTTGTTGGTTGTGTCGTTCGTTGTTGAGCGTTTGCGACATAAATCCCCCCGTCCTTAACAGTCTAACGTTCGTATCGATTTCGAGGCCGCTGCGCCCCCTTTTCCTGCTCGACCGTCGGACTATCGTCTGGACCGGACGTGTGCCGAGCGACGTAGCCACGCATAAACTCCCGAATCACCTGAGCAGCGGGCCTATCATCGGCCCGGCAAGCCTCCAGAAAGCTCTCCCGGAGAGAGCGTTCCACGCGGACGCGTAGACCAGAATCCTTCGATGCCATGGTCGGAGTGTAACCAATGGATACACAAATGGGTATGGAGATTTTAGGCCGTGGTACGGATAGGCCCGTTGGGGAAAAGGCAGCAGTGGACGAGGGAGAAATTCGCCACAAGCTCGCCACAAGCCCAAGGCGACTCAAACGTACATGCAAGGATTTCTGCGGGTTTCAGCGCAGGGGATTTTGGTGGCAAAAACGGCGCCGAAAGGCCGTTTCTTTCCATAGTTTTCCGTCAAGTGATTGATCTGAAAGTGGTCGGGGCGACAGGATTCGAACCTGCGACCTCTTGCTCCCGAAACAACTAAAAACCGTGATAACTCAAATAGCTGTGCTCAGATCGCCACAGACTTGCCACAAGATCACTGCTGCTGCATCGACGCGAGCATACCGCGCGTCTGGTCCGGCTTCACTTCCGCTCGCTCAATCAGATGGCCATAGACGTTGAGCGTGGTGTGAATGTCCTCGTGCCCCATGAGATATTGAACGCGCTTGAGGTTGACCCGCTGCTCAATGAGCATGGACGCATAGAAGTGGCGTAGGTCGTAGGGCCGGTATTTTGGCCGTACGACCGTTTCCCCGTCTTCCTCGGTCTCCTCCACAAGGCCGGCTTCGATGCACGCGACATAGAAGCCGCGTCTGAGCCAGTTTTGTGGCGCAAGCCATTGGCCATTCTCCGCCGGAAAAACGAGGTCGAACTTGTTGGGCACGGCATGGTGCTTTGCATAATGGTGGACCATATCCAGAGTACCGGAACTGAGATCGATAAAGCGGCGTCCGGCAGGGGTTTTCGTCACCGATATTTCCCCGAGCCGTTCCAGTGCCCGGTCAACCTGTAAGCCCTTGTCGTTCAGATTCTTCCGTGCAGCGACGATATATTCCTGGGGCCGCATCCCTGAATCGACAGCGAGATAGAGCATGGGCCGGTAACGGCGCCATGAGCGTTGAATTTGAGGGTTCTTGGAATTCGCCAAACGATCTGCGGCGGCGAGCAACGTATGAATTTCAGTCTCGCTGGGGATCGTTACGGGCACGTCATAACGGGAACTGGTCTGGATCGTGATCCCGGAGGCGAAGTCGTGCGCGAGGATTCCGCGAGTCATCAGCTCCTTTACCATTGAGTGAAGTGACGAGAGCGCCTTATGCGCAACCACGCGGCTGTGATTTAGCAACAGCCATGACCGAAACTCGACAATGTCTGGCGCGGTGAGTTCATGTAGCGGTTTCGTCCACTCGTACGCGCGGATGATGCCGGCGCGATACTCGTAGTTCTGGATGGTCCCTGCCGTGACAGGATCGCGCCCGTTCCGTCCTTCCTTCGCGCAAACATCAAGCCACTTTTGGAGCCCTTGATCGATCGTGCGGATTTCGGTGGAGAGGGGACCATTCTTTCGACGGGCAGCGGAGTCTTCAAGAAAGGCCCGCGCCTCTTTCAAAGTCTCAAAGGATTTGTAGGCATAGCCGGTCTTCGCCGCCTTGCTCGCATACCTGACTTGATAGGAAATCCCTTTGCTTCCGTTTCTTTTTCTTATGTCTGACATGTACAGATAATGCAGTAATTACGGGCTATTTTGCAAGTTTTAACAAAACTAGGGTTGAGGTCTTAGATTTCTTTCGGCCTCAACTTGTCTTCGCATGTAGATGTTGATTAGCGAGTCCTTCTCGATTTTCAGCGTGCCCTCGATAGGGTCGATGAAGAAAGGCAGCTTGCGGCGGCCGTGGGCGTCCTTGTCGGCGGCGCGCTTCATCTGTTGCGGCGTCAACTGCACACCCATTTCAGCGAGAACGTGGCGGGCTTCTTCGAGGTCGATGTAGCAGGGCTGTCTCATGATCCTGCACCTCGTCCTATAACTGGTAATCGAGGCAGGCCGGGCGATAGTGGTGCGTATCGAGGCGCTTGACCGGTGCGCCAGTCGATAGCCGCTTTACCACGAGAGGATCGCCAAATTCGTTGGTAGCGGGCACGATAAGCTTGGCGTTGGTTACGTACGCGATGCCGAAATGATCCTTGAGGGCTTCAATGTCTTCCCAGATCGCCTGCTTCCACTGGTCGAGTGGGACTGTGCCTAATTTCTGGTAGTCAATTACGAGAACCGGATCAATCTTCACCATCAAAGTCCTGCCACTATGCCTTCAATAAATCTTCCTAGTGCCTGTAATAATTTCCATAATATCATTCCGACTATTAAGGCTTAATGAATCCTTTACCATTATCGATCCTGCGCTGCACAAGGCACAGAGCCACTTTCCGGCGATTTCAATTGCTTGGCTGACTGATGACAGCGACACACGCGCGAGCCAAGCGCCGGTCGGTCTGCACGTGAGCGACCGCACTGAACCTTCCACATGAGTTCGCATTTCCAATTCACTGAGGTTTGACCGCGCTGACTGTGCAGCCGCGTGAACAATTTTTTCCTCTTTCTGTCCTTCTCCGCGCCCGCCGCCCATGGCGGGCCGTCTGCTGCTGATTCTGCCTCTGGGACCGCATGACGGCCCTGATGGTCGGGGCCGCGAGGACAACAGAGGAGAAAATCCATGTCCACGGTCTACTCAACGTCAGCACTTCAAGCTCTCAGCAATCTCCAACTGCGAGGCCTGCTCTGCAAGGCCCGGTACGATCTGGATCACAGCACGCCGGGCTCGTTCGAGCGCCGCGATGCGCTGATCAATCTGGAGAATATCAGGCGCATTCTCGCGCATCGCCTGATGTGCCCCCGGCCGCCGGGGTGCTGAACCCCGACGGCCTGCCGGCACTGCCGAAAGGCAGTGCCGGTTTTACGCGAGGTTGCCGCGAGGAAAGCTGGCACCCCGTGACCCCAGATTGGTGGCATGAGCAAGGGTCAACAAAATCGGCAAACAGAAAAAGCGCGGATCGCCGCCGCCAGCGCCCACGATCCGGTGATCGTAGAACTCGTAAAGCTGCTTGCCCGCTTGGCCGCCGAGAGAGATTATGCCAGATTCTGCGCCAGCAAGGCCCGGTCCCAAAGCAAGCCGGAGGCGCGGCAAGACTAATCGATTTGGAGCACGTCATGACTTCCGTCGCGATCTACGCTCGCTATTCCTCCGACCTGCAACGCGACGCCTCCATCGAGGATCAGATTCGCCTCTGCAAGGAACGGGCAAAGCGCGAAGGCTGGCGGGTCGTCAACTGCTACTCCGATCACGCGATCTCGGGGGCGAGCCTGTTGCGTCCCGGAATGCAGTCACTTTTGCAGGACGCACAGGCGGAAAAGTTCGACGTAATCATTTCAGAAGCCATCGACCGTCTGTCGCGCGATCAGGAAGATATCGCTCATATCTACAAGCGCACCCGGTTTGCCGGCGTGCGCATCGTTACTCTCTCTGAAGGTGAAGTGAACGAGCTGCATATCGGCCTTAAAGGGACGATGGGCGCGCTCTTCCTCAAGGACCTCGCCGACAAGACGCGGCGCGGCCTGCGCGGGCGTATCGAGGCGGGCAAGTCAGGGGGCGGCAACTCTTTCGGTTACGACGTGGTGCGTCGGCTCGATGCCGAAGGTCTGCCGATACGCGGCGAGCGCAAGATCAATGCAAATGAGGCCGGGATTGTCCGGCGCATGTTCAACGACTACGCAGCGGGCAAATCGCCGCAGGCGATTGCGAAACAGCTCAACAAGGAAAAAGTACCCGGCCCCTCCGGCACGGGATGGGGGCCGAGCACGATCCACGGAAATCCGGATCGCGGTACGGGCATCCTCAACAACGAACTCTATATCGGCAAGCTGGTCTGGAATCGGCTGCGCTACATCAAGGACCCGGAAACCGGCAAACGCGTCTCGCGGCCCAATCCGGAATCCGCATGGATCACGCAGGAAGTCCCGGAGCTGCGGATCATCGCCGATGATTTATGGCAGGCAGTCAAGGCGCGGCAGGTTGCGCTGCGCAGCACCCGCACCGGAAAGAAGGCGCCGGGCTACTGGGACCGGCGCCGTCCGCGCCATCTGTTCTCGGGCCTGATGCGCTGCGGCTGCTGCGGCGGAGGTTTCACCAATCTCAGTTCCGAACGGATGGGCTGCGCGACAGCGCGCTACAAGGGCACCTGCGATAACCGCCGTACCATCCGGCGCGAGGTGCTTGACGCCGCCGTACTCGAAGGGCTGCAAAATCACCTTATGGACCCGGCGCTGTGTGACCTGTTCTGTCAGGAATACACGCGGCAGACGAACCGGCTTCATCATGAGAACAATGCCCATCGCAAAGGCGACCGCAGCGCCCTTGCGAAGATCGAGCGGGAACTCGACCGGCTCGTGCAGGCGCTCATGGACGGAGTTCCGGCCAGCCGCGTCAAGGACAAGATGACCGATCTGGAAAGCCGCAAGGCAGACCTCGAAGCCCGGCTCAGGGACGGCGAAGACAGCCCCATCCTCATTCACCCGAACATGGCGGGCTATTACCGTGACCAGGTGACGCAGTTCCGTGAGGCACTAAGCGGCAACGGGCAGGCGGAGGCGACCGGCCTTATCCGCAAGCTGGTAGACCGCATCGTGCTGACGCCGGTCGAGGACGAAGAGGGCCGCAAAACCCTGTCCATCGACCTCCACGGGCATCTGGCAGGCATCCTGTCGCTGGCCACAAAAGCAAAGAAGCCGCTCGGTGAGAGCGGCTTCCCTGTAGAGTCTATCAAATTGGTTGCGGGGACAGGATTTGAACCTGTGACCTTCAGGTTATGAGCCTGACGAGCTACCGGGCTGCTCCACCCCGCGTCATATTCTTGAAAAAGGCACGTCCTAATCAAGGGTGGGCGGATATAAGCTTTTGCTCCGAACCTGTCCACCCCCACCCAACCCCCTGCTTTTCCTTCGATTTTGCTCCATCCAGGCGCCGGGCTTTACACGGTTTTAAGCACACAGCCTTAGCTTGGCGAGATGGGCAGAATGCTGATCAACGCGAGGTTGTCACCAAATGAGAAAATATCTGGTGGTTTCGCTTTTCATGGGTTTGAGCAGCGCGGCCTATGCCGCCGATCCGGCCCATACCATCGTCCAGAGCGGCCGGGCCTTTCGCCCGGGTGAGGTGACGATCAATCGCGGCGAAGCCCTGACCTTCACCAACAATGACGAATTCATCCATCAGATTTTCGTGATTGGGCTATTCGATTCCGAGGAGAAATCCCCGGGCGAAAATCTTACCGAAAGCTTTACGCAAACGGGCACCTTCGAAGTCCATTGTCATATTCACCCCAAGATGAAATTACTCGTTCACGTGAAATAGGCCTCGGGGCGGGATTTTGGGGCGCCAACCCGCGCCCGCCGGCCATCCTCGCGCCGGACGGCCTTAAGCGGCGATAAACTTCATCCGTTCATACTAATCAATGCGTTAGAGCGCGTCAGGACGGATGTCGCCAACCGGTTATTCCATCGGCACGAAAATCTTCGGTGCCTTTGTCGCGATGGGCGCGATTATCGCGGTCCTGGGTGCGGCCGGCTATGCCGTGCTGGCCTCGGCGGGCGATATCGCGGTGACGACCTATGACGGCCCGTTGATGGCGATCAACTATGCCCGCGCGGCGCAAACCGATTTCGCCCAACTGCAGATGGACGAGCTGCGCTTTGAGCATGCCGAGGCAAACGAAAAAGGCGCCATCGCTGCCGATATCGCCAACACCGCCTCCACCTTCGGTGACGATCTTGCTGTCGCCGAGCAGCGCTCTTTCGCGGCCGACGAACAGCGCCTGATCAACCAGATCAAGATACTGGTGAGCCAGTGGCGCGCGGCGCGCGGCCGCGCCGATACCAGGGCCCTGGAAAAGCTGGATACCCAGATTGACGACAAATTTGATCTGCTGATCGAACTCAATACCGATCACAGCTTTGTCAGCCGCCGCCAGACGATTTCGAACATCGCCAATTACCGCTACGCCACCATCGGCGCGACGCTACTGGCTTTGCTGCTCGCCGCTTCCATCACCTTGTTCCTGCGCCGCCGCATCATTCGTCCCCTGTCGTCCGCCGCCGCCGTTGCCGACCGAATCGCCAAAGGCGAACTTCAGACCAGGATTCCCCCCGGCGGCGCCGACGAAACCGGCGCATTGCTCAAATCCATGACGGTGATGCAGGACAGCATCCGCGAGATGATGACGCGCGAAACGGCCTTGCGCCTCTCCGCCGAGAACCGGCTTGCCGACGCGCTTGAGACTTCGCGCGAAGGCGTGATCCTGGTATCGCCTGACGGCCGCGTCGTCCTGGCCAATTCATCGCTCAGGAGCTTCTTTCCCGCCATTGCGGGATCCCTTGTCAGCGGCGCGGTATTTGCCGATGCGCTGCGCCTGATTCAGAGCCAGCTGGCGGCATCGCCTGGCCAGGCAGGCAATGCCAACCTTGCCGGCCATGCCGAACTGGAACTTGCCGATGGACGCTGGGTGCGCCTGACCGCCAGCGCCACCAGCGACGGCGGTTCCATCATGCTGCTGTCCGATTTCACCCTGGTCAAGGAACGCGAAGAATCCCTCCGCCGCGCCACCCGCGCCGCCGAAGCCGCCAATGCAGCCAAGACCCGCTTCCTGGCCAATATGAGCCATGAACTGCGCACGCCGTTGAACGCGATCATCGGCTTTTCGGAAATCATCAATGGCCAGCTGCTCGGCAACATCGGCAACGACCGTTACCTCGATTATTCCGGCGATATCCTGCGCAGCGGCCAGCATCTTCTGGATGTGATCAATTCGGTGCTCGATCTCGCCAAAAGCGAGAGCGGCAAGATGAATCTGGACATTCGACCCACCGACATGGGCACCGTTCTGAAGGATTGCGTCCCCATGGTGCGCGAACAGATCGTGCAGGCGGGACTGGAATTCCAGGTTTCCGGCCTGGATCAGCCCTTGCCGCTCAACGGCGACCCCGCCAAGCTGCGCCAGATTTTCCTGAACCTCCTGTCAAACGCCATGAAATTCACGCCGGCGGGTGGAAAGGTCTGGCTGGAGGCGAACATGACGCCGGAGGGCGTAGCGGTGATGGTCGGCGACACCGGCATCGGCATGAGCCCGGAAGACATTGATGTCGCGATGCAGCCTTTTGGCCAGGTGGATAACCGCCTGGAGCGGCGTTATGAGGGCACCGGATTGGGTCTGCCGCTCACCCGCGCCTTTGTCGAATTGCATAACGGCGTGATGCGCTTCGACAGCGCCCGCAACCAGGGCACCCGCATCACCGTGGTGTTTCCGTCCGGCGCGGCCAGGGGCGTGGAAATCGCCGCCGCGAGCTAAGCGCGCACTTGACGTTCCTTGGCCGTCTGGATGGCACGCACAAAAGCCACCGGATCGGCGATATTGGGCGTGGTCACGGCGTCAACCCCAGTGCCCTCAACCCGCACCGTGCCATAGCCGAACATGCGACCCATAAATCCCTGATTCACCCGCACGCCCTCGATATTGTTCAGCGCGATCTCGTTGGTATGCAGCGTGAACAGGCCTTTCTTTTCCACAAAGCGGTGGCTGGTGACGCCGATCTCGGTGGTCCATTTGCGGATCATCATGGTCAGGAAGATGACAATGCCGATCAGCAGGATGCCCAGCACGATCAGCGCCAGCCAGGCTTGAAAGCTGTAGAGCCAGGGAAATCGGGCGCGCGCGATGATGGTCTCGCCGTCGCCCAGGGATTCCTGAATATAGGACATGCAGCCTCCAGCTTGCGGCGCTAAAAATAGTAGCGGATTTGGGCTGCCGGCACTACCGCTCGTGATCCGGCAATAAAACTTCTCGGAAGCCCTTATGGTTGGGGCTTGAGATCACGCCGTCCTGTTCCATGCGCTCGATCAGGCTGGCGGCGCGGTTATAGCCGATGCCCAACCGCCGCTGGATATAGCTGGTGCTCGCCTTGCGGTCGCGCGCCACCACCGCCAGCGCCTTGTCATAAAGATCATCGCCGGATTCGCCATTGCCGCTGGTCATCAGGGCAAAGGGATCGTCGGTCTCCTCGTCGGTCTCTTCGGTCACAGCGTCGAGATATTCCGGCGTGCCCTGGCTCTTGAGAAAGCGCACCACGTCTTCCACTTCATGGTCCGAGACGAACGGTCCATGGACGCGGCGGATGCGGCCGCCCGCCGCCATATAGAGCATGTCGCCCTGGCCCAGCAGTTGTTCGGCGCCCTGCTCGCCCAGAATGGTGCGGCTGTCGATCTTGCTGGTGACCTGGAACGATATGCGCGTGGGGAAATTGGCCTTGATGGTGCCGGTGATCACGTCCACCGAGGGGCGCTGGGTGGCGGCGATCAGGTGAATGCCCGCCGCGCGCGCCATCTGGGCCAGGCGCTGCACCGCGCCTTCAATTTCCTTGCCCGAAACCATCATCAGGTCGGCGACCTCGTCGACCACCACCACGATGTAGGGCATGACTTCGAATTCCAGATTCTCATCTTCGTAAATCGGTTTGCCGGTCTCGCGGTCGAATCCGGTCTGGACGGTGCGCTTTAAAACTTCGCCCTTTTCCTTGGCCTTGCGGACACGGTCATTGAAGGCCTCGACACCGCGCACGCCCAACTTGGACATTTTGCGGTAGCGCTCTTCCATTTCGCGCACCGCCCATTTCAGCGCCACGATCGCTTTCCTGGGATCGGTGACGACCGGCGCCAGCAGATGCGGAATGCCGTCATAGACGGAAAGCTCCAGCATCTTGGGATCGATCATGATCAACCGGCACTGCTCCGGCGACATGCGATAGAGCAGCGACAGGATCATGGTGTTCAGGCCCACCGACTTGCCCGAACCGGTGGTGCCCGCGACCAGCAGATGCGGCATCTTGGCGAGATCGGCCATCACCGGCTCGCCGCCGATGGTCTTGCCCAAGGCGAGGGTCAGCGGCGCGCGCGCTTTTTCATAATCGCTGCAGGCCATCATCTCGCGCAGGAAAACCGTCTCGCGCACCTGGTTGGGCAGCTCGATGCCGATCACATTGCGTCCGGAAATCACCGCGATACGGGCCGCCACCGCCGACATGGAGCGCGCCACATCGTCGGACAGCGACACCACGCGGCTGGATTTGACCCCCGCCGCGGGCTCGAATTCATACAGCGTCACCACCGGACCGGGGCGCACCGCCGTGATGCGGCCCTTGACGCCGAAATCGGCCAGAACCGATTCCAGCATGCGGGCATTTTCTTCCAGCGCCTCGTCGGTCAGCCGGTGCGTGTCCTTCACCGCCACCGGCTCGGCCAGCAGTTCCAGGGCGGGAAGCTGGTATTCACCCGCGCCCAGGTTCAGCGCCGTCTGCTTGCGCCGGCCCGCTGCCAGCGGCACACGGCGCGCTTCCTCGCGCTTGACACGGCTTTCGCGGCGTTCGGCCAGCCGGGCGGCGGCAAGGGATTCGGGCGCGGCGTCCAGATGATAACCATCTTCGTCGCTGTCCTCGTGATAGTCGTAATTCTCATCCGCGTCGTCATAGGGTTCGATCTTTGCGGATTTGCGGTATCTGGAAATCCTGAGCAGGCCGGCAAGCCAGGTGAGCCCGGCGGGAAGATTCCAGATGCCGCGCAGAATGGGCAGAAAGCGCAGGCCGGTTGCCAGGAAGGCCAATGGCAAACCCACCGCCAGAAGAAACAGCGGCAACACCCAGGAAAGAGACGGCGCGGCAAATGTCTGCGCCGCATGGGCGGAAAGGCCGGCGGTGGCAATGCCGATCCAGCCACCCGCGCCGGCCGGAAGGCTGGCGGGCGAGGGCGCGATTCCCAGTCCTGCCGCCACTGTGAAGGCGCCCAGCGGCCAGGCCACCAGCCGCCACATGGCATAGCGCAGGCTTCTGCCGGTCAGGGCACGGATTCCCCACACCAGCAGCGGCGCGAAAGCGAATATCGCGGCAAAGCCGAAGGTCTGCAGCAACAGGTCGGCGGCGGTGGCGCCCAGCGGCCCCAGCAGGTTGGCAACCGGGCGCGCATTGGCGTTGTTGAAGCTGGCGTCGTCACCGCTATAGCTGACCAGCGCCGTCAGCGCCGCCAGCGCCGCCGCGAAAAGCAGCAATCCCGCCCCCCGCATCACCGCCATGCGCGCCAGCCGGGCCAGCGCCCGGCGGGCATCAGCCAGGGCATCGCTCATCGCCCCGCCCTTGGAACGGGGATGATAGACACCCCCCACCATTCTGTTACTCGCCATTCTTACCCCCTCCGGCCTTCGCACCTGATCGGTGCTACGGCCACCTCCCCCATCAGGCGCTTCGCGCCACGGGGGAGGCGGGCCTGCGCCCGCATTAGAGAACTTTTCCGACCCTTTCGAGTGCGGTCATAATGGTTGATAAATCACTAACAAGCGCGACCCGTATATAGGAAAAGCCAGGGTTTGACTGGCTTTTTCCGGTTACAATTTCCCTTCCCATGAAGGCCCCGGGCAGCACCCGCACCCCTTCTTGGCGCCACAGCCGAAGGGCGGTTTCCGCGCCGTTCGGGGTTTTCAGCCAGAGAAAAAAGCCGCCGCCGGGTCTGACGAAATGATTACCCAGGATGGTCTGCGCCGCCGCCATTTTTTCGGCATAGGCGGCGCGGTTCGCCGCGACATGGGTTTCATCCCGCCAGGCCGCCGCCGAAGCGGCCAGAACCGGCGCTGCCACCGCGGGTCCTGCCACATTGCGGAAGGCGCGGAATTTTTCGATCAGGCCGGGGCAACCCGCCACCATGCCCGAGCGCAGGCCTGGCAAGCCGCTGCGCTTGGAAAGCGAATGAAATGTAAGAAGCCGTGTGAAACCGCCCGGTCCCGCGAGCCGCGCGGGCAGGGCCGAGGCCGGCGGCGCGCCAAAATAAATATCAGCATAGCACTCATCGGCCAGAACGATGAAATCATGGCGCTCGGCCAGTACGAAAAGCTCTTTCCAATAGCTTTCGCCTGCCACCGCGCCCTCGGGGTTGGACGGCGAGCAGATGTAAACCGCGGCGATGCGATCCAGCATGGCTTTGGGCAGGCCGGCATAGTCCGGCAGAAAGCCGCTGGCCTCCGTCGCCGGCACATAAAGTGGCTCCGCCCCCGCGGACAGCGCCGCCGCGGCATAGCACTGATAAAAAGGATTGGGCATCGCCACCACCGGCTTGGCCCCGCCCTTGGTCAGCGGCATCAGCGGAAACAGAACCGAGAACAAGCCTTCGCGGGTGCCGTTCAGCGGCAGCAGGTTTTTTTCCGGATCTATCGCCCCGCCCAATCCGAAGCGCGCATTCAGCCACCCGGCCGCCGCCTGGCGCCAATCTTCCGTGCCGTTGATGGCGGGATAGTTGCCGAAACCGGCCGCATGCCGGGCCAGCGCCTCTGTGATGAATGCCGGCACCGTGCCCGAAGGATCGCCCACCGCCAGGCTGATCGGCGCTTTGCCCGGTTTTGAATCGCCCAGCAGCGCCGCCAGTTGGACAAATGGCCCCGGCGGCAGGGTGGAAAGCAGCATGTCGGACAAGCAAGTCCCCGGAGAAAATCGCGGGGACTGTAGAGAGATAGGCAGACAAGAAAAAGGGGCCGGTCTTTCGACCGGCCCCAGTTTTTCGGGAGGTTGAGAAGTTTAGTCGTGCACCGTTTCGCCGTGGAGGTTGATGTCGAGACCTTCGACTTCCACTTCCGGCGAGACCCGAAGGCCCACGATCATGTCGATCAGTTTCAGGATGATGTAGGTGAGGATGGCGTCATAGACGAACACGGCGCCGACATCATAGAACTGGATCAGCATCTGATGGCCATTGCCATCGATGAGCCAGCCTTTGCCCGCCGAGTTGATCGCATTGGAGGCGAAAGCGCCGGTCATCATGGCGCCCAGCGCGCCGCCGATGCCATGGACGCCCCAGCAATCGAGCGCATCGTCATACCCGATGGCCTTCTTCAGGAACACCGCGGCGCAGTAGCAAACCACGCCTGCCGCGACGCCGATGATGAGAGCACCCGTCGGATCGACAAAGCCCGAAGCCGGGGTGATCGCCACAAGTCCGGCAACCGCGCCCGAGATCATGCCCAACACGGACGGCTTCTTGGCGATCAGCCATTCGGCGAACATCCAGCCCAGCGCGGCGGCGGCAGTCGCGATTTGCGTCGCGGCGGCGGCCATGCCCGCATTGTAACCGGCGGTCACCGCCGAGCCGGCATTGAAGCCGAACCAGCCGACCCACAAGAGCGAGGCGCCGATGACGCTGAGCACCAGATTGTGCGGCGACATATTCTCGGTGCCAAGCCCGATGCGCTTGCCCAGGACAAGGCAGGTGACCAGGCCCGCGGTACCGGCATTCAGATGCACGACGGTGCCGCCCGCATAGTCAAGCGCGCCCATCGTTCCCAGCCAGCCGCCGCCCCACACCCAATGGGCGATCGGGCAATAGACCAGGATCAACCACAGGCCCATGAACCACAGGAAGGCTGAGAACTTCATGCGATCGGCAAGGGCGCCCGCAATGAGCGCCGGGGTGATGATCGCGAAGGTCATCTGGAAGAACATATAGACCGATTCCGGAATGGTTCCGGCCAGGCTCGATACCTTGTTCAGAGTCATCGGTTTCAGGAACAGATAGGCAAAGCCGCCGATCCAGTTGTTGGTGCCCGCGTCGGGATTCGGCGTGAAGGCGATCGAATAGCCGATGATCATCCACAAGACGGTGATAAGGCATGTCGCGCCGAAGCTTTGCGCCAGCGTCGCCAGCACATTCTTCTTGCGCACCATGCCGGCATAGAACAGGCCCAGCCCCGGGATGGTCATCATCAGAACCAATGCCGATGATGTGATCATCCAGGCGGTGTCGCCCGAATTCAGCGGATCCTTGGGCGCCGCTGCCGCCGCTGCCGCCGCTTGCGCGAAAGCGCTGCCCGCCATAACCAGAAGCGAGGCAATTGTCGCCGCCGCTCCCAATCCAGCTTTCTTCAGTGTTTCCATTCTCATGTTCTCAAATCCCCTTGACATAACCTGTGGCGATGACGGCCTTACAGCGCGTCACCATCCGTTTCGCCGGTGCGGATACGCACGACCTGCTCGAGCGGCGTGACGAAAATCTTTCCGTCGCCGATCTGCCCGGTCTTTGCCTTGGAAGTGATCGCGTCGATCACCGCCTCGGCCATTTCGCTCTTCACCGCCACTTCGATCTTCAGCTTGGGCAGAAAGCTCACGGCGTATTCCGCGCCGCGATAGATTTCGGTGTGCCCCTTCTGTCGCCCGTACCCTTTGACCTCCGTCACCGTCATGCCCTGCACGCCCAGCGCGGAAAGCTGCTCCCGCACTTCATCGAGCTTGAAGGGTTTGATGATCGCCGTAATAAGCTTCATCTGCCGTCCTTCCCAAGTTGCTGCTATCGGCCGGACAAAGCCCGGCGCTTTAAGGAATTATCAAGAACCGTGCCGCGCTGCGGTGAAATGACAAGCCATTGTTCTGAATATGAAATATTGTATTTCCCTGGCAATCGCTAGAAACGCGACACGCCTAAAATATAGGCAAAAAGTGAAAAATGCACATTTTTTGACCACTTCTTTTCACACCAATTCTGCTTTAGCTAGACCATGAAAAAAGCTGACATCATCATCTGTGGCGGGGGCATGGTGGGCCTTACCCTGGGCTTGGCCGCCGCCCAGGGCGGCCTCAAAGTGGCAGTGGTCGACGCCCTCGCTCCGGAAAAACAACTGGATGCCGGTTTCGATGGCCGCGTCTCGGCCCTGGCCTATGCCTCGGTGCGGATGCTGACGGCGCTGAAGGTATGGCCGCATCTGGAAGCCCAGGCCCAGCCGATTCACGAAATACTGGTGACGGACGGAAAAGTGGGAGCGCCAGCCTCGCCCTTTTCATTGCACTTCGATTCACAGGAAGTGGGCGCGGCATCGCTGGGCCATATTGCCGAGAACCGCCATATCCGCGCCGCGCTCTATGCCGCCATGCCATCCGCGCTGGAGCTGATTGCGCCCGCTGCCGTGACAAGGCTGGAGGTGCAAGGCGGACAGGTGGCCGCCCATCTTTCCAGTGGCGAGAAAATCCAGGGCGCCCTGGCCATCGCCGCCGATGGGCGGGATTCAAAATTGCGCGCCGCCCAGAATATCGGGGTGATCGGCTGGTCCTATCCGCAGACCGGCATTGTCGCCACCGTGGCGCATGAAAAGCCACATAACGGCGTGGCCTACGAATATTTCCTGCCCTCCGGCCCCTTCGCCATCCTGCCGATGACGGAAAACCGTTCGTCACTGGTCTGGACGGAGCGCGCCGACAAGGCGCCCGCCATGCTGGCGCTGGGTGATGACGAATTCAACGCCGAGGTGGCGCGGCGTTTCGGTCCCCATCTTGGCGCGACCAGCGTAATCGGAGGACGCTGGTCTTATCCTTTGAGCTTTCATCTGGCACGGGATTTTGTCCGGCCGCGCTTTGCCTTGGCGGGCGACTGCGCCCATGGCATTCATCCCATCGCGGGGCAGGGCCTCAATCTCGGCCTCAAGGACGCGGCGGCCCTGGCCGAGACTTTGCTCGACGCGGCGCGGCTGGGCCGCGACATTGGCGCCCTCGACACTTTGAAGCGCTATGAGCGCTGGCGACGCTTTGATTCCCTGGCGCTGGCGGCCTCGACCGACGCGCTCAACCGGCTTTTTTCCAACGACATCGTGCCGCTTCGCCATCTGCGCGATCTGGGAATGGGCATCGTGGACGCGATTGGACCGGCGCGCCGTTTCTTCATGCGCCACGCCGGCGGCGATATCGGAAAACTGCCCCGTCTCCTAAAAGGTGAAGCAGCTTAACTTCTCCTCACCCTGAGCCCGTCGAAGGGTGAGGCCGCTCAGTGCATCGTTTCGCCGTCCTTGCCGCGCTTCCATTTCTGTGACGCCCGTTCCCGCGCCGACATCCGGCCGCGCTGCCGCGCGCCGGCCAGCGCCGCCGGCAATTCCTGGTAAAAGCGCCGCGCAATCACCCCCACCCGCTCGGCCCGGGCCTCCTCGGCTTCCTCGCGGCTGAAATAGAGCACCGTCTCGAACAGATATTGGACCGCCGGCCCGGTGCGGATTTCCTGCACCGCCTCCACCTGCTCATTGGCGACTTCCAGGGCATGGCGGAAATGCGCCTCAGGATCGGATTTCTCCTGTTCCTGCCTGGCGATGCGCTCCACATTGTCATGGTCGAAGCGCCTCAGGGCCGGTATCGCAAAACGATAAAACAGGATGCAGGCCATGACAAAGCCACAGGCCCAGAAAACATTCTCAAGCCCCGACATCGTGAACTCCGTGACCTCGGCGTAGATAATCCTCGCTCTGCATTTCAGCAAGCCGGGACGCGGCACGCCGGAACGCGTCCGACCCTTTCCCGTCCGGATAAAGTTCATCCGGCGCCGCCGCCGCCGAACAGATCAGCTTGACGCCCTCGTCATAAAGCGTGTCGATCAGCACCACAAAGCGCCGCGCCACATTGTGCATATTCTCGCCCATCACCGGAATATGATCTATCAGCACGGTGTGGAAATCCCGCGCGATGGCCAGATAGTCCGGCGCCGCCAGCGGCTCGACGCACAAATCGGCGAAATCAAATCGCGCCACGCCACGCGCCGCGGCGGGCACTTCCAGGCAGCGGCCAAGCACGCTCAAGGTCTGGGATTTTGGCTTGGCCCCGTCCGTCAGCTTTTGCCAGGCCGCGTCCATTGCCGCGTCTGCCTGCCGTGAAAGCGGCGTCAGATAAACATCAAGGCCGGAAATTCGTTGCAAGCGGTAATCAATGGGGCCGTTCAGCTCCACCACCTCCAACCGCTGCTTGATTTCCGCGATGAAGGGAAGGAACAGCTGGCGGTTGAGACCACCCTCATAGAGCCTGTCCGGCGCCACATTGCTGGTGGCCACGATCACAATGCCGCTCGCGAAGAACTGCTCGAACAACCGTCCCAGGATCATGGCATCGGCCACGTCGGTCACCTGGAATTCGTCAAAACAGAGCAGCCGCGCTTTCTCGGCGATGGCCCGCGCCACCACGGGAATCGGATCACCGTTGCTGGCGCGCTGCCGTTCGGCGTGGATTCGGGCATGCACATCCACCATGAAACCGTTGAAATGCACCCGCAATTTCGGCGCGATGGCGGCCTCTTCAAAAAACAGGTCCATCAGCATGGATTTGCCGCGTCCCACATCGCCCCAGATATAGAGTCCGCGGGGAATCTCCTTCCTCCCGAAAAACGAAAAGCCGGATCTGTAGGCTTCCAGGGATCGCCCCAGCGCATCCAGTTTTTCCGCCGCCGCCGCCTGCGCCGGATCGGATTCGAGAAAACGTTGCGCGATGGCGGCCTGATATGCCTCTAGCATCGGCTTTTGATCGCCTCGGCCAGCGCCAGAAGGCGCGATGCTTCCTCGGCATGCAGCCTCTCCACCATCCTGCCGTCAAGCCCCAATACGCTCTTGCCGGGATTTTGCGCGAAGGCCGCCAGGATGCGCCGCGCGTCTTCGACGTCCTCCACGCCAGGCCCGAAGATGCGGTTGGCGGCCTCGATCTGGCCGGGATGAATAAGCGTCTTGCCATCAAAGCCGAACCCCCGGCCCAATGTGCAGGACGCGGCGAAACCCTCAGCGTCATGGATCGCGTTGAAGGTGGCATCAATCGCGTCGATGCCATGCGCCCGCGCATGCATCACGATCAGGCTCATTGCCGCCCAAAGATGCTCGCGCCCCGGCATCGCCTGGGCACGCATCTCCTTGGTCAGGTCATTGGCGCCCAGAATCAGGCAATCGACGCCTGCCGCCGCAATGGCGTCCAGGTGAAGAATGGCGCGTGGCGTCTCGATCATCGCCCAGAGCTTTATGGGCGACCGGGCTTCGCCGATTTCCGCCGCGCCGCGGACCTTGGGCAGGATGATGGCATCGGGGCCGGCCTTGATCACGGCTTCCAGATCGGCGCGGCCGTATTCGGAAGACAAAGGGTTGATCCGCACCGCCACTTCCTTGTTTGCGAAAGCGCGCGCCGCGACCGCTTCACAGACGACGAGGCGTGCGTGCGTCTTGGCCTCTGGCGCGACGGCATCCTCCAGGTCAAGCACGACCACGTCGCAATCCAGGCCGCGTGCTTTTGCCAGCGCGCGGGCGTTGGAGCCGGGTATGAACAGAACACTGCGTCTCGGCCGGATCATGGGCGGTTTATTTTCTTCCTGGGCTGTTCGTTCGGTGGCGCTGGAGCGTCTTTCTTGTTCATTTCTACATTACTGGCGCGGCCGGAGTTGACATGAATCTTAGCCTGCGTAGCATGGTTACACGAGAACCCCCGAACCCATTACAGCCAAAATCAGGAGTTTTTCATGATTCTTGAACGCGCCATCTATTACATCAAGCCGGGTACCGCAAAGGAGTTCGAGAAGGGTTTCGCCGAGGCGCGCCAATATATCGAACGGCAACCCGGCCTGATCAAGATCGAAATGCGCCAGGGCATCGAGTCACCCGATTGCTTCATGCTGCTCGCCTGGTGGGACAGCGTGGAATCGCACATGGAAGGTTTCCGCAAATCGGCGGACTTCGCGAAATGGCGCGCGCCGCTGTCGTCCTGCTTCTCCGATAAGCCGGTGTGGATGGAGCATTTCGCGGTCGAGATTTGATCCCAACCTGCTCTCGCTTATGTTCCTTCTACCATGACAAATTCGCCGGTGCTGGCCTTCTGGCGGAAGGCGCGGGCCTTGATGTATTCCGGGGAATTGTAACAGGCGATCGCGTCCTCCATCGAGGCGAACTCGATAATCACATTGCGGGCGCGCGCGGCGCCCTCCAGCACTTGCGTCTTGCCGCCGCGGGCCAGGAATCGGGCATTGTAACGCTCATAGGCCAGCTGGCCCGCCTCGACATAGAGCTTGTAGGTTTCTGGGTCATGCACGTCTATGCGCGCGATCCAGTAGGCCTTAGGCATATTGTCTGGTCCCCAGGAGCTTGCGATTGACCACGCACTCCGCAATCTGCACGGCATTCAGCGCCGCCCCCTTGCGAAGATTGTCGGACACCACCCAGAGCGACAACCCGTTCTCGACCGTGGGGTCCTTGCGGATGCGGCTGACATAGGTTGCGTCTTCGCCAGCGCATTCCAGCGGCGTCGCATAACCGCCATCCTCGCGCTTGTCGACCACCAATATGCCGGGGGCTGCGCGCAGCGCGGCGCGGGCCCGCTCGGCGGTGATCGGCCGCTCGAATTCGATATTGACCGCCTCGCTATGGCCGATGAACACCGGTACGCGCACACAGGTGGCGAAGAGCTGGATGTCGGGATCGAGAATCTTCTGCGTCTCGACCGTCATCTTCCATTCTTCCTTGGTGTAGCCGGAGTCCAGGAAGACATCGATGTGCGGGATGACATTGAAGGCGATCTGCTTGGTGAATTTTCCCACTTCGACCGGATCGGCGACGAACACCGCGCGGGTCTGGCGGAACAGTTCGTCCATGCCTTCCTTGCCCGCGCCCGAAACCGACTGATAGGTGGAAACCACCACGCGCTTGATTTTGGCCAGGTCGTGCAGCGGCTTCAAGGCGACCACCAGCTGCGCGGTCGAGCAGTTGGGATTGGCAATAATGCCTTTCTTGATTCCGTTCAACGCATCGGCATTGACCTCGGGCACCACCAGCGGCACCTCGCGGTCCATGCGCCAGGCGCTGGAATTGTCGATCACCAGGCAGCCCTGGGCGGCGATTTTGGGCGCCCATAGCTTGGAGATGGCGCCGCCGGCGGACATGAGGGCAATATCGGTGCCCTTGAAGTCATAATAGTCCAGTGCCTTGACCTTCAGCACGCCGTCGCCGAAGGAGACATCGGTTCCGACCGAGCGCGTCGAGGCCAGGGCCACGACCTCGCTGACCGGGAATTGGCGTTCCACCAGCACCGAAAGCATCTCGCGTCCGACATTGCCGGTCGCGCCCACCACTGCGATTTTATACGCCACTGCTCGCTCGCTCTCCCTGATGCGGCTTTTAACCCGCAGGAACCGGGCCGACTGATACTAAAATAAGGCGGGGCGTGAAAGGGGTTCGAAGGCGCTTATTCGCCCGTACGCCACTTCAGTTTTAGCATGGCGCCGTCACCGCCCAGGCCGCCGCTGAAGGTCGGCAGATAGGTCCGATTTTCCGCCGGTTTGGCCGAAAAAAGGTCCACATGGCCGTTCTGGACGCCGAGGCTCTTTGCCGCCTCATCGGTGTAATTCATCGCGTAGGGCAGTTTGATGTCGTCATAGATCGGCTTGGGCGCTCCCGGATAATTGGTGGGCAAGACGATCGGCCCCCCATGGCTGAACGGGGCTCGTGCCATGGCAGGGCCGAGGCTCGCTGCCAGGACGAGGACGCAAATCATGATTTCTGCCCGATGCCGCACGACTGGAACCTGAATTTGCCTGCACTGTTAAAACGGATTGTCCACCCTGAAGTTGCATTTTGGAAAGGAATATCCGGCACAGTCTTAAGATTGTCAGGCCGGGAAAAGGCTCTAAAGTGGGCTCGTTAACGATGACGGGAATTGTGATGAAAAGAAATATTCCGGCAGGCGCCTGTGCCGCGCTGCTGACGTTTGGCGGGATTGCCGACGCGAAAGAACTGCAAGGGCCTTGCGCCACATCCTCGGAAGTGTCCGCCATCCAGGTCGCAGCGGTGCATGAGGAATTGAGCGATGCGTCATTGGCCTGCGGCGAACACGCGGTCGAGCAGTTCAACAAGTTTCAGACCCGGTTCCTGACGGAACTGCGGCGCTCCGACGCCGTGATGCTCGCCATGTTCAAGCGCCTGGACGGTACCATCCGGGGCAACGCCGCCTATGACGCGTACAAGACGCGCGCCATCGCCCATGCCGAGCAACGGCGCACCGTTCCAGGCGCCGCGGAAAATTTCTGCAAGGCCGCTGATATCGTGTTCGCCGCGGCCCTGGCGCCCGACAAGCCGGTGCTGGAGGATTTCGTCGCGGGCGTCCCGGTTGAGGAGACCATCCCCGTCGACAGTTGCGAGATCAAGGTTGGCGTGGCGCTGCAGGGTGTCGCGGCGGGACCCGCGGTTATGCCCACGCCGCGCCCGGATCTGCCCGGCGATCCGCCCAATCAAAACCTCTTCCCGTAACGCTTGTCTTTTGCGCTCTGGGTTCGTCGCGCGTGCTCACGTACGTTCGTACGCTCCGCGCGACGCTCCTGCCCAGATCGCAAAATACTGCGCGTTATGGAAGTGTGCCGCGCGCAAAAAAAGGGCCGGTCGCAAGACCGGCCCTTTTTACTTGGTCTTTTGGCCTATCAGCCGCCGAGGTCGATAACCGCGCGGCGGTTCTTCGGCTCGCGGACATTCGGGCCCGTCGGCACCATCGGATCATGGAAGGACTTGCCTTCGATCGCGATACTGCCATCCGTCAGGCCCTGACGCACCATCTCACCTTTCACCGTAGTGGCGCGGCGGACAGATAGGGCCTGGTTGTACTTGTCCGATCCCATCGTGTCGGTGTGACCCGTAACCATGATGCGGACTGAGCCAAGCTGCTTGGCGGCAGCAACGGCCTGCGTCACGGTCGCCTGGGCTTCCTCCGTAAGGTCCGACTTATCGAAGTCGAAGAAGACGATATACGTCTTCGCCGGCGGCGGAGGCGGCGGAGGAGGCGGCGGCGGGGGAGGCGGCGGAGGTGGTGGCGGAGGCGGCGG
>Ga0210402_10000049_pt1 | contig 119194 bp, 105 predicted proteins | sample IncBWC7MmetaG_FD_161055 | JGI IMG/M metagenome (GOLD analysis project Ga0210402, IMG submission 161055) | Forest soil microbial communities from Barre Woods Harvard Forest LTER site, Petersham, Massachusetts, United States - Inc-BW-C-7-M | ecosystem: Environmental > Terrestrial > Soil >...
GGCCAGTATCATTCGGCTTGGCGGGCGGTCCTGGCGGGACCGGGGTAGGGCTGGCAATCGGATTGGAATGAGGAGTACTGTTCGCGATCGTTTGCGGAGTGTCGTGTGCCGGCGTGTGGCTCGATGTATCCAGCGGTTTGAAAATTTCGTGTGTTACTTGTGTCGTTCCGCCGGCGCCGATGTCTGTGTGGACCGGATCCGTATGGACTGTCGGCGGCAGTTCCTTCCCGGTTGCTCTCCCCGCAAATTCGCTGCTTAACTCGTTTCCATCGTCCGCGCGTACGATCAGTTTCGCGTGCTTCTCTCCTGATACTTGCGGGCGGAAATCCACCCATAGCACGCAGCTCTCGCCTGCCTTCACCGTCGCACAGGACTGCCCCGAATCGAGCGCGAAGTCCCGTGCATCCGCGCCCTCCACTGTGATAGACGCAGGACGAAGCTCGGTCAGGCCGCGATTCGTCAACTCGACCGGCAGCCTTCCACTCGAGCCCAGCTTCAAATCTCCGAAATCAAGCCGCGCCGGACTCATCCCAAATGCCGAGAATATCCACGCGAGGGCAAGCGCGACTGCGCCCGTCACCCACCCCGCGGAAGGCTTCCTCTGGCGGAGCCGCTTCAGTTCCGCCTGTGTTACATACGCTCTGAATTCGACCTGGCGCACGTCAAGCGCTCCGTCGTCTTTCGGCCGCCGCGGTCTCGGGCTCGATCAATTGCACACGCCCGACAATTTCGACCGGCTTCGAAGACTTTTCCGACGCTCCGCCGCCATCGCCCTTAAGAAAATCGCCGATGCGATCGGAACCGGCGATCAGCACCAGGCAGGTGAGGGCAACATCCAGCACCGGAGAAGCCTCAAGATTTAGAGCGTGCAGGATGCGGATCTCTGGACTCCATTTCACCACCACCAGCACCAGAGCGCTTGCCAGCACGAAATACGCGAGCTTGCTTTTCCTTCTGGCGCGGGCGATTTTGTCGGGATCGGTCAGGCTCTCAGGATCGGGATATTCCGAGCGCCATGGCGACCAGCACGACAGGAGAAACAATATCCCAGTCGTGACGCGTTCCACGGCGAATGCAGCCAATGCCATCATGGCCGTTACGCTGATTCCGTCATGTCTCATATGCACTCCGGCGTCAGGTGCTGACCGGTTGCAGGGAAGATCGAAGAGATAGCACCTGGATTCTTTGTAACTCGCCACAGGAGGAAGTGCGGTGGCGTTCGAAAGGGGCCCGACTAACTACGAATTCATTGTACCCCCACAATGGCGGAATGCAATCGGTTTCTGATCGTCGGTAAATGGTGCAAATTGAAAGAGATTCGTATCAGGGCAACGCCTGAAGGCATAACCTGCTGGCGGATTGCGGATCTCCAAAAGTCGATATGGGGGCGGATGTTTGATAGCGATCGGGCGCTTCTTCACAGCGCCCCCCTGAATGCTCGACTGTGCGTCGAGCAGGAATCACATGGCTTCTACGAGTGGATCGTGCTCAACCGCTACTGTATCGGTGAAATGGCGATATTTCGCCATCCGCGCGCGGGGGCTTTTCGCGCACGTCCTTCCGTAATCGCGACAAGGGCTTGTTTCTGCCTCCAGGGTCTCCTAGGGCAAAGACTCGTAAATGCCCGGAAGCAAGTTATTGCACTGCACCACACTAGCGTTCGCAATATTGAGCGCGCCAGCAATCTGTGACTTGGAATCGCAGAATAGATCGGTCCCGTTCGCACTGATCACAGTCAACGGATTACTCTGGTCCGCCGTGGCAGTGGACAAGTTGAGCACGACCAAGCCTCCGTGAGTACCGCCGGTAATGCTGGAACCACCAAGTTCTGCATGGGAGTTGTTGCTCACGATCACGCCCTGGCCCTGGCTACCGGAGATAACGAGGTTAGATGCCGCGTTCAGGGTAGACCCGTTGGAAACGAAAACTGCGCCCGTGTCACCGCCCCAGGGTTGCCCGGCGTTAGTGATCCGCAGCTTGGCGCTGCCTAAGTTGAGCGACGAGCTACCACTCACGATGGCACCGTTGAAGTTTGTACCGGATGGGTTGTCGATGATAACGTCAATGCCGGCGGCAGTGGGGTCAAAATTCACCAAATCAACGCTTCCACTCCCGTTAATATTGATGCTCTGCTGCATGTCGCGAATTGTCATTCCCTGCATGGTGACGTGCCCCGAACCAACTAAGAGGCCGGCGTTAAAGGCTCCGTTCGACGGACGCTTCAGCAACCCATCCACGATGTGTACGTCGGATTTATCGAAAGCCGAAATAGCGGCGTAGCCAGATGTAAGGTTGACCGTTACTTTCACAAGCCACACCTGGCTGGCCTCATACACAACCACTCCCCAGGAACCGTCGGTGGTCACATGTTGGAGCCTAACATCAGTACTCCCACCGCCAATTCCGATGCCGGAAAAAATGGGGGGCTGCGAGTGGACCGCAAGTCCGGCAACGGTAATCCCTTGTGATCCTTTAATGGACAAGACGTATTGAAGGGAGCGCGGATTCGTGCCTGGCTGTTGCAAAGTTGCACCTTGCACGGCCTGAACCGTTAAGTCGTGAAATCCATCGATCAGGACAAACTCGGTGCAAGTTCCTTTAACCGTCACTGTTGCCGGAGTGAACTTGTCCATCTTGGCAAGGGTACGGTTCAGCGATTGACCTGCATCACAATCCACGGTCTGAGCCGTGGCTGCAGCCGTCCAGAGCGCGGAAGAAAGTAGCGTTGCTAAAGCAACGAATCGGATCATTGTTAGACCTCCAGGTCAGACCTTAAGTTCCGGAATCTTTCTTGATTAGGCCGATGTTGCCAGGTAAGAAGACGCACAAACGCTACCACGAAGAGTTAAGGCTGGCAACAGCCGGGAAAACTCGGGGGAAGACTCGAGGGTGTTTTCGGTGTCAACACCCACGTTTCATAAAACGAAACGTGGGGCAACTCGTCCTTACCTGGGCCACCCGCACCTTACCTGGGGCAACCGCCCCATTGGTTTTTTGTAGGGAACGAGCGCCACGCCCGGTTGCAATAGAATTGCCAACCTGCGAACCCCCAAATGAGAAGAAGGAAAGACAGACAGCGGAACAACTGACAAAAGTCGTCGCACCTCGTCTAAAGACGGGAAGCATCGAGAGTTTGGCTGCTGAACGAAGAAAATTGTCTTCAATGGCACGGGTTAGCGGCGTCTCCTGGCTTTTGGGCGCCGAGGTCAAAAGGAGAATCTGATGCATAGGTCGATCCGCACAATCCTGGCAGCGCTTGCAGGTCTCGCGATCTCGTTGTCTGCGCAACAGGGAAGCAACCACGCTGCCGAAGCTTTCCAAAAAATTCAGAGTCTCACCGGAGATTGGCAGGGCAAAGACGAGCAGGGCAACGAAGTCAAGAGCAACTTCAAGTCCATGATCTCAAATACGATGGTCATGGAAACCCTGGATGCCAGCGGTATGGACGAGATGCTCACTCTCTACAGCGTAGACGGCAATGGAATTTCCTTGTTGCATTACTGTCCAACCAATAACCAGCCGCACATGCGCGCCGTCCCGGCGTCGGGAAATCTGACAAAGCTTATGTTTTCTTTCGTGGATGCCGGCAATCTGCCGAGCATCGCCGTCGGGCATGAACACAAGATGGTGATGGAATTCGAAGACAAAGATCACATCACCGAGCACTGGACCTGGCGGAAAAATGGCAAGGACTCCGAAATGATCTACCACCTCGCGCGGAAAAAGTAATCGCGATCACGATCTGTAGCGCTCCTTAGTCGGGCGGATGGCCCAGGTATACGGGTGCCCCACTTTTCGTTTTTATAAACGTGGATGTGAGCCGCCGGAGGCCCCACACATCGCGTAGTTTGCGAATGTGTGGGCGCTATGTGAATCAAGTCCCTTCGAGTTACGACGGCGTTCAATCAGAAGTCCAGCGTGTCCTCCCAAAGAGGTTGATTGTGATCTCGACGCTTTGCGTTGGCTGCGAAACCCACACAGCGCAACGTGCGCGAGGTGCGGGGCAACCTCCGCGTTACCTGGGGCGCACGCCAAATTTTTGTTTTTGTCTGTTGCGTTTTTAATTTTTTCACGCCCTGTGGCCTGATTCTCCGGTCAATTTCGATTACCTGACTGAAGGCAAAGTCATCGCCGGCAATCACTGAGAAGCATGACTGTCCTGCGGATTGGTTCGAAACGGAACACGGGCTCTTTTCAGACCGAGCTTCGCAGACGACTTTCCCGGATTCGCCCATCAGTTGAATGACCTGGGCCGGCTCGCAAGGGCCGTCCATCGCGGTGACAGTTTGCCAATCTCGAACATCAGGAGGAATACCCGCATGTCGCTCAAGCCTGCTTCTCTCATCTTCACTGTGATACTGGTAATTTCCGCGCTCGCTCAGGCCCAGACCAGAGCTGGAGCCAAAGGCGCGATTAAAATTAAGCCCAATACCACGGATTGTCTCGCGACCTTTAACAATGCGTTGCCGAGCTTCTGCGTTACGCAGAATGGCAACATCGAGAACTTCGAGTTTCCGGCCGGCAAGTCGCAGATCTTCACGGAGGGTTACGGAATCTGCGATGAGACCACCACTGTGACCAGCTACTTCGATGACGGAAGGACGGACAGCGGAAACTGGCTGCCAGCCGTTGTCACTGCCGGCGGGGGGAACAATAGACTTCCCCTGACCATTACGCGCACGACGTCAGACGGAATCTGGACGCTCACGCAGACCTTTACGCGAAACACGGCGGATGAATATGTGAAAGTTCAAATCACGCTCAAGAACAATACTGCGGTGGCCCGCGAACTATTCATGACACGCTATGTCGATATCGACGCAGACGGCATTGCCTCTGACAACTTCTTTCAGGGAGATTCCAATTCCGCATTTGGATTCCTCTCACTCAATGAAAATTTCCCCAATCATGGCCTGATGTTGCATACGCTCGCATCTCCGCACAGTTTTTTTGGTTACAACGTTGGCTCAGGGGATGTCGATCCATGTAACTTCACGCCTAACGACACAGTACTTTCCACGAATGGCGATGAGGCAGTCATGTATACGTGGTCTCCGAATGGAAGCTTCTCGATCGGCGCGAAGAAGTCCATCAAGGTAGTGCTGGAATATAGCGCGATGTAAAGAAGCCTGTCCCGGATTCACCTTACCGAGGTTCGCCTGGACTGGATCGCAAGAACAGTTCTGGAAAGGCCCCACTTCTCGCAACGAACGCGAGAAATGGGGCACCTCGATTATTTTCGTGATGGAGCAATGGGTCGCTCGGCCTCTCCGCTGTAACGCTTCTCCGAGTCGCGTCCTTCTTTTTGGGCGGAGACCGGTTCGGCACAGTCGGTCGTGCCGCCGGCGGTTCCCGCACCGCGGGTTGCCGGGAACTGGGGCTGGCAGGTTATGTCAGGCTGGCTGAGATTCCCGCTCACGTTGTTGGTGTCGAAGAAGCGCGCGAACGACAAGTCCCTGACTAGAATTCCGTTGCCCGCGTTTCCCGTGACCACATTTCCGGTGACGACCTGTTCCAGTGAACCGTTGGCTTGAGCAAAAAGGCTGATCCCGTTTCCACCATTACCGGTGATGGTGACATCGAACATGCGAGACGCAGAACCGAGCAGGGTGCGAATGCCGTCCCCGGCGTTGTTCTGGATGGTAACGTTCTGGGCCGCCATCTCGCTTCCCGACACGACCCCAATTCCGTCAGCGGCATTACCCTGGATCGTGCCCCCAACCACTAGGATTTTCGACCCATTCGCCGCATTGACTCCGCGGCCTCCGGTGTTCTGGATGACATTGCCAATGAGGATGCCCTCGGACCGCGCGAAGGCAACGCCTCCAATCGTGCCATTTTCCACGGTCAGGTTATTGAGATTGCAAACGCTGTTTTCCGCGCAAGTAACGCCATCAAGGCCGCTCTGGATCAGAAATCCATCCAGCGTCACTTTACTCGAGCCGGCGATCGTGACCGCCGCATTTACGTTCTTGGAGGCTCCGATAATCACCGCCCCGGACTTGGTGAGGAGTGTCAGCCGATCAAAATTCTGAATCAGGACGCTCTCTTTGCAGGTTCCGGAGACGTTGATCGTCACTGGAGGCGCGGCGTTGCTCTTAGCAATCGTATTCAAAAGCTTGTTGATCTTGTCGCCTTTGTCGCAATTGATGTTGAACTTGCTCCCCTGGGCGCTGGCTGCCATGGCGCAAAGAGTGAACAGGACGGCAATGATGAGTTGCTTCATGGGTGTATCCTCCGCAATTGAAGTGGCGAGCGTCTGCAAGTACGTGTCATATGGTGCACGCCGATTTGGCGTCGGCATGCGTGCTTTGATCTTAGGGAAGTAACGAACTTAGCAATCCGGGAAGGGGTCCGATGAAGGCGCCATAGTGCTGCAGTTTTCGCGGTTTGTCAACTGGCTGGTCCTTAAGAAACAAAGTCAAAGTCAATGTCTGGCGGCACGACTGGAGTCGTGCTCTCCCGTCCTTAGCGACAGCGGATACAATCGCGTCATGTTCCAGAACGATCTTCTCCACAAAAAACGTATCCTCATCACCGGCGGCGGCACCGGACTTGGCAAGGCTGCTGCGCAACGCTTCCTCGAACTTGGCGCTGAAGTCTATATCTGCGGCCGCCGCGAAGAAGTGCTGGCCGCGACCGCTCAGGAACTGGGTGCACGCACGGGCGGAAAAATTCATTTCCAGGGCTGCGATGTGCGCGATCCAGTGGCCGTCGAAGAAATGATCACCGCGATCTGGGCCGACGGCCCGCTCGACGTGCTCATGAACAATGCCGCAGGAAACTTTCTCGCCCGTACTGAAGAGCTGTCGCTCGGAGCTTTTCAGTCGGTGATTGGTATTGTCCTGATGGGTACGCTGCACACTACGCTGGCCTGCGGACGGCGCTGGCTGCAAGCCGGGCATCGTGCTGTCGTGTTGAATATCACGACGACTTACACCGAAACGGGTTCGGCCTACGTCGTGCCGTCTGCCATTTCGAAAGCCGGAGTGCAGGCCCTGACGCGGAGTCTCGCCGTCGAGTGGGGCAATCGGGGGATCCGCATGAACGCCATCGCTCCCGGTCCTATTCCGACCGAGGGCGCGTTCTCGCGTCTGCTGCCGCGTCCCGAACTCGAGCAACGCGCGAAAGATAAAAATCCCCTCGGACGTTTCGGCACGGTGGAAGAATTTGCCAACCTCGCCGCCTTTCTCGTGAGCGACGGTTCTGGCTACATCAATGGAGAAGTCGTGACCATGGACGGAGGCGAGTGGCTCCAGGGCGCTGGAGAATTTACAGAGCTAGGTCGCCAGCTCACCGCGCAAGAATGGGAGCTGATGAAGCCCAAGAAAACGCGGCCAGAGTAGCTCGTGTCGGTGTCTAATTGTAGGAACATCTGACTGGAGGTGCCCCCTTGACAGTCCATCATAGTCTGCTTTTGTTGGGCCTTGTTCTGTTCCTCGTAGTCGTTTCGGTCGGATTGAGCGCGCAGGAAAGTGATTGTCCCAAAGGACCGCCCCCGCTTTCTGCATTGGATCCGGTTTACTCCGATGCGATGGAATTGAAACAGACGCTGGAGAGTCACGGGTTCGTAGTGCGCTGCATGTTTCCCACGAAACTGGGGAGCATTTTTGAGGTAAACGATGGTGGAGTACTACACAGCACAGTAGAGGGCGAAACAGATTTTCGAACGAACTACGGTGAGGTGGACGCTGTGTTCATGCCGAAACCCCAGACCTTTGCTGGCTTCAGGATCAGCGAACGTCGTAAGGGCAACGGCTTTCTTTACACCTTCGGCGGCACACCCCGGGTGTGGGACACCAATCGGTTCGGGACGGCCTACCGGATGTATTTCCTAGACCACGGCAATCAGTTGTTCTTCATCAATGATGTCGCGCTCCTGCACCGCCTCGAACATGCATTACAGGCGCGACACAGGAAGCTTTAGGATTGGAAACTGCGAAATTTAGGAGACCTTTAGAAGACCTCTGGCTGTCTCGACTGCGAAAACCTCTGGCGGAGCTTCATCCACTCATCGGTTGCGAAGAGACGCGGCCCCACCTCGATGAGGCGCGGCGTCATATTAAAGACCGCCACCCGGGTCCATGGCCTGCCGTCCCGCATTCGGAGACCTTTTTCATTCAGGTCGCTGACGATGCTTGAATAGGGAAAGTCCTGCACCAGCAACTCCATCATCAGCATGAGCGTCCTGTTCTCGATGGGATCGACCTCCAGGCGCTGGCAATCGTCCGATATGCGCAATCCATAAGGGATGTCCTCTCTAAAGGCGCCTTGTGTAGGAGTCTCCGATTCGGGTAGCTCGCGCCGCCATTCGATGGAGACGATTTGCCATCCCGTAGTTGTTCGCTGTCTCATGAGCTCTGGGTCAAATGGCCCTGAAATCACATCACGAATCCGCTCAAAGTACGCCATGGAACCTCCGCGCAGTGGTTGCCTGGGATGTAGCCAGGAGCAATTCCCGTGCCATGGATTCGCCTAGTTGCAGATTGCTCAAATGATCACAAACATTGGGAATTGGCGCCGCATGTTTTGTCTAGCCCGGATCGTCGGATGTCCGCTCTCGTAAATTACTGTTCGTTTCTGGACGGCACGCTTCCCCCGTACCGATCCGACGATCTCTCTAGTCCCAGAGAAAAGCCGCCCAGAAATCGGGCGGCTGATGTTGCGCCAGGGGTAGAGGATTTTATTCCACGTCTTTTAGCTGCGACTTGCTGGCAGGCTCAACGCAGTTTGTAACACCGCCTGTGCCTGCGACAAAGCGAGTGATCGGGAATTGCGGAGCGCACTCTACGTCCATACCACTCAAGTTACCCGTTATAGCAGTCCCGAAGAAAACCGCGAAAGAACCGTCTTCCAGGTGTACACCGCTCCCGCCATTGGCGGTTATTGTCATATTGGCAATTGATGCTTGTGCGCCGCCGAGGAGCACCACGCCATACCCGCAGAAGGGCGCTGGCGAGGCGCAAACGTTTCCACTGATCGTACCGCCGTTGACTCGTAACGTGGAGTTCAAGAATGCCTCAAGGCCAACCACGTTGTTGAGAAAGCTGGAATTGGAAGCTCCGAAGTAGGCCCCGGAAATTACGGCTACTCCTTGAGCCCCATTGCCTTGGAAGACATCATTGCTGCTGGCCATTCGCGACCGATCGTTCACGGTTGCACCACGGAACCCATTGTTCTGGATAACATTGCTTTCTAGAACGGCATGAGAATCAGCGAACACCCCTACGCCCGTCCCTGCACCATCCTGAATCGTGTTGCCAGTCAGATAGCAGACACTTGTCGTATTACACAAGACTCCGGTGCCGCCGCCGTTGATGGTGAACCCCTGCAAGGCAACGCTGTGCGAGTCCTCAATATCCACGACCGCCAGGCTTCCGCCGGAACGATCCGTGATCGAGGCGCCCTTGTTGGTGATCATCGTCAGTCGATCCATGCCGTGAATCACTATGTTCTCTCTGCAACTGCCTGCAACAGTGATCGTGTTCGGACCCTGCGGATTGGCGGTCGCTAGAAGTTTCACGGCCTTGTGGATAGTTTCTTTCTTGTCGCAGTTCACGATCAGGTTCGCTGCCTGCGCATACCGGCTTGCCACTCCAATCGCCATCAGCAGAAAGAACGCAAAAAACTTTGCCCTTTGCCCCATGGTGTTCTCCTCTCTCACTTTTCGTGAGTGTGCTGCGACTTTGTTGAGTTCGTATTTGATCGTCCGCCAACGCGGACACCCCAGACGCAGTTCGTAAAAAACCGCGACACAAGGCCGCTTTGTCTGACGCGCTTCTTGATGAATTTGTGCTTGTAAGGCCCCAATACGGATTCGAAAGCCAGAGCCTAGAAAGGGAAGGACAGGTTCGCTAGGAAGAGGCTCCCCACAGCGTGCCCGCAACAGTGCGCCCAACGGAAGCCATTGTCAAGGTGCATAAATGTGGGGATTACCCTGATCGATTGAACTGGATGGCTGCCGCAAAATCGAGATCACACTCATTGCCTTCGGTCAGGAAACAGCAGCCGAAGGTGTCTCAAGGCACGTAACTGTCGGTGTGATGCACGTTCGTAATTTGAAAGTGCTCCAGCGTAGTAGTCAAATCAAAACGCCCACCACTTCTCTCAGCGCCCCCATGGGGTGCGCTGCGGACTGCACGCTATCCTGGCCGGCTTGCAATGCGAGGGCTCATGTCTCGGTTGAGAAAAACAATTCTCTGTATTGACGATCAGTGGAACGGACTCATCGGCCGCAAGATCTTTCTCGAACAGCACGGCTATCAAGTTCTGGAAGCTAGCAGCGGGGATGAAGGGCTGCAATTGTTCGCCGATTATCGCGTGGACGCGGTTGTGATTGACTACCAGATGCCGGGAATGAGTGGCGACGTGGTCGCGGCCAGGATGAAACAGATGAAGTCGTACATCCCCATCCTCCTGTTGTCTGCCTACGGACCTCTACCTGAGAAAAAACTGGAATCGGTAGACTCCTTTCTCACAAGATCTCAAGAGCCGACGTTTCTCTTGTCTGCTCTTCAGGACATCCTGACCATCCGACCCAAGCCATTCTTCCATCGTTGGTTCAATGCTTGGAAAGGCCGCCAACAGGGAGTCCAGTCATGAATTTCTGGAAGCGAATTTGTGGAAGAGGGTGCGCACATCGGTTCTCCTGGCCACGCATTGATGCCGGTGGCTGCCACTATCAAATCTGTCTGCTGTGTGGGACCGCTTACGAGTATGACTGGACCATGATGCGCCGGACTCGCCGATTAATGGTGACATCCACCCTGGCTACCGTTGTTGCGATTTCCGCCAATCGGCAGCAATTCCCCACTTCGCCGCCAAATGCCTGACACATCACAGCCCCGGTCATGGGCGCGGGGCGCGGACCGGTATCGTAGTTGGTGCCACGCCTTGATCACAACAGGTGCTTCCGTTTTGCCCGCAACCACAAGAAGCGATGTTGGTTATCGCAGAGGATTCGCGATCTTTGGCTCTTGTGCTGCGCGATTGTATTCTGCAAGTGTTTCCGCGATGATTTCTGTCCGTCCGGCCTCACGCGGCTGTTCGATGATGCTGATAACGTCTGCATTGCCCATCCACAGGGCGCGGTGCGCTTCGTACTTTACGCCATAAGCGCTTAGCATGGGTTCGCTGTAGCTTTTCGACGGTGGACCGTAGGCTTCGTGCAATCCTTCGAAGAGCTCGCTGTAAGACTTCGGATGATATCCTTCTACGTTCGCGGCCGGGGCACTGTAGACCATGTTGATTCTAACTAAATGACCGGCCTCGAAGGTAAATATGTCTGCCCGCATCGCCTCTCCATCACCGCGGCCAGCGTATTCCAGACGTATCCCACTCGTTGCCTCTTGTCTGGCGAGCTTCGTGTTCGCGCAGTAGTCCTTTGCGTCGCTTTTAGAGGCATGAACTACGTGGTTGGACAACTGGTTCACAGCTTTCCAATCCCTTGCCTCGCAGGCTCTTAGGATATCCCCAAGAAAACCCTCGGAGAAGAACTGCTCGGCGGTCTCGCCGAGCAAGTGGCCATCACCCCTCAATTCCCGCGGCTTCTCCTGAGGGGATGCCAGGACGCACAGCGTCAGCCACGCAATGACAGATGGGATTATGCTTTGCATTTCTTCTCTCCGTCACTGGATGAATGCGGTGTCCACTGTATGGTACATGGCGGGCCCGGGGTGACTCGAACACCCAACCCTCGGTTTAGAAAACCGATGCTCTATCCAGTTGAGCTACGGGCCCTCGATCCGGCTGGTCGAACACACCGGAGGTTTGCGAAAAGGCTCTCTACGGCCTGAGTATCGCATAGCTATTCTACGCACTGCCAGCGTGGAGTAGACAGTCGTGAAGTGTTGTTTCCTGACTACAATCGGCCTCTCTTGCTATCCAAACCCCGCCACCAACGTCTAGAAACTGGGGTTTTATGGATATGCGCGCCGAAAATTCCGCATATTCAGGAACGTCTCAGCGACAACTCCCTGACTTGCCGGGGTGCGTCGACCGACATGATCACCAGGAGAACACCATGCTGTCAGGAAACATGCTCTCAGAAAAATCGATGCGCGGGATTCTGATAGCAATGCTCGCCCTTGGCTTGTTCGCTTCCATCGCTTGCAATAAATCGGACAGTTCCACACAATCCGCTTCCGCGAGCGCCGACGGCGGCAAGATTCCGATCACCACCAAGTCCGATGAGGCGCGAAAGGAATTCATCGAAGGGCGCGATCTTGCAGAAAAGCTGCGCGGCCAGGACTCGATCGCTCATTTCGATAAGGCGCTTGCACTCGATCCGGAATTTGCTTCCGCCGAATTGGCGCGCGCCAATAACGGGGGCACGGCCAAGGAATTTTTTGAGCATCTGAATAAAGCCAAGGCGCTGGCCGACAAAACGTCGGAAGGAGAGCGCCTCCTCATCCTCTCCAACGAGGCGGCGGCCAACGGCGACACAGTGAAGCAGAAGGAATATCTAGACCGGCTCGTCGCCGCTTATCCCAATGATGAGCGCGCGCTGTTCAACCTGGGCAATTATCACTTTGCACAGCAGGAATACGAGCAGGCCATCGCGCACTATAAAAAAGCGGCTGAGCTCGCTCCCAATTTCTCTCCCGTCTACAACATCTTGGGTTACTCTCTCCGCCAGCAGGGGAACTATGCGGAAGCGGAGCAGGCATTCAAAAAGTACGTTGAGTTGATACCGAACGACCCAAATCCGTACGACTCGTACGCCGAGCTGCTGCTCAAGATGGGCCGCTTTGACGAATCGATCGCTCAGTACCGCAAAGCACTCAGCATGGACAGCAACTTCGTGCCTTCACATTTCGGAATCTCCGCCGACCTGATGTATCAGGGTAAACATGCCGATGCGGCTGCCGAACTCCAGAAGATGGCGGCTGTGGCGCGCAATGACGGCGAACTGAGAACCGCGTACTTCGGCATGGCCGTGGTCGCAGTCGACGGCGGGAAACTGGACCAGGCGGTACAACATATGGACAAGGAATTTGCCGTCGCTGAAAAGAAGAATGATGTGGCGGCCATGGCGGCGGACCTCCAGGCCAAGGGCCGGATCATCGCCGAGATGCAGAAGTACGACCTGGCGCAGCAGCAATTCGAACGCTCGCTCCAGTTGATTGAGGCGTCCGAACTTTCGCAGGCGATCAAAGACAACGCCAGGCTACAACACCATTTCAACCTGACTGTGTTGGCGCTGGGAAAGAAAGACTACGCTGCTGCAAAGAGCCACGCGCAGGAATATCGCGCCGGCGCCGACGCGTCCAAGAACACTGGACAGATCAAACTTGCCCATGAACTCGCTGGCAGCCTCGCTCTTGCGGAGAAAGATTACGACACCGCGATTACGGAACTGGAACAAGCCAACGATCAGGACCCACGCAACCTGTATCGCTTGAGCCAGGCGTATTCAGCGAAAGGCGACGCGGCCAAGGCGCAGGAATACTGCAAGAAAGCTGCGGATTTCAACTCCCTGCCCCAGTTGCCCTACGCATTCATTCGCAGCAAAGCGCAAAAGGCTGCGGCGGCGAGGAAGGCATCCTAAAAGGCGGTGCACAAAAAAGGGGGCCGCCGATGCGGCCCCCAAAATCACCTACCAATCTAGTGGCAAACTGCCTGCGGAGCAGAGAACGTGTTCAGGAACGTGTACCAGCCGTTCACGGAGGTGGACGGGCTGATGCGGGCGAACCACGGGAAGAAAACCAGATCTTCCGGGTGGTAAGTGAACGGGAACGTTCCGCCAACCGACGCGGTGAAGGCGATACCCGTCACCGGATCGCCAACTTCCAGATTGCCCTGGCATCCGCTGACCTGGCCAACATGGCCCCATGCCGGCACGGCGTTGCCGGAAGGGATGAGTGGATCGTCCATCCACTCGCCGACTTCGTGGCTGAGAGCGTGAATGTCTTCAATCGGCACGCTGAAGATTCCGGGGTCGCTGTAGGCTGCGACGGCATAGGCCTGCGTCCCGGCGTTGTTGGTGCTGTGATAGCCGAGGATGCAGCATCCGCCTGAGGTCAGGAAAGTGTTGTAGTCCAGGAACAGGGGCAGTGTGTTCGCGGGAATGTTCAGGCTGGTGAGCAGGCCCATCGCGATGTTGTCGAAGAAGTTGATGTCCACTTCGCCGATTCTTGCGCAGGGGCCGGCCACTGTTTTGCCATCCGCTACGGGTACGTTTATGGTCTGGATGGGCTTTGTCGTGACCCCTTTCAGCAGGACGTGGTAGTTCGGCGATACGGTGCTCACCGAGCTCCAGAAATTGGCGCGCTGGAATGCGTCAATGTACTGCGTCTTGCCGACATTGGTCCCGCCCGGACTGAAGGTGTTGCCCGTCTTGACTATCGGAGAATTCTTCACCCGGTAGATCGTGTTCTTCACGTCGCCGCAAATCATCTGGTTCGCCCCGAGGCTGGTACCGTCCGAGAAAACGAATTTGAGAGGCACGATCACGAGCGGGACATTGGACGTCGCCGAACCGGCCGACGGATCCGTTCCCACCATGTGAAACGTGTAGGTCGTAGTGCCGAACTTGAAGGTTCCAGTCCAGATCGGAACCTGGACGTCGGGTTGGGTCACTGCAGCCGTTTCATTGACGCGCGGGACCACCGCGAACATCGGCTTTGCGCCTTTGATGTAAGGCGATTCACCCTGCACCACCTGAAGCTTGGTTAGCTTCTGTGCAAAGCTCACACTGGCCAACAGTGTCAGACAGAGAGATGCCACTGCCAACTTCTGAAATTTGCTCACTGCTTCCTCCTGGGAGTTTGGTTCGATTTGCCCTAGTTTTGATACGTATGTCCCTAAATACCGGAGGGACGCCGGGGGGACTGAGGGGTGACAAAAACGCTGCAGACATTTTGTTCAGAGATGGCGCGCCTGTCAAGCGATTTGCACTAGTGGATGGCAAATACTATTCAAAATAGTAGGCACCGGCAAGAAAGGGGGCTGGATCCTGCTCTTCATGTTGCGCAACTATTTACCTATGTCCGTCGAGCACTTGTGGTCACTGGGGTTTAACGCAGGGAAATGCCAGCCGAGTCGCCCGGCAGCTTACTCCGCCACGGCGGAGCGTTTGTCCAGCAACGACCGCGCCTTGCTGGCCAGATTCTTGAGCGAGAACGGTTTCTGCAGCACCTCGGCATGTTCGGCCAAGTCTCCGGTGCGCCGCACCGCAAAGTCGGGATAACCCGACATAAACAGGATCTTGGCCTGGGGATATAGGCGGCTAACGTTTGCGGCTAGTTCTTCCCCTCCCATATTCGGCATCACGATGTCGGTGACCACCAGATCGATCCTTTGGTCGTGCGTCTCGGCAATCTTTAACGCGGCCTCGCCATCGGGAGCGGCCAATACGTTGTAGCCCAAACCCATCAGATACACGCTCGCCACCTCGCGAATCGCAACCTGATCTTCCACCAGCAGGATCGTCTCGCTGCCGCTGACTCCTGCCGCTGCGGGCGGTTTCGGATCCGCAGAGGCTTCGGCTTCGCATTGCGGGAAAAAGATCTTGAACGTCGTGCCCTGGCCGGCCTCACTGTAAACCGAAATTGCCCCGCCACTCTGTTTGACTACTCCATACACCATGGGCAGACCGAGCCCCGTGCCCTTGCCCAGTGCTTTCGTAGTGAAGAACGGTTCGAAAATTCGCGCCTGTGTCGCCGCGTCCATTCCGGTACCGGTATCGCTGACGGCAATCATCACATACGCACCCGGCTGCACCGTGGAGTGCCGCCAGTTCTGCGCTTCATCGAACTGTACACTCTGCGCCTGGATGCTCAGAGTTCCTCCATCCGGCATGGCATCCCTCGCGTTCAGGGCGAGATTCAGGAGAGCCTGCTCGAGTTGGCCCTGATCGACTTTCACGCGCGCCAGATTGTTTTCGCTCTCGATTTTCAATTGGATGTTTTCCGGCAGCAGGCGAGCTAGCATCCTCGAGACACCGTTGAGCACAGACGAAATGTCGAGCACCCGCGGCTGGAGAAATTGTTTCCGGCTGAACGCCAGCAGTTGACTCGTCAGCGCCGCTGCCCGCTGCACCGCATTGTGAACTTCGGCCGCGTCCGCGCTCAAAGGATCATTGGGAGGCAGGCGATCCCGAATCCGGTCAATGTGCGCGCCCATCACCATCAGCAGATTATTGAAGTCATGCGCCACACCGCCGGCGAGCTGCCCCACCGCTTCCATCTTCTGTGCCTGGCGCAGCCGGTCTTCCATTCGCCGATGCTCGGTAATGTCGTACAACACGCCCTGCATTACCGGCTTTGTCCCCGGAACTCCTTCGAGCAGATTGGCTTCGTCGCGGAACCAGAGAACCCGGCCGTCGCGGGCGTGCATCCTATATTCAGCTTTGTACAACTCGCCCGTTTGCTGGACGCGATTTTCCGCAGCTATTGCAATCTCACGATCCTCTTCATGAATTCGGCTGATCCAGAGCCCCGGATCCGCCGTCCATTCCTCGGCAGAAAAACCAAGCATCGATTCGATCTGCGGACTCACAAACTGCCACCGTCCCTCGATGCCTACTTCCGCGATATAGGTAATCGCCGGCAGCCGCTCGACCAACGTCCGGTAGCGCGTCTCAGCTGCGCGCAACTCGGTCTTCGCCCGACGATGCTCAATGGCAATCCCCGCCAGATGCGAGGCGCGATCAATCAATTGAAGATGATGAGGATCGGGCGCCCGCGGCTCACGGTAATAGCACGCGAATGTTCCCAGCACTGCGCCATCATGCGACGTTACCGGCATCGACCAGCAAGCTCGGAGTCCATGCGGCAAAGCGACCTTTTTGCAATCCGCCCATAGGGGATCGGTGGCAATATCAGTGACCACCACCGGCTGCTGCCGGTAAGCGGCGGTCCCGCACGATCCGGCCCGCGGACCGATTGTTACGCCGTCGATTGCCGCACGATAGCTCGCCGGAAGACTGGGCGCGGCTCCTTCGCGAAGCGTAGTGCCGTCGGCGTCAAGCAAGAGCACCGAGCACAGCAGCCCCGGCGACCGTTCTTCAATCTTCAAGCACAGTGATTCCAATATCCGCGACAACGGCTGTTGCGCTCGGATCATCTCCAATACGGCCTTGTCCAGAAGGGACAATGCTTCGGCAACCTTGTTCGGATCGCCATCGGACATGCGAGCTACGGGTGACATTCTTCGGTCTCAGGCCGGCGCCACGATTCAGATCGCGGCACCCGGAAAAAATCCAACACGCTGGGGTGTGATGTCCATTATCGCGGTCGAAGGCACCGAACGGACAGTTACCACAGTAACCAAAGAGCGCAAGGAAAGGCGAATGAGGAAGGTCAGGGGTGAGAGGTCAGATTGCTGAGGTAGGGGCCGCCAGCATTGCGAGCCTTTACCTCTTCAATCTGACCTCTCACCTCTGGCCTTATTGCACCATCTCAGCCACGAACGCGACGAATTCCCGTATGTCTTCCTCTGTCGTATCGAGCGAACACATCCACCGCACGACCGACTGCTCCTCGATCCACGGGTAAAAAAAGTATCGTTCCTGAATCTTCTTGATCGCCGGCCGCGGAATCTGCGCGAACACTCCATTCGCCTCCACCGGATACACGATCTTCACCTGCGGAATCTTCCTGACCTCCGCCTCCAGCACCTTGGCCATCCGGTTGGAATGTTCCGCGTTCCGCCGCCACAGGTCATTGGTCAGCAGCGTCTCCATCTGCACCGCCAGAAACCGCATCTTGGACGCGAGCTGCATCCCCTGCTTGCGCACGAACAGAAAATCCCGCGCCAGTTCCGGACGAAAAAACACCACGGCTTCCACTCCCATCAGCCCATTCTTGGTTCCGCCAAACGAAAGCACATCCACGCCCAGATCGCGTGTCGCCTGCCGCAACGTCAGCCCTTGTGCAACCACACCGTTCGAAATTCGCGCGCCGTCCATGTGCAGGAACATGTCCCGCTCGTGGGCAAAGCGTGCCAGTGCCTCGACCTCGGCACGCTGGTACACCCCTCCCGTTTCCGTCGACTGAGTAATGGAAATAACTTTCGGCTGCACATGGTGCTGGTCGCCAATCCCGTGATAAGCCTGCGCCACGGTCTCAACCGTCAACTTGCCCAGCGGCGCTGCCAGTGGAATCAGTTTGCAGCCTGTCATTCTTTCAGGAGCCCCGCACTCGTCCGTGTAGATGTGCGACATTTCGGAACACAGCACAGCGTGATAAGGACGCGTCAAGGCGTCCAGGCTCAGGACGTTAGCGGCGGTTCCGTTGAAGACAAAGAAAACTTCAGCGTCCTCCCCGAAATGCTCCCGGAATTTCCGAACGGCGGACTCGGTGAAACGGTCGTCACCGTACCCGACGACGTGCCCATGGTTGGCGCGTGCCAGAGCCTCCAGCACCTCTGGATGCACCACGGCGTTGTTGTCGCTGGCAAAGCTGCGGATCGGTTTCATGACCCAACAGCCTAGCAGACCCAATAAATTCTTAGGAGCCTCCGGCCATCCCCTGAATCTGAAACGTTCTACAATTGTTTCGCCGTGCTCCCCGGACTGGGCGGAAGCTTCGCTCAGCGGCATCTTTTTCATAGCAGATTGATAGAAAGATGGATGACATGAACACACTTTCCGTTCGATCGCGTTCCTTTTCTGTGCTTTTCCTGAGTGCTCTTTTTCTATTCACCACCGCCTGCACCGACAAGAAGAACGCACAGGCGGGCCCTCCCCAGGCGATGCCCGTACAGGTAAAGACCGCCGCGCCCGCGAAAGTGAACGAGACCACGGATTACGTGGCGACTCTCAAGTCGCGCGAAACAGCCGTGATCATGCCCCAGGTGGAAGGAATCATCACGCAGATCTTCGTTCATTCTGGCCAACGCGTTGCCGTGGGCGCGCCGCTGATCCAGATCGATCCGGCCAAGCAGCAGGCGACGGTCAAGAGTCAGGAAGATGCGCGCGCCGCGCAGGAAGCGCAGGTTGTGTGGGCGCAGCAGAACTATGAGCGCGTCAGCGGACTGGCCAACGCCGGAGTAGTGAGCCGCCAGGATCTCGATCAGGCAAGAGCCACTGTCGATGCCGCGAAGTCGCAGTTGCAAAGCCTCGGCGCGCAGGTACGCGAGCAGCAGGTGCAGCTTCACTACTATCAGGTGGTAGCGTCCCGTGCGGGGATCGTCGGCGACATCCCGGTCCGCGTGGGCGATCGTGTTCAGACCACCACGCAGCTCACCACCGTCGACCGTCCCGGCACACTCGAAGCCTATATCTACGTTCCCATCGAGAAGAGCGCGCAGCTGAAGATGAATCTTCCGGTTGAATTGGTGGATGCCGCCGGTAAGGTGCTCGCCTCCAGCCGTGTCTCGTTCATTTCGCCGCAAGTTGATAACGCGACCCAGACCATCCTCGCCAAAGCGCAAGTACCGAATGGAAACGACGCCCTACGCAACGCGCAGTTCATCCGCGCCCGCGTTGTCTGGTCGAGCGAACAACGTCCGGTGATCCCCATCGTTGCCGTTTCAAGAATCGGCGGCCTCTATTTCGCCTTCGTGGCGGAACCCGACTCCAAAGGCGGATACGTCGTCCACCAGAAGGCGCTGCAAGTAGGACAAATCGTGGGCAACGACTATGTGGTACTCGACGGAATCAAAGCCGGCGATAAAGTTGTCGTAACCGGAACCCAATTTCTGATCGATGGAATTCCCGTAGCCCCGCAAGAAACCAAAGGCTGATCGTCAATTACCGGTATTTTCCCAACAACAACAGCAACAACAACGAGGAAGGCTCAAAACTGGCGACCGGCAACTGACTACTGGCAACGGATCTTATGGTTGATTTTTTCATTCATCGTCCCGTTTTTTCTACCGTCTGCGCCCTGCTCATTATCCTGGCGGGCGGTGCCGTCATCCCCACGTTGCCGATCGCTCAGTTCCCGGACCTTGCGCCGCCGCAAGTCAGCGTCACCAGTGTCTACGTCGGCGCCAGCGCGCAAACGGTCGAGTCGGCCGTCACCACGCCGCTCGAGCAGCAGATCAACGGCGCCGAGGGCATGAAGTACCTCACGTCCTCCTCGACCAACGACGGCGTCAGTTCCATCACCGCGACCTTCGACCTGAACCGCAATCCCGACCTCGCGTCGGTGGATATTCAGAACCGCGTCAACACCGCCCAGGGTCGCCTCCCCAATGCCGTTAAGCAAGTCGGCATCACGGTCCAGAAGAGTTCGCAGAATTTCGTGTTCGGCGCCGCCGTCTTCTCACCCGACCGGCGCTATACGCCGCTCTTCATGAGCAACTACCTTGACGTCTATGTGCGCGATGCCCTCAAGCGTGTGCCGGGCGTCGCCGACGTGCTCATCTTCGGTGAACGCAAATACTCGATGCGCCTCTGGCTCGATCCCGTCAGAATGGCGAGCCGGAGCCTGACCGCGCCCGATGTCGTGAGCGCTCTCAGCGAACAGAACGTCGAAGTCGCCGCTGGACAAGTCGGCTCGCAACCCGCCATGCCAGGCCAGCAATACCAGATTAGCGTCCGCGCCGTCGGCCGCCTCTCCGAGGCCGCGCAGTTCGACAACATCATCCTCAAGAGCAATAGCGACGGTACTCTGGTCCGCCTGAAAGATGTCGGCCACGCCGAGCTGGGCGCTGAAGACTACGGCTCCGATCTTGATTACAACGGCGGCGAGGCTGTGGGTCTGGGCGTGACCCAGCTCTCCACCGCCAACGCTCTCGACGTTCATCGCCGATGCCTGGTCGAACTCGATCGCCTGGCGCAGCGCTTCCCGCCGGGCATGAAAGTCGAGGTCGCCTTTGACACCACGGACGCCGTCAGCGAATCCATTCGCGATGTGGTCTCGACGCTGGGCGAAGCCATCTTCCTGGTCATCCTAGTCATCTTCATCTTCCTGCAGGACTGGCGTTCGACCATCATTCCAGCGGTCACCATCCCGGTTTCGCTGATCGGTACCTTTGCTTTCGTTAAACTCCTCGGTTTTTCGATCAACACTCTGACCCTGTTCGGCATCACGCTCGCCACCGGCCTGGTGGTCGACGACGCCATCGTCGTCATCGAAAACATCGAGCGCCACTTGCAGGAAGGCGAGTCCGATCCGACCCGCGCCGCTTCCGACGCCATGCACGAGGTCACCGGCGCCGTCATTGCGACCTCGCTCGTGCTCGTCGCCGTGTTTATCCCGGTCGCTTTCTTTCCCGGCACCACGGGAATTCTCTTCCGCCAATTCGCGCTGACGATCGCATTTTCCATCGCGATTTCAGCTTTCAACGCGTTGACATTGACGCCCGCTCTCTCCGCCCTTCTGCTGGGCCGCAGCCATGGCGAGAAGAACCGCCTGTTCCGCGCCATCGACCACGTCATTGAAAAAATCACCAACGGATACGTTCACGCACTGCGCGTTTTCCTCCGCTACGAACCGATCGCGTTGGTGCTGTTCGCAGGCGGACTGGGACTCGCTTTCTTCGTATTTCAAAGAGTCCCGAAGGGCTTTGTCCCGAACGAAGATCAGGGATACCTGATTGTGATCGTCCAGTCTCCTTCGGGCGCGTCGCTGGAATACACGCGCAAAATTGGCGACCAGATCTCGGCGATCACCAGCAAAGTTCCTGAAATTCGCGGCACCTTTGCGGTCGCCGGTTTTAGCTTTGGCGGCGCCGCTCCAAACCGTGGCATAACCTTTCTTACCCTTCAGCCCTACAGCAAGCGCACTCGCAAAGATCAGACTGCCTCCGCCATCCTGAATCGCATTCGCGGTCCGATGTTCGGTATCTCGGGAGCTTTGGTCATTGCTGTCGAACCTCCCGCAGTTCAGGGCCTAGGCGCCTTCGGAGGCTTCCAGTTCGAAATACAGGATCAGGCCAACCACTCGTTGCAGGATCTCGATAAAGTCAACCAGGAAATGATCCGCGAGGGCGGCGCGCGCAAAGAAAAAGACCTGGTCAGTCTCTTTTCCACCTATACCGCCAATGACCCGCAATTCATCGTAACCATTGACCGCGAAAAGGCGAAGAGCCTGCACGTTCCGCTCAGCCAGATTACCGACACGCTGAGTGTTTACATGGGTTCGGCCTACATCAACGATTTCGATTTCAACAACCGTTCCTATCGCGTGTACGTGCAGGCTGACAAACAATTTCGAGCACGACCGCAGGACATCAACCAGTACTACGTCCGCGCCGATTCCGGGGCAATGATCCCGCTCGAAAACCTGCTCGCCATCAGTCAGACCGCCGCACCCCAGGTTATCGACCACTACAACCTGTTCCGCTCCACGGAAATCACCGGCGTCGCCGCTCCTGGCTTCAGTTCCGGGCAAGCCATCGACGCCATGCAGCAAACCGCCGCCAAGGTCATGCCCCGTGGGTATTCCTATGAATGGTCGGGAATCTCGCTGGAAGAATTACAGTCCGGCAGCGTCACATTGATCCTATTTGGTCTCGGCGTGGTCGTCGTCTACCTCACGCTGTCGGCACAATATGAAAGCTTTGTACTTCCGTTCATCATCCTCTTGGCGGTTCCCATGGCCTTGCTGGGCGCGCTCTCCGCTCAGTGGTTGCGCGGGCAGGAGAACGACGTCTTCTGCCAGGTTGGGCTCGTCATGCTCGTCGGCCTGTCTTCCAAGAACGCCATTCTGATCGTGGAATTCGCCGAGCAACTTCGCAAACGCGGCATGACGATTCTCGATTCCGCCGTCGAAGCCGCCAGGATTCGACTACGCCCGATTCTCATGACGTCCTTCGCCTTCATTCTCGGCGTAGTGCCACTCGTTACCGCCAACGGCGCCGGCGAAAACGGACGCCATTCCGTCGGCACCACCGTCTTCGGCGGCATGATCATGAGCACGATCCTGAACCTGTTCTTCATTCCCGTGCTCTATCTGCTGATCGAAGGTTTCCGCGAAAGGCGCAAAACCAAACCCGAATAAGAAATGAAGATGTAGGTCGGACGCTCCTGTCCCACTTCTCAAAACCGAGGATCAGGCTGCAAGGCGGGAGAACCGCGGCCCTAAGCACTCGCAAGTTGTGAACACACCAGCACGCAAGTAGCGCTCAAGGGTAAAATGTTCCCGGCTAAGGTTGCCAAGTCACCGACGGGGCTTTGAAGGGGCGCGGCTTCAGCCGCGCCGCAAGTGCACAAAATTAACGCGGCTTTAGCCGCTGGGGCGCAGGAAGAGTTGCTCCCGCCAAAATCCATCTGTGCGAGGTTCACCATGAAAAAATTCCTCTTGCTCGCCGTTCTCGTCTCCGCACTGGCCTTATCGATGCAGGGGCAGGATAATCGCGACGCCCTGAGCCAAAAAGGCGTCGATCGTATCGTGAAAGAAGTGCGCCACGAGCTAGTCATGCTGCCGTACTACGGCGTCTTCGACAATCTCTCCTACAAAGTCGATCCCGACGGCACCGTGACCCTGCTGGGCCAGGTCGCTCGTCCCACGCTGAAGTCCGACGCCGAAAACTCCGTCAAGCGCATTGAAGGCGTGGAAAAAGTTGTCAACAACATCGAAGTCCTGCCCACCTCGATCAACGACGACCGCATCCGCCGCGCCGTGTATCGCGCCATCTTCGGAAACTCGGTTCTGAGCCAATATCAACTCCGCGCTGTGCCGCCCATCCACATCATCGTCAAAAACGGTAACGTGACTTTGGAAGGCGTAGTCGCTCGCTCCATGGACAAGCAGATCGCGGGCGTCCAGGCCAACCAGGTCTCCGGCGTTTTCTCCGTTGCCAATAACCTGCAGGTAGAAGAACAAGACAAGAAAAAGGACGACAAGAAGAAGTAGCGCAGCAGCGTGTAAAACGGACACTCCTGTCCGTCCCTGTGTGCAACTGCAGGAACGCAGAAAAGTCTGCAAAGGCTCCGCCCACCCCGGGAATCTGGCGAGAGTGGGCGAACTGCGGTTGTCCGCGCTGGGATTTGGCCCTGTCGGTAGTTAGCGCTACTGACGGGGCTTATGACCTTCGAGGGAAGACCCGCAGGACTGGAGTCGAACGGGTCTACCCAAGAAAAGAAGTCTTGCGTGTGGTGGTGGGCGTGGTAGGATGTGAATGAAACCGTGCACCGCTGAAACGGTGTTCATATTGCCTCTCGCTAGGGCTTTGGTTTCAACGGGTTGAATGGTTCCAGCCATTCAACCCATCGTTCTTTAAAGACTATACCCAATATCCTCATAATCCGCAATAGTCTTCCCTTAAATATTTACGTTTCTCCTTTTTGATGTATACTGATCTTGCCTAGCGAAGACAAGGAGGCCACATACTATGGCTTTGAACATCGATCCCACCGTGCAAGCAGAAATCCGTGGACGCTCGACTATCGAATTTCCCTACCTCGATCTTGATGATGCGGTACAGATCGCGAAAACAATGAAAGAGCGCGCTGGCACTAGCTGCCTGAGAGAGCAACTGGCGGGATATTTAGGGGTGTCTCCGACTGGCGGCGGTTTTAACTTGAGGTTGGGTACAGCGAAAATGTTTGGCGTCGTCACCTATGAGCGCGGGGGCATCGAACTAACCCCGCTCGGTATTCGCATCGTCGATGCGCAACAAGAGAGAGCCGCACGAGTCGAAGCGTTTTTAAAAATCCCTTTGTATTCCAAGCTCTATGACAAGTTCAAGAGCACATCCCTCCCCCCCGCGCAGGGACTTGAGGAGCAAATTGCGAGTCTGGGCGTAGCCCCGAAACAGAAGGACAAAGCCCGCCAGGTATTTCTCAGATCAGCAAAGCAGGCGGGGTTTTTTGAGGTCGCGAACGACAGGCTTATTCTTCCGGCCTTGGGAATCGTTCCGACTCTCAAGATAGAAGAGGCCGCACAAGGGAAAATCCCCGAACCGATTAAACAGCAACAGCAACCTCCAATTTACCCGTACTTCATTCAAGGATTGCTGGAGAAACTCCCGCCGGAAGGAGCGACTTGGCCTAAAGAGGAACGCAAGAGATGGCTAAATTTGGCGGAACTCGCTTTCGATGTGATGTACCGGGATGGCGAGAAAGCGCAGGTGAAATAGATGGGAAAGACCGGACTAGCACTTGCGCGAGAACGCGAAAAGAACATGCTGTCCCGAATGGCCGAAATATTGGACTGGGACGATGAAGGCGAGGTGAAGCAGGCTCTAAAAAGACTCGGGTTGATTCCCGGTTCGGATGAATTCGAGGAGGCCCTGTCTATTTGGCGCGATTTGCGCTGACTGCATCCACGTATTCTACAAAACTCTGAACACGTGCGTTCTTTTTGGCGTCAGACAATCCGTCTCGCTCCATGCGTTTTTCTGCAAGCTGGGCGAGTCTCTTGGCGGCTTCGCGCTTCGTCAATTTCTTCCGAGGCTCTACAGGACAAATTGCTCTGAGCGATGACATGGTGTTTAGTTTTTGGCGTCCGCCGGACATATCAATATACTCTAACCTTCGTGGCGGCAGGGCAAATAACGTCGGTAATATAGTACTGGGTTAGATTCGCCGTATCCCCCATTGGATGCACCTTTCGCAAGTCTCGCCAGAACGTTGATTTAGATCAGTACCTGAAATTCATGTGAATTCGCCGTCACCTGCGACAATGGATCCATGCCCTCAACTTCGGCCGACATCGAACACGCAGCACAACTCCTGCGTGCCGGACGCCTGGTCGCTTTCCCCACCGAAACTGTGTACGGACTGGGTGCGAACGCGCTCGACCCGGAGGCTGTCGCTCGTATTTATGAAGTCAAAGGCCGCCCGGCGACCAGTCCCCTTATCGTGCACGTCGCCTCTGTTGAGATGGCGAAGTCCCTTGTCACGAATTGGCCCGACCAAGCCGAACGCCTGGCCCAAAAATTCTGGCCCGGCCCGTTGACGCTGGTTCTGGAAAAACGTCCGGCCATTTCCCCAATCGTCACCGCCGGACTAACCACCGTAGGCCTGCGCATGCCAAACCACCCGGTCGCGCTGGCCCTGATCCAAGTCGCCGGAGTTCCTCTGGCCGCCCCCAGCGCCAACCGCTTCACGCAGCTTTCTCCAACCACCGCCGACCACGTCCGCCAAAGCCTGGGCGGAGACGTAGACTTCATTCTCGACGGCGGCCCCTGCGAAGTCGGCATCGAATCGACTGTCTTGTCGCTAGCCGGACCGCAAGCGGTCCTGCTCCGCCCCGGTGGCATTTCACGATCCGAGATTGAATCCATAATCGGCCCGATGACCACCGCGACAGAAACTCCCGAAGGCGCACACCCCGCGCCCGGAATGCACCCGCGCCACTACAGCCCGCGCACTCGATTGTTATTGGTGAAAAATGGAGAGGTACCCAGCCAGGGGAGCGGGATTTACCTGCAACACCAGCACCCGCCGTCAAGGGCCGACATCGAAGTCATCGTCATAGCCATGCCCGCGACCGCGACCGGCTATGCCGCCGCGCTCTACGACAAACTCCACCAAGCCGACACGCACGCGCCCGATTGGATCGCAGTGGACTGTCCGCCCCACACACCCGATTGGGAAGCAGTGCATGACCGCCTCACCCGCGCGTCGTCGTGACGGTAATGGTCCAGTTAGAAAGAGATTTGTATCTGGTCATGCCTTCAGGCATGCCAAGAAAGCAACCAACCGGACGGCTTTACCGATTGCGAGAAACTCTGCTTTTGTGTGGCGCAGCTTTTCGCCGCTGCGACATGGCCGCTTGTCTTGGCTTGGGCTTACGGCCCCGAGGTAGGCGTGGCAAACTCTTTCAGCAATTCGTTTAGCCGCTCCATACACTGGAGATGCCACTTGTTACTTCTAAGGCTCGCGCTCCGTTCCGCGACAGAATCACAATTGGTAAATACCTGGGATGGTTTTCCCACTCGACCGCCCAATTACTCCTTGGGCAAATATCTGACGGCGTCCTCTTGCCCCAAATTGGGGAGGAATGTCCACTTTTTACTCTGTTGATTCCAGTCAGAGAAAAACCCGATCAGATTACTTCCCTTTCAACATTCCCACAACGCGGTCAAAATCCTCCAAAGTCCCGTACTCGATCGTGATTTTCCCCTTGCCCTTGCGGTCCCGGATACGCACCCGCATCCCGAGTACAGTCTCAAGCGACCGTTGCGCCGCCCGCACATTCGGATCCACCCAGCGCGCTCCGCCTCCCGGACCGCGGTCTTCCGGTGACCGTTCCAACGGCATGTTCAGCTCCAGGATGGCTTCCTCCAACAGCAGCACCGACATCTTTTTCTGCACCGCCATCGCCGCCACTTTCGAGACCTGCGACTGGTCGTCCAGCACCAGCAGCTCGCGCGCGTGGCTATACGAAAGGTCACCCTGCCTCACCAGATAGCGCACGTCGTCGGGCAACTTCAGCAGCCGCAGATAATTCGACACCGTTTCCCGCGACGCTCCCACGCGCTTGCCAATTTCCTCCTGCGTCAATCCGAATTCCGTGCTCAGATTCGCGAAAGCCTCCGCCTGGTCCATGCAATCCAGATCCTCGCGCTGCAGGTTCTCGACGATGGTCATCTCCGCCGCCTGCTGCTCCGACACGCGCTTGACGATCGCCGGAATCGTCGTCTTCCCCGCCAGCTTCGACGCCCGCAACCGCCGTTCGCCCAAAATCAGCACATAGCGCCCATCCGCCCCCGGACGCACCACAATCGGTTGAAGTACTCCCTGCACCTGGATTGACCGCGCCAGTTCCTTCAACAGATCATCATCAAATTCCGAGCGTGTCTGATGGGGATTGTCCTCGATCGCCTCCAGCGCCAGATCGAGAACCGGCACGCCGTCCGGCCGCCGAGCCGCCATAGCCTGTAGGTCCACAACGCCTGCCTCGAGCGGCGCCGATGCCGCGGTCGGCGACTCGTTGGAGGGTGCCCCATCCTTGCGCGTGCCATCCTTGGTTGAAACCTGCGCGAGGGTGGGGTCGTTCGCTGGGACGACCCGAGGCCCCGGCAGCAACGACTCCAGCCCCCTCCCAAGCGCCCGCCGCTTCTCTACGATCTTGTCCGCTACCTTCTCACTCTGCTCTGCCGGAATTGCCATCATTTCCCTCACTCAATATATTTATCTATGTAAATATAGATATACATCAATCTAAGCCGCCCCCGCTTGATCCCGCCCGGCCGCCATCCGGTCGAGTAGCTCCTTGGCCAGGCGGATATAGCTCTCCGCGCCGCGCGACCGGACGTCATAAAGCAGAGCCGGCTTCCCGTAGCTGGGCGCCTCCGCAAGCCGGATATTCCGCGGGATCGTGGTCTTACACAACTTCTCTCCAAAATATTTCTTAAGCTCCTCCGCCACCTGCTGCGCCAGGTTCGTCCGCTCATCAAACATGGTCAGCACCACCCCGTCCACTCCCAGCGAAGGATTCAACGCCACTCGAATCCTCTCAATCGTATCCAGCAACTCGCTCACTCCCTCCAGGGCAAAGTACTCCGCCTGCATAGGAATGAGCACACCATCCGCCGCAACCAACCCGTTCAGCGTAAGCAGATCCAAGGCTGGAGGACAATCCAGCACAATGAACTGAAACCGATCCCGGACGTGAGCGAGCGCATCGCGGAGTCGAAACTCCCGCCGATCCGCGTCGACCAGTTCAAGATTCGCGCCAATGAGATTCTTGTGCGAAGGGATCACCCACAGCTGTTCCAGTTCCGAAAGCTGTAGCGCCTCTTCGGCCGAGGCCATTCCCATGATGACGTCGTAGGTGCTGATTCGATCGGGATCTTTGCGCAGGCCCAGGCCGCTGCTGGCATTGGATTGCGGATCGCAGTCCACCAACAGCGTATTCACTTCAGCTGCGGCAAGAGAAGAAGCAAGGTTGATGGCAGTCGTTGTCTTGCCGACGCCACCCTTCTGGTTGGCAACCGCGATGATACGTCCCATGATTTTTGTGAGGAGAATCTCGCGCGCCAGAATAATTCCAACTCACTTGTGAATTCAATGCCGTATTTTGGTGCAAGTGTTCCACGTGGAACACGGATTCAATTCTGCCAGTTCGCGAGATGTTCCACGTGGAACGTTCCTTGGGATTCGGACCTAGGTCCCGGGCGGCTTGCTCGAGGACTGGGATAATTAGTGTTCCACGTGGAACGTTCGTTGGGGATTCGGACCTAGGTCGACGGGCTGCGTCGGAGGATTTGTTTCACGTGGAACACTTATTTATTTGGGGGTGAAGTGTTCCACGTGGAACACTCGACGGCGTAAGTGTCATTTTGAGACAAATCTGGCAATGGTTCCCACTTATGCGACACGATATGCCGATCGACGCCAATGATTCAGCTATTTTGTGACATTTATCCCACTTCTAGTTAGGAACCATTCTCATCAACAAACGCAATTTCGACCCGTCTTTCTATTTTTCTTTCATTAGTTGGCGGAGGGCTTGGTTGATTCTGGTTTGGTAGCCTCGGCCTTGTTTTTTGAACCAGACCAGGACGTCGGCGTCCAGGCGGAGGGTTACGGGCTTTTTTAGGGGCTTGAAGAGTTCGGCCCACTCCGGGGTCTTCTCTTTACGTTTTGGGCTGGCATTCGATCGGGTGGATTTGGTCTTGCTGGTTTTTCTTGGTTTCATTTCTCACCTGTGTACATATAATTTTATACTTACATTATCGCACGTACAAATATTAAAAGCTGACTGATTCGATAAATGGTTCTATGGGTAAGGAGCCAGGCCCTCGGGGGCTAAAGCCCGCGTTTTTATTGGGGGTATCGGCACGGCTGAAGCCGTGCCCTCCCGGACGTGCCCTCCCACTCGTGCCCCCAAAACTATCCCCAAAAACTATTTATCAGGTCCGCTGCTGACACATTCTTCGTTAAAACGACGCGCTACCCTCACCTGTTAGAATCGACGCATCCTCATGGAAGCATCCCGCATTCGAAATTTTGCGATTATTGCGCATATTGATCATGGGAAATCCACGCTTGCTGACCGGCTGCTGGAATTGACCGGGTCGCTGGCTATGCGGGAGATGCAGGAGCAAGTGCTGGATTCCATGGACCTGGAGCGCGAGCGGGGGATTACGATCAAGGCTCATGCGGTCCGCATGTTGTATCCGGCGCAGGATGGACAGACTTATCAGCTCAACCTGATTGACACTCCGGGACACGTGGATTTTTCGTACGAAGTTTCGCGCTCGCTCGCGGCCTGCGAGGGCGCTTTGCTGGTGGTCGATGCTACTCAGGGAGTGGAAGCACAGACCCTGGCGAATTCGTATCTTGCTATTAATCATGGACTCGAGATTATTCCGGTCATCAACAAGATTGATTTGCAGAGCGCGGACATCCCGCGGACTAAAGAGATGATCGAGAGCGCGGTCGGTCTGGATGCCTCGGACGCCCTGCCGATCAGCGCCAAGACTGGCCTGGGTGTACCGGAAGTTCTGGAAGCGATTGTGAAGAGGATCCCGCCGCCGAAGGGGAGGCCGGAAGGGCATCTTCAGGCGCTGCTGTTTGATTCGTGGTTTGATCCGTATCGCGGCGTGGTCGTGCTGGCGCGGGTGTTTCAGGGGACGCTCAAAAAGGGCCAGAAGATCCGGCTGTGGTCGAACGGGCAGGTGTTTCAGGTGGAAACACTGGGCGTGCTCACGCCCAAGCCGGTCGAAATTGAGGAACTGGTGGCGGGTGAGGTCGGATTCGTCATCGCCAACATCAAGAATGTCGCGGATACGAAGATCGGCGACACGATCACGGACAATGATCGTCCGGCGATCGCGCAGCTGCCGGGGTTTGAAGAGATCAAGCCGATGGTGTTCGCGGGGCTTTACACGGTGGATGCGCACGAGCACACCCGGCTTCGCGAGGCTCTGGAAAAACTTAAGCTGAACGATTCATCGTTTTTCTTCGAGCCGGAAAGTTCGGTGGCGCTGGGCTTTGGATTCCGCTGCGGCTTTCTGGGGCTGCTGCACATGGAGATCATTCAGGAACGGCTGGAGCGCGAGTACAACCTGGAGCTGATTACGACGGCTCCGGGCGTGCGCTATCAGATCACGAAGACGGATGGCTCCCGGATTGAAGTGGACAATCCTTCGCGGTGGCCGGACACGAGCGAGATTGCGAAGGTGGAAGAGCCGGTGATTCTGGCGGTGATCCTGACCAATGAAGAGTATGTCGGCGGGATTCTGAAGCTGGTGGAAGAAAAGCGCGGCAAGCAGAAGAGTTTCGAGTACGTGAGCGCGGCGCGGGTGATGTTGCAATATGAGCTGCCGCTGAATGAGATCGTGCTGGATTTCTACGACCGGCTGAAGTCGGTGTCGCGCGGGTACGCTTCTCTGGACTATCACTTGTCGGGCAATTGGGAATCGCCGATGTCGAAGCTGGACATCATGGTGGCGGGCGAGCCGGTGGATGCCCTTTCGACAATCGTGCACCGCGACTTTGCCTATGATCGCGGGAAGGCCCTGGCGGCAAAGATGAAGCAACTGATCCCGCGCCAGATGTTTGAAGTGGCGATCCAGGCGGCGATTGGGGCAAAGATTATTGCGCGCGAAACGGTGCCGGCGATCCGCAAGAACGTGATTGCCAAGTGCTATGGCGGCGACATCTCGCGAAAACGAAAACTCCTCGAAAAGCAAAAAGAAGGCAAGAAGCGCATGAAACGGATTGGGCGCGTGGATATTCCGCAGGAAGCGTTTCTGGCGGTGCTGAAGGTGGGCGAGGGGAGTTAGGCGAGGTCAGAGGTTTGAAGTCAGATTGCAGAGGTTAGAGTGGCATCGGCGGGTGGACGACGAAAATCCCCCGCCGTGGGTCGGGACCCGCTAGCCTGGGCTACTGCCAGCTCCTTGTCAGTTTTGCACTGGTTTTAGAAGATTGCGAAGGTCCTGGAAGCTGCTCTGCAGAATATCAGCACCGGCGACCACGCCCTTTGTTGCTTTCGAAACTGCCTCGGTATGTTCAGTCGAACGCACCACCTGGTATTCCTCGGCCGGAAGATTCTGAACCATGACCGGCAGAATCGACCTCAATACCTTGACCCAAGCGTCGACTGCTCCTGTGCCGCTGATTGTTATTACATCCTGCTTCAACTCTAGTGTTCTGGGTTCCGAAACTTTGGTGCCATAAATTTCTTCTCGTAATGCGCCAACGACACAAACTAGAAACTGCTTCGAGGCCGGGTAGTCAAGCAATCGAAGCTGTCGCTGCTCAATGTCTGTCATGCTGCCTGCATCGGACTTAGCCTTCAGGTCTTGTTTAACCCGGTCATAAGCCCAACCAAGTGTTTGGACTGCGAACACGTGCCCAATGCTGAGTGATGTAGGGAACACCTTGTTGTAGGTGACATCCGATTCGAAAATGTCTGCCTTGGCGCGGATTGCAGTTTGGAGGTTGCCGGAAAACGCGCATAACATTTGGCCGACTTGATCGGCAAAAAGAGACGTAGCCGGTTTCCGCGTACTATCCCTTCGGTGCACGTATTCAACACCCTTACTCTGAAATTCCTGCCTAATACGGATTTGTACGGGATCGTTGCTCCTGCGGTCCCACGCAACGATGGAATTTTGCGTGTTGTTACCGGCAACGATGGCCGAGATCATCGCGGGGTTGTCTACAGTTACGCCCCGGGCCAGGACGGAAACGTTTTTTGCGTGTACCGCTCCCGCCGCGTGGATGGCGCCGGTGGTTTGCGCGCCATTCACCACCGATACTCCGTGGATGTGTAGTCTTGCATTTGGCACATCAAGCTCGGCTTTCTTTGTCACAAACGTTATTCCATTATTAAGTACAAAGAAGTTTCCGGGGCTCCCTTCCGCTGTCTCTTTAATTCGGTTGTTGACGTTGCCCGACACCTTCCGAGCGCCGAGAAAGTCACGCAGGTTCGCGCTAAACAGCGCGTTCTTGTGCTTCTCGTACAAGTCGTGAAGAATTGCCCCGTTCAGTGAAACCACGAACGCACGCCACCCAGGGCCTTTCTCCGAGATGACTTCGTTGGCGGGCAGTTCAACTTTGTCAGTGACCTGAATGGACCCAACAGATGTTAGGTACAACGCCTCAATTTGCCTTAGGCCGAGTTCAACCACTTCGACCTCGGCTCCCTTGATCGAGTCCAGACCGTTAAGGAGATGTCGGACCGTATTCAATTCGGTGTCTACGTTGTGAGACTCGAACGCATTGTGTGCATATGCGAATATGACCTTTGTTATCGTCTTTTGCGCGAGGCCGTCTCTTAAAAGTTTGGCCTGAGCCCGGATTGCCTCAGGGACCCCATTGATGGGTGTTTGAAGTAGCCAAGCCACTGCGGTGTTTAAGTCGCTGGCTTTGTTCGCTGGCGCTTCTTGCTTGCCCCATTCTTTGCCGGTGTATCCCTGTGCGACACAGGCTACACCTTCCGCTTCGTTGATGTAGATGATATCGGCCTTCTTGTCTGCCGGATGATCCGTCAGGCTCTCCGTCGCGAAGCTAGCTAAGTCCTCCTCGTCTAAATGTAGGGCGACAGCAAATAGCGGCAAAGCATTGTCGCCATACTTCGAGAGAACCGGATCGGCCATTAGCGGGCCAATAAACGAATATGTCGCAGACAGCTCTTGCGCTGTTGGCATTGTTATTCCATAGCCTCCGACGTCCCTAATTCTACATCTAGCTCAGCCAAGGCGGCTCCCCCACTTCTCCGCCATCGTAGTAATTGCTTCAGTTACACTCTTCGCGAAGATGTGGGCGCTTTGTGGATCAAGTCCCTTGGGTTTAATTCAAGAATGCCGAGCGATTCCAAATAACGCCTCGTAGTCGCCGGACAATGGTAGACTTCCGGGCATGATCGGCCGGAACAGTGAGACAGTAAGCCGCGACCGGTATTTAGTGGGCCTGGCGGTCGCCTTCATCGGGGTGGCCTTTCCTTTTCTTGCCGTGGAGAAAACTTGGGTTCCATTTGGACTGCTGCTGGCCGGTTTCGTTCTATTGACCTCGGTAACTTGGAGCGTGACTTCAAAGTGGCGGAAGGTATTTCAGGCACTGGCCACAATCGTTGTGGCGTTGATTTGTGCTTATATGGGTAGCCAAGTCTACCCTGAAAGCAACTCTCATCATGTCCAGGAAAACAAACAGCCCCTCCCTCCATTCGGCGATCTTCCTCCTATTGAACCTTCCAAGCGGCCCGTCACACAGGAAATCACGGTGTTCCTATATAACGATGCAAATGACCCTCAATTTTCCGTCGATGGCAGGCCCGCGAGCCCACAGTACTCTTCGGGAATCGCGACACTCCGCCTTCCAGCAGGCACCCATAATGTCCACGCTGAGTATTCGACCCGGACCTGCTCCGCGACCGTTACTGTTCCAATGCGGGAACCGGGCCCGGTAGCAGCGAACTGTCGTCTGAAGAAAGTGGGAGGTTCATGATGAGATTAGGATTTAGTCCTTTCGGGCAAGCACTATTCGCGCTCTTTGTGATACTGGAGCCCGGCTTCTCCCAATCTGCGCCGGCCATACAATCAGGCCGGTCTCCCTCCACACAAATGGCGACTTATGTTCTCGATGTGGACACCAATATTAAGGGTGAATTCGGCTCAATCGCACCGCAGCTGACCGAGGCCCTGCAAACGGCATTTTCCGAGAAACGCGACGTGTTCAAGATCCTGGAGCGCCGTCACCTGGATCAGCTGGTAAGAGCGAATCGACTTGAAAAAGACCTCCAAGCGCTTTCCCGAGGAGAGCCCACCTCGGCCCAGTTCGTTCGTCAAATCCGCGCGGATGCCTTTATTCGCGGCGAATTGGTAGACGGTTCAGATGGAGTGGTGCTGACAGTGACCTTGGTCAATTTGAACTCTGAGGTGATGTGGGAAGGGCAAGCTAGAGAGTCTCGAGCAGGGTGGCTATTGCACGAAACCCAAACAAAGAATGCCGCGAAGCTGGCTGAGGAAGCGGAGGCACACTTCAGGCCCTCCAGTTCGGGGCAGCAAACGGACCGGTCCACTGCTGTCGTCCGGAAGGTACAGCCCCCGAATCCGATGCCCGGTGTATTCGACTCTCTAGAATACGAGATGTCGGCTGAAAATCTGCATAAGAGTCACGACGGTATGTACTTCGATGTCATCGCGCAAACGCACGACGACAAACCCATGCGAATCTACATCGCAGGCTGCTACGTTCTGGATGAAAACGGCGCACGTTGGGACTCGCCACCGGGAACGGCTGACTCCGGGCACCTCACGCAAGACGCAGTTCTGTTAATCCCCGGCACAAAACTCCGCAGCAGATTTCAGTTCATTGCAAAGGGCTCAGCTGACGGTAGTAAGTTTTCGTTTATATGCACGGAGATGGCCCCTCGCGGCGGTCGCATGCTCATTGTGCCTAATATTCCGGCTAGGTAGTCCGACAGGGTGGCCTCGACAAGAGTAAAGGGCCGGTGGACCCGCTTTCTCCGCCAACGTTGTCTCGGCGATCGTGCCAATTGCTCCAGTTACGCTCTTCGCGGAGATGTGGGCGCTATGTGAATCGAGTCTCTTCGGTTTAGGACAGCGTTCAATCAGAAGTCCGGAGTGCCTCTGAGATCAGGTTGATTGTGATCTCGACGCGTTGCGTTGGCTGCGAAACCCACACATCGTGACGCGGTCCTCCCCGACCCCCACCCTAACGTCGCAAACAGCGCGACGTTAAGGATGGGGCACCCTCCGCGTTATCCGGGGCACCGGGGCATTTTCCACGCATAATGAGAACGCCGGGGCTAAAGCCCGCGATCAATCTTTGCAACTAACGCGGCCCTGAAGGGCCGCTCTTCCACGGTTATCTAACAATGGGGCACCCACGACTTACCGGGGGGCATTCGGCCGTGGTTTCTACGGTCGCGTGACGACTTCGTTGGGGGCTGACGGCAGGACGAAGGGCACACCCTGATCGCTGTTGGCTTTCATCGTGGCGGGAAGGTCGAGTGCCGAAAGCTGAATGCTTTCCATGGCGCGACCCGTCTGCCACATGTTGCTGTGCGCATAGAGAGTGGCGCCGACAATCGCATAGTTGGGGATTTCCTGACGGTGACCGTCGCGGTAGATGAGCACCGTCGGCTGAAGCGGGATGGGAGAATTTTCGCGCGGCGGAATGGTCGCTGCGGAGTGAGCCCGCGTGGTGAGGCTGCTCGTGGCGGTCTTAGAGTCGACCACAATGGAGGCGAGCACGATGCGATCTGACCGACCGGCATCCGACTCTGTCACTCCGCCAAAACGCACGTATCGATCTCCTTGCAGTTCGATGAGGAGGGGCGATGCTTTGCGCGCCGGTGGTTCTGCGACGGTGGATTCTTTTACGACAACTTCTGACGCAGCCTGAGGTGGAGTTGCGTCGCCAGAATAGTCGTCATAGAGATACGGCAAGCCGTCGAAGTAGTAACCTGCTGGAAAGAAGGAACGATGGCCGCGATGACCGTCGGAGAACGAACGATGCGCCGGGGCAAATCGCGGGCCGCCGCGCGAGACTGCGCCCCGCATTTGGCCATCGGACGGCGACGCAAAAAGCGCAGCCGCCGCGAGAACGAATAAGAAACTGCGTGCCATCGGGCTTCAGCCTTGATTGTACCGCCGATCTTTAATTCTAATTCTTTAGTTCTAATTCTCTAATTCTAATTCTCTGCGGTACGGTCGCTCTGGTACCGGGTTGGCTGATGAACTCTCAGATCCGTTATTGGAATCACTTCTGAGCGAGCCGGTAGAGTCTGTAGCCGACAAGCAAGACCCACGCCGTGGCAAAGAGGGCATTCATGATGATGGTCAGACTGAAGCCCGCCAGCGAAACGATCCCAAGGATGCCGGTGGCCACGCCCAAATAAGCGGTGATCTTGTTGAACACTCCCCTCAGCATTACGAAACCGATCACAAGGATCCCGAACGAAAGGGTGACGATGGCATACACGATTTCCAGAGGGGATGCCAGCACCGCGGACGCATAGTTGGCAGCCGCGATGTAACCCGCCCGCTGGACGTCATCCGCGGCTCTGGAGTAGTTGCTGTAGAGAACGAGTATGGAAGCGTAATGCGTCCAGGTGACTGCCAAATCCAGGACGACAAACAACCCCACGAATGCGGTCGCTAGCAGCATCGCGTTTTTGTTGATCTCTTTCAATGCCAGGTAAAGGGCCAACGCAACGGGTACGAAGAGAAGGTCCGTTAAGACGGAGAGACCAAGAATCGCCCACCAGATCGTCGTCTTCCCGGGAAGGTAGTGGAACCAGGCCTCGCCACCAGACGGAGGAGCTCCGACGCGGGCGTACAAAGGAACGATGATGATGTACGCGACAGCGAGGACGAGTGCGGCGATACCGCCCACTCGATACCACTGCTTCTGATCTACATCACCCGAATCAACCATCGCCTTCTCGACGCTCATTGACGCTTCTCCTTGCGGGGCACCCACTTGGAGTTTGGATGAATTGGTGGGAATATTAGATCAGAGAACACCCAATTACCTGCGTCATCCGCCTATCACTTCACGTCGGCGAGGCAGCTTGAAAGCTCAACTCGGATCTGTTCGGCGCGACGCTGACCCTCGGCTCGATCCTGATTGACCTTGGTGAGCTTGAGCTTCACGCCGTCGATTATGCGGTTCCGGCGTTGGATCACGGTGTCGTCATCTGTATCCCCGAGTCGATCGATCGCGTCCTGGTCGAGTTGGATCGACTGCAGCTCGGTGTTGATCGTGGCGGGCGAAGGTTCGAGCGAGTTTTCCTTCTCGAGGTTGGCGCGGTAGCACGCAGCCCGGTGGGCTCGAGCGTCGTAGACCCCGCGCACGCGGTAAACGCTCGCGATGACCAGGCACAACAACAACAGCAGACCTAGCTTGATAGCGATCGGGCGCTTCTTCACAGTGAAACCCCCTGCAACGCTCGACTGTGCGTCGAGCAGGACTCGCAAAGCTTCTGCGAGTGGATCGTGCTCAACCGCTACTGTATCGCCTGGCAGGTGAAATAGCGATATTTCGCCAGCCACGCGGGGAGGGCTTTTCGGGCACGTCCTTCCGTAATCGGGACGAGGGCTTGTTTCCGCTGCCAGGACCTTCGGGGCAAAATAGGAAACGTGGGGCAACCGGAGCCGTGTAATCAAGATTGCCATCGACAAGCGGGCCCGATGGAGCGAAAACAAAATGCATGAGGAACGCTTGGCTGGCATTTTGCCTGCTTCTGGCCGGTTGCTCGGCGAAGAAGCAGCCGGTTGCGGTGACCCCGCCTCCCATACGGAGCCAGCTGCCACCACCCTCTGCCGATCTCATCGAACACTGTGTCGTCGTCAAGCAGGAAAATGCCAACACGGTAACCTGCAGTTGCCTGGTCGTGACCACCGTGATCGATTCAAAAACGGGACACACCAAGCTAGTTTGCAAGAAAATGAAAGAGGAAAAATGAGACCGGACCGGAAACTTTGCGATGTGGGGGTTTTGCCCACAGCGAAATGCGTCGACGCAATCGGCGCAACTGGTCGGTTACTATGACCATTTGTCCAAGAGGGAGTTACCCGGACTTAGAATTGTACCCATCGACGAAGTGCGCCAAGTCACTGGCGGGTTGACATGCCGGCAGTGTCGGATTGCGGAGAGTAACCGTGATCGCGGCGTATCCCGGCGGCATCCAAACCCACCCATCGCAAATTGCGCGCTGTGTGACGCACCTTCCCCTCTCACTGGAGGCATCGGATATGGTTTTCTCCGCGGAATCGATCGCTCTCAGCTACGACAATGTTCCGGCCGCCAAGCAGTGGTGGATGAACACTTTCGATTGCAAAGCGGTCCCGGTGCCTTCTGATTGGGACAACCCGCTGCCCTCCGATGTTGCGCTCAAGTTCCCAGGTAACGACGAAGCCGCAATCCTCCTGAGTGCTCGAACGGAGGTGGAACAAGCAGGGTTTGACCGGAGTTCGCCTGTTGTGTCCGTCATTTTCTGCAACAAGCTGAAAAAGGCGCACGAGCAGCTTAGTGGTCGCGGCATTCTCGTTGGACCCATCCAGGATGGCGGTGACACAGAATTTTTTGAGATCCGCGACACGGAAGGGAATCTCTTGCAAGTTTGCAAAGAACATTGAGGGGTGGTGGCCGAGGCGTCCGAAAGGTGATCGGCGGCGCGAAATGCTGGCCCCAGGCGCTGAAGCGCCACTTCATTTGAGCGGCTTGGCGGCACGACTGAAGTCGTGCCCTCCCAAAACCGGGCTTTGGCGCGGCTGAACGCCCGCGCCCCTTCAAGACAAAAGCTAGCGTCGCTTTGCCTTCTTGGCCGCGTGCTCTTTCCGAGAGGTCTTCGCCTTCTTCTGCTTCGGTTTAAGTTTCCGCGTCGAGTTGGTGCGGGTTGTGCTGGCTTTTGAGGTCAGAACGTCCGACAGTTCGTAGGCTTCGCGAAGCCAGTCGGTGATGGGCGCCTCCACTTCGTCCCGGTGCTTGATCTGAATTATGTGATAGATCTTGGACTTCGATGCGGGATCGGCGCGTCGCACCTGCGGAGCCTTCACGGTGCGGCCGAGAAACACGCACACTTCGAGGAAGTTCCTCTTGGGACGCACGAAGAAGTAACACGACTTGCGCGAGAACATGATCGATTTGTGCGAGGCGTAGATCCGCTGGTCTCCGAAAGAGACGGCAGTCTCGCGCAGCCGCTCCCAGGCGTCCTGTAGATCTTCGGAAAGATCCTGCGTGAGGGCCGCTTCGGTCGTGGTCCAGCAGTCGTGCTCCTCGCCCGCTTCGACCCATTGCTTGCAGTGGTAGCACTCCCGAGCTTTCATGGTCCCCATTGTAGTCATGGGGCTTGGGCGACCTCGGCATTGGACAGGCTTGATTCTCCGGTAGGTTTGAAAGTGGCGGGTCCTCGCAGTAAAGGGGCCCCACTTCTCCCAAAGAACGCGAGAAACCAAGCCCCCGGCCTATCAATAAAAAGTGCTGACGCTCCACGTCCCGGTCAGAGCGAGACGTGGAGCGCCTGTCGAGAAACAATTAGCGCTCGTTTGGCGGGCGGTCCTTCTGAGGTCTGGACTCATCCCGATTCGCAGCCTGTCGTCTTGGTTGTGGCTGTTCACGTTTTGGTTGTGGTCGTTCTACTTTTGCCTGCTGCTGTTCGTGTCTTTGCTCGGGTCTTTGCTGTGCTCGCTGCTCGGGTCTTTGCTCTTGCTGTGCTCTCTGGTTCCGATGTTGTTGCTCGGCCTGTTGCCTTCTTGCGTTGTCAGCTCTTTGGTGTTCCATTTTCTGATTCGGCGGCACCGGCCTCTGCTGAACTCGTTGCCGCTCCTGGTCTGGTCTGTGGTTTGTTTTTTCCACAGCCCGCGGGTTCGGCTGGTCGCGCCGGGAATCGCGAGCGTTCACAGTCGGTCGGTCGGTGCGCGATCGATCGTTAGCATGTCGATCGTTAGCATTAGGATGAACCGCGCTTGGGGACCGATCATTGTGGCTGTGGTTGTTGTTATTGTTCTTGCTTTTCGCCCGACGCAATCTCTCGCTCTGCTGTTCGTTCACCGGGCTCCGATCCGGGCGATTCGCTTGCTGACTATTCTGCGGACGCTGGATATCCCGCCTACTGTGGCGCTGATCAGCGGCAACACGGTTGGCTGGATTGTAGGCGCCTCCCGCCTCTCGAGCCGGCACGCGGTCTTTGAAGTCCGCGGGCCGAGGGCTGGCTGCGATCGCAGGCCTACCGTGGTTCACGGACGCTCGTTGCTCGCGGTCGGCGCGCGCCAACTGGCGATGTTGATTCTGGTCCGCTACCGGCGCGAGATGGCTCTGACGAGCGAAATTCTCCTGTGCGCGCGTGGGGCGCGCAATGATCCCGCCGTTGCCGCCGTTGTAGCTGACGCGATTCACGCTTCGGTTGATCACGGTGGTGCTGTAAACGTTGTGAATGTTAGTGATGTTCACGTTGTTTACCGAGCGGTTGTAGAAAAACTGGCCGCCTTCCCAGCGTCCGCCGTCGTAGCCGTTGCCGAAGTATCCGAAACCGTAATTGATGCCGCCATAGAAACCGACTTGCGGACCCCAGTAACCTTCATAGAAGACAAATCTGGCGCCGCTGTACGCCCAATAGCCGGGGGTCCAGAAATAGCCGACTCGCGGCGCGCGCACCCAGGTTCCGGGCACCCAGTAGTAGTCGCCGAAATCGTAGTCGTAAGCCCAGTATCCGGGTGTCCATATAAAACCTTCGCCCGGGCAAAAGGGCTGCTCGTATACGGGCAGGGGAGGTGGTCCGAACGAGACTGAGAAAACCACTCCGGCAGATGAAGCCGCGGGCATTCCCAGAACCACCACTGACAGGACTATCAATGCGAACAACAGTGAACGAACTGAGGGGACATTAAGCATCGCGTTCTCCTCTTGCCTCACGATCCTTCGCTTGCCCGGTACAGATTTGCCGCTACGGGTTGCGCGGATTGCGAGGCGAATTTTCACGCTAAGTGATCAACATAAAAATATTTACGCTGTTAGGTTGGTTGCGAGATTTGAGTGGGAGAGTTGCACGTGACAAGACTGTAGACAGAAACGGGGCACCCTGATCTTTTGGAATCATAGTTTTAGGGCGTACTGCCAACTAGGTATTTGAATTTGCAGGGCTTATATGCGGCATCTTGCATTCAAAAGAGTTAGGGGGCCATGTTCTCATGCAGCTAATAATTGTTTCACTACATTAGCTACACGTACTAGCGGCGCGAGCGGTGCTAGCTGACAAGTTGGGCGAATTTGTCGAGGTCGATGTTTCCGCCGGACACGATCGCGACGACGTTGCCGGAGCCAGCACGGCCCGACAGAGCAGCAGCGACCGCACAAGCGGCAGCACCTTCGAGGATAGTCCGGTTGCGCTCAGCCACCATCTTCATGGCGTGCGCCGCTTCCTTCAGAGTGACCACCAACGATCCATCCAGCAGCTTGCGCGCGGACTCGAACATGCCGGGGAAGACCATCTTGCTGCCGATACCGTCGACGAACGATGGCTGATATTCGACCGTTCGCGGTTCGCCGGCGGCCAGTGATGCGGCTAACGGGGCTGCAGTTTCAATCTCGGCGGCGTAGATACGCACTTGGGGAGCGAGCTCTCGCAATACGGCGGCGATGCCGCAGGACAGTCCTCCACCGCCCCAGGGAATGACGACAGCGTCGATATCGGGGAGGTCTTCCAACAGTTCCAGTGCGATCGTGCCATTGCCGGCCATGACGTCCGGATCATCGAAGGCGTGGATGAAGGTGGCGTCGATACCGGGGTAGGAACGAGTCTCGAAAGTTCGCCACCAGTCAGCAAACGGAACTTTGATGACGCGTCCGCCCATGCGTTCGACGGCGCGAATCTTGGTGGCGGGAGCGGTATCGGGAGCGATGATAGTTGCGATCACCCCGATACGCTGGGCGCAGAACGCGACGCCTTGCGCCATGTTGCCGGCGGAGGCGGTCAGAACTCCGCGAGTCAGGCGGTCGTGCGGAGTGCGCGCCATGACGTTCGCTGCTCCGCGGATTTTGAACGAGCCGATCGGTTGGAGATTTTCCAGTTTCAGATACAAGTGCGCAGGTGTTTCGACGTTGCACTGGACTAACGGCGTGCGCAGCGCAACCGATGCAATGTTTCGCCGCGCTTCTTGCGCCTGGGCGGCCGTGATGGGCATGGCAGTTATCTTAACCGCCAAGAATCGTGGTTCCCCAGTTTGTTTTCTCCGCCATCGTGTCAGCCAGGGAAGTTATACTTCAGCGAAGATGTGGGCCACCAGCCGGCTCGGTTCGATCCTTACGCGCAATCGAGGTCAGACGTGCAAATAAACAATTTTCGAATCAGGCGATTGGTAGCGGGCGTTCTCGGCATCGTTAGTGTCGGCGCGGTTTTGTGGGGACAACAGGCGGAGCGTCCAGGCCCGGGGCTCTCGTTGGTCACCGATTGGAGCCATCAATATCTGGTTTACTCCAACCAGAGTGGGGCGGGTACTCCGGCGGCGCTCCGCCAGGAGCCGCGCTATTGGCAGCAATGGCTACGACGCAATGCGCAACAGTTGACGGCCGCCGATCCATCGCAAGGCGATCCATCAATAGCCGATGCATTGAAAAATGATCCGACTGCAAATGACCCGCTTCACGAGGATGCAGACACTCGCTCACCGAAGCCGCGAAAGAAATTCAAGCGCGACTGGGCGATGTCACTGGGTCCCGGAGCCACGGTGGGCGCGGGCCAATATCCGGCTAAGTTTTCGTTCAAGATAACCTCGGCCAGTTGCGGCGGCGCTCCCCAGCCCGACTACGTAGTCTTCAACACCAGTGTGCCCGGGTCGGCGACGCAGGCCAGCATCGTTGCCTTTGACAATCTCTATTCCGGGTGTTCTGGCACGGTGCCCAAGACTTACTGGGCTTACAACACCGGCGGCACCGTTCTGACCTCTCCTGCTTTGTCGCAGGATGGCTCCCAGGTGGCGTTCGTGCAAACCGTGGCGGGCCACGCCCAACTCGTTCTGCTGAAGTACCAGGCCTCGACTACGGCCACCAGCACCAGCCCCGGCCCAATCACCGTGGTGACGACCAGCCAGTATCCGACTTGCACGAGACCGTGCATGACGACCGTGGCCTTTAGCGGAGGCGCGAACGATACTAACTCGTTGCCATTCTATGATTACTCCCACGACGTGCTGTATGCGGGTGACGACGGTGGGACGCTGCATCGATTCACACCGGTGTTCACCACGGGAACGCCGTCTGAGGTGACGGCGGGAGGCTGGCCGGTGGCGGTGGCGCCGGGATTGAAGCTTAACAGCCCCGTCTATGACAACAGCACGGGAAGAGTCTTCGTGGGGAGCGGTTTCAACGTCTCCGGTACCCAGCTTTTTGCAGTGGTGGGCGCGACCGGCGTCGTCGCTGGGACGAGTAGCAGCCTGGGCAAGGGCGTCGGCATCGCCCGCGGCACTCTGGTGGACTCGTCGGCGGGGAAGGTTTTTGTTTTTGTGGGAAACGACGGCACCGCCAGCGGGTGCGGCGGCCCCTGTAGCGCCGTCTATCAATTCGCTGCTAATTTCACGTCCGGGACGGGAATCAAAGCCACCGTGGGATTCGGCGGAAGCTTTCCTCTTTATAACGGAACCTTGGATAACGCCTACTTCACGTCACCCAACGGTACCGGCAGCCTCTTCGTCTGCGGGGGCGGCGGATTCTCGCCGTCGGAACCTGCCATCTTCAGAATCTCGATCACGTCCGGCACCATGAGTGCGTCGTCGGTAGGCGGACCAGCGATCGGCCTTTCCAACACGGCCTGCTCTCCTTTAACCGAGGTATTCAACCCAGCATCGGGAGGCACGGACCGGATCTTTGCCAGTGTCCCCAACGGGAGCGACGCGGCGGCGTGCAGCAGTGGCGCCTGCGTCAACGACCTGGTGATCGGCGCATGGCAGCCCTCAACGAGTTACTCCGTGGGCCAGCATATTCTCGATGCGGCCAATTTCTGGCAAGTCGTGGCCACTGCGGGAACATCCAAGAGTGGCAGCGCTCCTTCCTGGATTGACACCTGCGGAAATGTAACTACCGACAACACCATCACCTGGACGAATGCCGGATTCCTGACCCCAGTCACTCCTGGACCGTGGCAAGCCAACACGTTTTGGTCCGTGGGCTCCCGGATCACCGATAGCAATAACAATATCGAGTGCAACCTCCAAACCGGCATCCACTCCGCGGTTTCGCCTCCGGTATGGAACACAGCCATCGGCGCCCTTACCACCGAAGTGACAGGCTTGCAATGGAGGAACGGTGGTCCCCTGACCAGCCATGGCCTGCCCGTTGCGGGCGGCACCAGTGGCATCATCATCGACAACATTGTAGGAACGGGAATTCTCGCCGGCGCTTCCCAGGTTTATTTCTCGACCCTAGGCACGGGCGGTTGCGGCGCCGGCAATGGCTGCGCCGTGCAAGCCTCACAGTCAGCGCTGAACTAGACCAGTCTCTTCAAGCTGTACCATTACCGAATTCTCAGCGGAGCTTCTTTTGCCAACGAGGTTGTCGGCTAATCTGGATCTTTTGCGGGCGGTGGCTGTGCTGCTGGTTTTGGCGCAGCATCTTCTGATTCGATTGCAATGGGCTGCGCGGTTGGGGATGGGCACTCCCACCATGGGAGCGTTCGGCGTCTTTCTCTTCTTTGTCCATACCTGCCTGGTTCTGATGTACTCCATGGAACGCAGTCATCTGGATGGGAGACGGCTGGCGGAAAATTTTTATATTCGCCGTGTGTTTCGCATTTATCCGCTCAGCATGGTGGCGGTTCTGGCGGCGGTGATCCTGCATCTGGATTCGGGCGTGAACAATATCGCGGGCCTTTCGCGCGTGGCTGCGATTCCTGCCGGGCGCATCTTTTCGAATTTGCTGCTCGTGCAAAATCTGGTTAAGCCGGGATCGATCGTCAACGTGCTGTGGTCACTGCCTTATGAAGTGCAGATGTATATTTTTCTTCCGTGCTTGTTTCTCTGGATTCGCGGGAAACGGAACGCGTTGCGCGCGATGATTCTCCTGTGGGTGGCTGCGGTTGCAGTTGCGATTCTGCACCGGCAGTTGGCGGGGAGTTTTCCCTGGGCTCGGCTCGGGCTCATTCAGTTCGTTCCTTGTTTTCTGCCGGGTGTGATCGCGTTTGTGCTGCCGCACACTCCCCGTTTGAAATCGGTTTTATGGCTGCCGTATCTCCTGGTTCTGGTGAGCATTTACATGTTTGCTTCGAACATTTGGACGAGTTGGATCCTGTGTCTTACGTTGGGACTTGCGATTCCGTTTTTTGGGGAAATCCAGACGGGCTGGTTGCGTTCAGTGAGCCACTGGATCGCTACTTATTCCTATGGCATTTACCTTTCGCATCAGTTTTGTATCTGGCTGATCGCAGACGTCTTCGGGTGGTGGCCGGGATGGATCAAGTTTCCGGTGCTGGCGGCGCTGCTGGCGGGAATACCGATTGTTTTGTATCACGCGATCGAGAAGCCGATGATCGGAGTTGGGGTGCGGGTGGCGGAGCGCTGGACCAGGGAAAATAGCGCTTAAACGGCGGCATCAGTTGGCTTGCGTTTTCGTGGTCCACGATTGGGCGGGGTCGTTGAAATGTGCAAATCCCAGTCTTTGTGACGAAAGTGTGGCTCCAGAACCAGTTTGGTTAACAGCCCTACCAACTGGAGTTAACCAATTTAGAAACATGGTGTTAGGTCATGGTGCGGGGGTGGCTGGTGGGCCGACCAATCGGTCGGTTATGGATTGTTACAGAAGTGGTCCCACGCATCCACAATATTTTCCACAGGGCGCGGGGCGCGGGTTTTGGCCCGGTGGATGCGTGTTTCGGGGATTTCCGGAGGGGCCAATAAGGGTCCGATTTGGCACTCTAAATCCGATTCCGGTCAGCCTCCAATCGAGGTGCGGGCTGGCCGTTCCAGCTTAATCTTCAAACATTCGATGAAAACCTCTGCGGCGCGTAGCGCTGGGGCTGAAAAGCCCCTGAGGAGCGCGAGCCACCGGGCTTGAGCGCAGATTTTCACACCCCGAAAGTTCGAGCCGGCGGGCTCCCCATTTCAGACGCTTGGAATCTAGATTTTCAAGCCGGCGTGTTGCGGTGCGTGAAAAAAGCCCCACACACTTGCGTAAGGCATGCGCAAGGATGGGGCGTCCGCAAAGCACTATTTACTTGCCGCCAGACATGCCGCCGCCCTCGCCTTCCCGCGTATCGATCGAAATCAGAAACGCGTTGCGGTCAGAGTAGTCAAATTTGTGTCCTTGAACGTTGGCGCTGTGATTGATGGAGCGGTACATTTCGAAGCCGGTATTGTCCTGGGCTCCAAAGTATTTTACGTTTTTCAGAACTACGCCTTTGCCGTCGGCGCCGGGCTCGCGCTGCAGCTTCATGGAGGCCATTTGACCACCACCGAGCGTGGCGTTGACGATGTCTCCGGCCTTACTGATATCGATGGGAGCTTCCTGCACTTTCAGGTCGCCCCATTCCAGGCCGTAGGTTTTGAGAATCATGGGCGCGAGAGCATCGCGCTGTTCCTTGCTGGTGGATGGATCGAACGAGACCACCACCCACGCTCCTTTTTTGTTGGTCCCCCACTCGTCGCCGAGATCTCCGGTTAGCCAGTACTTGGACCCTGCCAGGTTGGTGTTGCCCGAGTTCCCTTCGCGCACTTTGACGGCCATGTTGAACTCGCAGTGCGGGTGCTCGGCATGCTTGTTGAAATAGCAGGGACAAAACAGATGGCAACTGCAGGCTTCCACGTAATCCGCTTTCATTTGCCATGCAGGCTTTCCGGGAGTCGAGGCCAAGAGGATCAGCACACAAACGGCGAGAAGGCTTATCTGTTGCCATTTTTTCATATCGTCCTCCTTCTTCTTTGAAGTCCTTGAAAAAAGTGTCCCGAAGGGGCGCGACTTGCTTTGGTTTGCGGGAGGATTTTACTGCGGTTTGGCGGGATGCGCTAGGGCGTGTCCGGTGGCAGCCCGCTCATCGCAGAGAAAGCGCATGAGTGGAGCACCCGGCTGGAACTGTTTGCGTGTCAACCCCTGGTCGTCTTCCCGCCCTTGGAGACCCATTTCGGCGCCGAATCGGTCCTCTGGCGCAGGAGAAGGTTGAGTTGCGCGGCGTGATGTTGCACGTGGCGCATGTTGTAGAGAAGCAGTTCGCCGTTGCCCATCTTTCGATAGTCGAAGGGACAGGGAGCGACGGCCCAGGCTTCAGTCATTTCCGGCATCACGGCGTTCAATTTTTTGCGGCAGTGCTCGACGTAGGCGAGCAGTTCGTCTTTTGTGTGGGCGGGCTCCGCCACGCCGACCTCGTCTGAGAGTTCCGCGAGACCGAACGGCGCCGGCGGACGGAATTCGGCTTCGCCTACCGGCGCGAGATATAAGTCGAGAAAGAAGAGCGTGTGAAACGCTATGTACCAGAAGGCGCGGGGCGGCTCACCGGACCAGACAGAATCCGGACAGGCCTGGATCGCGTTCGCAAGCATGTCGATCGCAGCATGAAACTGCTGCCGGATTGCGGATCTCCAAAAGTCAATCATGGGGGCGGGTATCGGAGTCATTCGCGTTCAGCGGACGAAATGCGCTTTTGGTTACAATCTGACGACAGAATAAAATCAGAGTTCAAATTGTGCCCGAACCAGGCGTCAGGGGTGCAGACAGAAGCCCTGCTTAGTCTTTGAGAGGTACCATGGCGAGATCCCCGCGGCAGAAGGTAGCGACGCGAAGAAGGCCACCCTGTGCTTGCGGCATCGTCATCACCGGTCCGTAACAATAGACGGCGTGTCCATTGGCCGTCATGTGCCATCGCCCTCCCTTGTGCGCCTCCTGTTTGAGGGAGGTAGGGGCGGGCCTGGGCGGGGGCGAGAACCTGGGGACGGGAATAGACAAGAGCAAGGCAAGGGTCAGGGCCTTCATAGGGGTGCTCTCTCCATCACGGCCCTACCACAGGCCGTTTTTATTGCAGAAGCGATACCTACAGAACCGTAACTACAAAAACAGAACCTTAGATCACTCGCGTGGACCGGCGCACATCCTCTAAATCCGCAGCCGGTTTTTCGGGAGCTTCTTTCCTGATTCGGGCCGACTTACTGGGCTTCTTCATTTCCTTGCCAGGCGTCTTGGGTGCAAGCGCCGGCGCGCTGCCGACCGCCGCTTCTTTCCGTCCCGTCGGGGTTGCCGTCTTCTCGGACGACTGTACCGTGACCTCGTGGGCGATCTTGTCCTTGAGCGAAGCCAGCTGGCGGCTGTCTTTCAGCATCTCCCGCAGCAGGCTTCGTTGTGCTTCGATGGTTTGTCCCTGCTCGACTACCAGCATGGTCAGGATCCCATACGAAAACACGAACAGAACCACCAGGAGAGGAAGCAGTGCTCCGCGAGTCTTCGCTTTCGGTTCAGAACTCTGGGCGGAATAGATGACGGTCAAGATGCCCCCAAGCTGCCCGGTACTCTGGGCTGCCCTGCACAGGTGCATCTGGGAATCCATATGCAGGCAGGCTGGTAAGTGCTAGTCAGTAATGACTTTAAGGTAGACTTGCCGGCCTGGGACTGGGTCCGGCGTGCAAGGCTCTGCACATTATGAGTAACGCCATCAGCGTTACTGGGGTAAGGCAAATAAGGGGTTGACAGGTCCAGAACGCCTTCACCACGGGGTCACAGAGACACAGAGAAGACCTCGACCTGCAAGACCCGGCGGGGTTAGGGTTTTGCCAAGCTGTTGGGTTTCTCGGTGTCTCTGTGACTCTGTGGTGGGATGAAACTTAGGTAACTTGGGACACGTTACGCCTTTCGTTATCGTTAGGTTGAGGTTCCGTCCGATACGCGAATTCCTCATCGCGTCTTCGCGGGGCATAGAACGCGAATCCAGATTGCGAACAGGAAACTGATTCCGGTGCCGAGACACTTCAAGGTGTGGGGCACGACGGTGGTGGCGCTTGCTCTGCTTCAGGCGGCGGTGGGTCTGCTCGTGCCGAAAGGGACTGCACTCACCGATGTCTCGGAAGTCATCGACGTCTCGCTGCACCTACTGGCTGCCTTCCTGTTTTTCCAGAACGCTCGCGCGTCGACCGGCCGGGTCAGAGTGTTTTGGAGTCTTCAGTCGACGTGCTGGGCAATTCTTTCTGTGACCAGCTCTCTCTGGACGTACTACGGCATTTTCAAACATCAGGATGTCCCCACAGTATTTTTCGGGGACCTGCTGCTTTTTCTGGCCGGGGTGCCATTGCTGGCCGGACTTCTCTTGCGTCCGGATCGCCGGTCCGCCGACAGCACTCCCTTGCGGTCCCTCGATCTTCCGCTGCTCGTGCTCTGGTGGTTGTTTCTCTACGCCTTCTTTGTCACCCCGTGGCAGTGGGTGCATCCCGATGAGGCTCGATACGGACCGAGCTACAACACGGTCGTCCTGGCGCAGGATCTGGTTTCTTTCGCCTTGCTGGCCCTGATCTGGCTCAACACCTCCGGCAAGTGGAGACGTTTTTATGGAACTCTGCTGTGCGCTCAGGCGCTGAGTGGGACTGCAGCCTACCTGGCAAATCGTGCGATTGATCGCAATACCTATTATCCAGGCAGTTGGTACGACGTTTTCATCGACGTCGCCGTGGCTTGGTTTGCCGTCGCCAGCCTGTTTGGCAGGGGACTGGTTTCAGAAGCCGCGTCTGACGATCATCTCTTTCAGCGGTCGAGCCGTTGGATGACCACGGTGGCCATGGTCGCGACGCTTTCGATCCCGGTGCTCGCAGCCTGGAGTCTGATCCAACCTGGAGCGCTGCCCGAAGTTGCCAGGTTCCGCGTGCTGGTGGCGCTCGGCACCATCACGGTCATGGGCGGCATGATTTTTCTCAAGCAGCATGGACTGGGGGAACAACTCGCCAAGACCAACCACATTCTGCACGAGGCCTCTCTCACAGATCCCCTTACGGGATGCCGGAACCGCCGCTTTTTTGATTCGACCATCGAGGCCGACGTCAGCCATGTCGTTCGTTGCTATTCGGACGGCCAGGATCCGACGCGGCGCGACCTGATTTTCTACTTGATCGACGCGGACCATTTCAAAACTATCAATGACCGCTACGGCCACGATGCCGGCGACAAAGTTCTGATCGAGATGGCCAGACGTATCGGCTCCGCTATTCGTCTGACTGACATTCTGGTGCGCTGGGGCGGCGAGGAATTTTTGGTGATTTCGCGTTACACCGATCGAAGCGAGGGCGACACGCTCGCCAACCGCGTGCTGTCTGCGATCTCGATTCGTCCGTTTGCCGCCGGAGATAGCGGCGACTCCGTGCAACTTACCTGTTCCATCGGCTGGGCGACATTTCCCTGGCTTACCGCAGAGCCGGATACTTTTTCCCACATGGAAGTACTGAGCCTCGCCGACCGCGCCCTTTACGAAGCCAAGCAAGCCGGGCGCAACTGCGCCGTCGGCATGCGAGCGAGCGGCAAAACCATGACCAGCCCGGCCGCGTGCGAAACTACCTCGGCGAAAGGCCTGAACTCTCTCTAGAGATGGCGCCGGGACTTGCCACTTTTCTGCCCTTCGCGCATCCTATTTCCGGAGAGAAATATGTCTGAAAAACTGACCGAGAAAGTCGTCAAGTCCGAAGCGGAGTGGCGCGAGCAGCTCACGCCCGAGCAATATCACGTTGCGCGGGAAGCCGGCACTGAGCGCGCTTTCACAGGGAAATACTGGAACAACCACGAAGGCGGCATGTATCACTGCGTGGGATGCGGCGCGCCGCTGTTTGAGTCCGAGACGAAGTTCGATTCTGGAACCGGCTGGCCGAGTTTTTACGCTCCGGTTGATCCTCAAAACGTCAGCGAGCACACCGATCGCACTTACGGCATGACGCGCACCGAAGCCCGTTGCGCCCGTTGCGACGCGCATCTGGGACATGTATTCCCCGACGGCCCAAAGCCGACCGGGGTCCGGTATTGCATGAACTCGGCGTCGCTCGATTTCAAATCGAAGAAATAATGCCGGCTGCCGCTACCCAGGAATTGGGTAAAAAAATAAAGGGACGGGCATTCGGCCCGTCCCTAATTTCTGAAAATTGTTGGATCTAAGCGCCTGCGGTGGCGGCCATTGCTTTCGGAGCTTCCGGCTTGGCCTGATTCTGCTGCGGTTTCTTTTCGGGCGTCTTCACTTCGACTCCGCCCTTCAAGATGGCGCCTTCTTCCACGCTGATGCGGTGGGTGACGACGTCGCCTGAGAGCGATCCCTCAGCGCGGATGTCCAGGCGATCCGAGCACTCGACATTACCTTCGACTTTGCCCATGATCACCAGTTCCTTGGCGATTACGGTGGCAGTCACGTTTCCATGGCGGCCAACGGTGATACGATTTTCAGGAAAACTGAGGCTGCCTTCCACGCGGCCGTCGATGAAAAGCGATTCCGACCCGCTCACTTCGCCTTTAATGACGAGTGTCTTGCCGAGGGTCGCTTGTTCCATCGTGGGCGCTGCGGTCTTGACTGGGACATAACTGTTGGTGGGGGGCGCTGGAGAATACTTCGGTTCCGGAGACTGCAGCATGTTGATCCTCGCTAGAGTTCCGCGCGGCTGAGTGGGAGGGGGCCCGAGCCCGCGGTCGGTGCGGCTTTCCGCACTTGGAGAATCGCACGAAAGGATTAGCCGCAACAGGTTACCGAAGGTGATGTACGCCGGGAAAACCGCTGCGAGCTACGAGCCGCGAGCTCAAGCACATCGTCACATTGCTCCTCATGGACTCAGTCACTCAGGTTTAGGCTCGAAGCGCGTAGCTCGCAGCTCTCACCAAAAAAAGGGACGCCGCTGAGCGGCGCCCTCTTTTACCTACCGCAACTCAAAATTTATTTGCTGTCGTTCAGGCCAGCGCCGAATTCCTTGCGGGCTGCTATCGGACGAACGGCTCGCGCCGCCACGGCCGGCGCTCCTGCCGCGGCTCCATACCGTTCCAGCAGGACTGGAACCATGGCGCCTTCGGCTTCCTTGACGAACGTCAGTTTGTTTTCGCCGATGATATCGATGCGGACGAAATCCCCCAGCTTCACCTGCCCGGTTGCGACCAGATTCGCAAGCGGGAAGACAATGTTCTTCTCGATCGCGCGCTTCAGGTGACGCGCTCCGTATTTTGGATCGGTGCCTTCGGAGAGCAGGTATTCCTTCACTTTCGCCGTGCAGTTGAAGACGAACTGGTTGGCGCCGGCCGCCATCAGGACGCGTTGCTGCACCATTCCCAATTCAATCTCGAGAATCTGCTCCAGGTCTTCCGGACGCAGCGTCTTGAACACGACCACTTTGTCGATGCGGTTCATGAACTCGGGCGAGAACTTGCGCCGTGCCGCGTCGACGGCCGTGCGATTGATCTTTTCGTCAAGTGACGAATCCACCTGCACCGCTTTCGGTGCAAAACCGAGTCCGCCGTTCACCAGGTTGCCCATTTCGCTGGCGCCCAGGTTCGAAGTCATGATGATGATGCAGCTCGACAGATCCACGCGCCGGTTGTCGCCGAGGGTCAATGTTGCTTTATCCAGAATTCCCAGCAGCAACTGCCAGAGCGAGTCGGAAGCCTTTTCGATTTCGTCGAACAGCAGAATCGAAAGTTTCAGTTTCTCGGTGTGCCACTGGTTCAGCGCTTCCTGCGTGAGCAGGGGATGCGTTTCGCGATGCCCCAGGTATCCCGGAGGCGAGCCGATCAACTTTGCGATCTCGTGAGAATGCTGAAATTCCGCGCAATCGATCTTGATGCAGGCGCGCGCGTCGCCAAAGAGCGCTTCGGCCATGGCTTCGACAACTCGTGTCTTGCCCGAACCGGTCGGTCCCAGAAATAATAGATTGCCCACCGGACGTCCCGGCGCATTCAAACCCGCCAGAAACATCTGGTAGATTTCGGCGACTTTTTCGACGGCCTGATTCTGTCCGACGATCTTGCGCCGCAGGTTGCTGTCGAAGTCGCGCGCATCATTACTGCGACGGGTCGGGTCGAGGACGGTTGCAAGGTTCGTGCGCATAGGGTCGGGGCTCTTCTTTCTATCTGGAAACTGCAAGCTTCCTGGAACGGTCGACATTAAGCTCCCTTTTCTAGTCCGGGTGAGTTGGGACATTGTGTCCCGCCCCGTCCTACTCAGAGCAACCGATTAGCCATCCTCAGAGAGCCTAGTATTCCCATGTTCCTTAACGCTTTAGATGCTGGCAGGCGAATAACGGACGGGGTCTGCACACCAGCCGCCATTCCCACGAGGGAAATTGTTTGCAGAGTGCGGGAAAACTCGCCGTATCCTATGGGTATGCTTACCTTTGCCATTGTCCGTAAGCCGCACACCGGCTTGGCCTGCCGTAACTGGCAGGCGAAAAGTACCAAGCCTACCCTAATAACACCGTCTTTACCCGGAGAAAAACCTTGTCCCGACTGTTGGCGCGAGTCCTTGCCGCACTGACGTTCCTCACCGTCCTGGCCACTCTTCCCCCGGCTGCCGATGCCGTGCAGAATCCGCACGCAGCGCACCTGATTACGATCAAGAACCAGGTCACCAAGAACTCGCAGATTCTCGACGTCGTGCCGGTCGTCGCGCCTCCGGGGTCCGTCGTCCACGTTGCCGTTCGCGGAGACAGCATTCCCTCCGTTGCGCGCCAGTATCTGAAAAAAACCAGCTACCTGACTTCGACCGAACTCGGCGACGCGATCCGACAGGCCAACAGCAATCGGCAAGGGACTTTCCTTCATCCGGGAGAGCAACTGATCGTTCCCGGGATTTTAGAGTCGCCCATTGTAGAGAAAACTGTTCCAGTCCCCAAGGACTTTGAAGTGCGCGCCATCTATCTTACCGGCGTGATGGCAGGCAGCGATCACGGACTCCGCATCATTCGCCACTGGCACGAGGTGGGCGGTAACGCGGTCGTATTCGATATTAAGGACAGCGACGGCATCGTCAACATCGCGTTCGACAATCCACTCGCGACCGGGCAAAAGCACTACATTCACGATCTACCCAAATTCACGCGCTTCCTTCATTCCCAGAATATGCATGCCATTGCCCGCATCGCCATGTTCCGGGACGAGCACCTGGTGAAGACGCATCCGGAGTTGGCCGTAAAATCGCACCGCACCGGCGAGGCCTGGCGCGAAAACGGCAAGTTGGTCTGGACCGATCCTTCGAATCCCAAAGTGCAGGATTATGACATTGCGCTGGCGAAATTCGTAGCCCAATCGGGCGTGGACGAAGTGCAGTTCGACTACGTTCGTTTCCCCGCCGAAGGCGACCAAAAAGACGCCAGCTTCGTGTTTCAGACCGAGCATCCGAAATGGCAGCGCTCGGAAGTCATTGCCGACTTCCTGAAACGCGCCTATGCCGAGGTTCATCCCTCGGGAGCGCTGCTCTCGCTCGACGTTTTCGGAATCATGGCCTGGCAGCGGCCGGTCGACCTCGCCCACACCGGACAGGACATTGTCGCGATGGCGAAGCACTGTGACGTGCTTTCGCCGATGATCTACCCCTCGCACTTCTTTGGCATGGACGGCATCGCCCGCCCCGGCGATGCTCCCGAGCACTTCATCGGAGAGTCCATGGACCGCTTCATGAAGATCACGAAAGACAGCGGAGTGGTGATTCGTCCGTGGCTCCAGGCGTTTGCATGGCGGACCAGGACCTACTCGCCGCAGTACGTGGAAGTGCAAATCGCGGTGGCGAGAGAAAAGGGCGGAATCGGCTTCCTGTTCTGGAATGCCAACAACGATTACTCCAAGCCCTACGCCGCAATGCCCGAGATGCGCGCCGCCAAAGAAAAAGACAAATATTTCCGAGGTGACGGCGTGCCGCCCAAGGCCGCAGTCGCCGCGCCCACGGGGTCTGTTACTACTACGCCGGGGCCCATCGTCCAGCCAGTCTCGAGTGCCACGAAGATCTGGCGGCACTAATAACGATCCAGAAAGCTTAACCACAGGGGGCACAGGGTACACAGAGGAAGGCCGGCGATGCGTGGCGGCGACCGTCCCCTGTGACCTCTGTGACCCCTGTGGTTAAGAACTTAGCGCCGTGGCGTTGCCAGTAACGCCATGTACTTGCCGGTAGTCTTGGCTGCCAATTCTTCCTCGACCCGCGAGCGCCGCAGCTCTAGTCCGCCATCGATGCCGGGAATCCAGACCTGCGAAACAAAGCATTCCTGCTCATAGCACTGGAACCGGACCTCGGCGCGACGGTCATTCCACTGCTGGCTTGCGAGGTGGTTAGCCAGAGACATGCCCTGGTTGACCCGTCCGTCTTTAGTGAGAACCAGAACATCCTCTCGGATGGTTGTAAACCCATACGCTCCGGCGGGATAGCTGTTGTTCCCCATCCGAAAACCGAACGGGATGTTGACCGTGATGGCAGCGCTCTGTGCGAACGCGGGCAGGGCGAGCAATCCAATAAACAAGACAGCAGCAATATTGAGCAACATTTGTTTCGTCATAAGAATCTCCTATATAGGCCCTACGGCTTGGAACTTTTCGGCTGTGGTCACCGCGTCCAGCCTTGGCTCATCCGTAAACTCGCAAAAGGCCTGCGGCATAACAATGGAGTGAGACTGAATCACTCGGGATGAGAATGTGACCAGCTAACCTATTGAAAGCACAGTCGTCAAAAAAACAATGTGACCTGACAGGTCAGGAACTTTCTTGGTGTCAAAATCGTAAGATCAGGAATCAAATGGAAGTGAATCATGGCAAGTCCAATCATTACCTCCTCGATCATTCGATTCGGACTCTTCGAAGTCGACCTGCATGCCCGGGAGCTTCGTAAATCCGGAATTCGCGTCAAGATTCAGGACCAGCCCTTCCAGATCCTGGCCGCTCTGCTGGAGCATCCCGGCGAAGTCGTCACCCGCGAAGACCTTCAGAAGCGCCTGTGGTCGGCCGATACGTTCGTCGACTTCGACCTCAGCTTAAATAGCGCCGTCAAGAAACTGCGGGTTGCGCTCAACGACGATTCCGACAATCCCCGCTTCATTGAGACGCTGTACCGCCGCGGCTACCGGTTTATCGGGCCGGTGATCGGAGGGTTGAACGGGAACGGCGCGGCGACAGCTGAGTCGGATCCTGCCGGGTTGCAGGTTGTTCCGCCACTGGCGGATTCGATAGTCACGATCCTCGCGACGACCAGATCCCGCCGCCAGTTGTTTTTCATTGCCGCTGGCGTTCTTGCCTTAGTTGCCGCCGCTGGAGCGATATGGTTCGTGCGGCCGCGTACCGTCCGGGCGGTGGGATACACGCAGATTACCCACGATGGCCGCCTCAAGGGTTCCGTTGTGACGGACGGCGAGAGGTTGTACTTTTACGAAGTTCGGGAGGACCACGCCACGGCGGTGCAGGTGTCGGCGAGCGGCGGCGACACGGTCGTAATCCCTACTCCATTTCTGAATGTCGGTGTGGGCGATATCGCGCCCGACGGCTCGTCGCTTCTCGCTGCGAATATTAAGACGTCGGAATTTGCTCCGGCTCTCTGGAGCATTCCGCTTCCGGCCGGGGCGCCACGTCGTCTCACCGATTTGCCTCCCACCGCCGCGACCTTTTCTCCCGACGGTACCCAGATTGCCTTTGCGGTCGGATCCGCCGTCTATCTCGCCAAAAACGACGGGTCGGATTCGCATCAAATCGCAATGGTGAGCGGCAGAGTCGCCGGCGTCCCCTTCGCGAACCACGGGATCGTCACGAGCATGCGATTTTCTCCCGACGGCCGGCGCCTGCGCTTTGCGGTCGACCAGTCGGCCAATGCGACCCAATTTTTGTGGGAGATGAACCGCAACGGCACCGGCCTTCATCAACTCTTACCCAACTGGACGCAATCGAGTTCGCAGTGCTGCGGCAACTGGACACGCGATGGGAAATACTATGTCTTCCAGAGCTGGACCCGCGGCAAACGGGACGTCTGGGCCTTGCCTGAGAAAACAGACTGGACTCTGACTCGTCCTGAGCCGGTGCGATTGACCAATGGTCCGCTCGAGTTCAGCTATCCTGTCCCGAGCAAGGACGGCAAGAAAGTTTTCATGATTGGATCGCAGCCACGTGCCGAACTGGCGCGGTTCGATCCTAAGGCGGGGTGGGTATCGTATCTCGGTGGAGCGTCCGCCATCGACCTGGCCTTCTCGCCCGACGGCCAGTGGGTGGCCTACATCTCGATTCCCGATTACACGCTCTGGCGAAGCAAGATGGACGGCAGTTCGCCGATGCAACTTAGTTCTTCGTCGCTCTACGCGGAACTCCCGCGATGGTCGCCCGACGGCAAGCAGATTGCATTCATGGGCCGCACCGAGAAGACGAACTTCCGTGCCTTTGTCGTCTCGGCCGACGGCGGCGAGTCGCGCGAGCTCATTCCCGGAGCAACAGCGGGCTTCGATCCCGGCTGGTTGCGCGACGGCAAGGCAATCGTTCTGAGTCTGGCCAACCCGGAGTCCGCCTCGGGCCCAGGCAAGTTGTTGCCCGATCCGGTTATGGACGGGACGATTTCAATTTTTGATCTGGCAACGGGCCAGATCACAACCTTGCCCGGCAGCGAGAACTTTTTCTCGCCGCGCCCATCGCCGGACGGTAAGTCCATCGCGGCGCTCACTCGGAATTCCGACAAGCTCGTCCTGTTCGATTTGGCTACGAAGCGCTGGAGCGACCTGACGACGCCCCCGTTCGGCCCGATCGGCTACCCCACTTGGTCGCGCGATGGTCAATATATTTACTTCGATACGATGTTTGGTGAAGATCGGGGAATCTTCCGCGTCCGACTTGCTGACCGCAAGGTGGAAAAAATCGCGAGCCTGGATGGAGTGCAGCGCTTCCAGGCGAACTTCGGCCCCTGGAGCGGAATTGCGCCGGACGGCTCACCGCTGGTCGCCCGCGACATCAGCAGCCAGGAAATCTACGCGCTCGAATGGGAAGCGCCGTAGACAATCGGTCCTGGAATCCCGTTACCGGCACCGTGATCTTACTTAGTCTTAGTCGGCAAGAAACACACTGTATAACAGGCGTTAACATTTGTTGACCAGATCTGGATTGCACTTACTTTGCGTGGTTCTCTTGTTTTCATAGACGCGCTGAAGGCGGTTTGCTACCATGCGTGCCCATGCGAATCCTGCGATGGTTGCCCTTACTTGTGATTGCCGTGAGCCTCTCTGCCGTTGCCAAGACCGCCGGCATGACCGACGAAGACCGCGAGCACTTACTCGTACACTTTCAAATGACCGGACAAATGTTGGCGGAGGAAGTACGTGGGCTTTCACCCCAACAACTTGAGTACCGTACCGGCCCCGACCGGTGGACGATTCGCGAATGTGTTTCCCATTTGGCGGTTGCCGAGCCGGACTACTGGCGCGAACTGAAGGATGCCGTCAAAGCGCCACCGGATATGAAGGGCAAGAAATCTTCGGACACAGACGCCGATATCATGTGGTATGGAATCGATCGCGTGGTACATACGAAAACGGGCGGTGGGCACGAAAAGGTCGATACCTACAAAGACCTCGGAGAAGCCATGGCGAAGTTCCAGGCATTGCGCGCAACGATGATCGACTACATTAAAACCACCAACGACGATTTGCGCGCCCACAGCTTCGGGAAAAAAGAGCCCATCGATAGTTGGCAATGGATGCTTGAAATCTCGACTCATTCCGAGCGGCATATTCAGCAGATTCGCGAGATCAAAGCCGACCCTAATTTCCCAACCAAATGAAATCAGCCTAAGGTCCGACGAGTGTTCGACTCCCGGCCGGGTGCTCTGAGCCTCGAGGCTTTGGCGATGTTCCGCAACGTTACCAGCGTCGGAAAAACACTGTGCTTCCTACGAGGTTATCCCGGAACTTCAAAACATGTAATAGAATGCGTCCGTGTCGAACCTGAGTTCTTGATGAGTTCTTGATTGCGCTGCGCGTAAACAAATCTTCATGGAAGCAACTGCTGCCCTGATCGGACTGGCCGTCGTGGGCGTGCTGATCGTTTTGCCCATCTGGATGGCCGCCGGCATCCTGAACCTTCGCCGCCGGTTGGACGACGAACACCGCGACAATCTACAGCATCGGCAGGATCTCACCGCGCGACTGCATATTCTGGAAAACCAGGTTAAGGAACTGAAGCACTCGGCCACGCCGGTCGCGGCCCCGGCCGAAACTCCAGTCGCAGCTCCGGCACAGGAAATCCGGCCGGCGGTGCATGTCACAACCCCTGCCGCGGATGTCGCGCCTGCAACGATTGTCACGCCACCCATCGCCGCAGCGCCAGTCGTTACGCCTCAGCCGCCCCAGCCTCCGCGCCCCGAAGTCAAACGGGAGGAACCAGCGGTTGCCACTCCCACGCCTCCCCCTCCGCCGCCCGCTCCAGCAAGAACGCCTTATGTACCAGTCCAACCCCGGCCTTCAGTTGTGCAGACTCAGCCAGCTACCAAGCGCAGTGGTATCGATCTCGAGGAGATGCTCGGCACCAAGTGGCTGATTAAGATCGGCATCGGAATGATCGTTCTCGGACTGGCGTTCTTTCTCGCGTTGCAATTGGGGAAGATGGGCCCGCCGGGGAAGGTGCTTCTTGGCCTTGGACTGAGCGCCGGCCTGATCGCTATTGGCCTGCGTTACGAATCGAATGAGCGCTATCGCATTCTGGCTCGCGCCAGCGCGGCTGGAGGCTGGTCGCTACTCTACTTTGTCAGCTATGCCGTCTACCATGTGCCCGCCGCCCAGGTGATCCACTCGCCTGAGTTGGATTTTTTTCTAATGATCGCAGTCGCGGCGGCTATCGTCTGGTACAGCATGCGGTACAAGTCGCAGACGACCACGGCGCTGGCGTTCGTGCTCTCGTACCTGACTGTCGGGATTCATCACACATCGTTCTACAGCCTGATTGCCAGCGTCATTCTCGCGGCAACGATTGTCGCGCTCGCGTTGAGGATGCAGTGGTTCGCGCTCGAAGTCTTCGGCATACTCGCGACCTACTTCAACCACTTCCTGTGGGTGTCGCCAGTGATCGAGGGCATGGGCCCCAACCGCGTCGAGTTCCCGGAATTTCGAGTGAGCGTTCTGCTGTTGGCGTTCTACTGGCTGCTTTTCAGATTCTCATACATCTATCGGCGAGTGGAGAACGGCGAGGAGGAAAAGCTTTCGACCGCCGCAGCGCTGCTCAACGGATTCTGCCTGCTCGCGTTACTGAAATATCAGTCGGTGCATCCGGAGTGGGCATTCTGGGCGCTGCTGACGCTGGGCACAGTCGAACTGGGATTGTCCGCTTTGGCCGCGCGCCGGCGGCGCGTCGCTTTCATCGTGCTCGCGACGCTAGGATCGGCGCTGCTCATTGCCGCGATTCCGTTCCGTTACAGCGGGTCGGATCTTTCGGTGTTGTGGCTGATCGGCGCCGAAACATTCCTGCTTGCGGGCGTGTTCACACGCGAGATTGTTTTCCGTCGCATCGGCCTGGTGACATTGCTCGTCGTCGCCGGTCAAATGATCTTCGTTACGGGCGCACCTTTGCTGGAATTACGGCTGAGCGATAACTCCAACGCGCTTGCCGATTACCCCACCGCCCTGCTCTTCGCAGTCGGCGCGTTTCTTTGCTACCTCAACTCCCACTGGGTCGGAGATCGCTGGCCCGAGCTTTTCAAGCTCGAGTTCGACGACTCGATTCTGCAACTGCTCACCTACGTGGGCGGATTGCTCGCGCTTCTTGGCGCGTGGTTCGCGTTTCCGGGAATATCGACCGCGGTCGCTTGGGCGGGGATGGCCCTTCTGTTCGGTCTCACTGGAAAACAATTCGCGCAGCCCGCTCTCGCTATCCAGGGAAATTTTGTTGCGGTCGCCGCGATCGGACGGTTGATCACGCTCAATCTTTTTTCTGCAGAACAATGGCACGGGGTCAGCCTGCGCCTGATCACCGTCGGCGCGACCGCGCTGTTGCTCTACGCTGCCGCACCGTTTGCGCGCACTGCGGACCAAGGCAAGGATGGGCCATGGTCCGCCTTCACGGCGGCTTATACCTGGGCCGCTTCGATTCTGCTCGGAGTGCTGATCTGGTACGAAGTCGCGCCGCTCAACGTTGCCATCGCCTGGATGGTGCTGGGACTTGTCCTGCTCGAAATCGGGCTCACGCTGAATGCAGGATTCCTTCGATGGCAGAGTTACTCAGCGCTCACCGCAGCCTTCGCGCAGATCTCATTGGTGAACCTGCAAGCGGTGGCCGTGGCTGGACAGGGCAGCCCGCGAATTTCCAGAGTGCTGCCTTTGGCCGCGGCGTACTACTATGCCGACTGGCGTCTGCGAGTCGCCGGAAAAAAGAATCCGCAATTGCAGCTCGCCGGGACATTCTTTACTTACCTCGGCACCATCACGCTGGCGGCGGTGCTCTACTACGAACTACCTGACGCGTTCATCGCCGCCGGATGGGCCGCACTGGCATTGCTGGCAATCGGCTCTGCGTTCGCGCTGAAACGACGCGACTACCTGCACCAATCTTTCCTGCTGGCTGCGTCGGTCGCCGTCCGAATCGTCACCTACAATTTCCCCCGTCCTATTGTCGCAGCGGCGCCTTTCCTGGAAAGTCAGCGTTTCTTCATAGGAGCGGCGATTGCACTCCTGTTCGCGGCGTTGCCCTTCGCCTTCGCGTTGCGGCGCGCGAACTCGCAAGACGGCACCAGCTTTCCGCTGGAGCGCCGTCCGGAACAGGTATTTTTCTTTGTGCCGTTCGCTCTCCTGACGGTGCTCGTCGCCCAGGAATCGACACGTGGCCAGCTCACGGTCAACTGGGGAATCGAAGGGGTGGTTATCTTTCTCTTCGCAGTGTGGGTGGGAGAACGCAGCTTCCGGCTGTCAGGACTCGGCCTGCTCTTGGCCTGCGCGGCCAAGATATTCCTAATCGATGTTTGGGGTCTGGACCTGCAATCCAAAATCATCACGCTCGTTGCCCTGGGGACTGCGCTAGTGCTGGTTTCTTATCTGTACACTCGCTACAAAGAGAAATTCCGTCAGTACCTGTAATCAACCATCCCGCTGTTAATTCGAGCGTATCGTGCGAAACCATTCGCGATGGAGTGAAAGCTATCGTAACGGGAGCCAAGTCTCGAGACGCACTTGTTGTGTTGAAAATTGAAATGTGATCGGGGTGTCCCCGGTACTTGTCCAGAGCATCTTCTGAAGGGCAATCGACGGACAACAACGGCCGGGCTGGCGCGGGCTCCCTCCCAGGGTCCGCGCCAACCACCGCGTTTCGTCCTCTACCCTGAGATATCGGAAACGCGAAGGAAAATACGACAATCACCTCCAGCGGTAAATCTAGTGCCACCCTTCGGCAAGCGCGATAGAATGCCTTCCGTCGTGAACGTGGGAGTTATTCGTCGTGGATTTCAGGCATGCGCTCTAGCGGCGATCTTCTGCATAGCCGCACAAGTCCGGGCCGAAAGCAATCCTCCGCCAGAAATTCCCATCGACAACTGGCTCGCTGGCCCTGATCGCCAGACATTCCCATGGCACGTTGAAGCCGGCCAGTCGGCGCTGACTTTTCAGCAGCGGCGAGCCGTCCAGACTAAGGTGACGATTCGCGTTCGCGACCTCCTCAAGAACGACATATCGCTTACCGACCTGCACTTCATCGTGAAAGTGGGAGAGGACGGCCGCTGGCTTCCCGGACAGTCCTACAGTCATTTCGAGCCTCCCAAGGGCTTGGGCTCGGGGGATGAGATCAAGTCCTTTTCCGGCCTGTATCTGCGGCAGGGCACCTACAAAATCGCCGTCATGGTGTACGACACGTCGCGGCATCGCGGCAATCTCTGGCGAGGATCAGTTCACGTCGATCCGCTCAAGGAAGACCCGTTGCCCGGCATCGAGCGCGACCTTCCGCTGGTGGAATTTCTGGAGGCGGGAAAACTGATTCCGTACGGACGGACATCCATCGTCACTTTTGATCCGTGGGCCCTCGGCCAGGGTGACCTGCTCCTGCCGATCAAAAATGTGCGCCCCGTGCAGGTGGACATTGTCACGAATCTCTCGTTGAGTGTTGCCACCGATTTGCCGAATCATGAAGCTCCTGACTGGGCGTATCAGTGGCACAGCGCGGCCCTGCTGCAAATCAGCAATGTGCTTTCTCAATTGGATCTGAATGCCGGATGTATCCGCGTCAGCACTCTCGACATCCGGCGGCAGAAAATATTCATCGATCGCGAAGACGCTCGCAATCTTGACTGGTCCCGGCTGCGGGACGAACTTTCGAGCTTGAATCGAAACAAGATCGATGTAGGCACGCTGGCTGGGGAAAAACACGAGCCCGCCTTCCTCGCGCATTTTCTCGAAAGGCTATCGAGTGGCCCGAATTCCTGTTCCTCAGATGCCGCCAACGCGCTGCATGTTCTCGTCCTGGTCAGCGACGCTTTTATCTTTCCTAACGGCACGCAGATGAGCACGGTTCAGCCCGAGCTCGTCCCGCATGGCTTGACGTATCACCTTCGCGTGGTGCCGGTGGCGGGAGGGAATTGGGACGAAATTCAGCGCGTGGTCAAACCGTTGCATCCGGCAAAGTTTGAATTCTCCGACGCCGGCCGTTTCCGCAAGACTTTGGCTCAGCTCATCGCCGACATTGAAAGGGCGTCTTCGAGAACAGAGTCCTCGGGAAACGGGCTTACTCGCTGAAACGGCCGCCGGAGCCCCCAGTCAGGTCAACGTTGCTGGTCGGTGTGTTGTGTTTCCGGCCGTCTTTTTCCGTCAGTCGGAGTGAGTCCGCATGCCGCGTGGATTTTGCCCAAACCTTCTAAATCCTTGCCCGTCAATCCCAGTGCCTTCGGTACAGGTACCTCTGCTTTCAGAGACGGGGTGAGTTTTGCCCGTGCGTGAATTTCAGGCGTTACAATGATCAGATTGGGACCGGGACGCAAGTTTCGGCATCCAAGTGGTGTAAGGCCGCAATCTTAGGATTTCTGATGAAAAAACTGCTTTCGCATTGCACTTTGGTCGCCCTCAGCGCCTCCCTAGTTTTGGCCCAGGACAAACCGGCGAAATCCGGTGAAACGGCGCCCGTTGTCCCCGCTCGCAAGGCTGCCGACCGGGCGGCCGCCTACTACCACTTTTCCCTCGCGCATATGTATGAGGAGCAGGTCGCCTCTTACGGACGCAGCGAGCTGGCGAACAAAGCGATCGAGGAATACCGCCTGGCGATTGATGCCGATCCGACCTCCGAATATCTGACGTCCGGTCTGGCCGAACTGTACGCCCGCACCGGCCGGATCCGTGACGCTGTGGTCGAAGCGCAGGACATCCTGAAGCGCGACCCCAACAATCTCGAAGCGCGCCGCCTGCTCGGGCGCGTGTATTTGCGCTCGCTTGGCGACATGCAGTCCGGCAACGGTTCGCAGAGTGTTCTGAAACTCGCGATCGAACAGTACGAGCAGATCGTCAAATTGCAACCTGACAGCACTGACGATCACTTGCTCCTCGGTCGCCTGTATCGCCTGAACAACGATCTACAAAAAGCCGAAAGCGAATTCAAGACCGCGGTGCGCCTGCAACCTGGGTCCGAGGAAGCGGTCACCACGCTGGCGTATCTTTATAACGAACTCGGCGACACCACGCGCGCCACGCAGGTTCTCGCCGCGGTGCCCGACGCGAGCAAGTCTGCCAAGCTCTATTCCGCGCTTGGATACACCTACGAGCAGCAGAAGCAGTACAAGAATGCCATCGAGTCCTATCGGCACGCCATCGAACTCGACCGCGACAATCTCGATGCCATCCGCGGCCTCGCGCAGAATCTGCTCAACGACGGACAGGCCGACGCCGCTCTCGAACAGTACAAAGTCATTGCCGACGCGAATCCCGAAGATGCGCAGACCTACGTCCGCATTGCCGAAATCTACCGCAAACAGGGCAAATACGATACCGCCCTCGAAAACCTGAAGAAGGCCGAGACGATGGTGCAGGATTCCATCGAAGTACCTTACAACATTTCCGCCATCTACCAGGCGCAGGGACGCTTCGACGAAGCCGCGCAGGTCATGAAGGACCTGCTGAAGAAATCCGAGAAGACCGACCCGACCACATATACGCAGAGCGAAAAGAGCAATCGCACCGTTTTCCTCGAGCGCCTCGGCACGATCTATCGTGATCAGGGAAACAATCAGGCCGCCAATGAGACCTTCCGCCAGGTCATTGCCATGGGTGGGGACGACAACATCGAACGCGGCTACCAGCAGATCATCGACACCTGGCGCGAAGCCAAGGAATGGCAAAAGGCCACGGACGCCGCCAAGGAAGCGGTCCAGAAATTGCCCAACAGCCGCGACCTGAAGATGGTGCTGGCGGCGCAGCAAGCCGACATGGGCAATCCCGACGCGGCTCTGAAGAGTGTGCAGTCGCTGCTGAAAGGCAATCTGGAAGATCGCGCCGTCTACATCACGCTGGCGCAAATGAACACGCGGTTGAAGCGCTATCCGGATGCCGAGCAGGCGCTCGACAAAGCAGAACAGCTTTCTTCGAAGCAGGACGACAGGGAGTATGTCTGGTTCCTGCGCGGATCAACCTTCGAACGCCAGAAGCGTTACGCCGAAGCCGAAGAGCAGTTCAAGAGAGTGATTGTCAGTGATCCGCAGCACGCCATGGCGCTGAACTATCTCGGCTACATGCTGGCCGACCAGAACACCAAGCTCGATGAAGCCTTCGGATACATCAAGCGAGCGCTCGACATCGACCCCAACAACGGCGCGTATCTCGACTCCATCGGCTGGGCCTATTTCCGTCTTGGCAAGTACGAGATGGCGGAAGAGAGCCTGGTGAAAGCGGCACAGAAGATCAACACCGACCCAACCGTGCACGACCACCTGGGCGACCTTTACCAGAAAACCGGACGCCTGAAACTCGCTGCCCAGAACTGGGAGCGCGCGCTGGTCGAATGGAATCGAACGATTGCCGCCGAAGTCGATCAGACGGACATCGCGCGAGTTCAGAAGAAACTAGACTCCGCCAAGGTCAAGCTGGCGAAAGAAGAAAAGCAGTAGCGAGCGCTCTAGCGCGCATCGGACTCATTCCTCGCAAGCGGTCAGCTGTCCTTGCGGTAAAGCAGATTACGCATCGCCTCGCGGCGAGCCGCGTTGGCCTCCCGGTCGACCGTCTGCCGGGCCGCATCGTTCTTACCTTTCGTTGTCAATTCCGCCGATTCCTGTTCGGTGCAATCCGGACAGCGGTTCGCGAAGCCCGGCTTGTCCGGCTTCAGCTCAAATTCCTCCGAGCAGATACTGCAAACTTTGATGGGAAACGCCATAGAGACTCCATCACAATTTTAATAGAAATGGCTTAGCGATGCCGCGGGTGCCGAGAAAGCAAGCGGCTTGATCTTCAGAAGTTTAGGACACCTTGCTGCGAAATTCTTAACCACGGAAAAGACAGGGGCACGGAGGAATTCGGGGTTTTCTCCGGACTGTCTGCCTACATGGTGGCATGTATTGACGGGGGCTTTTCTTGCCGCCTACAGTTTCAGTACCATAGCGTACGTAATATAGTATTCGATCGAACAATTCGCGAAGTTGCCTTCCCTCGTTGCCGACTTAGTTTCGGGGATCTTCGCCCCACGGCTTGCAACCCGTCCAAGGCAGATTGGGTTGTGGACATGTCCTTCAAGATTCTCATTGTCGACGACAGTCCGATGATGCGTCGTCTGGTCCGATTATCGATTGAGGAAAACCTCGGTTGGCGGCAATGCGTCGAAGCCGAGAGTGGTCGAGACGCGATCGCAAGGGCCAGGGAGACAAATCCCGATGTCGTCATTTTGGACTGGCAGATGCCAGGTATGAACGGTATCGAGGCTGCGCGCGAACTATCACGGATCTCTCCGAATGCCGCGATCGCGCTCTTCACAGTGCATGACCAGGATCTGGTACATAAGGAGGCCCAGGCGGCTGGCGTTGACCGGATTTTTTCAAAAACGAAGAGCCTGACGCACTTGCTCGAATGGCTAAGAACGATTGGCGGGCAGCAGCACCGTGTAGTCGGGCTCTAACCGTTCGCTGAAAACTCAGCTTTTGGGTGGCGCAGTGGTTCACTGCTGCGATAGGTCGTTTGCTTTGAATTGGGCTTTAACCCCAGCGGTATGCGAGGCAGAGTTTTTCAGCAAACTGCTAAAGGAGAGCCGGTTTACGCCCGCTCACTGAGCCATTTCTTGCGCTGTGCTGACATCGATTCGTAGCAATCGCAGCTCGCTTGCTCCAGTTTCGCGCGGCTCAATATTTCAACCCGGCCCCGCGTGTAGCGAATCAAACCTGCCTTCTGTAAGATCCCAGCCGCAACAGTTACGCTGGCGCGGCGGGTTCCTAACATTTGGCTGAGTAATTCCTGAGTCAGCGGCAGCGAATGGTTGCCGGTACGATCGGCAGTCATCAGCAGCCAACGGGCAAGGCGTTCTTCCACCTCGTGGACTCGATTGCAGGCGGCAATCTGGGTAGTTTCCATCGCCGCAATCTGCGAGAACTGCTGTAGTCGCCGCTCCAGCACAGGACACTGGCGAAGAAGGCCCGACAGCGCAGCCTCACTGGTACGGAAGGCAGTGGCGTCGATCTGAACGATCGCCCGTGTGGGCGTGGTGCGAAATCCTGCTACGAGTGGCAACCCAACGAACCCTTCGTTGCCTACTAATCCTACTTCTACAGTTTTTCCGTCGGGGAACACGCTTAGAATCGAGATCATTCCGGAATTGCAAAAATACGCCGACTTCACTGTTTCCCCTGCCTCGTGCAGGAGGTGATGGGCATTCAGGCGTACATATTCCAGCGTGGGGTAAACCTGCCGAGCTTCATTGGGCGGGAGATCGAGCAAGATCGTGTTGAGAACACGATGACCGTCGCCATCTGCATGAGACACGTTTGCAGAGTGCCTGTCAGTCGCGCGAACAGACGTCTTGGCCATATGCGGGAAATTGTCAGATTTCGCAGGAAACCGTCACCGGGCGGGCACGGCGGAGTGAGCTAGATGAGACTCCTCTACGCTAGTCCTATTTGGCGGCTTTGTCTGTACGATTTCGCATAAATGGAACGTCCCACGGTACATTTGCGTGAAAAGAGGTCTCCGTTGGTACGCTGCCTGACCCTTGTCTGTACAACAGGGGACAGCTTCTGGACGGGACGAAGAGTAGCGTTAGGACGAATTCAGCTCTCCCCGTCATCGTGCAACAGTCTCGCAGTTAAGAGTTCGAATATTACGTACGAGCAAGTGGCTGTTCTGATTAGGTGGCTTTTTATGGAATACCGCATTAGAGAACGTTGGCGCGAGCTGTGCGAACAAATCGCCGTTGAGCAGGACGTGGAAAAGTTCTCGGTACTTTTTGATGAGGTCTGCCTGCTGCTGGAGCAACGCGAAGCGGAACTGATGGCCGAGCAAAAAACTCCACCGGCACCTAAGTCACGAGCAGACATCATCGCATCTTAGCTCAAGACTCAAGGCTTCCGACACCTAGATGGTTTCGGCGGACGGCAGGGATATGAGTCCGATAACTTGCCGAGAGCCAAGTGCGGGCGAGGATCGAAGATGCGATCGAAGGCGAAAGATAACGTTTCCCTGGGTTCCTACTCCCTGCGTAAAATCCGCGAGAGCGGCTCCGCCTTGGAGCGCAGCTCCTCAGTAAAGTCAGCGCCCTTTTCCACCGCTTCCTCGAACCGTTCCTTCGCTTCGTCGGTCCAATCGGAGATCGTATCCAGCGTGTCGTCGTAGGAGCGCCGCAAGTCCTTGCGAAGCTGTTTGCCCGTCTTCGGCGCCAGCAGCATTCCGACCGCAGCACCTACGCCGAGTCCAATCAACAGAAAAGAGATGGCAGTGCCGACATTGCTTCTGCCTTCCGAAACCTCGTATTTTCCAACGCGCATGAGAACCTCCAAAGGTCTATTTTAGACTCTAACGAGCCACCCCGGGTTGCACACTGGGGACAGGCCTCCGGGCCATGGCTTTCATGAATGTCTGGCTACTTGGTCTTGTAGCCGAAGGTAACTTTTGTCTCTTCGTCCACCACAAGCGGGCGCACAAAGTGAAATGCGGTTCCCGCATGGGGGACGTCGACTGCCACCGGAAGCACGCCGGCCACGCGTCGCTGCAGGTTCATAACGTTGGAGGATGGAGCGTTCTGTGCCATCTGCGCCTTCTTCTTGGCGTCCTTCTCCAATTCGGTAATTTCCGAGTAGTTGCGGCCATTGAGTGCAACCGACGTGGTTTCGGCCTCCACTTCCACCGTTTCCGCGACGGTACCTACACTCAAGACAGTGTTGACCGCACCCGGCCGACTTGCGTCATAGGACACATTCTGTTCCGTCGACTTGAAACCGTTTTGATCGATGCGAATCTTCACGTTCCCCGAAGTGACTCCGAATACCTGCCAGACTCCTCCGGAGTTGGTTACCGCACTCATGGGGCCTTGTGCGGTAGTGACGGTAATCCGTGCGTTGGCAATGACTGCGCCAGACTGGTCGGTGACATATCCGCCCAACTGGCCAGGCAGCGAGAGATTCAGCCCGGCTGGCGATGCCGACTGGGGAGGTGGTGGCGGTGCCTCCGGGCTGTAGGCGGATGCTTCTCCCACTTCCAACGCGGCGGGCACCAGATCGGCGGAGAGCACGTCGCCGCCAAAATCCTTTACCTTGAATTGTTCGGGTAGAAAGACTTCCCATTGCACCAGGTTGATCGGGACATCCATCGGAGGCAGCGACAACTCCGACCCGCCTTTCTTGCTGAAGGGCGCGCCCGAGTGCAGGAATACGAAGCTCACCGTGTAGACGCCGGTCGGGCGAAAACCGGGACGCAGCATGGGGACGCGATTGCCGTCCGGACCTTCAACCGGCTTCACCTTTTCCCCCGCCACATCCGCCGAAAGAATGCTGGCGCCCGGGGGCAGCGTGACTTTCAGGAAAGGCTGTGCCTGATTCTTAACCTGAAGGCGGACTTCGGTAAGCGACTTGCCTTCGGAGGTGACCATTGTTGTCACCACTGCGCTTTCGGCCACTGCCGCGAGCACACTGCCGTCAGGAAAACGGACCCATTCCAGCGCGAGTAGGGGCGCGTCGTTCGGCTGCCGGTGATAGCGGAACGCAGCTTGCGGCGGAAAGTGCGCGAGCGCGCGCAGATATGGATTCGTCTCTTTGACATCCATACGCTTGAGCGCGCCGCTTTCGGTGGCAGTGAGTTCGAGCGTGCCCGCGCCTTCGACCAGCACTTCTCCGGTCTCGCGCTGCACGTTCTTGAAGCTGAGGAAAGGCGCGTCGATTTTGGACGACGCTGCAGTCAGCGAGCGTTCCATGGAGATGAGGAACTCGTGATTGCGCTGGCTTCCGGCGTTGACGGTCAAGATCAACAGGCCCGGCTGCACTTCGCTCGTCTCGAGCGAGGCGCCAGTCACGCCGGTGATCTCGTATCCGGCGGGCACTTCTATCTGAAACTGCGACGGGTCGCCCTGCACAACCGTGATATCGGCCAGCGACGCAACCGTAAGGTCGGCCTCACCGACGGAGATAAGTGTTTTCAGATCGGCGAGAAAGCGTACTTCCCGTACGGGCGTGGGCGCGGCGTTTTCGCGCGTCGCCCACCAGAGGTTGGCGGATTGTCCGGGCACGAGCGTGGCTTCGATGATGGTGCGTCCGTTTTCGGATTTGCGATTCGTGATCAGGCCTGGACTGATGTTCGCGGCCGTGTGCTCGCCGGGAATGGTGAGCGTGAGTGTGGCACTACCGGCAGACGGAACGGGCAGACTTACGGAAGCGCGGCCGGCGTCGATACGGAGGGGGAGAGCGGCGTCGAGTGTGACCGAAAATTCAGACGGGCCGGTCAGGACTGCAGTCTGCACGCCGTTCTCGAGTTGCAGTGGGACGGTTTTCGCCTCCTGATGCGCGTCGAGAATCGTCATGCCCGACGACAGCGGAACCTGCACCACCCCTTTCTTCAGGACTTCGCCCTGAAGCTGCATGGTGCCGAGCACGCTGTCGCTATCTACTCTTAACTTAAGCTCCGCTCGCTTGAGGGAGTACGCCTGCGGCGGCTGTTCGGCTTTCTTCGGAGACCTGCTCGCCATTTCCGACAGGCGGTTGAATTCGTCGAGCGTGAGTGTGACGTTGCCGGGTTCGGGCTGCGGCAGCGTGTTCTTTTCCTGTGCCGCCAGCGTGACGCACGCGATCAGAGAGAGGAATAGCCAGAACGTTTTCATCGCTTGCCTGCTTTCTTGTCGCGCTCGTAGCTGAGCGCCGCGGCCGGAACTTGTCCGGCGCTGGTGAGTTCGGAAACCAGAAATACTGAGGGACCGAATGCGGGAAACGAAACGCGAATGGGGAGGATGCCGGTGGTGCGTCCGCCTTGCGACTTGGAGCGGAATTTTTCGACGAGCACTCGATTGCCGAGGTCGGCCTTGTTTTCGGTCGAGTATGCGAATGCCGACCCGTAGGACGCTACCGGACCTCCGATTACGGCACCCGTGCTACCAGCCACTCCTGGTGCCATCAGCAACAGGTCGTTCATTTCGCGAGTTTCCGTCAGCACCGCCGAGGTCGGACCTGCATAGGTTTCTGTCCGAAATGTCCCCGGCGGAGAGGTTGCGCGAAACAGCGGAGGATAGTAGATCAGTAATCCCGTTCGCGAGATGGGCAGATCGAGCGCGGGCAATGCGAGTGTGAAGTTGCCTTTGTCATCCCACTTGGCGCCGCGATTGAAGTACACCATTTCGACCGCGAACTCGGGCGCTTCGTCTCCGCCACGCACGCGTTCGAGCGGAAGCAACAGGCTGCCGTCCGTTGCTTGCCCTGGACGAATCGGCTTGCCCGCCAACGCCGCGCTCCACACGAACGCGCCCGGCGGCAGCGTGATCTTGATGAAGTTCCGCTGGTTGTTGCGGACCGCGTATCGAGCCTGCACCAGCGTCTTGCCGTCGTTGCTGACCAGCACGCGGTAGCGCGCCTCTTCCACATTCGCCAACAACACCGCCTGCTGCGTGTAGCGGGCAATGTTTACGGAGAGCGTACGCGCGGCCGGATCGCCCATGCGGAACTTGAACGCTGCAAGCGAGGGAGACTGCCGGCTGGAAACCATTTCTCCCAGGTCGCTCGCGTCTGCTTCTTCAAGTCCCTGCGACTTGAGATCCCTGATTTCACCCGCGCCCAGCACTTCAACCGCTGCGCCGCCGGTTTCGCGCTCGACGTTGACGATTCTCAGCAGAGGGACTTGAATGGGGCCGTCACGAGGCAAACGCGTTTCCCCGGAAAGAATGAAGCGCGCCGATTGCTCCACGGGCTCGAGAAATGTCACCACGAGATCGCCGTCTTTCAACTCCCAATCGGCGACCGCCGCGCCTGACACCTGGTTGATTGTGATTTTTTCGGGCAGATGAATTAGCACTTCCCGGGTTGCGCCCTGGGTCACGTCGATGGCGGCCTCGGCAGAAATGGAAGTCGAGTCTTCTCCCAGACTCACCAATTCGGTGAATGTCCCCCGCATGCGGAGCGGCTGGCTGCTGCGGTGGTCTTCTGTTTTTCTTCTCCAGCTGAAGGTGAGCGGCTCGGTGCCATGGCCGTAGGCGAACCACTTGCTGCCCGCGCCTGACTCGGACTTATCGGTCAGGAGTCCGCCACCGATTCTGACGTCCACTCCTTGTCGCGGTAGTTGTACCGACGCGCGAGTTATGCCGGATTGAGTTGCCGGCAACGAGATACTTTCATTTCCCGCCGACGATGCGACAGCCAGCGCGATATCGAGTTGCAGAACCGCGCGTCCGGAGTGCGACAGCAACGCCGACATCTCGCCACTCTTATGTGGCTCCGACACCAGGGAAATAAGCTTTCCATCAAGCCGCGCCTGGCTGACCAGAAGCCCCGCCGGAATGGGCACGCGCACCCAGCCGTCTTTCAGCACATCGACGGTAAGACTGGCGCGTCCGGCGGCGAGATCGCCGCTGATTTGCAGGTCATAATCCACCCGCGTCAACGTGGCTTCAACGGGCGGTGGCTCCTGCTCGCGCTCCAGCGGATAGGCCTTCAGCCGCAGCGAGCGATATTCGCGGACCGGGATCACGACCCATCCCGATGAGTGTGCCAACTCTTGAGCCGATGACAAGGTTATTAGTGTGGAAACTCCGAGAAACAAAGGAAGGGAACGAAGCAATCTAACTTGTAACCTAGCTCGCGACGAATAACTCCGACTCGCCATAGATCCTCCTGCTGCACATAGGGCGCTTACGGAAAAGCATAGGCTGCCCCACTCAGAAAAAAAGCTGGCTGCAACGGTACCCGCGGCCGCCAACTCCCGCTGAGAGAACGCGATAGAAGGCAAGACTTGCGCGTGATCAGCGGTGGGATTGTTTCGGCCGGAGGCATGGAAGTGACCTTCAATAAGGATTCATTGCAAACGCCCGGCCGATTGCGTCCCGAACCGGCGGGTGCCCCGACACCTGTTGCAGCCTCTAGAAATGGGGCAGCCAGTTTTTTTCACTGCCGTCGTGTCAAGGGGGCCGGTTATACTTTTTCGCGAGATGTGGGCCTCCCCCGCCGGAGGCTTTAGAAGCATCCCGAAAAGAATACAAAACATGCATGGCTTGGTTGAATAACTGAGGGGTTCAGGTGGCTGGCCAAAAGCATTTCACGATTCGAGAATGGGTCATTATCTTGGGGCTGACTGCTTCCGCAGTTGGTGTTTCCGAACTGTTCGGGTTCGCACAGGAATGGAAGGACGTCCTTGTCTACACGGTCGTGGTGTTTGCGGTCGTACTCACAGCTTTGCGTCCGGCATGGGGCAGGAAAGCCTTCTGGAGTAGTTTCGCTCTGGTTCTGGCGGGACATGTAGTTATTGTGCTCGTGTCATTGCACGCCCTGCCTCCGGGGCGATTCGGCATCCCTAAGCTTCTGTTAGTTCTGTTAGGAGGCATCGAGGGCGTACTAATAGCAGCGATCCTTAGAAGACGAATGGTGGCTTTGAGAACTCAGGGAATACGAATCGTGCCGTTATAGGGATGACCTGCTTCGTAAAATCGCACACGGCTGAGTATGATTTCGTCGAAGGAACGCCCGCGACGCCTGCTAAATTCCCCCCAACAGGCGGGTGGCCAGGTAAACGGAAGGCGCCCCGTTCCGCGGTTTTCCCCGAATCCCCATCCCCTGTGTAAAATAGATTGTTAACCCCGAGAGCGGCGGACGCTCCTGTATTCCCGCCCCGCTGCCGAGAAACTTCCAGAGGACTGAAGGAGAAGTAAAACAGCAATGTCGATTCCAGCGACCCAGCTCCGCCCCGGCATGATCATCAAGCACAACAATGATCTGCATTCCGTGTTCAGCGTTGAGCACCGTACTCCCGGAAACCTGCGGGCATTCATCCAGGCGAAACTCCGCAACCTGCGCACCGGCGCCATGTTCGAACACCGCTTCCGCTCGCCTGATCCGATCGAAAAGGTCAACGTCGACGAGGTCGAGATGGAGTTTCTGTACGCCGATGGCGACAGCTACTACTTCATGGACACGTCCAACTACGAGCAGACTCACCTCACGCGCGAAGTTCTGGGCGACGCTGTGGAGTACCTTACGGCGAACCTTCCCATCAAGGTGGAATTCTTTGACGGCAAAGCCGTGGGCATCGAGTTGCCGCAGACCGTAATCCTGACCGTCACCCAAGTCGAGCCTGGACTGAAGAGTGCGACAGCCTCCAGCGTGACGAAACCCGCCACCACCGAAACCGGACTTGTTGTGCAGGTCCCGCCGTTCATCAACGAAGGCGAGAAGATCAAGGTGGACACGGCAGAGGGCACGTACTTGTCACGGGCGTAAGAAATTGGAATTGGTAATTTGTAATTAGGTGACATGCAGTTGGGTTTCAATTGCAAATTACAAATCAGAAACTACAAATCCATCCAGATGGCCTCCGCTGAAAAATCTGTAGAGCAAGCTCGCCGCTTCGTTGTTCGCGGACGCGTTCAAGGAGTCGGCTTTCGCTGGTTTGTCGAGCGCGAAGCACACATCTTGAAGATCGCCGGATGGGTGCGCAACAACCCCGACAGCACCGTCGAGGTTCTGGCGCAAGGCACGCGAGACCAACTGTCGGGATTGCGGTCACGCCTGCGCGAAGGTCCGCGGGCCGCCCGCGTGGATGATGTCGAGGAATCGGAAGCCGAACCGGTGCAGGGATTGAATTCATTTCGAATCGAAGGAGCCTGGTAGATGTCGAGCATCACCAAGAATTCTGATGGCTTGAAGAAGCTGATTCGCGAGGTGCCCGACTTTCCCAAGCCGGGCATATTGTTCTACGACATCACCACGCTCCTCAAAGATAAAGCTGGCTTCGCCATGCTGGTCGACGCACTCTCCGAAAACTACATCGGAAAAGATGTCGACCTGGTGCTGGGCATGGAAGCGCGCGGATTCATCTTCGCCCCCGCGCTTGCGTATCGTCTGAATGCCGGTTTCGTCCCCGTGCGCAAACCAGGCAAGCTGCCGGCGGAAACCTCGAGGCTCAGCTACGACCTGGAATATGGCAGCAACACGCTTGAGATCCACAAGGACGCAATTGAGAAAGGCCAACGCGTGCTGATCGTCGATGATCTGCTGGCAACCGGAGGCACTGCGGCCGCTACCGCCAAACTGGCCCACGGCCTGGGCGCGCAAATTGCCGGACTGGCGTTTGTGGTGGAACTGGACTTTCTAAACGGGCGGGAAAAACTGGCGGAGTACGACGTGTTCTCAGTGCTGCACTACGACCACTAAAGTTTGGAGCAAAGAGGCGGGCTGACTGATTCGGTGAATGAAGAAATGCGGATCTCCGGACTCTCGACAACCCGGGGCAGCTGATCTTCCGAAGCTTCTACGTCTTCTAAATCTCTACTTCGTCGTTTCTACTTCACGATCCGTTCCACGGCCCGAATCAGCCCGACCCAGATTGCCATGCTGCATACCGTGCTGCCGGCAAGAGATAGAATCGCGACCCAATTCAGATGTGTAACGTCTTCGGTGTCATTGCGCCACATGGGGGAGGCTCCTAACACTTGGAATGCGTGCAATTGTTGTGCCGTATTAATCCCTTCGCAAGTACCTCAAAATATTCCCTGAAATTTTCAGTTGCGGATACTGTACGCCCGCCGGAGCCTCTAGCCAAGAGGATTTTTCACCTGTTTGTGCATGGCGGAGTCTTGTGTGAACCTCCAGATCCGTGGACCGCCAAATTCCGGCGTCACGAGCCACCTGTTTGATGCCAAAGAAGTCCGTCGGTTACGCCGGGAGTCCGGCAATTTCCGGTAGTACAATCCCTCCATGGGCGGGCTGCTACAACCAAGTCCAACGGCGCCGGAGCAGGAATCCAGCCTCCGACCCGTGCTCATCGGCGTCTTCATTGTTGCCTTAGTCGTCACCATCCTGGTGCTGGTACTGCGATCCCAGGTGAAGCCGCCCGCGCCACCGCCGCCCTACGCCGCCAACCTGAAATTTTCCGAATTGAAGGCCAGCGCAGCGCAGAATTTCGTTGGTGCGACGGTGAGTTATCTCGACGGCACGGTCACCAACACCGGCAACCAGACGGTGATTCACGCAGTTGTCCAGGTGACGTTCAAGGACGACATGGGGCAGACGGCGCAGAAGGAAGATGTCGCATTGCGAGTGCTGCGCACCGACGGGCCATATGATGAAGCGGTCGATCTCAATCTGTCGCCCCTCGCGCCCGGTCAGAGCAAACTCTTTCGCCTCACTTTCGAGAGTATCTCGATGCAGTGGAACCACGCGTATCCGGATATGGCGATTGTCGATGTAAGAACGAGATAATTTCAGCAGGATGGGTCATGCGGATTTGGCGCCGGACGGTTCATCTTACGGAGGCGAGGGCGGGGCGTCACCGCGCGGTGCGTTGTGAATGGCTATTTATCGCCAACACCTCAGACCCATAGTCCGGTTGATGTCTAGTGTTTTACTCGTGTTGTAGTCTGCGCTCATCTGTCATGAGAATATTTGGCACAATTTGCCTTCTAGGACTGCTATATTGCCCCGCTAATGACGCTCTCTCGCAGGCGCCAACGAGCAGCCCAAGTTCAGCATCGGAACACAAAAACTCGACAGCATATCAATACAAAAACTCAAAGTATGGGTTCACGTTCTTGCTGCCTGCTAAATGGAATGGGTGCAAGATTGTTGAGGAGACGTGGCGCGGCTACACCGAAGCCGGGCGCGGCGAGGAAACAGTAGCGCGCGGCCCTGCAATCAGGGTTGTCAATCCCCAGTCGAAGGAATCTGATCAGTATGGGGACATTTACATCATGATTTTCACTCACAAACAGTGGCACTCCCTTCAGGAGGGAAAGTTCATTGTGGGCGCGGCCCCTATTAGTCCGAGTGAGCTTGATCCGAATACGAAGTATGTGTTCGCAGAACCTCCTCGGATGATCAATCCTGACTTGGGAGGGGCTGAAGAAATTCAGAACATTATGAAAGACAAGCCGCTGCACGCATTCTAAGTTCATAAGCCGTACCCGTACGACAATGTGCTGAACGGGATAGTGGCGCTCAACCCTCTTCTCTCGATCCATTTACAATCTCCCCATGCCTGATGCAAAACCATTTCGCCTGACGGAGTCGGTAAAAGCTGCGGGTTGAGCGTCCAAGCTGAGTCCGGCGGCGCTGGACACGGTGCTTGGGAAATTAGCCCGGCAACACGACCCGAATGTTCTCGTCGGCTTCGATCATGCCGACGACGCCGGCGTGTATCAACTCACGCCCGAGCAGGCGCTCGTCCAGACGGTGGACTTCTTCACGCCCGTAGTCGACGATCCTTATACGTTCGGCCAGATCGCCGCCACCAACTCGCTCAGCGATGTATATGCGATGGGCGGAAAACCGCTGACGTCCCTGGCACTGGTTTGTTTTCCGGAGAAAGCAGACCTCGAAATTCTGGAACACATCCTCGCCGGTGGCCTGTCGAAAATGATGGAAGCCGGATGCACCGTGATCGGCGGACACAGCATTCGGGACGAGGAGACGAAATTTGGATACTCGGTTACGGGCCTGGTGCATCCGAAAAAAGTTCTCGCCAACAGCGGCGCGAAGCCCGGTGACTCTCTCGTCCTGACCAAGGCGATCGGTACCGGCGTGATTTCGACGGCCATAAAAAAGGGTGTCGCCGATCCAGCCTGGATTGCAGCGTCGGTCGCTTCCATGACGACCCTGAACAAAAAGGCGGCGGAGCTGATCGCGAACAAGGGATATCAGGTGCACGGGATGACCGACATCACCGGCTTTGGCGTGATTGGGCATGTCCGCGAAATGGCGTTGGCAAGCAATGTCTCAGTGCAATTGTTCGCAAATCAATTTCCCCTGCTACCGGGTGCCCTGGAATGCGTGCGTGCTGGACACGTTCCCGCCGGACTGAAGGCGAACCGTGAATTCGCCGAATGTGTCGTCGAGTACCAGGCGAACATTCCCGACGATCTCAAGACTCTGCTGTTTGATCCGCAGACCGCTGGCGGACTCTTCATTTCGATTGCACCGCAGGAATGTGAAGGCTTCGTCCGCGAACTGGAAGACTTAGGGCTTCCGGCGCGCCACGTCGGAGATGTGATGGAACCGGGAAAGCCCTTGATTCGGGTGGTGTGAGGGGTCGACCGTTTCTATCCACCGTGCAGTAATTCCCACGCTACCGCCAGATGATGGTCGTCATGCTCGGCGACAAAATATAAGTGGTCGACGAGGCGCATTGGCTGCTTCAGCCGGGGATGCAGCATGGCCCGGGAAAAAAGCTCCGGATCAATCGTCTCAGTGCGCTTCACGAGGCGCTCGCGCTCAGCGCGAAACTTTTTCATAATCTCGCCAACGCCGCGCGCGTTGTGATTAGCTTCTTCTGTCTTGCGATTCCTCAAATCGGCCGCTGTGAGTTCCGTACCGCCCTTCAGGTAATCATCGACGCGTGCCAGCCATAGCGACTCCAGATCGAGCAGGTGTCCCACGTGCTCCTGCGCGGACCACTTCTCTTTTTCTATCTCTCCCTCTCGCTGTCGCGGCTTCCTCACGAGAACGTCTCGAGGCGCCGAGCGAACCAATTCCTCCAGCCGCGCCGGAGTGCCGCGCAACCGCGCACACAGATTCGGGTGCAGCTCGACGGGAAACGTGAACTCAAATTTCCGCTCAAACCAGATGGGTACTTGATTCATGTAAACCCACAACGACCGGACAAGGAACCGATGCGAGCAGGAGTTCTGAAGATTCTCGGATTTCTGATGCGCGCAGATCTGCGGCCAGGGGAGAAGGAAATCGCAGCTTCCTTGGCTCCAAACCCTTGATTCTGCAGCCCCACGACAGCACTGGCTGTTCACTCACTTTCGATAGCTTGGCCTCCGAGAGAACCGTGCTATTGTCGCGCCGAGTCCCAGAAAAGGGGGCCAAGGAGAACCGATGGCGAGTCCCGCACTTGGTGTGAGCCAACCCAGCGCAAACCAGAGTGATCTGGCGGCGCAGAAGCTTCAGGTGTTGCAGGCATTGAAAGGCAGCAGCAGCTGGTTCGTCACGATCGCTGGACTTTCGATCGTGAACTCGATCCTGGCTATGACCGGCGCCAACGTTCAATTCATCTTCGGTCTTGGGCTGACCCAGATTGTGGATGCTCTCGCCCACGAGTCCGGCGGCGCGGGGATCGTGCTCGATCTCATCATCAACTGCATGATCGCCGGTGTGTTCGTCCTCTTCTGGAAGTTCGCCCGCACCGGGGCAAAGTGGGCCTTTTTCGCAGGCATGGGTCTTTACGTCGTTGACGCACTCATCCTGCTCGCGCTCAAAGACTTCTTATCAGTAGCATTCCACGGCTGGGCCTTCTATCGCATGTACAGCGGCGTCAAGCTGCTTCCGGCACTCGAGAGAATGAATCGCGCGGCTGCGAACGGAACCATCTCTTCTTCGAATTGACCAGTCGTAATCTGCTGATAGAGATACGCCGGAAGAAATTCCGGCGTATTCACAATCCCGCCTCAACCCTTTCGCATCTATAATTCCTTAGTCAACGCTGGTTCGTCTCCCATCATTTGCCGTTTCTTCCTGGTTCGAAAGGAGCCCTCATGAAAACCCGCAAACTCGGCCGCGATGGCCTGGAAGTTTCCGCCCTTGGACTGGGCTGCATGGGCATGTCGGAGTTTTACTCCGGACGCGACAACGACGAATCGATCGCCACCATTCATCGCGCGCTCGATCTGGGCATGAATTTTCTCGATACCGCCGACGTCTATGGCCCACACACGAATGAAGAACTGGTCGGACGCGCCATCAAAGAGCGCCGCAACGAAGTCGTGCTCGCCACCAAGTTCGGGATCGTGCGCGATCCCAAGAATCCGCAAGCACGCGGCGTGAATGGCAAGCCCGAGTATGTAAAGCAATCGTGCGAGGCCAGTCTGAAACGCCTTGACACCGACTATATTGATCTCTATTACCAGCATCGCGTCGATCCCGACACGCCTATCGAAGAGACGGTCGGCGCGCTTGCCGAACTTGTGGAAGAGGGCAAGATCCGTTATATCGGCCTCTCGGAAGCCAGCGCCGCCACGCTGCGGCGGGCCGTGAAAGTTCATCCCATCGCGGCGCTCCAGACCGAGTATTCCCTGTGGACGCGCGATCCCGAAGCGGAAATTCTCCCGACCTGCCGCGAACTGGGGATCGGCTTCGTCGCCTACAGTCCTCTGGGCCGCGGATTTCTCACCGGCCAGTTCAAGAAATTCGAAGACCTCGAGGCCGACGACTATCGTCGCAACTCGCCGCGTTTTCAGGGAGATAATTTCCAGAAAAATCTCGACCTCGTGAAACAGGTAGAACTCGTGGCCCGCGAGAAAGAATGTGAACCAGCACAGTTGGCACTCGCATGGGTGCTGGCGCAGGGCGACGACGTCGTTCCCATCCCCGGCACCAAACGCCGTAGCTATCTGGAACAAAACGTCGGCGCACTGGAGATCGACCTGACCATCGACGATATTCGCCGCCTGAACGAAGTGTTTCCTCTGGACGCAGCTGCGGGCCAGCGTTATCCCGAACACATGATGAGCCTGGTGAACGCGTAAGGGCTGGGAGTTAGAGGAAAAGTGGGCCGGACACCCCGACGGGGAGCGACCGCAGTTGGTGCTAACGCTTGTTAACAACAGTTACTTCCTGTGAGCCCTTGATCCCCTCGCCATGCATAGCCAACTAAGAGCTCTATTTCAGTGCTCTAGAATCGAAGCTATGAACTCTAGAGCGCGGGGATCCTCGGATTGTCCCAGCCAGAAGATTGCTTCTTTACGAACAACGGGATTGCGATTCTTGCGCGCTTGATCGATGAGCAACGGGACGCCTTCCTCTTGCGGCATCTCGCTCAGTGCGAAAACGGCCTTTTTCTTCACATCAGTGTCCGGATCGTTCTCGATGGCATCAGTGATTGCGCCCGCTGCCTTGTGTCCCGCTTCCTGCGCGAGCCAGAAGAGGGAGTGCTCGCGGACGTCATGCCGGGAATCGTGACGCGCCAGGCGGATCAGCTCGTCAAATGCGCGCTCGTGTTCCTCGTTCTGCGAAATTGCGAAGATCGCCTGCTCAAGAAATTCCCCGTCCTGATCGGATTTAATCAACGCGAGCAAGACATCGAGGCCATGGGCAGCGCGAGTGCTGCCTATCCAAAAGGCAGCTTGACCGCGCAACTTCGAGGGCTGGCCGGGTTGGACCAGTCTCTCAAGAGCTGCATTGGCTGGAGTTCCGGCGTGCAGCGCGATCGCGCTGATGACCTCATCACTTTCTCCCCGGCGTGAGTCTCCCTGTTTCAAGAGCGATTCCAAGTAGGCGATGCTCTGTGCTGGTGCAACGTCTTGCAGCCAATAAATTGCGGAACCAGGGGCATCGATTGTGCAATCGTCCGAGAACGCCCGCACCTGCCTGGCGTTTCCATTTTCGAATCTCAGGAACACGAAAAAGATAGAAGCTAGCGTTGCTTTGCACGCGCCGACTTGATTGCCGAAGGAGACATCGTGATCGCGACCTTCCAGGCGGCATGACCCGCAGCATGACGAATTGCCCACGATTCGCGCCGAACTGTAGCAGCACATGTGATGCTCGCCAGGGATTACCGGCACGCTGTAGGCGATCCACGCCGGGCCTTTGTCCGCTTTGGCTATTTCCTCGATGGCTGCCTGAACCCCTGCTTTGGCAGAACGCTCGACCAATTTGGCGCCGGTGAGTTGAGGCTGCTGGGCAGTCGCGCAACCTGTGACCGTGACAGCCGCCAAAACCGCAATCATCATCATGTTCGGAAGCCGCATAACTCGCCTCACTTGTTCAAAATCTCGAGCATGTAATCCTTCGCCTCGCGGTCATCCATGACCGAAAGCTGTTGTACCAGGTGCTTACGCAGCTCTGGATCGGACTCCTTGCGCGCCAACTGAATCAGGTCGTGTGCATCATCCTGAATAAAGAGTCCCTCAATCACCGATCGCTTGATGTCTGCATCCTTTTCATTGCCATACATCTGAAGCAGCGTGGTCTTGGATTTCTCGCCTCCAACTGCGCCCAGCGCTCGAATGGCAGCAGACTTGACCGGCGCTTCGGTCGCCGTCCTCGCCACTTCCATTAGCCCGTCAATGTCATCTTCGGCGATGAAGCCTTGGATAATTGCTTCCTTGTCGTCCACGGACGCCGCTGATTTGAACAACTGCCGCAACTCCACCCGCCCGCCCGCAGCTCCCAATCGCTGGATTGCATCGCGCCGCAATTCCGGATCATGCTCTTCCTGGGCCGCAGCCAGCAATTGCTTGCGGCAGTCGCATACAACGTAAGCATCGAGCACGGCTCTCCGCACTTCGGGACTGTTGGAAGTGTGGTAAATCTCGCCGAGAGCAGCTAAATTCTGAGGCGACTCCTGAGTAGCGAGGAATTCGATCGCTTTCTTCTGCAATCCGGGATTCGACTGTCCGCGTGCAACCTGCATCAAACTCTGGCGCGCCTCCTCCGAGTCGCTTTGCGCCAGCACAAACAGAGCCTGGGCCTTCAGCCGCGGGGAGTTGTTTGACGACAGGAACTTCTGCAGAATAGGCAGGGCGCGTTTCGGGTCGCTATCCATCAAACTGTTCAGCGCGAGCAGCTTAGTCTCTTCATCAACTTGTTCCTGAGGATTGACGGGTTGGCCGGAGGCCTGACGCAGTTCCACCTCCAGTGCTCCAGCATCCTTGAGCCATGTGCTGCGCGGATACTGCTTCCTGAGTTCGGCGATCGTGGCCAGCGCATCTTGACGGTGGCCGCCTTTGTTCAGCGCGTAGGCTTTCCAGTAAAGCGCGCTGTCAGCTCGCTTCCCATGTATCTCTGCAACCTGGTTGAACTTGCTGGCCGCGGTATCCCACTTGCTTTCATTTAAAGCGTCGGTGCCGTCTTTGTGCAGCTCATCCTCACGGGTCGACCCTGCCGATTCCTGCGGTAGCAAACCGTTCATTGGCAGGTCGGCCTGCGCCCACACTGGGAGGCAGGTTGCAAGAAGAATGAGGAGGACTCCGAAGCTAATGGGCTTTGTTGGCACCTTCATGTGGTTGGTCCCTTCATTTGGCTCGTGGCGGCTTGCGGCCGCTGAGCAGACTCTCTACGTACGTTGGCGCGCACTACGCGCACTTTGAACAAAATTCCTTGAGATTGGATACCGTCCTGAATCCCCTTCAGATCGCGAGCGGTGAGGTGGCTGGGCTCATGCCCGACCTGAAGCAACACTCGTTCAAGTTCGTCAAGTAGTGTGACAATCGTCGCGTCTCCGACCTTCTGCGCCGTTGTCCGATAAAGACGATTTGCGTTGGCAAGCTCGACCGCTCGTTGCCTTCCCTCCGAGATGTCAATCTCTTCGGGGTCGGAGGCGTGAGACAGCTCCATCAACAGCATTTGGGTGCGGTCCAAGTGATCCCCGACGGCCAACAGCAAGACACGCTCCCGCACCTGCTGGGCAGGAAGCGGAGTCGTAACTGCGCCATTGGTAACTACATTCAGGGGCGACTGCCTGTTAGAGCTGTAGCGGCCCAATAGGAATACGACTACCAACAACACGGCTGCAACACCTACCCACCCCCACGGTGGTATTGCCAACCACCAACGCTCTCGTGTGGTTAACTCTGGAAGTTCGACGCGAATGCGGTTCCAGACTTGGAAGCCATAATCGGGGCCGCGATCTGGGACCGGAGGTGCGACGACCAGCTTCAGCACTTCCTCGATAGCAATGAGCCGGGCCTGGCACTCCGCGCAGGAGGTCAGATGCTGGTCCGCCATCTCGACGTCGTCTCCGTCGTGATTGTGGTGAAGGAGCAGTTCGTCGTCGGTCAGGTGTCTCATCGGAATGCCCTCAGCGGCTGCAACTGCCGCCGCAACTTCTTCACGGCTCGGTACACCCTGTTTTTCACTACGCCCTGCCGCACGTTCAGCGTTCGCGCAACTTCCTCAATAGAACGGCCTTCAAAATGGAAAAGGACAAATGCAATGCGTTCACCGCTCGTGAGTAGCTCCATGGCCGAATGCACCTGCACCTGAATCTCCTGGCTCAGCAGGCTTCGCTCCGGGCTGGGACTCTTCGTCGGGATCTGGTCTATTACAGTTGGGGCTTCGGGATCTCCTTGTGGCTGTATCACCGGGCGAGATTTCCGCTGGTTGAGAAAGTCGTAACAGCGGTTCAGCGCGATACGGTAGATCCAGGTCCCGAAATTGGCCCGCGCTTCGAAGCCATCGAGGGCGCGATACGCCCGCAGGAATGTTTCCTGCACTATTTCTTCTGCGTCCTGTTCATTTTCCATCATGCGAAAAGCCAGACGGAAGATAGTGTGACTATGGCGCTCTACCAGCAGGCGAAAGGTATCCTTGTCGCCCGACCTGACTCTCGCCACGGCCGCCGTATCATCTATCTCCATTCGCCCATTAGACCGGAAACCGTGTCAATGGTTTCGCTCTTGAAGCGCGGCTTTGGTATGCGTTGAAAACAAGGGGGATAGTGTTCACGTGCGCCACACCCAGCGCTTCGAGTTCCGGTATCGTCGGCGATCCGGGCATCGCCAAGATGTCCACTGGACATTGCAGATCCTTGACCAGCCGCCCGAGTAGACCCATTGGACCAGCCATACGGACCTAAGAGCAAGGCGAACGGCGAAGCTATTTCGCGTCCAGTTTCTTGAGTAGCTCTGACGACCAAACTGCCAGATCGTTGGCGCGACCGCGGTTCTGTTCCGCCGCCCGGTTATACAAAACCAGCAGTTTTCTAGGATCGACCAATGCCTCAGTGAGGGTCTGCCGGCCAAACCGCTTTTCCACCTCGCACGCCATACGGTAACCGACCGTGTACCAGGCGCCCTGTGTATCGTAAAACGGATCAGCTCGTTGCTCCATTTCGCTGTCGTTAGTCAGCTTGCCATCCAAGATGTCGAGCAGGAACTGCTGCACGGCAGCCAGATTGATGTTGAACTGCGCCATGTCGCTGTCCCATTGTTTGCGTGCTGCCTCGTCGTCTTCGGAATGCGGGTGTCTGTCCGGAGATCCAGCCGCCGCGAGCATGGCCACTCCTTCGCCGAACGCTCCGAGCCACCCCACCGCCTTCTTCTGTGTCGGAGAGAGGCCGCTCACGGCAACCACCTGTTCTTTTTCCAGACTGTTGAGTCCGATGTGATGGGACTCATGCGCAACCTTATTCTCGAATTGCGCCCGGGTCAGCGCCGGATTCAGGTAAAGCACAATGGCTCTCTCATCGCCCGTTCCCCACACGAAACTATTCTTGGCAGGCTTTATTTCCGGATAGACCCATGCATGGATTTGCGCTCCTTCCGGCAAGTAGGTGAGAACGCGTTCCACAATCGATGTAAGGGGCGCCTGTTTCCAGGCCTGTAGCGTTCTCTTCAGATCCTGAGTGCGAGCGATGGTCTCCCGATTTGATAGAAATGTCCGGAAAGCGTCGTCCGTGAGGTCGGCATGCATCGCTGCTTCACGCTTTTTCAGATGCTTGTAAGGCGCGGTTGCGAACAAAACGCTCCAATCGGCTTCGCTGACTGGCACATTTTCAGATTCTTTCTGAAGGATGACTAAGGCGGCGTCGGCTTCGGAGCTGTCGAGCGTCAGTTGCACTCTCTCCGCCATGGCGAGTGGAGCCAGTGAAACCAGTGCAAGCAGGAGAAATTGAGGTCTTCTTGTCGAGAGGAGTGGTTGCAACGCATTTTGTATTCGCAAAATCGAGTTACCTCAAACTGTTCAGGCGAGCATCTTGTTCATGTCCGCATGGGGCACGCCGCTGTCGAGTGCGCCGTATGTGCCGGATGCCTTGAGTTCCTCAGCCATCCGGACCAGCAGTCCCAGCGTCGCGCGCATTGGACCTGAGCCAAGACTCACGCGCGCCACGCCCATCGCCTCGAGGTCCGGTATCGTCGGCGATCCCGGCATCGCCAATATGTTCAGTGAACACTGCAGATCCCTTACCAGGTGTCCGATCACTTCGGGATCTTTAACGCCGGGAGCGAAGACGCAATCGGCTCCGGCGTCGCGGTAGGCGAGCAGCCGCCGCAGCGCTTCCGGATATTGCATCTGCGGATCGCCGCCCGGTTGTAGGTACACGTCGGTGCGAGCATTGATGACGATCGGTACCTGCAACTCGTTGGCGACGGCGCGAACGGCCTTGATCTTCTCCACCGCCACTGCAATCTCCAGCAGTGACCGGTCCGACTCGCCCGTCCGGTCCTCAAGGTTCATGCCGATCGCACCGGTCTCGATTAATTCGCGCGTGATTCTGGCAGCATCCTCGGGCGTGTGCCCGTAGCCGGCTTCAATGTCGGCGGAGACCGGTACGTCCACGGCGCGGGCGATGCGCGCTATCCGGGCAATCATCTCTTCGCGCGAAATTTTCTGGCCGTCAGGATAACCCAACGAAAACGCAATGCCGGCCGAAGTCGTTGCCAGCGCTGGAAAGCCCGCGGACTGGATGATCCGGGCACTTGCCACGTCCCATACGTTGGCCAGGACGAGCGCTCGCGGGCCGCGGTGAAGCTGCCGGAACTGGTTAGCTTTGTCGATTTGAGAATTCATAAGACCATCTCGCGGACTGTACCCTCAGTTCACCGTCAATATCAGTTTCCCGGTCGTCTTCCGCGCTTCCAGATCGCGATGGGCCTGCGCTGCCTCGGCCAAAGGATAGACGTGCTGAATCCGCAGATTCAACTGGCCTCGGCTGATCATGGAGAAGACCGATCCGGCGCGCCGCTGCAACTCTTTCTGGGTCGCGACGTAATGGCTCAGGGAAGGACGAGTCAAGAAAAGAGAGCCCTTCTGCATCAACGTGATCGGATCGAGCGGCGGCACGGCACCGCTCGATCCGCCAAACAACGCCATCATGCCGCGAGGCCGCAGCACGTTCAGGCCTTTTTCGAATGTAGTCTTGCCCACCGAGTCATAGACCACGTCTACTCCCCTGCCGTTCGTCAGGCGTCTGGTTTCGGCCTCGAAATCGGCATGAGCATAAAGGATCGTCTCGTCGGCGCCGGCAGCTTTCGCAAGCGTGGCTTTTTCCTCGGTCGAAACCGTCGCAATAACCCGCGCGCCGATCTGGCGCGCCATCTGCACCAGCAGCAGGCCTACTCCTCCGGCTGCCGCGTGGACCAGCACGGTCTCGCCCTTTTTCAGTGGATAGGTGTCGTAAATGAGATAGTGCGCCGTCATCCCTTGCAACATGGCGGCGGCTGCTTCCTGCTCCGTGACGCCATCGGGAACCTTCACCAGGCGATCTACCGGCACTGGAGCGTACTCACCATAGCTTCCCTGCACACCTGCGAAGGCTACCCGGTCGCCTACCGACAAGCCGTATGCGTCTGGGCCAATGGCAGACACCACCCCAGCGCCCTCCTGTCCCGCAATAAACGGCAATGGCAGCTTGTACCGGCCTTCCCGCTGATAGACGTCAATAAAGTTCACGCCCGACGCCTGGATCCTCACGATTACTTCCTTGGATTGGGGCTGGGGAACAGGCAAATCAACCAGTTCGAGCACCTCGGGCCCGCCGGTCTGTTTAACTTGAATAGCTTTCATGGTCTGACCTCTCAATCCCTGTTAATGATTCAGCTTGAAAGAGATTTGTATCAGGGCATGCCTTCAGGTGCCAAAGAGCGACCAGGGGGACGGATTACAGGCTGCTGAAAAAGTCACTTTGCGTTCATCAAGGCACCACTGGCGCTAAACAGTTTGGTCAAAAACTCAGTTGGCCGAGAAAAACCACGACGGGGCTGAAGCCCACATTGATTTTCAACAGCTTGCGCGGCACTGAAGTGCCGCTCTTCCACGGTTGTGCCGGCATTTCCGAGGTGTTCAGCAAACTGTGAAGACCAGGCCAAAATAAAGGCCCTATCGCACCGGTAAATCGCTGCGCCACCCAAAAGCATATTCAGCGAACTGGGAATCCGTTGCCACTGCTTATTATGCATCTCCGATTACTATCCATCGCCGAGGCGATGTGATTATTCGCCGGGCTCACTATTGCCTTCGGCCATGTTGGCGAAGCGGGTGGAGTTGTGCAGGAACGCGAGGTCGAAGCGGCCGATGGGGCCGTTGCGTTGTTTGGCGATGATAATTTCTGCGCGGCCGCGGAGGGCGGGATCGTCTTGTTTGTAAACTTCTTCGCGGAAAATAAACATGACGACATCGGCGTCCTGCTCGATGGAACCGGATTCGCGGAGGTCGGAGAGTTGAGGGCGATGGTCGCCGCCTCGGCTTTCGGGGGCGCGGCTTAGCTGAGACAGGGCCAGCACTGGAACTTCCAGCTCTTTGGCCAGAGACTTGAGTCCGCGGGATATGGCGGAAACTTCCTGGGTACGATTTTCGAAACGCTTGCTGCCGCCGGACATGAGTTGGAGGTAGTCGACGACCAGCATGTCGAGCCGTCCCTGGGATTGCTTGAGGCGGCGCGCCTTGGCGCGCATTTCGCTGATCGAAAGGCCGGGAGTGTCGTCGATGTAGAGCTGCGACTGCGCGAGCTCTTCCATGGCGCGTACGACCTTCTGCATGTCGTCGCGCCACAGGGAGCCGGTGCGCATTTTCTGGGCGTCAACGATCGCTCGCGAACAGAGGAGGCGTTGCAGCAAAGCTTCGCTCGACATTTCGAGCGAAAAGATACCCACCACCTTGCCGTCGTCGATGGCTGCGTTTTCGGCGATGTTCATCGCGAAGGCGGTTTTGCCCATCGAGGGACGGGCGGCGAGGATGACCAGGTCGGCTTTCTGGAATCCGCTGGTCATTTCGTCGAGGTCGGTGTAATGGGTGGCCAGGCCAGTGATGCGCTGGCCGCGCTGGAGAAGAGCGTCGACCGATCCGAAGGAGTTGCGGACGATTTCGGTTATGCCCTGAAAACCTTTGCCGATGCGCTTTTCAGAGAGTTGAAAGACGGCGGCTTCGGCTTCGTTGAGAATTTCGTCGGCGGGGTCGGCTTGCTCGGAGGCCTTCGCAATTGCGTTGTTGGCGACGTGGATCAGTCCGCGGAGGATGGCTTTGTCGCGAACGATTTTTACGTAGTGTTCGATCGACGGGCGATCGGGGACACCGTCGAGCAGACTGGAAACGTAGCCTACGTCGCCGATGGCCTGGAGTTCTTTGCGGCGGTCGAGTTCCTCGACGAGCGTGATGATGTCGATGGGCCGGGAGGACTCGGCGAGGTCCATCATGCGCGTGTAAATGCGGCGATGCGAATCGATCGAAAAGTCTTCGGGCTTCAGGTGCTCGGCGGCGTCGTTGTAGGAATGATTGTCGAGCAGGATCGCGCCGAGGATGGAGCGTTCAGCTTCGATGTTCGCCGGCATCCGGCTGATGGTTGTTTCCAGGGTCGCCACGATGTTTAAGTGAGTGCGTTGCATCGTAGCGTTAATCCGGCTGTGGAAGATTGGTGAGGCAGATGGAAAAGTGGTCCGAAATTAAAAATAGTTGGGCGGCTCGGATGGGCGGGAGGTAGTTGGTCATTTGGGCACCATCACCCGGAGTATGCCACAGGGCGAAGGAAAAGCAAATATGAGATCGACGTGACGTGGAAATGCAGAGAATAAGAGTGAGAGCCGGGAGTCCTAAATACCTGCGGCGTTGATTTTTTTCTTGTCCGCCCACTTCACGGCTACGCGGGCGACTTCCTGCGGCGAGATTCCGGTCTCCTGTCGCCAGAGTGCGAGGCGGTGGTAGACCTGTTCGTATTCGCGGACGATTTCCGTGGTCGCGACTTGCTTGATTCCATCCTGCCGTCGCTGCACGATGTATCTTTTGTAGATCTGGTCGGAGGGCATGGCTTTGTCGGCCTGGATTTTGCGGAACCAGTCGGGATGCTTCATTCCGGTCGAAGGCAAGGTGCTTACGGATTGTGTGCTGCCGTCGTCGTAACGGGTCACCATTTCCAGCCAGCTGCCCTGTCGCGGATGGTCGTGGATGTGAGCCGCAACGCTGGTCTGGGGCTGGGACATCATTCGGATGAGGACACCGGGCATTTTGTCCACGCTGTAAACGCCGGCGTCTTCGAATCCGCAGGCCAGCAGCGGTTCGGTTTGCTGGCGGATGGCGTCCGGGTTGGTCCAATCGGGATGTTCGACTCGCAACAAGCTGACGTAGGCTGGCAATTTCGTGAGCGCGCGCTTACCGACTTCGGCTAGCGCTTCGCGGCCGATACGACGCAACAGAAGATAGGTCAGGATGCGCTTCAGCAGAAAGATGGCTGCGACGGCCGCTGCCAGAGACATGAGTACAGTAAGGTCCATGAGGTCCGCCTGTTGTCATTGCAGCACTATTCGGGAAGGCGAAATAGATTACAAGGGTCACGGGACTGGCGGACTTCGAACCGGAAACCTGCAGGACCGCGCTTGGTGGCTTGCATCCAGAGCCTGTACGATGATTGCAACTGGGGGAAAAACTATATGTCGCTCACTGCAATCCTGAATGTTCTGATCGTTGCTGTTCTGGTAGGCAGCTCTTCCGCGCAAGAACGGCCAATCAAGAAGGCGCAGTTGCCGCGAGCGGTGCGGGCTGCGGTCGATGCACAAAGCCAGGGAGCTACAGTGCACGGATTCTCGGAAGAAAAAGAACACGGCAAGACTTTCTACGAGGCGGAATTGCGGGTCGGCGGTCACAGCAAAGACGTGCTGATGGATGCTGAGGGAAAGATCGTGGAAGTAGAAGAAGAAGTTGCAGTGGATGCGCTACCGGCGGCGGTAAGGGACTCACTCCAGGCTAAGGCCGGTGCGGGCAAGATCGTGAAAGTGGAATCGCTCACCAAGCACGACAAACTCGTGGCCTACGAGGCGCAGGTTCTCAACAAAGGGAAGAAGTCCGAGATTCAGGTTGGGCCGGATGGTAGCGCGCTGGATCACGAAGAGTAGGTGAGGCGTCCTCAGGGGCTGAAGCCCTCGATGTTTTCGCTCTAACGCCGGCCTGAAGGCTGGCTCTTCCACGCAAACCGACAGTCCCGGATCGAAAACCGTTTGTTCCCGCGACTAGCGTCCGCACAACCGTAGAAGAGGGGCCCTTTCAGTGCCGCGTTCGTCAGAAGGTCTGGTGCCAGCGGTCTGGGTTAGTCTTTCGACGTAATCTTCTAGTTTGCCTCTGCTTTGGCGGTTTCGTTTAATTCGGGAACGGGCTCCATTTTGTTTGCGGTTACGAACCAGGCTATTACCAGCGACGCCAGCAGCAGGAGTCCGGCTAGATACCAGGGGGCACCGGGGAGCGGGTGTTCGGGGGCGATGAAATAGGCGAAGGTCAGAGAGAACATTCCGGGGCCGATCAGCATGGCGACGCCGCGGAGGGATGCGATCGCCCCTTGTAGTTCTCCCTGCACCGAGGCGGAGACCCGCCGGGTCATCAGGGATTGCGAGGTCGGCCCGGCGAACGACCAGAGAGAGTTGACCAGAATTGCGAACAGAAAAATCGGAGTGGCCCAGGCGATTCCGTACATCGCGAAGCCGGCGCCTCCAAAAAATAATCCGACGAGCAGGGCGCGGCGGTCGCCCATCCACTTCACGACCGGGCCGACCAAGCCGGACATGACGATCGAAGTGACGCCTACGACCGCAAGCGAAATTCCGACCATGCGCTGGTTCCACCCGAAGCGGTACATCACGTAGAGAACGAAGACAGTCAAATACACTTCGTGGGCTACGTAGCCGAGAAAGTTGACGGCCGCCAAGCCCATCAATTGGGCTTGCGAACGGAGCAGGCGGAGAGCGCCGACTGGATTCGCGTTCTCCCAGCGCAGGCGAGGCTGACGATTTTCAGGGGCGAGCGATTCCGGCAGGACGAACAATCCGTACATGGCGTTCAGAAGGCTGCCGGCGCATCCGACCCAGAACGGCAGGCGCGGGCTGACCATACCCAGCCATCCTCCGAATGCGGGACCGAGAACAAAGCCTACGCCAAATGCCGCGCCCAGCAGGCCGAACGCCTTGGAGCGCTTTTCGGGCGGCGTGACATCGCTGATATAGGCGGTGGCGGTGGGAATGCTGGCGGAAGTAATGCCGGCGAGGACGCGTCCCAGGAAGAGCCAGCGGATGTTGGGGGCTAACGCCATGATCAGGTAGTCGAGGGAGAGTCCGAAGTTCGAAATCAGGATCACGGGGCGGCGGCCGAAGCGGTCAGAGAACATGCCGAGCACCGGAGCGAAGAAGAATTGCATCAGCGCCCAGGTGGTGATGAAGAGGCCGAGATATTCCGAGGCACGCGCGGTGTTGCCGCCCAGGAAGTCCGAGATCAGTTTCGGCAGGACGGGAGCGACCACACCGAAGGCAAGCATGTCGAGCAGGATGGTGACGAAGATGAAGCCGAGGGCAGCGTGGCGTTTATGCATGAGAGGTCTCCGGCAGGGGGGATGGAATGGTGTCGAGAGAGTGGAGCCACAGATCGACAGCGCGATCGATGCGCGGGCGGTCGTGCGAGGCGCAGTAGTCGAGCATGAAGCCACGGAACCCGGCGATGACGATGGTCGCGAACGCGCGGGCCTGGTCGGACGTCTGACCGCGCCGAATTGCGGGAGCGGCGATGAATTCGATCCAGTCTTCGACGGCGTGGTGGAGAAAGTCGCCAAAGCGTTTCGGATGGCGCAACCCCAGCGCGTAAGTCTCGAAAAAGAACTGAAACAGCCGTTCCGATTGCGGCGATGTCATCTGGTTCCAGATGGCGCGGCACGAGTCGGAAGGGCGATCGTATCTGGCTTCACGCATGACGCTGAAGGTGCCGCGCTGTTTTTCACGCAGGCGGCCCAGAGCTTTCACGATCAATTCTTCTTTGGAGCCAAAGTAATAAAGCAGGACGCGCGGACTGGAGTTCACGGCCTGGGCCAGCGGCCGCAGGGACAGCTCCGCCACGCCGTGTTGGACGAGGTAGGCGACGATCGCGTCGAGCAACTCGGTGGGGCGAGTGTCGCTGGCAGTACGGACCATGGAGGCAGCGTAGCATAAATGAAACGAGTGTTTCAAGTATGCAATTACGCGAAAGTCACCATTTTTCGTGACGGTTTTTCTCGGGAATTTTCGCAACGCACTGTAGGGGAGTAGTAGAGCTTGGGAGGATGCAAATGAAATCGCCATTCCAGTTGCGGAATCGTGGGTTCGCGAATGAGTTCGTCAGAGGACTGGTCTTCGTCGTCATTGTTGGTGGTGTGATCGGGGCGCTGGCTCAAACTTATGCGCCGATCTACAACTTCGGCAGCCATTCCGGCGATCCGCTGAACCCCATTCCTTTTAGTTTGATGTCGCAGGGTCGCGATGGGCGGCTCTACAGTACGACCAGTTTTGGTGGAGCGCACAATGCGGGAGCGGCGTATGCGATCGCAACGGACGGCACGCTGACGGTACTGTACAACTTCAATCCGTATCCCGCCGCCAGCTCGCCGTTGAGCGGCCTAACGCTCGGTGTGGACGGGCTTTATTACGGTGACACGAGCACGGGCGGCGCCCATGGCGTCGGCACCGTGTTCAAGATCACCGACACCGGCGTCTATACCAACCTATTTGATTTCACTGGGGGCACGGATGAAGGCGTGCCGGAGGCGCCGCTGGTGCTCGGGGCTGACGGCTACATGTATGCCACTACCGAGGGAGTGTACTCGGGAACCTATGGAACCGCCTTCAAGATCTCGTCCAAGGGCGCCCTCAAGACTCTTCATTCTTTCAAGTTCACCGACGGCGCCACACCCTACGCCATTCTCCTTGGCCTGGACGGCAACTTCTACGGTACTACCCGAGCAGGCGGAACCAACAACCTGGGTGTGGTTTTCAAGATGACCAAAGCGGGCAAGGTTACATTGCTGCACAGTTTCGCGGGCACGGCGAGCGGCGATGGATCGCTTCCGATTGGAGGCCTGGCGCAAGGCAACGACGGAACTCTTTACGGCACGACCTACGGGGGCGGCACCAAGAATGTTGGGACCGTGTACAAGATCAATCCCACTGGCTCGGGGTATGTGGTCCTGCACAATTTCGATCGCAGTATTGATGCCACCGACGGTGCACAGCCATTGGCCGGTCTGGAACTTGGTACGGATGGAAATGTTTACGGCACCACCGGCGGCGGCGGCAAACAGAATGCTGGCGCGCTTTTCCGCGTCACCCCGGCGGGTTCGTATTCTACGGTTTATAGCTTTTGTCCTGCATCCGGATGCAAGGACGGCTTCTTTCCGCAGACGGCGATGGTGCAGCACACCAATGGGAAGTTCTACGGCGTGACCGAGTCGGGGGGAACGAGCGTCAATGGAGGCGAGTTCTTCAGCCTCGACATGGGATTGGGTCCGTTCGTGAGTCTGGTCGGCGTGTCGGGCAAGGTGGGCTCGACAATCCAGGTTCTTGGCCAGGGTTTTTCCGGGACGACCAGCGTGAAACTGGGCGGGTCGACGGCGCATTTCACCGTTGTCTCTGACACCTATCTGACGGCAACCGTGCCGGACGGATCCTCTGGCTTTGTGACCGTGGCCACGCCGGGCGGCACACTTACAAGCAGCCGCAAATACTTTGTGGCGCCGGCAGTCACGAGCTTCAGTCCGGCCAGCGGACCGGTAGGAACGTCGGTAGTGGTCACTGGAAAAGGCCTGATTCAAGCTACCAAAGTGGCGTTCGGACCTAAGAGCGCGGCGTTCACTGTGAACTCGGATACGCAGGTGACCGTCACCGTGCCGACGGGCGCGGTGAGCAACAAAATCACGATTACGACTCCAGGTGGCAAGGCGAGCAGCAACACGAAGTTTACGGTGACACCATGAAGCGGGCAGAAACGACTGGATCAATCTGCTGGGAGGACGAATGCCTTTGGTAATCTCCCACGCTGGCCGTGGGTCATGCGATATTTCCAGAGGATATGTCCCAGACTAAGGCTCAGAAGGGTCATCGGAGTTCGCGCGTCAAGTTGGGCGGGTCCGTACTGGCCTTGGTATTACTCGAGAATGGACGGCAGATTCGCGCGCGCATGAATCAGCTCTCCGTTAACGGAGGACTGTTGTCGATGGAGCGGCCGCTGGACGAGGGAATCAAGGTAACGGCGCTGTTTCATGTAGGGACGACCAGCATCCGGACGCGGGCGGAAATGCTGTTTCCCATGTGGGCGACTAAGGGATGTTTTCAGCCGATCCGGTTTCTGGAGTTGGCGGAGAAAGAGCGGGCTGGCCTTTCGAAAGAACTGGAAACAATGGTGCGCGCCGGCGCGCCGGAAGAAGACGAGTAGGACTATCCTCTGGGCTAAGGCCCCGAGGCCGCGTCTCCACTCGAAATTTTGCGGATGTCGCGTTACCAGGTAACTAAAGTCACCGCCTGACGGTACAAGTCCCTTCTCGCCTTGTTCTTCCGAATTCCACCCTAGGTGCAGTGCCACTGGTTACCTGCCCCCCGAATGAGATTCCCGATACGCTTATCGTGGAATGGCTCTGCGCGCCTTACTGTTTTGCAAGAATCCCGACACGTCTGCCTCGTTGACGGCGATCCTGAAGGACGCCGGCATATCCGCGCAACTCTGCGCCGATATTTTTGCGGCAATGGAAAAGGGAACCAAGCAACCCTTCTCGTGCGTAATCGTGGACTGGGCGGAGCAGCCCGAAGCGGGCTTCTTGCTGAAACGCGCGCGCGAGTCTGGACTCAATCGGGCGGCAGTCGCGATCGCCATTGTGGACAGCGATCCAACTCCCGATGAAGAGCGCGAACACCGGCTGGACTTCCTGTTCTACCGGCCGCTGGTCGCCGACGAAGTAAGTGCGGTGTTGGCCAAAGCCTCTCAGCAGATGCAGATGCACGCCGCGGCTTACATAGGCGATGCAGGTGGCGCACCGGAACGGCCGGAAAATCAGGAATCACAAGAACCAGCCTTGGAGGATCCCAATCTCGTCTCTATCGCCAGTGAGTTGCCGGAGTCGCTGCCGCAGGCTTCGTATGAGGACGAGGGCGGACACACGACATTTGACGCTCGGCGCGGACGTTCACATTCGTCCCTGCCGGGATTGCAGCCCATGCTGGCGGCGGCATTGTTCGTTACTGCCGTCATCTGCTTCTGGACTGCGCGCGATGCTTTTCTTTATTTGAAGCGAACTCCGGAAGGGGCGGGGCACGTGTTGCAGCAGTCCGTTGCGGCGCTGTTTTTTGCGGACAAGTCGGGCACGCAATCTGTGGGCACGGCGGCGACCGACGCGCAGCAGGATGCTTATTTCAACCGCGCTCCTGCGAACGCCGGTGGAGGCCAATCGCCCTGGCTGGGCGTTGTCGCGGCGGACATCAACTTGCCGGATGGTCCCCAACACATGCGTCCCGCCTATGATTTCCCGCTGCCTACGCCTGAATTGCACGTGGAACCGGCTCCAGCACGTCCGGTACGGGCGGCTGTTCCCGACAGCATCAGGAACTCGGCGCCAGTAGCGCGCCCGGTGGTGGTGAGCGTGAACCCGCAGTTGCTGCCGGTGTCGGCGCCTCCGCCCACCACGATGCCCTCGTGGCAGCAGTCGGGCGAACCAGTTCACCTGACCGAGGAGTCTGCGCGCGCGCTGGTGCTGCAGTCGGTGACTCCGGTGTATCCGCCCGAGGCCCTGCCGCAGAAGCTTCAGGGACCGGTGGTGTTGCAGGTGGCGATCGGACGCGATGGCAGCGTTCAGGAATTAAAGCTGGTGAAGGGATATTTTGTGCTGGCCAAATCAGCCATCGCAGCGGTGAAGCAGTGGAAATTTCGTCCGTATAGCGTAAACGGGCGAGCGCTGGAAACGCAGACCACGATCACCGTGACGTTCACCTATCCGCCCGGATAGGAGGGTTGAGATTCCGCTATTCAGCGCTCACCATTAGGTAAGTGCCAAATGCTAAGTGCTAACTGCTGCTTTACTTGTGATCCGCGTGATTGTGGCCTTCATGCCCATCGGCGCCTTCAACCGGAGCAGCGGTTCCGCTTGATTTCTGCCAGTAGTCCTGCACTGCGGGGGGCAGCTTCTCCACTCGCGTGAGGAAGGCCGTGACTTTCCATATGTCATTTTCAGATAACGTCTTGTCCCATGCAGGCATGCCGGTGTAACGAACGCCGTTATGAATCACGTAGAAGACGTGCCACTCGGGATCGTCCTGCGGGTAGAGGATCAGGTTCGGAGCCGGCGGGTAGAAAGACCTGCCGAGCGCGGCAGTCTGCCGGTCCAGGCCGCCATGGCAGAGGGCGCAATTCGTAGTGTAGATCTTCAGTCCTTCAATCAGGTTCTCGTCAGTCGGTGGGACGGGACTGTTCAGGCGTGCGGCGTGACGTTCCACGGAATTGTCCAGCGCGCTCATGGCAACCTGCATCTCCATTTTCGGCGGTGCGGAGTTGGCGTTGGTGGGCATGAAACCGAGTAGAGCGAATCCGATGCCGCCAACCGCCAGCACCAGCAGCGTAAAGACGACGCCGAGAACAAATTTGCGCATGGGGAAGAGTCCTCGAAAAAAGTAAGTATATAGCTCCGGGCGGCGAGAGCCTAACCGGGTAGTCGGGCCGATTCAGCAACCTTCAGTAGGCGTGCAGGCGGCGGGCTTCGCGGACTACGTCGCTCACCTTGGGAAGGAAGAACTCTTCCTGCGGCGGTGAAAACGGGACTGGAGTATCGAGCGACGTGATCCGGACGATAGGACCGTCGAGGTCATCGAAGGCTTCTTCATTGATGATCGCGGAAATTTCTCCTGCCAGGCCGCCGGTGCGCGCGTGCTCGTGCAGAACAATAACTTTGTTCGTCTTCTTCACGGTGGCGGCGATAGCTTCGCGGTCGAGAGGCGAAACGGTACGCAAATCGACGATTTCGATTTCGATCCCATCTTTACTGAGAATGTCGGCGGCTTCGAGCGCGACGTACACCATGGCGGCGTAGGTGATGACGCTCAGGTGACGTCCTTCGCGGGCGGTGCGCGCTTTGCCGAGCGGCACGATGTAATCCTCCGCAGGAATGTCTTCCTTGATCCGGCGGTAGAGATATTTGTGTTCGAAAAAAATTACCGGGTTGCTGTCGCGGATGGCGGCCTTGATCAGTCCCTTGGCGTCGTAGGCGGTCGCGGGACACACTACTTTTAATCCGGGCGCGTGGACGAACCACATCTCGGGATTTTGCGAATGAAACGGCCCGCCGTGGACATTGCCGCCGCTCGGCCCGCGAATCACCAGCGGTGCTGGAGCCCCCCAGCGATAATGCGCCTTGGCCACCATGTTGACGATCTGGTTGAAAGCGCAACCGATGAAATCCATGAACTGAAACTCGGCTACCGGACGCATCCCGGTCAGCGCCGCGCCAAAAGCAGCGCCCACAATCGCGGACTCGGCGATGGGAGTGTCGATGACACGCTCGGGACCAAATCGGTGGATGAAGCCGTCGGTGACTTTGAACGCGCCGCCATAAATGCCGATGTCCTCGCCGATACAAAAGACAGTGGGGTCGCGCTCCATCTCCTCCCAGATTCCCTGGCGGATGGCTTCGAGATAAGTCACGGTGGGCACGGGAGGAGTTTAGCAAAGACGGCAGAAGCGTGGATGGCTGGAAATGACGTGGGCCGTGCCCTAAGAAACCCGCACGACCGGCTTGGCCGGCGAGCAGATGGATTCAAACCAACGGCTGATGTAAACCTGCGCGTGCGCCTCGCCGCAGAAGTGACGGGCGGTCGGTCGGTTGGCGGCCGCCATATCCCACCGGATCACCGAGAGCTGTTGGTCTCCGCACTCGATGACGAACCAATGGGTGGGATGGTCACTGACAATCCCGCAAATTTCGCACTGAAATTCTCTTAGAGTGGACATCCCTGTCTCCCATCCAGAATTGGGGTTACCGCCTTGGCTCTGCGAACGACAAGTATAGCGAGAACCAGGCGCGGTTGCCCGGCGCGCGGTACTATTCTTAACGCCTCCGTCGTAGAAAATCTCGCCAAGGACGCCCGTGCCGGCATCGAAGAAGAACGCTGCCCCCTCCGCAAAAGTTGCGCTGTACGAAACGCTGCTCCGCACCAATCCAACGATCGAGCGGAAGGGTGCGGAGAATCCCTACACTGCGATGAATGGCAATATGTTCACTCTCCTGCATGCGTCGGAGCGGTTGGCGATCCGTTTGCCGGAGGGTGAACGGGAAAAATTCCTCAAGAAATACAAGACCGCGCTGTTTGAAGCGTACGGTGTGGTGATGAAAGAGTACGTAGCTGTCCCCGATGTGCTCTTGAAGAAGACGCGGGAGCTGGCGCCGTATTTGGAGGTCAGCTACGAATACGCGAAGACGCTGAAACCCAAGCCTACGAAGAAGAAGTAAGGGTTGAGCGGCCAACGCCAAGTAGAGAGTCGAGCTTCGACCTCTCTATCCGACCTCGACCTGCGTCTTGGCAGACCGCTGTTTTTCACTTTGCGTCTTGGCGCGGACGCGTGAAGGCAACCCCAGAATCTTGATGAAGCCCTCGGCGTCTTTCTGATCGTAGCTCGCTCCCATGGTGAACGACGAGAGGTCGGTACGGTAGAGCGAATAATCGGACTTGCGGCCAGTCACCGTGACATTGCCTTTGTATAGAGACAGGCCGACCGCTCCGGTAATGTTCTGCTGGGTCGTGGCGACGAACCCGTCGAGCGCTTCCCGCAGCGGAGTGAACCACAACCCGAAATAAACCAGCTCCGCATATTTCAGAGCCACGTGCTGCTTGAAATGCAGCAGATCGCGATCAAGGCAGAGTGCTTCGAGTTCTCCATGAGCGGTTAGAAGGAGGGTGCCGCCAGGGGTCTCGTAGCAACCGCGGGACTTAATTCCGACGAAGCGGTTCTCGACCAGGTCGATGCGCCCGACTGCGTTGCGTCCTGCGATTTCATTGAGGAGCTCGACCAGCGAAACGGGATCGAGCTTCATACCGTTGACCGAAACGGGCGCGCCTTTTTCGAAGCCGATTTCTACTTTTTCTTCGCGATCGGGCGCGTCCTGCGGGGATTTGGTCAGTTGCCACGTGCTCTCAAACGGAGCGTTGTTTGCGTCTTCTAATTCTCCGCCTTCGTGGCTCAGGTGCCATAGGTTGCGGTCGCGGGAATGAATTTTTTCACGACTGGCGGTTACCGAGATGCCGCGTTTCTCGGCGTAGTCGAGGCAATCTTCGCGGGACTTCAAATCCCATTCACGCCACGGGGCGATGACTTTCAACTCCGGAGCGAGCGCCTGATAGGCCATCTCGAAGCGGACCTGGTCGTTCCCTTTGCCCGTGCATCCATGACTGACGGCGGTGGCCCCTTCGCGCAGCGCGACCTCCACTTGATGCTTTGCAATCACGGGGCGCGCCAGCGAAGTGCCCAACAGATACTTGTTCTCGTAGACGGCACCGGCCTGCAGGGCAGGCCAGACGTATCCGGTGAGGAATTCTTCGCGTAGGTCCTCCACCACCACTTTGGCGGCACCAGTCTTGTATGCCTTTTCAATTACGGCTTCAACATCATCACCTTGACCAACGTCGGCGACCATGGCGATGACTTCGTAGGCGTAGTTCTCCTTCAGCCAGGGAATGATGATCGAGGTGTCGAGTCCGCCGGAATAGGCGAGGACAATTTTCTCAGGCATGGGCGCTCCTAACCGGCAGTCTGCCGACGCTGCCGAGCAGCCACATCAGTATAGCTTTCTGGATGTGCAGCCGGTTTTCTGCCTGATCGAAAACTATCGAGTTGGGCGCGTCGATGACTTCGTCGGTGACTTCCCAGCCGCGATGAGCTGGCAGACAGTGCATGAACAGGGCATGGGACGAGGCTTCTCCCATGAGTTCTGCGTTGACTTGGTACGGGGCGAAAACTGCGCTTCGGACATTGGCTTCATTTTCCTTTCCCATGCTGGCCCACACGTCGGTGTAGACGGCGTCGGCGCCGGCCACGGCTTCGCGAGGGTCGATGAAAGTGTTGATGGCAGCGCCAGTTTCTTCGGCCAGGGCTTCGGCGGCGTCGACGATCGTTTTCAAAGGCGCGTGGCCGGCAGGTGTGGCAATGGAAATGGATGTTCCCAGCGCGGCTCCGGCTAACAACAGCGAATGGGCCACGTTGTTGCCGTCGCCGACATAGGCGAGGTGAATCTTCGAGAGATCGCCGAAGTGCTCCTGCAAAGTGAACAGGTCAGCCAGCGCCTGGCACGGGTGTTCGAGATCGCTTAGCGCATTGATCACCGGAACATCGGCGTGCGCGGCCATCTCTTCGACAGTCGAGTGTTTAAAGGTGCGGAGAACGATCAGGTCGATCCAGCGCTCCAGATTGTGGGCGATATCGCTCAGCGATTCACGCGCGTCAAGGCGGCTGCTGGTCTGGTCGACGAAAAACGCAGAGCCACCGAGGCTGTCCATCCCGGCCTCGAACGTGAGGCGGGTGCGCAGCGAGGGCTTCTCGAAAAACATCACCATCTGTTTGCCGGCAAGCGCGCTGCGGAAGTCGGCGGGCCGCTGCTTGAGCATGGAGGTCAGGTTGAAGAGCGCATGAATCTCGTGGGGGGCGAGGTCGTGCGTGGAGATCAGGTCGCGCGGCGGTAACTGCGGTTGCGGAACACTGCGCTCGATGGTCTGGGTCTGGGTCTGCGTTCTCATCGTCTGGTGCGTTTCCCTCGTTTTGCGGGAGCGAAAGTTTCGCGTCCGTCTTTGTGAATTAATATCCACTGTGATGCATAAGTATCCATTGGAGTTGGCGGGGATGTCAAGGGAAAATACGGGTGGGGATAGCGAGGGTAATGAGGGAGGAAAAGAAGCGGGACGCCGCCCCGCATCTTGTGTACTGGCGTTCAGCCCTGGCTATGCCGGGAACTGGATTCCGTCGCGTCGTTTGGGCGAGTTTCGCGCCACTTTGGCGGTTACGGCTCCGGACATCACTTCCTTGAACGCTTCCTGGAACTGGTCCATTTCGGGGCGTGTGCCTACGGTGATTCTCGCGTAGGTGGGCCAGACGGGCCAAATGCGTCCGATGAAAACGTTTTGCGTGGCCATGGCGTCGATGACTTGTTTGGCGGGGCGTTTGGTGTCGAGCATGAAGCAGTTGGATTCGGAGCGGATGTAGTTGTATCCGCGGCGGTCGAGCCACTGGAAGGTTTCTTCGCGGACGCTGGCGTTGATCTTCTTGCGTTCCTGAACCAGTCCGGTGTGATTCAGGCTGGCGTTGGCGGCGGCCATGGCGGTGATGGGCATGAAGTTCCATCCACCGTGGTTGTGAATTTTTTCGAGCAGATCGGGGCGGGCCATGGCGAATCCGCAGCGCAGACCGGCCATGCCATAAAGCTTGGAGAACGTACGCAGCAGGATCACGTCCTTGTCGGCTTTGACCAGGTCGACCACAGAGACCGCATCGGAGAAGTGAATGTAGGCTTCATCGACGAGAACGATCGAGCCTTTCGGCTTGTTGTCGACGAGATACTCGATATCGGAGTGGCTGGTGAGCGTGCCGGTCGGATTGTTGGGCGAGCAGACGTAGAACACTCCGGCGTCCGATCCGGCGGAGATCATGGCTTTTACGTCGTGCGTGTAAGTCCTGGTCAAAGGCACTTTGACTACGCGCGCTCCGATGGCGGTGGAGGCGAACATGCCGGCTTCGTATCCGGGGTCAGCAGTTACGTAGCTACGCGTGGGTGAGGCGAAAGCGCACACGGCGTGATGGAGCGGGCCACTCGATCCGGCAAAGACGTTGACGTAATCGGGCTTTACGCCTTCAGTCTTGGCGATGGTGTTGACGAGGTCTTCGGTCAGGCCGTCGAGGTAGCGTCCGCCTTGCGGCGTGATGTTGACGACGGCTTCGCGCGCAGAGACGCACGGGCCCAGCGGATTCTCGTTCGCGTCGATCATGATCGCGCCCGCGGGTGGATGATGGTCGCGTGCGCGGGCCAGCATGGGTTCGGTCACGATTCGCAGGGCGAATGCCGTAGAGGCGGCAGCGGAAAGGCTCAGAAACGAACGGCGGGACGCGGAAACGCGGTCAGGGGCCATGGGGCACCTCGTTGCGGACATGATACCCCAGTTCTCAGTTCCCGGTTCTCAGTTCCCAGTCAACCCAAACTGGTCCTGGACTGAGAACCGAGAACTGAGAACTGTATATCTATGCTAGTCTTGCGGCGCTTGGGATTTGCAGGCTCTATCGTTGAATGATTCTCCTCTGGAGGCATTTCGTGAAATCTCATTTCTTTGAGCTGGCAGCTGGTCTGTTGGCTTTGCTGATGGTGGTCTTGGTCGCTGCTCCCGCATTTGCCCGCGCGCCGCACGCAAATTCTTCTCAGGCCGCATCGTCCGCTGCGGCGGACTACTGCGTGGCTTCGGGCGGCGAGGTGGAGACGCGAGTTCCTTATTTCAATACCAACGACGACCCAAGGAACTGGCTGCGGCTGACGGGAAGCCGGAAGTTCTGCCAGTTCACGCAGAAGCACGACGGATCGCGGATTCACGTCGAACTCTCCACCCTATATTCCACCAAGCCGAGTCTGGCGGCGCTAGCGTACTACGCCAAGGTTCCGCTTCAGCAAGGCTGCACGGGGAACCCGGCGTCCTGCTACTGTTCGCAACTAGGCGGCACGGATCTGTTTGGCGGGATCAATTTCAATGGCGGTGGATGGGTGCTGAAAGGCGCGATCGACGAGTCGTTGGAAGCCTGTATTTTCCCTGACATGTCGTCGATCGATTCATGGGGATTGGCCTATCACCAGGCGGACATTATTCGCGGCAAGAATTTGAAGAAAGTGCTGCGGTTCGCGGATCCCTACGCAGCGAAGGGGAAGTAGGAATCTCACCACAGAGTCACAGAGAAAATCAGGCATGGTTACTCTGTGTCTCTGTGCCAAAAAACTAGCTGGCGGCAGAGTGTTCCGGGGACGGAGCGTGTTCCTTCGGGCTGGGGCGGTGTTCTTTCTGGGCAACGCGCAGATCGGCGTGGAGAGCATCAAGCACGTCGGTGGGCAGTTCGGTTCCCCACTCATCCATTTCCGCTTCGCCCCATTGACCGTTCAGTCGGATGGTGGAATCGGTCATCTCTTCCGGGAAGGCGTTGCGATAATTGCCTTCGCGGCTCAGGATGTCGCCGATCTGCCGGCCGGAGTGCATTTCGTAAATGCGCCGTGTGGAGTTACCGCCGGTGTTGCTGAAGACGATGAGCACTTCGCCTTCTTCACCGTAATCGGGGCGGTAGAACCAGGCTTGTGGAGCATCAGACTTGGGGCGCGCGCGCTTGCGGGCATGCACCGTCGAGCCAACCGGTTCCGACTTTAACTCGTTCGCGGGATCAAAATACAAAATTCGCTGGCAGGACTCGCAGACGATCACGTGCTCGCCGTTCCGCACTTCGTTATACGTCTGCGGACGCAACATGACCTGGCAGCCCATGCACTTGTGGTCGCGGACTTCGGCCAAGCCGCTGCCGCGGAATTTCATCACGCGCTCGTAGTGGCGAAGCAGGTCCTCGGAAATTCCGCCGCGAAGGCTGTCGCGCCTGGCGTTCCATTCGGCGAGTTTGGCCTGGTCGGCGGCGGTGATCTTGCGCGCCTCTTCTTTTTCTGTTTCGATCTCGGCGGTTTCGGCTTTCAGTTCGGCTTCGGCGGCTTTGACTTCGCGGTCGCGAGCATCGACGTTCACCATCACGTCGAGGATGCGATCTTCATTGGCGCGAATTTCCTGCTCGGCGAACTGAATCTCGTGCAGCAGCGCTTTGTACTGATCGTTGGTTTTTACGGCTAGCGATTGGTCGCGGTACTTGGAAATTTTGCCTTGCAGGTCGGCGATGGCAGCTTCGAACTTCTTGCGATTGCCTTCATCTGCTTTGGCGGCGGCGCGCGCTTTTTCCAGTTGCGCTTTGGTGCCGGCCAGTTTCGATTCGATTACCGCCATGCGTTTCGGGAGCGTGGCGATTTCATCCTGCAGTTTGCGGATTTCTCTGTCCGCGACCTGCACTTGCAAGAGTTTTTCTATGTCAGGAAGCATCGGTCCCGAGTGGCATCTGACAATGATTCTAGCACGTGAAACAAAGGGCCCCCGCGCGCAGGCCGTTGCAGAGTTCGCGCTTTGGGACCGCGGCCGCGAGCAGCGGCCCAAAGCACATGAATCCAAAGGGCTCAGGAAGATCGCGCTAATTGGGGTCGGACGCGCAGACCCGACCCTACTTGTGTCGTTTGTAGTGGATCGGCCAAACCACTTGCCAGGTCTTTCCTCCGTCTTTCGAGCCCTCCCAGCTCCAGTCGAATTCATCGGGCGTGATGTTCTTGAAGATCATGCGCTGCATGCCCTTGGTGCCGTCGGCGCGGATTGAGTCGCGCCAGAGGATCATCTGGCCATCTTTGAATTCGCCGACGAAATCCAGGTAAGAGCCCTCGTTGTCGACCCATGTCTGTTTCCATTTCTTGGCTGTCCTGTCGAAGAGGGAAATACTCGTTCCGCGCAGGGGAATGTCCGTGCCGCCGGAGAAATTTTCCTGGACCACGCAGCCGTCGAGAATGCGCCGGATGCTGTTGGTGCCGTGCTGCACTTCGTTCGGCTGGGCGCCGGGCCAGGTCAGATCCCATTCGCCCACCCAGAAGCTGAGCTGTTGCTGCTCGGCGGCGGCACACGGGTTGGGAGTCTGTTGAGCGGTTGCCCAGGCTGTCAGACACAACAGGATTGCGATGTAGCGCATGACTTGTCCCTCGCTTGGTGTCAGACGGAAGTTGGCGGGGAACGTTATCCTCGGGGCGCGTGTGTGATACATCTGTTGTTTGGATACTCACACTTACATCTTCCTGTTTGTTGCCGGCGTGATGGGCGGCGCGCTGAATGCTGTAGCCGGAGGCGGCAGTTTTATTGCTTTTCCTGCGCTGCTGTTCAGCGGCGTTCCGGCGATCTCGGCAAATGCTACGAACACGGTTGCCTTGTGGGTGGGCGTCACGGCCAGTTCGGGGGCTTACCGCAAGCATCTGGATATTTCGCGGCGCGTGATGGTCCCGCTGGCGGTTACGAGTGTGATCGGAGGAATTGCCGGAGCCTTTCTTCTGCTTCATACCCCCGCTCATACTTTCTTGCGTGTGCTGCCCTGGCTGATGCTGGGAGCGACGCTGCTCTTTGTGTTTGGTGGGCGGCTGGCTCGCGGATCGAAGAGCGGCTTGGCGCACGATGCCTCGACGACTGCAATCGCGGGCGCGGCGATCTTTGAACTGGTTGTCGCGGTGTACGGAGGATATTTCGGTGGGGGCGTCGGCATCATGAATCTGGCAATGCTCGCGGCCCTGGGGATGACCGACATTCACGCGATGAACGCGTTGAAAGTGGTGCTGGGCGGCATCATCAACGCGATGGCGGTGGTGACGTTCACGGTGGCGAAGGCGGTTGCGTGGAAGCCGGGCGTGGTCATGATTGCAGGTGCGATGGTGGGCGGTTATTTTGGCGCGCATTACGCGCAGAGGTTGCCACAGGCCTGGATTCGCTCATTCGTAATCGTGGTGGGGACTGGCATGACTGTGTACTTCTTTTGGAAGGGATACGCCTAGCCTAGCCTAGCCTAGCCTTTTGTTCTTGGCTCGTGCAGCGGTTCACCGCTGCGGTAAGGCCTTTGTTTTGGCTTGGGCTTCAGTCGCCGAGGTACGCGCCGCGGTCGAGCCGCAGGTGGTGGCTATTACGCTAAGTCCAAGCAGAAGGGCAACCACGGCCGCGCGCTTCATTGTTCCGCCTCAGCCATCATCTTGGCGGGTTTCGAACCTGCGAGCAAAGGACGGAAGGATATGTACGGGAGGACAGGGGATAGTATGGAAAGTCGGCAGATAGTCTGGGAGTTAGGTCATGCCCGTCATCGCCGACAAATTCAGTTATGCCTCGGATTTCGCCACAAGAATTTCTCGCGCTGCCTCTCCGGGTTCATTCCTTTCTGGTGGGTGTCGATCTCCACGACGTTTGGGCCGTGGACCTTCCAGCCGTGCCGGGCGGGGCGACGCTGTTGGAATTTCGGCGACGTATGAGGCAGCAGGGGCCTGCGGAGCGACTCTCCTGTCCGTCCCGCTCTTTGATCCGGTTGCGATTTCTGGTTGGTCGAATGTTCGGGTGGGACCGGGAAACAAATGAAATACCTCAGGAATTGTTCGCGAAACGGCTGACCGACGACGATCGTGCGCGATCTGCGGTTCCGGCAGGGACTCGGGACGGGATTTTCCGCGTGGTCTACAGCTTTGAGAACGAACTGTTGCTTGAATTGATGAACCGCACCGTTCATGCGGCAGCGCTGAGCGCACTCGCAGAAACACCGCAGGGGTACCGCTTCTACTTTGCAATCTACGTCAGGAAACGGGGATGGATCACGCCGGTCTACATGGCGGCGATTGATCCATTTCGAAGATGGGTGGTCTATCCGGCGATCCTCAGAAAAGTCGGGAGCGATTGGGCGCTGGCGTTCGGGATGAATGCGGCGGAACGTGCTGATCCCTGCGAGTAAAAGTTCGTAAAGCCCGGCCAGGACTGGTTTTCGCGATGCTACAGTGAAGTCATGGAGTGCCTGCGGCGATCCCTGGGGGCCTACGCTGGCCGCATGATGTTGGTACTGGCGCTCGCTTCCCTTGCGCTCGGTCAGACCCCGCAAGCTGACGGCAAGGCGCAGGTCGCGCGCGCAGTTGGCACCATCAAGAGCAAACAGGCGGACACTCTCACTCTCGGGCCCGATGGCGGCGGCGAAGTCACGGCAACACTCAGCGAATCCACGAAAATTCTGCGCGTTCCTCCAGGCGAAACAACGTTGAAGAACGCAACCCCTCTCCAGCCGCAGGATCTGCAACCGGGAGACCGCGTGCTCGTCCGCGGCCAGGGGTCGGCGGACGGCAAATCGATCGCCGCGCTGTCGGTCGTGGTGATGAAGCAGGCGGATGTATCGGCGAAACAGGAACATGATCGCGACGACTGGCAGAAGCGCGGCGTCGGAGGCCTGGTGACGGCCGTGGACGCGGTCTCTGGAGCGATCACGATTTCGTCGGCCGGGCTCACTGGGAATCGAAACGTGGTGATCCACACGGCGAAGACTACGAGTGCGCGGCGGTATGCACCGGACTCCGTGAAGTTCGACGATGCCAAGCCGGCCCCGGTAGAGCAGATTAAGGTGGGCGATCAGTTGCGCGCGCGCGGCAAGCGCAACGCAGACGGCAGTGAACTCACGGCGGAAGATATTGTGTTCGGAAGCTTCCGCAACATTGCGGGGACGGTGACTGCGGTAGACGCCCCGTCCAATGCGATGACGGTGCACGATCTGATCGGCAAGGGATCGGTAGTGGTAAAGGTGACGTCCGACTCGCAGATCAAGAAGTTGCCTGCGGAAATGGCGCAGCGAATCGCGGCGCGGCTCAAGGGAGGCGCGGGCGAGGGCGGCGGCCAGGGACCGGCGAGTGGGCAATCGCCTGCTGCGTCGCCTGGGAACGCGGCCGGTGGCAGTCCCCGTTCGGCCAGCGGATCGGGCGGCGGGCAGTGGCAGCGCGGGAGTGGGAATGGCAATGCCGGCGGCCCTCCGGACTTGCAGCGGTTCCTGGGACGCTTACCCAATAGCACGCTGGCGGATTTGCAGAAGGGCGACGCGGTGATGATTGTTTCGACCCAGAGCGCGGATCCGGGGACCGTCACAGCGATTACTGTGCTCGGCGGAGTCGAGCCGATTATGACCGCATCACCGAATGGACGGGCTACGACGCTTTCGCCCTGGTCGTTGAGCGCCGGTGGAGCAGAAGGGGAATCGGCGCAGTAGATCGAAGAATGTTGAGCAGTGATTCGCAGTTTTGCGGTTGCCGCGTTTCGTGCGTTTGAGAGTGACTGCCTGGAAGGGAATAAGGTGTTCGGTGAAGCATTGGTCGGTGGTGGTAGGCATTCTCGTGGTGCTTGCGATTCCCGTGTGGGCACAGGCACAGAGTCCGACGGGGACTTTGCGCGGTCAGGTTACGGATCCGTCCGGGGCGGTTGTCCCGAACGCTCAGGTTTGGGCGGCTGACTCCGCAGGAAAAACCGCGTCGGCGAAAACCAATCAGACCGGAACTTACGAAATCAGCGGGCTGGCTCCAGGCAAATACACGGTTACAGTGAAGGCCAAGGGGTTTGCGGACTTCACGGCCGTTGACCAGGCGGTGGCCGCGGGGGAAGTGCAGAAGTTCGATATCCCCCTTGATATCCAGGTCGAACAGGAAAAGGTCGACGTGCAGTCAGACAGTACGCAGGTGCAGGTCAGCCCTTCGAATAACGCGAGCGCAATCGTGCTCAAGGGCGAGGACCTGGATGCGCTGCCTGACGATCCTGACGAGTTGTCGCAGGATCTGCAAGCTCTGGCCGGGCCGTCGGCGGGACCGAACGGCGGACAGATTTACATCGATGGATTTACCGGCGGACAGCTTCCTCCGAAGTCTTCGATCCGCGAAATTCGAATCAATCAGAACCCCTTCTCTTCCGAATACGACAAGCTCGGGTATGGCCGTATAGAAGTCTTCACCAAGCCGGGCACCGACAAGTTTCACGGACAGCTCTCGGTGGTGGGCAACAGTTCGGGGCTGAACGCTCCTAACCCGTTCGTAAGCGATGCGCCGTCATATTACTCGACGATCTACAACGGAAACATCGGCGGCCCGATCAGCAAGAAAGCGTCGTTCTTCTTTGATTTTCAGCGGCGGAACATCAACGAAGTGGCGATCGTGAATGGATTTGTATTGGGCACCGACCCGAACCTGACGCCGATCTCTTTCAATCAGAGCGTCCCGAACCCGGCTACGCGGACGAACGTGAGTACACGCTTCGACTATCAGGTGAGCAAGAACAACACGCTCACCGCGCGCTACCAGTTTTTCAAGGAGGGACAGGACAACGCGGGCGTCGGCGGTTTCACGCTGCCCATTGCAGGCTACGACTCAGGCTCCACCGAGCACACGGTGCAGATCAGCGATACCCAGATTCTGGGAACGAAGGCGGTGAACGAGACCCGCTTCCAATACAACCGGGACAACAATCACCAGACGCCGCTCAGCCTCGAGCCGAGCATAAACGTAATCGGCGCATTCAACGGAGGCGGCAGCAGCGGAGGCTTGCAGTCCGATCATACCGACCGCTACGAGCTCCAGAACTACACTTCGCTCGCGCTGGGAACGCATTTCGTGAAATTCGGAGGGCGCCTGCGGATCACTCACGAAGAGGATCGCTCGGGCGCAGGCTTTAATGGCGCTTTCACGTTCCCTTCAATCGATGCCTATCAAGCGGCACAGTTGGCTCTGGCGGGTGGAGCCGAGACGGCTCCGGGAGCAGACCAGTTCACGCTGAACTCGTCACCGTCGGGCGGGGTGCCGACGGTTTCGGCCACCGTAGTGGATGCCGGACTGTATGTACAGGATGAATGGAAGGTTCGGCCAAACATCACTCTGAGCTACGGATTGCGCTTCGAGACGCAGAATGAGATTCATGATCATGCAGACTGGGCACCGCGCGTGGCCATTGCCTGGGGCATCGACGGGACCGACAAACATGCCGCCAAGACCGTGCTGCGCGCAGGCTATGGCTTGTTTTACGACCGCTTCAGCGAGAGCAATGTCCTCAACTCAAACCGCCTTAACGGAGTGACCCAGCAACAATTCATCGTTGATGCGCCCATTTTCTTTCCGCAGGTCCCGGAGCCGGGCGATCTTCCCCCCTCGCAGACCGCCTCAACGGTTTATCAGATCAGTCCGCGGATCCATTCGCCCTACGTACTGCAAAGCGCGGTGAGCGTGGAACGGCAACTCACCAAGATCGCCAACGTCTCGGTGTCGTATTTGAACTCGCGCGGCGTTCATCAGTTTCTCTCCATCAACGCGAACGCACCGCTCCCGGGAACGCCGTATTCGACCGGGCCGAGGCCCGATCCTTCGGCGGCGAACATCTACCAATACATTTCCAGCGGCACGTTCAAGCAGAATCAGTTGATCGCCAATTTCAACGTCCGCGCGGGAACCAAGCTGACTCTGTTCGGATACTATTCCCTGAATTACGTGAACGGAGACCCTACCGGATTTCCGTCCGACCAATACGACATCGGCCTCGACTACGGGCGTGCTTCGTTTGCCATCCGGCACCGGTTTCTTCTCGGAGGAACAGCCGGACTACCCTACGGATTCCGGCTGAGTCCGTTCATGATTGTGAACTCAGGTTCGCCCTACAACGTGACGGTAGGGCAGGACTTGAATGGAGATACGTTCTTCAACGAACGCCCTGCGTTTGCGGCGGGTGCGTCCGGATCCTGCGCGTCACCCACGGCAGCCTGCCATTACACGGTCCCCACGGTGCCATTTGCTCCGATTCCTATCAACGATTTGACTGGGCCAGCGCACTACACGCTGAACCTTCGCTTGTCGAAGACATTTGGTTTCGGCCCGGAGAAAAAGGCCGCGGCAGGGTCACCGACCGGCGGTCAGGGGGGCCCAAGCCGAACCTTCGGAGGCGCTGGAGGAGGGCGAGGCGGCGGAGGCTTCGGACGCGGTGGTGGAGGAGGGCGAGGCGGCGGCTTTGGTGACGCCAGCAGCAACCGCCGTTATAGCCTGACGCTCAGCGTGAACGCGCGTAATGTGCTGAACCATGTAAATCTGGGAACGCCGATCGGAAATTGGTCATCCCCGCTCTTTGGACAATCGAATTCGCTGGCAGGGGGACCGTTTTCAAGTCCAGCCTCGAATCGGCGGGTGGAATTGCAGGCGGCGTTTAGTTTCTGAGGGCTGGAAGATTGCAGCGGCCTATCACACGCAGATCAGTTTGGTTTTACCTCTGCAATCTACCTCCAACCTCTGACCTGCTCTGACCTCGGTTTGACGCTCTTCCCCCGGCGTCCGTATAATCACTAGCGTCCACGCCCACGAAAAATATGGGTGGTCCCACGCATAAGGTTCGGCGTGAAGAGCCGGGCAGCGGATGTTCCTGTGCGTCCGCCGCGCAAGCTTGATCGGCCCGGTTGCGATCGTTAGGTAGAGCCCAGCATTCCCGGAACCAATCCGAAGGAGTTCAAAGGATCAATGACCAGCAAGTTTGTGAGAATTCTTGTGGCTGCAGTGTTCGGCTTGTCGCTTAGCGCGTGGGCCCAGACCACTCCAGCCGGTGCCGCCTCGTCTCCCGCTGCTGTACCCAACGCACCATCGTCTGCTTCGGCCGTTCCGCCGGCTACCGGCACCAAGGTCGGCACCATCAACATTGAAGGCGCAATCTTCTCTTCGAATGAAGGGCGCCGCGATGTCGAGGCTCTTTCCAAGAAGCTCGATCCCAAGCAGGCCGAGCTGAAAAATGCCAGCGACGAAATCGAAGGCATGAAAAAGCAGTTGACCACCCAGGGCGACAAGATGAACGAAGATGCCGCCGCCACCCTGCGCAAACAGATCGAATCCAAACAAAAGGTGTTCGAGCGCTCCGTGCAGGACGCGCGTGAGGAAGCGCAAGGCCAGCAGGGCGAAATCATGCAGCGCATCCTGCAAAAGATGGCTCCCGTGATCGTGAAGTACGCCACCGACAACGGCTTTGGCATGATCATCGATACTTCACAACCGTGGCCGCAGGGCCCGGTGGTTTGGTACGGTCAGGCGGTGGACATCACTCAGCCGGTCGTCGACGCCTACAACGTGAAGTCGGGTGTGCCCGCGCCGCCGCCGTCGTCGCCGGGAGCAACCACTCCGAAGCCCGCTACCGGCGCGGTGAGACCGTCTACCACGCCTGCCACCAAGCCGGCCACAGCACCTGCAACCAAACCGGCAACGACCAATCCGCCGAAGCAGTAGCGACACCGGTGGTGCCAACATAGTTCCCAGGGCCGCGTGCCAACGCGGCCTTTTTCTTTTTTGCGGAGTGTTGATTTCGCAGGAGCAAACTTCTTCGAGCAGGTGTCTGTACCGGTAACGGGCCCGTTCGGAGGACATCATGTTCAGCACACTGGAAAGTTCCTGGGATCACTCCGCCCGCCGGGGATGGTCCGCAATCGCATCATTCACAGCACAAGCCATGGCGTTGAGTCTGCTCGTGGCGATTCCAATGTTTTGGGTGCAGGGACCGCCAAGCCTGCACTGGTTTACGCCGCTACCCCTGCCTTCCATGCAGATGCCGCAGCCACCGGCTCCCACGCCTCGTGAGCACAACACAGGTGGCACAGTCAGTAACCTTCTGAACGATCATGTGATCACGCCGACTCGTATTCCGACCAGCACGCCGCAAATTGATGACAGTGTGCTAGGGCCGCCCGCGCCTGATTTATCCAACTTCCGGGCTGGTCGCGGAGTTCCCGACGGTGTTCCCTACGGACCGGGAACTGCGGTACCCACGCTTGCACCCAAACCGCCCGCTCCCACGCATCCCATCAAGATTTCGCATTGGGCCGAAGGCAATCTCATTTACCGCGTGCAGCCTAACTATCCGCCGCTGGCGCGTCAGGCGCGGATTCAGGGAGCGGTCCAGTTGCGCGCGATTATCAGTAAAGCAGGAACCATCGAACACCTGACGCTGGAGAGCGGCCATCCCATGCTGGCGGGAGCGGCGCTCGACGCCGTCCGGCAGTGGCGCTATCGGCCGTATCTGCTCAACGACGAACCGATCGAGATCGAAACTGAAATCACGGTCAACTTCTTGCTGTCGGGAAACTAGCCTTAACGAATATGGGGTCGGACACACATGTCTGACCCCGTCACACTAGTCCTTCGCCCCGTTGGGACTTTCCTGTTCTGAGCATTGACCAACAACTCCCGTCTAGCGAGCCTTTCCCCAGCGCAGCGAACATCGTGATACGAACCTCAGTTTTTTCAGCAGACGGCTCCGGACTCGCTGTTTTCGAGCGTTCACGGCATACTATTCACTCCTATGAAACTGTCTCTGGACTCGAAGGTCGCTCTAATTACAGGGGGCTCACGCGGCATTGGCGCGGCTGCCGTGCGCATGTTTGCCGCCGCGGGCGCGAAAGTTGTTTTCAACTATCAATCGGCCAAGGCTCAAGCAGATGCACTCGTGCGCGAGTGTGGCGCGAATTGCCGTGCGGTGCAGTCGGATCTTTCTACCACCGACGCGGCGCAGAAACTGGTGGCCGCGGCGATCGCAGCCTTCGGAAGGCTGGACATCCTGGTTGCGAACCACGGGATCTGGCCGCCCGAAGATGCGCCGATCGACCGCATGACCGATGAACAGTGGCATCGCACGATTGCCGTCAATCTCGACAGTGTCTTTGCGCTGGTGAAACATTCGGTGGCCGCGATGAAGAAGCAGGGAGGCACCCCGGCGGGGCACATCGTGCTGGTCAGTTCGACGGCTGGGCAGCGCGGCGAGGCTTTTCATTGCGACTACGCTGCGACCAAAGGCGCGCTCATCAGTATGGTCAAGGGGCTGTCGACGGAATTGGCGCGTGATCGGATTTACATCAATAGCGTTGCTCCGGGATGGGTGGATACGGATATGTCGGCCTCCGCGTTGAACGATCCTCCGACCCGGGCAAAGATTTTTGGCAACATCCCTCTGGGACGGGTGGGAACACCGGAGGAGATCGCGGGACCGATTCTGTTCCTGTGCACGCCGCACGCCGGGTTTATTACCGGCGAAGTGTTCAATGTGAATGGGGGAGCGGTTTTGGCGGGGTAGGACTCGGTGGCCACAGGGCTGAATCCTCGTGCCTGGGATTTTTTCGCAGCCACAACTATTCGTTTATGTGCTGAACTGCCGCAGGTGGTGGTCGAGGTGTTTGTACATGCCGCGACTCCATGCTTCAGGCGTTAAGTCTCCGAAGAACGGATGCGGATGCTTCGTACACCGCTCGTCTCCGCCCTGCTGAAATTGCAGCACTTTCTGTTTGAGCTGTTCCCGCTCTCGATTGAAATCGCGCTGGTCGGCAACCACTAATGCCTTGTCGGTGGGATTGCCGCGCGAGAAGGGTTTTTCGTTGGTGTAGATCGGCTTGACGAACGGACCAAGCAACCTGCCGATAAAGATGCGAGGCGGATTGATCCTGCCGGAGGCCATATCAAGGGCGGCCGAACAATGCGCCATCATCTGCGCCACGTCCATTTTGCCCCACTGTCTGGGGGAGCCAGGCTGAAGCTGATCCAGGCGTGAGATCACCTCGGCGGCGGCTTCCTTCTGGAATAGGGTCTTCATAGCTACATCATCTCCAATGGCCAAAACAGGGTGCGGCACACGGCGGAAATTTTACTCGGGGAGCTAAAGCGGACGCAAACAGCAGAGATTTTGTGGCACGACTTACGGCAGTCGCGGACCGGCGCGTGACACAATGCGTGCCACCTGCGTATCCTATTCCCTCATGGAAAACCTCTGGAAGGTGGCGTTGATCGTAATCGGAATTCTGGTGGTGCTGGCTGTCGTCCGAATGATCCCGCACTAGGTTTTTGCCGCCGCCGTGACCGATCCCGCCAACCCGATACCCGCCGGCGTCCGTGCCATCGCTATCGTTTTCGCGCTCTGCGGAATCTATCTCGGAGCACTCGGCCTGACGATGCTGGCCCGCCCCGGCCTGATCTCCATGGCCGCCGGCGCGCCCCTGCTCTTCGGACTCGAACTCTCCGGCCCCTACATGTTCCTGCTGACGGGCGTTGTCGGTGGAGCAATTGCCTGGGGACTGACGCGCCTCAACAACCTCGCCCGCCACGCGGCCACTCTGGCCGCAATCGCAGGCATTGCGATGCTGGTGCCGTCCGTTTCCGGAGCCGTCATCATGGTGCAACTGAAAGGACTCGTAACAGGCGGACTCGGCATCATCATCCGAGTAATGATCGCCTGGTACCTTTCCCAGGGGCACATCGCCGACGAGTTCAAGGCGCCGAAGCACACGTAGCGCCAGCCGCCCCGGCTGTCCAGCGGAGCAAAGCTCGGCACTCCCCTTCTCATTAGAACTTTAGAAATCGTGCACGGCGTCGAGCACGAACCGCACCCGATGCGCGACCGGAACGCGGGGAATTTCAATCAGTTCGTAGCCACACTCCGTGTAAACCAGCTGCAACGCTTCGTAGGTCCGAACCGCTTCGGCGAAATCCTGCTTGCGTTCGGTGTCCGTCGCGAAAATTTCTTCCCACGGAGGCGCAACAAAAACGCGGCGGTGATAGCGAAATGTCTCCGCCGCCTTTTGCACATGAGCCGGAACCGGTAGCCCCGACAACCGCAGATACCCCATCACATCAGGAATGCCGCGATCAAAGAAAACGAGGCCGGACGTCGCCTCGGCAAGATGATAGGAACGAATGTCCCAACTCAGCATCAGTTCTGCGAACAGTTGGCGGTCGTCCCAGGGCAAGGCTCGTCCGCCGATCGCGACCTGCTCCTGAATTACGCCACGACCGGCTTCGACCGAACCCGCATAGCCCGCGTCGCGCAGGGCCGCCACCAGCGTGCTCTTACCCGAGCCCGGACCACCCGTCAGAACAAAGAAGCGATCGGTAGCCTTGCCCATTATTATTTCTTTGTAGCAGCCGTCTCGCCCACGCGCTCACTCACCGAAAACGTCAACTTGCCGCCCTTCTTATCTGCGTCGACCACCACGTGATCCCCATGCAGCACCTCGCCGTCGAGAATTTTCAGCGCCAGCGGATCCTGCACCAGCTTCTGAATTGCCCTCTTCAGAGGACGCGCTCCAAAATTCGGGTCGTATCCTTCCGTGAACAGCAGCTCTTTCGCCGCTTCGGTCAACTCCAGAGAAATCTTTCGCTCGGCCAGCAATCGCCGTAAGTCTTCGAGACGAAGGTCGACGATCTTCACCAACTGCTCTTTGCCCAGCGGACGGAAAATAATAATGTCGTCCACGCGGTTCAGGAACTCCGGCTTGAAGTGCGCGTGCAGCGCGTCCATCACCAGTTTGCTGGCGCGTTCAAACGACTCGGCCGACATCACGCTCTCCGCCTGCAAGTACGATGACCCGAGGTTCGACGTCATGATAATCACGGTGTTCTTGAAATCCACCGTGCGGCCCTTGCCGTCGGTGAGGCGGCCATCGTCCATGATCTGGAGCAGGACGTTGAACACATCAGGATGCGCTTTCTCAATTTCATCAAACAGCACCACCGCATACGGACGCCGGCGCACCTGCTCCGTCAGTTGTCCGCCTTCGTCGTAGCCAACATATCCCGGAGGCGCGCCAATCAGCCGCGACACGGCATGCTTCTCCATGTACTCCGACATGTCGATCCGCAACAGGGCGTGCTCATCGTCAAACAAGAATTCGGCCAAAGCCCGCGCCAGTTCAGTCTTTCCGACGCCTGTTGGACCAAGAAAAATAAACGACCCAATCGGACGCTTGGGATCGCTCAGGCCGGCTCGTGATCGCCGAATTGCATTGGCGACCCGTTGCAGCGCCTCATCCTGCCCCACGACCCGATTCCGTAGCCGATCTTCCATGCTGATCAGCTTCTTGACTTCGCCTTCCAGCATCTTCGACACGGGAATCCCGGTCCATTTGGAAACAATGCGCGCAATGTCCTCTTCGTCCACTTCCTCTTTCAGCATCCGTGTCGCTTGTGTCGGTCGGACACTCTTGTCCGACGCCTTTGACGTTGCCTTTCCAGCTACCGGACCAGGGTCTCCGTCGATCTCAGCTGTGAGCTTTGCCAGTTCCTGCTCGGTCTGTCGAATGAGTCCGTAGCGAATCTGCGCGACCCGCTCCAGATTCCCCTTGCGCTCTTCCGCCGCCTCTTCCGTCTTAAGCTGTTCGAGTTTTTCCTTCAACTCTCGGACGCGCCCAATCGCCTCTTTCTCTTTCTTCCACGTCGCCTTCAGCGCATTCGACTTCTCACGAATCTCCGCCAGTTCCTTCGACACGACCGCGATCCGTTCTTTCGAATTCGCATCCTCTTCGCGCTTCAACGCCTGCTTCTCAATTTCGAGCTGCGTCGCCCGGCGTTCGAGCTGATCGATCACGGTCGGCATCGAGTCGATCTCAATGCGCAGCGATGCGGCCGCCTCGTCGACCAGATCGATCGCCTTGTCCGGTAGAAAGCGGTCCGAGATATACCGATGCGACAGCGTAGCCGCCGCCACAATGGCGGAGTCCTTGATACGGACGCCGTGATGTACTTCGTACTTCTCTTTGAGTCCGCGCAGGATCGCGATCGTATCTTCGACCGTAGGCTCGCCCACGAATACCTGCTGGAAGCGACGTTCCAGCGCCGCATCTTTCTCGATGTATTTGCGGTATTCGTTGAGCGTAGTCGCGCCAATCGCTCGCAGATCGCCCCGCGCCAGCGCCGGCTTCAGCATGTTCGAAGCGTCCATCGATCCTTCGGACGCTCCCGCCCCCACCAGCGTATGCAACTCGTCGATGAACAAAATGATCTGTCCATCGGAATCTTCAATTTCTTTCAACACGGCTTTTAGCCTGTCCTCAAATTCGCCGCGATACTTCGCGCCAGCGACCATGGCGCCCAGATCGAGTCCAACGACTCGCTTATTCTTCAACGCCTCCGGCACATCACCCGAAACGATTCGCTGCGCCAGTCCTTCGACGATGGCGGTCTTGCCCACACCCGGCTCGCCAATGAGCACGGGATTATTTTTCGTGCGCCGCGACAACACCTGCACCACGCGCCGGATCTCTTCATTCCGGCCAATTACCGGATCGAGTTTCCCGCGCCCGGCAAGTTCAGTAAGGTC
>Ga0210402_10000050_pt1 | contig 118964 bp, 104 predicted proteins | sample IncBWC7MmetaG_FD_161055 | JGI IMG/M metagenome (GOLD analysis project Ga0210402, IMG submission 161055) | Forest soil microbial communities from Barre Woods Harvard Forest LTER site, Petersham, Massachusetts, United States - Inc-BW-C-7-M | ecosystem: Environmental > Terrestrial > Soil >...
CTGCCGGAAAGCCCAAGCTGGTCGCCTTGATCGCCGTCGCTCGCAAGCTGCTCACAATCCTCAACGCCATGCTCAGGACCAAAACGCCATGGCAACCCGCTTGACAGCCAACACAGTCGCTCACCCGAATTTGCTGCGCAAATCGAGGTGAACTGTTCGACTGACCAAACGGTTCACTCGAAAGCCATCACGCTCTACACATCGAGCCCTAGCAGGCGCGCGGCGTTCCCGCCCGCGATCTGGGCAAGCGTGGCCTCGTCCATCCCCTGAACACCGGCGACATGCCCGATGGGGTTGTACTCGGCCATGTCGAACGGATAGTCGGTGCCCATCACGATGCGATCGGGACCGAACACGTCGATCAGATAGGCGAGCTGGTGATAGCTGAAGACCACGGTGTCGAGATAGACCTGCCTGAGATAGGTCGTCGGCGGCAGCGGCAATTCGCCGTGCGAGTCGTCTCGCGCGCCCCAGGCATGGTCGATCCGGCCTGAATACGCCGGCAGGTATCCTCCACCATGCACGGCCATCAGTTTCAGATCGGGGAAGCGTGCCAGCGTTCCCGAAAAGATCAGGTTGTGAAGCGCAAGCGTGGTATCGAGCGGATTTCCAAGCACATTATTGAAATAGAAATGGGTCAGACGCTCGCCATGCGTGAACCCGTTTGGGTGCATCATGATGAATGCGCCGAGGTGCTCGGCGCGGGCGAAGAAGGGACGGAATTTGGGATCGGACAATTCCTGGCCACCGACATTGGTCAGGATTTCGACGCCTTTCAATTTCAGGTCCTTCATGACGTAGTCGAGTTCGCGGACCGCAAGCTCCGGCTCCTGGAGCGTAACGACGCCGAGCCCAACAAACCGGTCGGGCCTGCGCGCGCAATATTCCGCCACGCCGTCATTAGCAAGACGATGCGCCCGCTCGGCGATTTTGGCATCGACAGTGTAGTAGCATTGCGGCGGCGCGGGTGCGACGACCTGGATGTCGATGCCCATCTTGTCGAGATCGAACATCCGACGGTCGATCGTCGTCATCACCTCCGCGACGTCCTTTTCCTGCTGTGCATTGATTTCCCGGGTGGCGGCATCGGCAAAATGCGCGAGCGGCACGCGGCTGAGATCGACATGCGGTTGCGCGACTTTCGCGGCCTGCGGCACGACGATGTGGGCGTGAATGTCGATCGTCGTGGACAAGGGTCGCCTCGCCAGGCCATCCGTATCATGGACGCGGGCGGCCGTGCGGCCATAGCGGTTCTTGCGATCGATCATTGAATGTTCTCTGCTGTTCTGGTCATTTGGAATGAAGCCTTCAAAAGCACCATTTCAGGATCTGGATGGTGGCGCGTTGCGTTGGGTCCAGCGAACCGAAACCGTCGTGGCATCGGCATCCCCTAGACCTGCAGCCTCGGCTTCCTCAAAGCAGGCCAGCGCGCTTTTCGCAACCGGAAGTTCCGCATGGAGGGATGCCGCGAACTGCACGGCAGTAGCGCGATCCTTCTTCGCAGCCGTGATGCCGAATGCGGTCTCGCCAAGCGGCGCGCCACTCAGGACTTTGGCGATGATAGCGCCGCGGCCTTTCATCGCAGCCGGCGCGCCGGCGGTGTCGGACAGGATATCGATCAGCCGATCGGGCCGAAGGTTGAGTGGCTTGCAGATGGTAAGAGCTTCGCCAAGCGCCTGCCAGTAGACGAGCAGCGGGAGATTGACGGCAAGCTTCAAGGTCGCGCCGGCGCCGAACGGCCCGACATGCTCGATACGGCGGCATAGTTGTTCGAGCGCAGGCATGGCGCGATCGACATCGGCTTTGGAGCCGCCGACCAGACCGAACAGCTTGCCTTCTCTTGCGGGAGCCTTGCTGCCGCCGACCGGGCATTCGACAAAAGCCGCGCCGAGTTGCGTCACAGCACCGCCGACTGAAATCATGGTTTCTGGACGTATCGTGCTCATATCGATGACGAGCCTGCCGGCAAGCTTGGCCTTCAAAAGACTGTTGGGACCGAGGTAGACCGTTTCGGTCGCTGTATCGTTCAAGAGCATGACGATCACGATGTCGCAAGCTTCGGCAAGCTCCGCAGGCGAAGCGAATGCCTTTGCGCCGGCGTCGACCAGCGGCCTGGTCTTGGCGGCGTCGCGATTGTAGACCGCAACCTCGTGTCCAACCGATATCAATCGCTCGGCGATCGACGATCCCATTCGTCCTGTTCCGCAAACGCCAACTTTCATCGTCTTGCCTCGATCGGTGAGTGTTTATCCTAGTGCGCGTGGTAGATACCGAGATTTTGCGCGATTAATTCTTCATCGTTGAGGATTTCGCCGGCGTCGCCTGCGAACACGCAACGGCCAGTATTGAGAATGACCGCCTGATCCGCGACCTCAAGCGCCAGTTGCCGGTTCTGTTCGACCAGAACGATCGACTGTCCTTCCTCCTTCAGCCGCTTGATGGTGCGGCCGACCTCGGCCACGATCAGGGGCGCAAGCCCTTCCGACGGCTCATCCAGCAGCAGGACGCGCGGGTTTCCCATTAGCGCGCGCCCGATCGCGAGCATCTGCTGCTCGCCTCCGGAAAGTGTGCCGGCTAACTGCGCGTGACGCTCGCGCAAGCGTGGAAAAAGCTCGTAAATCCGCTCGACGTTCCACGGCTCCCTGGTGCTGCTTTCGCGCTGTTGCGCCACAATGAGGTTTTCGCGAACCGTGAGAGTGGGAAAAATTCGACGTCCTTGCGGCACCAGTCCGATGCCGAGGCGCGAAATGCGTTCGGGGCTGAGCCCGCCGATTCCCTCGCCAAACAGATGAATTTCACCTTCCCTTGGAGCCAGAAATCCGACGATGGTCGAAATGCAGGTTGTCTTTCCGGCGCCATTACGACCGAGCAAGGCCAGCACGTGACCTTCCTGCAATGAAAAGCCGACGCCGTGCAAAATATGGCTGTCGCCATAAAAAGCGTGCACATTCGCAAGCCGGAGTGCCTCAGTCGCCAAGATAGACCTCACGCGTTCGCTCGTCCGCGATCACGGCATTGCGCGCGCCGTCAACGATGACGCGGCCGTAATTGAGCAGCGTTACGGTTTCGGCAAGATCGAGAGCGGTATCCATGTCGTGTTCGATCATGATCACGGTGGTTTGCCGCGGAATCGAGGCGATCAACGATTTTACGGTGGTCCTTTCGCTGTTTGAAAGCCCGGCCAGCGGCTCATCCAGCAGCAGCACGCGCGGCTTTTGTGCCAGCGCCATCGCAAGCTCGACTCGACGCTTTTCACCATAAGCGATCTCGGAAACCGGATGATCGGCCAGATGAAGAAGTCCGACGGTATCGAGGGTGCGGCGGGCCTCGCTGGCAAGATCGCGATAGAAGGACAATGGCCGCCACATCTGCCAGCGCGAGGGACGCAAACCGAGCAGACCGAGCGTGACATTGTGCTCGAGCGTGTCAGCGGTGAAGAGCGTGATGATCTGGTAGGTACGCGACAGGCCCAGATGTGCGCGCCGGTAGGGGGCAAGTGCCGTGACGTCGGTGCCGAACAGTTTGATCGTTCCGGAATTCGGCCGCATGTCGCCGCTGATCTGGTTGAACAGCGTGGTCTTGCCGGCGCCGTTGGGACCGATGATCAGGCGGCGTTCGCCTTGGAGGATCTTGAGCGATATGTTTTGAGTGACCCTCAATCCTCCGAACGCCTTGTTCAGCTCGATGATCTCCAGCGCGTGATTTGGCGTAGGCGGCGTCATGGCGATCACTTTCGGAACAGCGATGCGAACTTGTTCAGGCCCGGAACGATACCTGTCGGCATCACAAGAACGATAAACAGGAACACCAGTCCCAGCAGCATGTTCCATCGTTCGATATAAGCGGAGGCGTAGTTCTTCAACAAGAGCACCAGCGTGGCGCCGACCACTGGGCCGCCGAGCGTGCCCGTTCCCCCGGCGATGACGCCAAGCAGCGCTTCGGCCGAACTCGTGATCGAAAGCGATGTCGGGTGGATGTACTTGTTGTAATAGACAAAGAGCAGGCCGGAAACGCCGCCCCAGAATCCGGCATAGACGAAGGTGATCCAGCGTATCATCCACGGATTGAAGCCGAGCGCGGCCATCCGGCGCGGCTGGTCGCGCACGCCTTTTAGCGACGAGCCGAACGAGGAGGACACGAAAATCGCCATCATCAAGAACGCAAACGACGCCACGATCAGCGCGAACCAGTAGAATGCGGGAGCGCTGTCCAGGGAGATGCCGAACGGCGCAGGACGGGTGAGGCCCGCAATCCCGTTGTCGCCATTGGTGACGTTCGACATGCGATAGGCGAGCCCCCACAGCACCTGGGACAGGGCGAGCGTGATCATGAGGAAGCCGAGGCCGGTCGCACGCAGCGCGATGGTGCCGAAGAAGGCCGCCATCGCAATCGTCCCCGCGATCGAGATGAGCGCCGCGGCGCCGTGGCCAAATCCGTACCGGCTTGTCAGCAGCGCCGAGAAGTAGGCGGCAACACCAAGGTAGGAGGCGTGTCCGAGCGAGGTCATCCCGCCGAAACCGACCAGGAGATTGAGGCTGAGTGCAAATATCGCCGCAATCAGGATCTGGCTTGCGAGATTGATGTAGAAATCGCCCGCGAACAACGGCAGCGAGAGAAGTGACGCGGCGAATAGGGCACCGGCGATCCACTTCATGCGCCGACACGTCCGAACAGGCCCTGGGGGCGAAATGCGATGACAAAAATCATGGGCAGGAAGAGAATGATGTAGGCGAGCTCCGGGAACAGCGCCGTGCCAAACGTATAGACGAATCCGATGATAAAGCTGCCGATGAACGCGCCCATCAGGCTGCCGATGCCGCCAAGAATAACGACGATCAGTGCCAGCGGCAGCATGTCGGCATCAAGTCCGGGATAGGCGGAGAGGATCGGACCGCCGAGCACGCCGCCCGCACCGGCGATGCCCGCGCCGAGGCAAAACACGATCGTGAACAGGTTCGAAACGGGAATACCCACGGCGCGCGCCATCTGCCGGTCGTCGACGCCGGCGCGGATCATCGCGCCCAGTCGTGTGCGCTCCATCAGCAGATAAAGCGCAATCGCAGCAGCGACCGCGCATCCCACCAGCACTAGCCGGTAGGTCGGAAATACGAATCCGAACAAGCGGGTCGGCGCCTGCAGATAGCGCGGCGTCGGCACCGGAATCGAATCGCCGCCCCACAGGACGAGGCATGCGTCGGAAATAATGAAGGACATGCCGAGCGTCACAAGCACCTGTCCGAGCGGATTGGTCTTCAGCCGCGTCAGCACCAAGCGTTCGAACAGCCCGCCGATCGCGGCCACCACAAGTCCGGCGCCGAGCGCCGTGACCCAGATGTTGAGGTCGGTATAGGTGCGCATGGCGATTGCGGCAAAATAGGTGCCCAACATGAAGAATGCGCCATGCGTCAGATTGGCCAGCCGCATCAGGCCGAAAATCAGCGAGAAGCCCGACGAGAGCAGAAACAACAGGCCACCAAGCGACAGGCTGTTAAGACCCTGGATGATCCAAAATTGCATCTGCCGATCTCATGCCAGGCGTCGCGATATCGTCATGGAGCCTCCCGGGGCATTTCAGCTGAAAATCAGTTGTTCGTGCTTTTGATTGATTGAAGGGTTTATCGGACGGATGTCATAAATGATCAAGCGATAACCACGCCGCGACCGGCATGCGGCAAAGTTCGGGTAAGCAGACTGCTAGACGCCTCGGACACGGTTTTGATGCGGTGCGGCATCGCGACCTGTCGCGCTATTGGTCTGGTTTCGAACTACCTTCTTTCGGAGTTGCAATGATCGTCTTCTTCAGCACTTCGAAGACGGCTGCGGTGTCCTGATCGCCGAGTCCCATGGCCATCGCCTGGGTGTAGATGGGCTGCGTCAGCGTGAATAGGGGCGTTTCGCAACCGACGTCTTCGGCGAAGTCGGCGATGATTGCCATGTCTTTTTTCCAGGTCGAAACCTTCATGGTCGCGGGCTCATACTTGCCTTCGACCATCATCGGCGCGCGCATTTGGAACATGCGCGAACCGCCGGCACCCGGGCCTACCATCTCGACGACGAGCTTTGGGTCAAGGCCGGCGCGTTCGGCCAATATCATCGCTTCTGCGGTAGCGACGTTGTGGATCGCCACCAGATGGTTGGCCACGAATTTCATCCGGCTGCCATTGCCGAACACGCCGAGATCAGCACTTTGCCTGGCAAAGTCGGCAAACAGCGGCATCGAGCGCGCAATCGCACTGCTGTCGCCGCTTGCGTAGACGATGAGATCGCGCATCTTGGCTTGCGCGCCCGTGCCGCTTAACGGACAGTCGAGCGGAATGTGGCCGGCCGCCTTCAAAATCGCCTCGAACCGGAGCTTGTCGGCAAGCGTAAGCGTGGAGAGTTCGATCACGATGCGAGGCTTCGTGCCGCTGCCGGCGATCGCGTTGGCAACGCTCTCGACCGCGGCAGGCGTGGGCAGGCTCGTCATGATGACGGGCGCGTCGCGGGTGAGCTGTCGCACGCCGTCCACGATCACGACCCCGGCTGCTGCCAGCTCGGCCCCCTTGCCGGCGTCGGTATCGAAGCCGAGCACGCGCCAGGCGCGTTCGACGAGGTTGCGGGCAATCGCGCCGCCCATGATACCGAGGCCTACGATTCCAACCGTCTTGTCCATGACAATATCCCGCCGCAGGAGGCTCGCGCCGGAAATGGCGCGGCTTCTGAATAGCGAGTGATCAGCCAATAAACAATCGCCACGCCGCTTTCGTCCGCCTTGGTTTTGCTGTGGTGCCTGCCATGCCGTCAACCGGCATGAACTCGATCGCGCGGCTCTGCAGGATAGCGAGGCCCGTATGAAGCAAGAATTTTGGGACGATAGACCGAATCGTGGCAATCGCGCTACTCTTCAACAGAGCGAACGATCATACGACCGACGTTAACAACGCTGCAAAATCGGATCGTTCGATCGACCGACCTCCTGTCGAATTCGATTGACGGCCACCGCGCGTCGCGCCTTAATTAGTAATCGGGCGATAAACAAACTTCAAACCATCGGCCGGTCAAGCAGCTTTGGCCGCCCTTTCGGCGTAGATTATCTTGGTGGCGCATAGGAAGGGTGCAAGCCCGGCGCGATAGCGAGGACCGCGACATGACAGGTATCGGTCTGAAGTCGAATGCAAACTCACCTTCGGGACCGGATGCAGGTGATCGCAGCCATGCGTCCATGGTTTCCCGCGCCAGAGCCTTGATCCCGCGCTTGCGCGAGCGCGCAACCCAGACGGAAGAGTTACGGCGACTTCCGGCCGAAACCATACGCGAATTGCACGAGTCCAGCCTGTTCAGGATCGTGCAGCCCAACCGCGTTGGCGGCTCCGAACTCGACTACGTCGCGCTGATCGATTGCGCCGATGCGATCGGGCAGGCGGATGCGTCCGCGGCGTGGAACTTCGCCAATCTTGCAAGCCATCACTGGATGCTGGCGATGTTCGACAAGCGCGCGCAGGATGCCGTCTGGGGAAAAGATCCTGACACCTTGATCGCGTCCTCATTCATATTTCCCGCCGGCCGCGCGAGGAAGGTCGACGGCGGATATTTGCTGCGTGGCAGCTGGCCGTTTTCATCGGGTGTGGACGGCAGCGAGTGGAATATGCTGGCGAGCGTGGTGTCATCAGATGATGAGGCCGACGGCATCGAGTATCGCATTTTCCTGCTCAACAAGAACGATTACCGGATCAACGACACCTGGGACGCGACCGGCCTGCGGGGCACGGGATCGAATGATGTCGAGGTCAATGATGCTTTCGTAGCCGAGCCGATGAGCGTTGCGGTGAGCGATCTTGCCGGCGGTCCGACGCCGGGCAGCGCAGTCAATCCGAATGCACTTTACACCCTGCCGGTGTTCTCGTTGTTTCCCTATGTGCTGTCGGGCGTCGCACTCGGAAACGCGCAGGCGTGTCTCGACGATTATGTCGAGCTTGCGCGGCATCGCGCTTCGACCTACAACCGCGCCAAACTCGGGGACCTCCAGACCACGCAGATCAAGATTGCTGAGGCATCATCAAAGATCGATGCCGCACGTCTGATCATGCGTTCCACCTGTATCCAGGCCATGGCGGATGCACGGCACGGGGATATTCCGGATATCGCAGCAAAAACCAGACTGCGGCGCGATGGGGCTTATTGCGTCAATCTCTGCACCGAAGCCGTATCGCTGCTGTTTGCCGCCAGCGGTGCGCGGGGCCTGTACATGTCGGGCGCCTTGCAAAGGCAGTTTCGCGATGCGCATGCGATCAATTCGCACATCGCCTTCAACTTCGATGCAGCCGGCACCAATTACGGGCGCGTCGCGCTTGGTCTGCCTTCCGAAAACCTGACGCTTTGAGGCGATAAGGATGAACGACGCGCCCAAGCATCCGACCGAGCCCGATCCCGCCAATGAGCTGGCGAGCGGCAGCTCGGCGGTCGACCCTCGGGATTTTCGCAACGCGCTCGGCACTTATGCCACCGGCGTCACCATCATCACGGCCATGGGTCCCGACGGAAAGCCTTATGGATTGACCTGCAACTCGTTCGCTTCGGTGTCGCTCAATCCTCCGCTCGTGCTCTGGAGCCTGGGGATGTATTCGCAAGGATTGCCGATCTTTCAGAATGCCAGCCATTTCGCGGTCAACGTGCTTGGCGCCTCGCAGCAGGCGCTTGCGCACCAGTTCGCAAAGGCTTCAGCGGATAAATTCGCAGGAGTTGCCTGGAGGCCTGGCGTCGGCCGTGCGCCGCTTCTCGCCGACAGCGTTGCGTGCTTTCAGTGTCGCGCCGCCAATCGCTACTACGGCGGCGATCACGTCATCTTCCTCGGAGCCGTGGAGGCTTATTCCTACAACGGCAAGGAGCCACTCCTATTCGCCCGCGGCGGCTATGGGCGATTTCTCGGCACCGATGATGTTCCGACGGCTCCAGGGTCATGAGCAAGAAGGCCTCAGTGAGACGTACTCGCCTCAAGCAGAAGCGGTTGTCGCCGGACGACCGGCGCAAGGAGTTCGTCGCGAAAGCGACCGAGTTTTTTTCGGAAGAGGGGTTTGGCGGCGGAACACGGGCGCTGGCGCGACGGCTCGGCGTAACGCAGCCTCTGTTGTATCGCTATTTTCCGAGCAAGGACGACCTGATCAAGGAAGTCTACCGCACGGTGTATCTGGAGCCGCTCGATACCGGCTGGGAAAAGCTGCTGGCCGATCGTTCGCGGCCGATCCGCGATCGTTTGCAGGAGTTTTACAACGCCTACACCAAGGTGATCTTCACCCGTAAATGGCTGCGCATCTATCTCTATTCTGGCCTGAAGGGGCTCGACATCAACCGCTGGTATGTTGGCGTGGTGCGAGACAAAATCCTCTCCCGCATCGTCCGGGAATGCCGGCATGAGGCCGGGTTGCCAGCGCAAATCAAGCCCAGCCCAGCCGAGCTGGAGATGGCTTGGGTTTTTCACAGCGGAATTTTCTATTACGGCGTCCGCAAGTACATCTATGATTCGCCCGTGCTCGAAGACAAGGAGCAGATGATTGCCGATGCGGTGGACGCTTTTCTTGCCGGCTTTACGGGAGTGTTTGGCCACATGGGTGTCCGCCACGGGCCGGTGAGAGAAGTCGTGTAGGGATTGGCATTCGCTCAGAATCTATTCGGCGGCGGTGGATTGTTTCGCGATGCCGGCATTGACCAACGGGATGACCTTTTCAGCCATAAGGATCATGGACTGCCGGCCAAGTTCGCGGTCTTTCCAGTCCTTGCCGGCGTAGAGCAGGGTACCGAAGGTTCCGACCTCCTCCTGAAAGGCGAGCAACTGGTCGGCGACGCTGTCCGGCGTTCCATAGATGATCAGCTTGTCGCAAATCATTTCCAGCGTCACTTCGTCGTCCGGCTGGTCACGGCGCGTCTTGAACAGTTCGATGCGGCCGTTTTTCTTCAGCTTGGTAAACAGCGAGCGATAGTAATAAACGTAAGGCCCATCGGGATCGGTAGCATAGGCTTTGGCCGTCGCGGCGTCCTTGGCGACGAAAACGCTCTTGGCCACGCGCCAGTTCGCGGGATCCGCGGTTCGGCTGCCACGCTCACAGCCCTCGACATATTTTGGCCAGTGGCTCTTCACCCAGGCCGGCATCAGGAAGTTTGCCGAAATCGGCTCCCATCCGCGCGCGGCGGCCTCGGTGACGCCCTTGGAGAACGGCGCCACTGCCGTGACGACAATCGGCGGATGCGGACGCTGCAAGGGCTTTGCGATAAACCCTTGCCCGATATCCTCCATCAGCGTCCGTTCGATCGAGACGTTCCAGTATTTTCCCTTGAGATTGTAGGGCGGTTCACTCGCCCAGATGTCGAGAACCTGGTTGATCGATTCCAGAAACATCTCGTTGCGGTTGGCGTCGAGATTGCCGAACAATTCGGCGTCCGACAGAAGTCCGCCCGGGCTGATACCGAAGATCAGGCGGCCGTCGAGCATGTGATCGAGCATCGCGACCGTAGCCGCCACCGTCGCCGGATGGGTGTTTGGCATGTTGATGGTGCCGGTGCCAAGCTTGATCTTTTTGGTCGCGGCCGCAATCCAGGCCAGGAACGCAACGCAGGACGTGATGTTCTCGGCCCTGTCGGTGATGTGCTCGCCGACATAGGCTTCGGTAAGGCCAAGTTCGTCGGCGAGCAGAAAAGCTTCGCGATCTTCCTGGAGCGAAAGCCGCCAATCCTTCTCCAGAGGATGGATCGGCATGGTGAAAAAGCCCAGTTTCATCGCCTGCTTCTCCCTGGAGCGTTGTGTTCCGAAGGACGCACAATCGTTCGCATTATGACCAATCCGAAAATCGAGTCACCAGAAATAATCGCTCGATAAACAAACTTGACCTTTGGCACGCATCCCTCTCTAATTCGCCGAAAACCTGCCGAAGAGGGTCGGGGAGGTCGCATCGATGAAAGCCTCGGCTTTCAGCTACGTCCGTGCAACCAGCGTTGGCAATGCAATCGAGTTGCTGGTTGCGCATGGCGAGCGAGCCAGGGTGCTGGCGGGCGGCCAGAGCCTGATGCCCGCCATGAATCTTCGCCTTCTCGCTCCCGAGTGGATCGTCGATATCGGTCGGCTCAGCGAATTGCGTGGTATTTCCGTCAGCGGCGGCCTCGTCAGGATTGGCGCGCTGACGCGCCACGCCGATGTTCTGAATTCTCCCGAACTCGCCGCGCACGCGCCGCTGTTGAGGCAAGCCACAGCCCATATTGCCCATCCCGCGATCCGCAACCGTGGCACGATCGGCGGCAGCCTTGCGCATGCGGATCCCGCTTCCGAAATGCCGGCCTGCATGGTTGCGCTGGATGCCACCATTGTCGCCCGCGGACCTGCCGGCGAACGACGGATTCCGGCAACGGAGTTCTTTTGCGGAATCTGCCAGACGGCGCTGTCGGCCTCCGAACTGCTGGTTGCGATCGAACTGCCGGCAGCCGCAAGAAACTCATCGCATTTTTTCGGCGAATTCGCCCGGCGTCAGGGCGATTACGCGATCGTCGGGCTTGCCGCACTGGCGGTCGTCGAGAATGACAGGCTGAACGATCTTCGGGCGGTCTTTTTCGGCGTCAGTGATCGGCCGCAGCCGGCCAAGGCAGCCGCGAGCCTGGTGAAGAAAGCCGTCACGCCCGCATCGCTGTCGCGAGCATTGGAAGCATTGGGTGAAGAGCTCGATCCGCCCGAGGACCAGCAGGCGAATGGCGCGATGCGCCGGCATCTGGCAAAGCTTTTATTGGTGCGATGCGCGTCAAAACTTCTTGACCGTCCCGAACTTCACGCAGGAGGGCGACCGTGACCGCGCCTCTGCCGATCTCGCTTCATGTCAATGGTGAACGTGTCGAGGCGCAGGTGTTGCCGCGCTTGAATCTTGCCGACTTCCTGCGCGAGCACCTCAAGCTCACCGGTACGCATGTCGGGTGTGAGCACGGGGTATGTGGCGCGTGCACGGTGCGCGTCGACGGGGAGATCGTGCGTTCCTGCCTGACGCTGGCGGTGCAGACGCAAGGCAGCTGCGTCGAGACGATCGAGGGACTTTCCGACAGCGGCGAGATCACCGATCTGCAGAACGCCTTTCGGGAACGCAACGCGCTGCAATGCGGCTTTTGCACGCCGGGCATGTTGATCGCCGCGCAGGATTTATTGAAACACGAGAAGGAACCGGACCGCGCACAGATCCGCGAGCACCTTTCGGGGAACTACTGCCGCTGCACGGGGTATCAGGCGATCATCGACGCGGTGGAGGAGACCGCGGGCATGCGTCGGGAGCGCAAGCCATGACCTCATCGCCGGAAACGCAAGAGCCGCTCTCGGCGCTCGATCGGCCGAATTCCTACATCGGCAAGGTGGTGCCGCGGCCAAATCTCGATCGGTTGATGCAGGGGCGCGGACTTTACGTCAGCGACCTGGAGCTGCCGCGGATGGCGCATGTAGTGTTTGTCCGCTCGCCGCATGCGCACGCGAACATTGTTGCAGTCGACGCGGGCGCGGCGAAAGAGATGCCGGGCGTGATCGCCGTCGTCACCGGTGAGGAACTGGCGTCCGTCATCACGCCGTGGGTCGGCGTGCTCTCGCATCTGAAGGGGCTGAAGTCCGCGCCCCAGAGGGCAATCGCGATCGGCCGTGTCTGCTGGCAGGGCGAGGCCGTTGCCGCCGTGGTGGCCACAAGCCGCGCTGCCGCGGAAGACGCTGCCGAAATCGTCTCGGTCGGATACGAGGAACTCGAGGCGGTGACGGATATGCGCACCGCGCTTGATCCTGAAACGCCGGTCATCCACGCTTCGCTCGGGAACAATCTCGCCTTTGAACGGACTCTGGACGCGGGCGAGGTCGATGCTGCCTTTGCCGGTTCCGAGGAAATTGCCGAAGCGGAGTTTATCTTCGGCCGGCACACCGGGGTGACGCTGGAGCCACGCGCGGTGGTGGCGGACTGGAACGCCGCCGAAACGCGGCTGACGATCTACCAGGGCACGCAGGCCCCGCATATGGTGCAGAACATCGCGGCCCTGCATCTCGGCCTGGAGGAATCGCAGGTTCGCGTAGTCTGCAAGGATGTCGGCGGCTCCTTCGGGATCAAGGTCCACATCTACGCGGACGAAATGGCCACCTACGCCTTGTCGAAATTGCTGCGGCGGCCGGTCAAATTCGTTGCCGACAGGATCGAGAGTTTCAACACCGACATTCACGCCCGCGACCATCGCTGCAGGGGACGCATCGGCGTCACACGCGACGGTACGATCACGGCCTTCGAGATCGACGATCTCACCGGCATCGGCCCCTATTCGATGTACCCGCGCACCAGCGCCATCGAAGCCAATCAGGTTGTCAATCTCGTCGGCGGCCCCTACAGGACGAAGAACTACCGCGCCCGCGCCCGCGTCGTGTTCCAGAACAAGAATGTGATGTGCCAGTACCGCGCGGTCGGCCATCCCATCGCCTGCTCGGTGACCGAAGGTCTGGTTGACCTTGCGGCCTCAAAAATCGGAATGGATCCCCTTGAGATCCGCCGCCGCAATCTCATTGCCGATGACGCTTACCCATGCGCGTCGGCCTCGGGCTTGCGTTTCGAGCTGTTGTCGCATCACACCGCGCTGAACAAGCTGATGGCGATGATGGACTATGACGCGCTTCGCACCGAGCAGGCCGCCCTTCGCGAGAAGAACATTCATCGCGGCATCGGGATTGCCAGTTTCATCGAGGTCACCAATCCGAGCGCGGCGTTCTATGGTGTCGGCGGCGCCAAGATTTCGTCGCAGGACGGGGTTGCGGTGCGGCTCGACGCGCAAGGCTCGGTGGTTTGCCAGACCAGCATCACCGAGCAGGGGCAGGGCTCGGAGTCGCTCACCGCGCAAATCGTGGGCAGTGTGCTCGGCGTCTCTATGTCGCGCGTGCGCGTCATTCTCGGCGACACCGACCAGACACCGTATGGCGGCGGAACCTGGGCTTCGCGCGGCGCCGGTATTGGCGGCGAAGCTGCGCTTCAGGCGGCGAAAATCCTGCGCAAGAACATTCTCGACGTTGCCGCTGCGATCCTGCAATCCTCGCCCACTGAGCTCGATATCGCCGACAACGCGGTCGTGAATGCAGATGACGGCGCGCCCCGGATCGAACTCCGTGAACTCGCGAGAATCGTCTATTTCCGCCCCGACACGCTGCCGCCGGGAATCCAGCCGGAGCTGATGGCGACGCGCCACTTCGTGCCGCGGGAATATCCGTTTGCCTTTACCAACGGGGTCCAGGCTTCCTGGCTTGAGGTCGATACCGACAGCGGCTTTGTGAAATTGTTCAAGCATTGGGTCGTGGAAGATTGCGGCACCCTGATCAATCCGCAACTGGTCGACGAGCAGATCCGCGGCGGCGTGGTGCAGGGCCTCGGCGCCGCATTGTTTGAGAAATGCGTCTACGATGAGCGCGGGCAGCTGACCAACGCCAACATGGCCGACTATCTGGTTCCCATGTCCGGTGAAATGCCCGATATCGATGTCGGTCACGTGGTCTCGCCGACGGCGGAGAGCGAACTTGGCGCCAAGGGCGCGGGCGAGGCCGGCACCGCCGGCGCGGCGGCAGCGGTTGCGAATGCCGTCAACGATGCGCTCAGGCCCTTCGGTGCGGTCATCACCGAAATTCCGCTGACGCCGCAGCTCATCCTGACTTCGTTGAAGCGAATCTGATTCGAGGAACTTTCACGCTGGTATCCGAGTGAAGGGCGCGGTTTTCCCGCAATGCGGGAGCAGAGGGAGAAAACTCCATCAGACCCCAATAAGGAAATAATTTATTCTTTTTTCTCCCTCGCTATTGCCGCAAACGGAAATATGATCCTACCTCATGACGGTTGGCGATCAATCGCCACCAGCGAGCCTATTGGGGAACTTTGCAATGTCCGCCGGCCTGCCACGTCGTGATGGCTTGATCGTGACGCGATGCTGAAGACCACTGAATGTCCGTGATCGATCCATTATACGTCGCGTCGGGCTTCAGCGTCGGCTTGCTTGTTGGCATGACCGGCGTCGGCGGCGGATCGTTGATGACGCCGTTGCTCATCCTGCTTTTTGGCGTGCATCCGGCGACGGCGGTCGGCACCGACCTGCTCTACGCGTCTGCAACCAAGGCCGGCGGCGGCTTCGTGCACGGCCTGGCGGGGAGCATTCATTGGCCGGCCGTTTTACGGCTCGCCTGCGGCAGCATACCGGCGAGTATTCTCACGCTGCTCGTGCTGTGGCAGCTCAATCTCGATGCCGCCACGGCGCGCAACCTGGTCAATTCGGTATTGTGCTTTGCACTGCTTTTGACCGCGTTCTCTCTGATCTTCCGCAAGGCCGTTCTGGAGAAGCTGCGCTGGCGAATGGAACGTCACGACGCGTCCACGATCGCCCGCGCGACCGTCCTGACGGGCGCAGCATTGGGTGTCCTGGTCTCGATTTCATCCGTCGGTGCCGGCGCGGTCGGCGTAACTGCGCTGTTGCTGCTTTATCCGAAACTGCCGATGTCGCGCATTGTTGGGTCCGACATCGCCCATGCCGTGCCGCTGACACTGATCGCGGGGATCGGCCACTGGGTGATGGGCGCGATCGACTGGCAACTGATGGGCGTGCTTTTGATCGGTTCCCTGCCGGGCATCGTCATCGGCAGTTATTGTGCCTCTCGCGTCCACGAGACGGCCTTGCGGCTGTTGCTGGCGTGCACGCTGATCCTGGTCGCAGGCAAGCTCGCATCCGAGGAATGGCATTGGTCGCCCGCGAGCGTTGCCGCCGTGACCCAGAGCGCGCCGCGCTGAAACTTAGCGTCTCGGCTTGTCTGGCTCTTGCTCGCGGGAGCGAGACGTGACTCGTTCACCCAGCCTCCTCGGTCCGCGTCGAAGGCCATCATCTATCTGAAGAAGCGCGAGGGCAGGGCAAGTCTCGACATGTGAGGCAAGCCGCGGTTTCCCTTCCTGGTGTCTCTTGCCACAGCGCTAGTCATTGGCCTCGGGCGGCAGAAAATTCACCTCGTGCTCCGCCGAAAGGCGCACGACTTCGGCGACATCCGACAGATTGTGAAGCCGATCGAACAGCGCCTCGAGCTTCTGCGCCGGCGAAACCCAGAACAACGCACGCGCCGGCTTGTCCGATTTGTTGAAATAGCCGTGCGGAATGCCGCGGGGCATGCGCACCAGATCACCTGCCATGGCCTGCACCCAGACGCCGTCGAGCTTGAGGTCGAGCACGCCCTCCTGGACCAGGATGAATTCGTCCTGGGTCGGATGGATGTGAACCGGGACAAACTGGCCCGGATCGCTGTTGGTCTCGAACGCGAAAGTGGAGTCGGTCACCGCTTTCGGGAAATAGACCTGTCCAAGGATATTCCAGGTCTTGCCGGAGTACCCCGTCCCCTTGCGCGTGATCCCCTTTTCAAGTGCAGCCATGTACGTCCTCCCTTGGTTCGAGGCGACGCTACCCTCATCGCTTCGACTGTCAAGCACGGCCGACGCTCCCTGTCGAGGAAGGAAACTATGGCGTCAGCGCAAGACGCGCCTGGTTGCAAAAATTTGAGGTCTAAAATATACGCAGATGGTGTCGTTCTGTTCACTAGAGGAGACCGCACATGCCGGGACTGCCGTATTCCCCGCATGCGCTTGTCACCGGAGGCGGGCGAGGCATTGGCCGTGAGATTGTCTCGGCCCTGACGCGATCGGGTGCCGTCGTTACCTTGCTCGGCCGTCATCGCCCGGCCCTGGATGACGTTGTGGCCGCGGGAGAAGCGGCTTTCGCCGTGGTGGCCGATGTCGCCGAACAGGCCCAAATCGAGGCGGCAATTGCGGAAGCCGCCGCGCGTGGACCGATCGATATCTTGATCGCTAATGCCGGCGCAGCGGAATCCGCCTCGTTCGCCAAGTCGGATGTGGCATTGTTCAGGCGAATGATCGACGTCAACTTCATGGGCGTGGTCCACGCCGTCCAGGCCGTTCTACCAGCGATGCGACAGCGGCCTTACGGCCGCATCGTGGCGGTGGCATCGACCGCTGGGCTGAAGGGATACGCTTACGTCAGCGCATACTCCGCGGCAAAGCATGCGGTGATCGGGCTCGTGCGTTCGCTCGCGCTTGAGCTAGCCGCGACGCGCGTGACGGTGAACGCCGTCTGTCCGGGCTTCACCGACACCGATCTCATTGCCGGAAGCATCGAGAACATCATGAAAAAAACCGGCCGCAGCCATGCGCAGGCATTAGCCGAATTGGCCAGACACAATCCGCAAGGCCGCCTCATCGCTCCTTCGGAAGTTGCGGACGCGGTATTGTGGCTGTGCGGGGAGGGCGCCGGTGCGATCACGGGTCAGGCGATCGCGGTTGCCGGTGGAGAGATTTGAGGCGTGACGCCTGGGCAAAGATAGCAGGGAGACACAAATGAGCACACCGGCCAATCGCGTCACGCTGCCCCTGGCGCAGTATTCGCCTGATCATTTCCTGCTCAAGGTCGACGCCGGGGTGGCCGTTGTGACGCTGAACCGTCCCGAGCGGAAAAATCCGCTGACCTTCGAGAGCTACCGGGAGCTTACGGATTTTTTCCGCGCCTGTGCGTTCGACGACCAGGTCAAGACGGTCGTGGTCACGGGCGCCGGGGGGAACTTTTCGTCCGGCGGCGACGTGTTCGAGATCATCGGTCCGCTCGTGAAGATGGACACCAAGGGGTTGATCGCCTTCACCCGGATGACGGGCGATCTCGTCAAGGCGATGCGCGCTTGCCCGCAGCCGATCATATCGGCAGTGGATGGCGTTTGCGCCGGTGCTGGTGCGATCATCGCGATGGCATCCGACATGCGGCTTGCGGCGAGCGGAGCCAAGGTCGCGTTCCTGTTCAACAAGGTGGGACTTGCCGGGTGCGACATGGGTGCCTGCGCGATTCTGCCACGGATCATCGGCCATTCGCGGGCCTCGGAGTTGCTTTATACCGGCCGCTTCATGACCGCGGAGGAGGGCGAGCGTTGGGGCTTCTTCAGCCGGATCGTACCTTCGGGCGAAGTGCTGCCGCAGGCGCGCGACCTCGCAAGGCAGATTGCCGAGGGCCCGGCCTTTGCCAACACCATGACCAAGCGGATGCTAGCGATGGAGTGGGCGATGTCGGTCGAAGAAGCAATCGAAGCCGAGGCGGTCGCGCAGGCGCTGTGCATGACGACGGCGGATTTTTCCCGCGCTTTTGAGGCGTTTTCGAAAAAGGAAAAGCCGGTGTTCCAGGGCAATTGAGAATCGGTGGGCTTGCCGTCCAATTGTTTTAGGTTTAAAACATCTCGATCATTGCGCCGGAGGCTTTCATGAAGGTCGCGATCATCGGCGGTGGACCGGCCGGTCTGTATTCGGCGATCCTTTTGAAGAAGCAGCGCCCCGAGGCCGAGATTACGGTGTATGAGCGTAATCGCGCTGACGATACCTTTGGCTTCGGCGTGGTGTTTTCCGACGCTACGCTCGACAATTTCGAGAAATACGATCCTGAGAGCTATCGCCGGATCACCGAGGAATTTGCCTATTGGGACGATATCGCCGTGCACTTCCGCGGCACGGTGCACCGTGTCGGCGGTAACGGATTTTGCGGCTGCTCGCGCCGCAAGCTCTTGATGATCCTGCAGGAGCGGGCGCGCGAACTAGGCGTTGCCCTGATGTTCGAGACCGAGATCGCTGACGAGACCCGGTTTGCCAATGCGGACCTGATCGTCGTAGCCGACGGCATCAACAGCCGCTTCCGCGAGAAACATATCGCGCATTTTCAGCCCGAGGTGGACCTGCGCTCCAATATCTTCGCCTGGATGGGATCCACCCGGCCACTCGACGCCTTCACCTTCATCTTTCAGGAGACCGAGTGGGGCCCGTTCATCGCGCACGCCTATCAGTATGAGACCGGGCGCTCGACCTGGATCTTCGAGACCGATCCGGAAACGTTTGAACGCGCGGGCCTTGCGGACCTGGACGAGAGGCAATCGGCCAATCGGATGGCCGGGATTTTCGGCTGGTTCCTCCAGGGCCATCCGATTTTGACCAATCGCTCGATGTGGCGGAATTTTCCGACGATCCGCAACCAGCGCTGGGTCAAGGACAACATGGTCCTGCTCGGCGACGCCAAGGCGAGCGCGCATTTCTCGATCGGCTCCGGCACCAAGCTTGCGATGGAAGACGCGATTGCATTGGCGGACGCCATGCGTAGCGCGCCTACGGTCGCCGCCGCCCTGCAAGCTTACGAGCAGGGCCGGCGCGAGGAAGTCGAAAAGACCCAGCACGCCGCCGATGTCTCGCTGGTCTGGTTCGAGCACGTCGATCGGTTCTGGGATTTCGATCCCGTGCAGTTTGCTTTTGGCGTCATGACTCGCGCCAAGGCAATCACTTATGACAATCTGACGCTTCGGGCGCCGGAATTCGTCCGCGAGGTCGACAGGGCCTTTGCGAAACAGGTTCGCGCCAGCGGTTTCGACGTCGATGTCGAGAAGCCTTCTGTGCCGATGTTCCAGCCGTTCCGGCTGCGCGAGATGACGCTGACCAACCGCGCGGTGGTGTCGCCGATGTGCATGTACTCGGCGAAGGATGGCATGCCCCAAGATTTCCATCTCGTGCATTACGGGTCGCGTGCGCTGGGCGGCGCCGGCCTGATCTTTACCGAGATGGTTTGCGTGGGGCTTGATGCGCGCATCACGCCCGGCTGCGCAGGCCTCTGGAATGACGAGCAGCAGGCCGCGTGGCGGCGGATCGTCGATTTCGTCCACGCCAACTCGGCTGCAAAGATCTGCCTCCAGCTCGGACATGCCGGTCGCAAGGGTGCCACCAGGTTGATGTGGGACGCCATGGACCGGCCGCTGGAAGAAGGCGGATGGGACCTTATCTCGGCGTCGCCCATTCCTTACTTCCCGGACAGCCGCATGCCGCGCGAGATGGACCGCGCCGCCATGGATGCGGTCAGGTGCGAGTTCGTCGCCGCCGCCGAGCGAGGCCAGGCGTGCGGCTTCGACATGCTGGAGCTGCACTGCGCCCATGGCTATCTGCTCGCCAGTTTCATCTCGCCGCTGACGAACACGCGCACCGATGCCTATGGTGGTTCGCCGGCAAATCGTCTGCGCTATCCTCTGGAAGTTTTCGAGGCGTTGCGAGCAGTGTGGCCTTCGCACAAGCCGATGTCGGTCCGTATCTCCGCGACTGACTGGGCTGATGGCGGCATCACCGGTGATGATGCAGTTGCGATCGCGCGGGCCTTTGCGGAAGCCGGTGTCGATCTCATCGATGTCTCCACCGGTCAGACCGTGCGCGATTCCAGCCCGGTCTACGGCCGCATGTTCCAGACACCGTTCTCCGATCAGGTGCGCAACGAGGCGCGTGTCGCGACCATGTGTGTCGGCAACATCACGACCGCCGACCAGGTCAACACCATCCTGGCGGCCGGCCGGGCCGACCTCGTGGCGCTCGGGCGTCCGCATCTGATCGATCCCGGTTTCACGCTGAAGGCCGCGGCATGGTACGGCGCCGAAGGGGTGTCCTGCCCGGTGCAATATCTGCCGGGTAAGGACCAGATTTTCCGCAACAGCGTCCGCGACCGGCAGGATTTCGAGGAGCTTAAAATTAAGGCTAAGCCGAAGACCCGGGCCGAGCTGAAGGCGGAGGGGGCAAAGCCGCTTGCGGCCGAGTAAGGAGCCATGCGATTGTTGGCTGAGATCACGAGCCGATCAGGTTGAATCGGATGGTGCTCTCGCCAGGCGCCTGGTAGCGAGTGGAGTAGAGCGATGAAGGCGATTATCGTCGGCGGCGGCATTGGCGGCCTGACCACGGCGTTGATGCTGCGCTCCCGCGGCATCGGTTGCGAACTCTTCGAGCAGTCGGAAACCATCCGCGAACTTGGCGTCGGCATCAATACGCTGCCGCACGCGATCCGGGAGCTTGCTGGCCTCGGCCTGTTGCAAAAACTCGATGACGTTTCGATCCGCACCGACGTTCTCTATTATCTCAATCGTCACGGCCAGGAAGTCTGGCGCGAAGCGCGCGGTATCGACGCCGGCCACGACGTGCCGCAATTCTCGATCCATCGCGGCCGGCTGCAAAGCGTGATTCATGGTGCAGTCGAGGAGCGGCTGGGCAAGGAAGCCATTCACACCGGTTGCAGGCTTGGCGCCTTCACCCAGGACGAGGGCGGGGTCACCGCCTATTTCTTCGATCGCACCGGCAGCCACGTCAAAACCGTGCGCGGCGACATTCTGATTGGCGCCGACGGCATTCATTCGCGGGTGCGCGAGACGCTGTTTCCGCAGGAGGGACCACCCTGTTGGAACGGGCTGATGCTCTGGCGCGGCGCGCGTGACTGGCCGGCATTTCTGACCGGCCGTTCGATGATCGTCGCGGGGGGCCTCAATGCCAAGGTGGTGGTCTATCCGATCGCCGAAGGCTCGAGCGCGGCGAACCGCCTGACCAACTGGGCGGTGCTGGCGAAGATCGGCGACGGCAACACGCCACCGATCTTCACCAGCACCGCCCAGGACTGGTCGCGGCCGGGCAGGCGCGAGGAATTGATGCCGCATGTCGCGCGCTTCTCGGTGCCCTACGTCGACGTGCCGAGCCTGATCGCGGCGACGCCTGAATTCTACGAATATCCGACCTGCGACCGCGATCCCTTGCCTTGGTGGTCGAGCGGCCGCGTCACGCTGCTTGGCGATGCCGCGCATCCGATGTATCCGGTCGGATCGAACGGGGCCTCGCAAGCCATTCTCGATGCGCGCTGTCTTGCGGACGCGCTGGTACGCTCCGAGCATCCGCGCCAGGCGCTGGTGGCTTACGAGCAGAAGCGCCTGCCGATGACCGCGGAAATCGTGCGCTCCAACCGCCGTGGCGGTCCCGAAGGTGTGATCGACGCGGTCGAGCAACTCGCCCCCGATGGCTTCACCGATATCGAGAAGGTCTTGAGCTACAAGGAGCGCGAAGCCATCGTGCGCGGCTACGCCCACAAGGCGGGCTTTGCTGCCGTGCCGGGGTTGGCGGCCGTGCGGTCTTCGTAAGTTTTTGGACGAACGCTCGACTTGATTCTCGTCATGGCCGGGCTTCGTCCCGGCTATCCACGTTTTTCTTGTTCGGTGCAGCAATGACGTGGATGCCCGGCACAAGGCCGGGCATGACGGTGTTCTCTTCACCTGGAGCTCGCCGCGCTCCGGTTACGGGGTGAGAGAGAAGCCTCACGCCCCTGGCGGCGGGGGCAGAAAGTGGATGTTGTGTTCCGCCGATAGCGCCACCACGTCCTCCGGCTTCTGCTCCTTCATGTTGTGAAGGCCCCAGAAAAGGTCATAGAGCTTCTGGGTCGGCGTCACCCAGAACAGCACTTTCGCAGTCTGGTCGGATTTGTTGAAGATGCCGTGCGGAATACCCATGCCGAGACGGATCAAATCGCCGGGCGTGGCTTGCGCTTCGGAGTTCGCCAGCACGAAATCGAGCTTGCCTTCCAACATGTAGATATATTCGTCCTGGTCGGGATGGATGTGCGGCGGCACGAAGGTGCCGGGCGGCAGCGTCGCGTGCCACGAAAAGCACTGGTCGGTGCGATTTTTCGGCACGTAGGTCTGGCCAAGAATGTTCCAGGAAATTCCCTGAATGCCTTCGTTGGCCCGCGTGATGCCGGTAATCTCCTTGTTCATCGCTTTTTTCCTTCCCTCGTTATCCGGACGCGTCTTCTGCGCGCGAAGCGGTGTCCGCTTCGCTCGAAAGCGCGTTGTTCAGTTCGCCGGCGTGCAATCCTTGGCATAGCGGTCGCCGTAATTCTCAAAAACCTTCTGCACGATTTCGGTCTGGAATTTGCCATCCGTGCGCTTGGCGACCTTGGTCAGATAGAAATTCTGGATCGGATAGCCGTTGACGTTGAATCTGAAGCTGCCGCGCAGCGACGTGAAATCGGCCTTCTTCAATGCACTCGCTACCGCTTCCTTGTCGGAAAGATTGCCTTTTACCGCCTTCACCGCGCTGTCGATCAGGAGCGCCGCGTCATATCCCTGCATCGCATAAGTGCCGGGCACGCTGTTATAGGTAGCCTCGTAAGCGGCGACGAATTTCCTGCTTTGCGGGTTGTCGAGATCGGGCGCCCAATCCGCGCCGCCGAACATGCCGACCGCCGCATCCTGCTGCGCCGGCAGCGTCGACTCATCGACGGTGAATGCCGAAAGCACCGGGATCTGGTCGGCAAGCCCTGCCTGTCGATATTGCTTCACGAGGCTGACGCCCATGCCGCCCGGCATGAAGGTGAACACGGCGTCGGGCTTGAGCGAAGCGATCTTGGAGAGTTCGACCTGGAAATCCAGCGTGCCGAGCGGCACGTAGCTTTCCTCCACGATTTCCCCCTTGTAATCGAGCCTGAAGCCCGCGGCGGAATCCTTCCCGGCCTGATAATTCGGCACCATGACATAGATGCGCTTGTAGCCGCGATCCTGTGCGACCTTGCCGAGGATCTCGTGCACCTGGTCGTTCTGGTAGGAGGTCACGTAGAAAAACGGGCTGCAGTTCTTCCCGGCGTAGCTTGAGGGACCGGCATTCGGGCTGATCAGGAAGGTCTTGGTATCGGTTACCGGCTTGTGGATCGCCTGCAGGATGTTCGAAAAGATCGGGCCGACGACAAAATCGACCTTGTCGCGTTCGAGCAGGCCCTTGACTTTGGTGACCGCAGCATCCGGTTTGAGCTCGTCATCGGCCGCCACGATCTCGACTTCGCGGCCTCCCATCTTGCCGCCGAGATCCTTGACCGCGAGATTGAAGCCGTCGCGCACCTGCTGGCCAAGAGCAGCCGCCGGTCCCGACAATGTCAGGACCAGCCCGATCCTGAGCTTCTCCTGCGCCACCGCCGCATTCGCGCAAACCGCAAACAGGGTTGCAAGGCCCGCCAACTTCAACTGCTGCTTCATGTCTTTCCCTCAAAAGTCCGCCTTTGGTGGCGGCGGATCTGCTTTCCAACCCCGATCCCCCAGACCTATTCTGACGGCCGCGCTCACCGCAAGCAAGGCAGGCGGCGGAGGCGAGCGACACGGCGCCATTGGCCGCGCAGGCTGGCCACGTGCAAGGCGCCCTCCGCAAAAACGTACCCTCCATGCAAGTACTACATGCAAAGGCCGCGCCAATTGTTTGAACCATAAAGGAACATCCGTTTTTTGACTTGCGACGCCGCTCGATTTATTTGAAGGTCAAAATAACAGCCAACAGGCGAGGGAAGCGAATTTGGCGAACCGTGCCGTTCCAGCGCCAGACCAGTACGAACGCGTCATGATCCTTGATTCCGAGACCAAGGCCGTCGAACTCCCGGAAGATCACGGCAACGAGCTGCGGCTCTGGCTTCGGCTCCTGACCTGCACCACGCTGATCGAGGGCGAGGTCCGCAGCCGGCTGCGCGAGCATTTCGACGTCACGTTGCCGCGCTTCGACCTGATGGCTCAGCTCGACAAGGTTCCGGAAGGCATGACCCTTTCGGATGTCTCCAAGCGGATGATGGTCAGCAATGGCAATGTCACGGGTCTGGTCGAGCGCCTCGTCGAATCCGGTCACCTCGACCGGCGAACGTCGGACACCGACCGGCGGGTCCAGGTTATCAGGCTGACCAAGGCCGGCCGCGCCGAGTTTCGCAGGATGGCGGGCGAACACGAGACCTGGATTGCGGATATTTTTTCCGATCTTTCGCCAAAGGACGTTCGCGAATTGATGCGGCTGCTCGCCAAGACCAAGGCTTCCGCGCAGAAGTCTGCGCAAAAGAGGGTTTGAGACGCCTTGGGTGGCATCGACTACGAGGCCGAATACAACAACCGGGCGCGGGTTCCCGAACACCCGGCGGTGATGGCGGGGTGGGTGAGGGACGCGGCCGCCTGGCGCGGGAGCCATCCGCCGCGTTCCATCCCCTATGGCCCCGGCCCGCGCAACGCGATCGATTTCTTTGAAGGCGATGGCAAAGGGCACATCGTCGTTTTCATCCATGGCGGGTACTGGCAGGCGCTCGACAGTTCGTCCTTCAGCCACCTCGCACGCGGGCTGAACGCTCATGGCATCAGCGTCGCCATCCCGAGCTACGATCTGTGCCCCAATGTCACGGTCGAGCAGATCATCGTCGAGATGCGGATGGCATCGCGCGTGCTGGCACGGCTTTCGGAGCGCCTTGTGATCAGCGGCCACTCGGCCGGCGGGCATTTGGCGGCCTGCATGCTGGCAACCGACTGGAAAGCGTTCGATGCCCGGCTGCCTTCCAATCTCGTGACCGCGGCTTATGCAATATCCGGCCTGTTCGAACTTGCGCCGCTTATCGGCACCTCCATCAACCGGCCATTGGGTCTTGATGAAGCCGCCGCAAGAGCTGCGAGCCCGTTTTTCTTTCAACCGCCGGCGCGGGGAAGCCTGGATGCGGTCGTGGGCGAGGCGGAGAGTGGTGAATATTTCCGGCAAAGCCGGGCCATTGTCGAGCGGTGGGGACAGGCCGGGATTCCGACGCGGTTCGGAACCGTTGCCGGCGCCAACCATTTCACGGCGATCGCCCCGCTCGCCGAGCCGAATTCGCCGATGGTCTCGCGTCTGAGCGAACTGGCAGCGCGGTAGAAAACCTCTGGATCGGGCTTGATCGGGCTATTGCGCCCAATTATTTTAAGTATAAAATGTTTTGGTCATTCCGGGAGGGCGCGCAAGCACCAGAACCGAAAATGCCTATATTCCGGATTCGAAGTATCGGCATCGCTTTCGGAATGACCGCAGCCCGTCATCCTGAAAAGGAAGGACCGGACATGTCAGGTGGAACATCCAGCCTCATCACACCGTTTGGCCCATCGGGTCACGTCGATGATTTCACGCGGCGAAACCTGCCGCCGTTCGAGCAATGGCCGGCGTTGCCTCTTAACCGGTCGGAATTCCAATATCCCGAATATCTCAACGCTGCGGTCGAACTCACCGACCGCATTGTCGAGAAGGGGTTGGGCGATCGCATCGCGCTGATCGGCAACGGTCGCCAGCGCACCTACAAGGAACTTGCCGACTGGTCGAACCGCCTGGCGCATGCGCTGGTGGAGAATTACGGCGTCAAGCCCGGCAACCGTATCCTGATCCGCTCCGGCAATAATCCGGCCCTGGTCGCGGCGTGGCTTGCCGCCACCAAGGCGGGCGCGGTCGTCGTCAACACCATGCCGTTGCTTCGCGCCGGCGAACTCGCCAAGATCGTCGACAAGGCCGAGATTGCGCTGGGGCTGACCGATAGCCGCATCGCCGATGAACTGGTGGCGTGCGCCAAGACCAGCCGCTTCCTCAAGCAGGTCATCAATTTCGATGGCACGTCAAACCATGACGCGGAACTCGACCGCGTGGCACTCAACAAGCCGGTGAAATTCGATGCAATCAAAACCGGCCGCGATGATGTCGCCCTGCTCGGATTCACGTCCGGAACCACCGGCGAGCCCAAGGCGACCATGCATTTTCACCGCGATCTGCTGATCATCGCCGATGGTTATGCAAGGGAAGTGCTTCGGGTGACGCCCGATGATGTTTTCGTCGGCTCGCCGCCGCTTGCCTTTACGTTCGGCCTCGGTGGGCTTGCGATCTTCCCGTTGCGCTTCGGCGCGACCGCCACGCTTCTGGAAAATGCGGCGCCAAGCGAGATGATCAAGATCATCGAGACCTACAAGGCCACGATCTGCTTTACCTCGCCGACCGCCTACCGCGCGATGATGACGGCGATGGATCAGGGTGCCGATCTGTCGTCGCTGCGTCTTGCGGTTTCGGCAGGTGAAACCTTGCCGGCGCCGGTGTTCGAAAGCTGGACCCGCAAGACGGGCAAAACGATCCTTGACGGCATCGGCAGCACGGAATTGCTGCACATCTTCATTACCAACCGCGCCGAAGATGCCGCGGCCGGAACGACCGGTCGGCCGGTGACCGGCTACGAGGCAAGGATTGTCGATGAGGAGATGAAGGAAGTAGCGCCCGGAACGGTCGGAAAACTCGCGGTTCGTGGGCCTACCGGCTGCCGTTATCTCGCGGACCCAAGGCAGTCGAATTATGTCCGCGATGGCTGGAACCTGACCGGTGATTCCTTTGTTCGCGATGCGAGCGGCCGCTTCTCGTTCGTGGCACGATCGGACGACATGATCATTTCGTCCGGTTACAATATCGCCGGCCCCGAAGTCGAGGCGGCGCTGCTGAAACATCCTTCCGTGGCCGAATGCGGCGTGGTCGGCGTGCCGGACGAAGCCCGCGGCATGGTCGTCAAGGCGTATGTGGTGGTGATGCCCGGCATCGCCGCTGACGCAGCGCTCACGACCGAGTTGCAGGACCACGTCAAGCGCGAGATCGCCCCGTATAAATATCCGCGCGCGATCGAATACGTCGCGCAACTGCCCAAAACCCAAACCGGAAAATTGCAGCGATTTGCCTTGCGGCAGATGGCCCGGGACAGCGCCGCATCTTCCGGCATCGCCGCCGAATGAAGTGAAGGAGAAAGTTCCGTGAGTCCGCCGAAAGGTCCCACCCTTGTCGTCCGCCCGAATACAAAGGAGCAGGCGACGCCGCCAGGCCCTGAAGTCCTGCAGCCGAGCGGCTGGCCGGCGCCGAAAGGCTACGCCAACGGCATGGCTGCCGATGGCCGCCTTGTCGTGACCGGCGGGGTTATCGGCTGGAACGAGCAGGGTCACTTGCCTGCCGATTTCGTCAGCCAGGTCCGTCAGACCCTGAGCAACATTTCGGCCATTCTTGCCGAAGGCGGCGCCCGGCCCGACCACCTCGTGCGTCTGACGTGGTACGTCGTCGACATGGAAGAATATCTCGCCAGCCTGAAGGCGCTGGGGCAAATCTATCGCGAAATTTTCGGTTCGCATTATCCCGCCATGGCGTTGATCCAGGTCGTGCGCCTGGTTGAAGAGGCTGCAAAGGTCGAAATCGAGGCGACGGCCGTGGTGCCGCGCTGATCGCAGCTTTCTGCCCGACTGCTTGCGGCGGCGCTTGCCGCGGCTGCAAAGTTCATGACCTTCGGGGGGTGATCTGCTAATATTTCAAGCGAGCGACAGCCTGTCTCTGAAAAACGGAAGCGGGACATGAAGCGACGCGACTTGCTCGCCGCTTTTGGCGGGATGGCGGTGTGGCCGCTTGCCGCAAACGCTCAGCAACCGCGCCAGGTCATCGGGTTTCTCCATCAGGGCTCGCTGCCACAGCCAGCATGGACGGCAGCCTTTCGAAAGGGCCTGGTCGAGGCGGGCCTCAGCGATGGGCTGACCATTCCAATCGAGGATCGCGCGGCTGATGGCCAGTACGACCGGCTGCCGGCACTGGCGGCGGACCTGGTCAACCGTCAGGTCAGCATCATAGCCGCTGACTTTCTGCCCGCCGCTCTGGCGGCGAAAGCGGCAACCGAGAGGATCCCGATCGTTTTCCTGATCGGAAGCGATCCGATCGGGTCTGGTCTCGTGTCGAGCGTCAATCGTCCGACCGGCAACGTCACGGGCGTCGCCTTCATGTTCACTCGACTGGGAGCCAAGAACCTGGAACTGTTGCGGGAGCTTGTGCCCAACGCCTCTTCGATTGCTGCGCTCATCAATCCGAGCAATCCCAATTCGGGGCCGCAGTTGAAGGATCTGCAGGCCGCCGCGAGTACGCTTGGAATAAATATCGAGACTGTCGGGGCCAGCAACGATGAGGAAATAGAAAGCGTATTCACTTCTCTGCCGCAACGCGGGATCAGCGCCCTTCTTGTCACCGCCGACGGTTTTCTGATTAGTCGCCGGGATCGGCTGGTTGCGCTGGCTGCCAGCGAGAAGATCCTCACCATTTACCCCATGCGTCAATATGCCGACGCGGGAGGACTGATGAGCTATGGCGCCAATCTTCCGGCCGGATTTCACGAATGCGGCATTTACGTGGGAAAGGTCCTCAAAGGCGCCAAGCCTGCCGACCTCCCGGTGCTGCAGCCTTCGACGTATGAGTTCGTCATCAACCTCAAGACCGCGAAAACTCTCGGTCTCGAGCTACCCGCGAAATTGATTGCGCTCGCCGACGAGGTAATCGAATAACTGCGATCAGCTTGCCTTGGCATGGTCTTCATCTCCCGGAGGATCCAGGTACATTCCGGATATGGCGTCCACCCAGCAGAGATGATCGTGAACTTTCTTCACGCCCGTGATGTTCTCCGCCGCGACGATTGCGGCCTGGCGCGCGCGTTCTTCGGTGATGACGCCGGAAAGATGCACGATTCCATCGCGCACGACGACGGAAAGGCCGAACGGGCACCATTCCTGTTTCGAGAGCGTGTCGATCACCCGATTGCGAATGTGATCGTCGTCAGCGGTGGGATCTGGGAAATCTTTTCCAAGGCTCGCCACCGCCTGCAGCAGGTTGGAACGTGAAACGATGCCGACGATCTTGTCGTCGCGTATCACCGGCAGTCGCTTGATATTGTTTCTCTCCATCAGATCGACGATTCTTTCCAGTTCCGCATCTTCGCTGACTGTCACAAGCGGCTCGGTGGTCATGACCGCAGAAACCTTGCGGCCGTGCTCCTGCACGAAGTCGGAAGCCGCCCGGCCGGGACCAAGGATGAATTTCAGGAAGCGGCCGCGTCTGCGCTGCGTGCCGATTTCGCTGCGGCGAATGAAGTCGCCCTCGGAAAGCATGCCGACCAGCTTGCTCGCGGCGTCCACGACAGGAAGGCCGCTGACGTGCTTTCGCAGCATGATGTTGGCGGCCTCGACAATCGTGGTGTCAGGCGTAACGGTGATGACCGGACGGGTCATGATTTGATGGGCGCGCATGAAGAGCTCCGGCGGAATGAAGAATCGATTGATGTCGTGGGAAAGATTAGTCTCGTCGGCGCGTGGCGATTTGACACAGGTCAAGCGCGCACTTCTCATCGGCTTGATGCAGCTCAATGTTCGGCCGTCGATGACCACGTATCATGTAGAAAGCATAGATCGGAGGCTGTCATGGTGGAGCTTTCAATGCTGGATACTCATGCTGCCGCGATCGATCCGTTGAGCGCGACTGATGCGGCTGCGCGATTTGCCAACGCAAACAAGAATGCGCTGGAATTCATGTTCGGCGCGCAGAAGATACTGCTCGAAGAGATCGTGTTCGCCGGCAATGAAATGTTCGATCGGGCGCGAACCGAGACGCATCTGTTGTCCGAATTCGTTTCGAAGGTGGCGGAATCGCACTCGGTCAGGGATCTCAGCACAATGTTTGAGGAATGCAGCCGGCACCAGATCGACTTTTTGCGCCGCGACAGCGAGCGCCTGTTCAGACATGGTCAGCGAATGCTCGAAAACGCATCGAATTTGTTCGCCAACCGGCCGCGGCCGTGAGTCTTCCGACTCTCTGGATCGCCATCGATTCACCCCCGCGAGAGATTGAATGAGTGCCATGCAGCCGATTTCGACTTTGCCGCAGGCGCAAGCCGCGCGTTTGCCTGCCGCCCCTGCCGAGGTGCGCGAGGAGGACCACCGCGCCGACCTCAGGGCTTGAGCACCGCGGCGCCGAGAATTTGTCCGTTCCGCAGCTTGTTCAGGACATCGTTGGCCTCAGCGAGCGGAAACGAAGTGGTCCGGGTCCGGATTCCGACCTTCGGTGCGATGTTCAGGAAATCGATGCCGTCCTGGCGCGTGAGATTGGCAACCGATACGAGCTGCCGTTCTTGCCAGAGCAGATGGTAGGGAAAGCTCGGAATATCGCTCATGTGAATACCCGCGCAGACCACCCGGCCGCCCTTGCGCACTGCGCGCAGCGCCGCCGGCACCAATTCTCCCGCCGGGGCATAGATGATAGCGGCATCGAGAGATGCATCGGGAAGCTCATCCGACGCGCCAGCCCACGTTGCTCCCAACTGCCGCGCAAAATCCTGCGCCGCGCGGTCGCCGCGTCGGGTGAACGCGTAGACGCCGCGACCTTGCCAGAGTGCGACTTGCGCGACGATGTGTCCGGCCGCCCCGAAGCCGTAGATGCCCAGTCGCTTCGCGTCTTGGGTCATCACCAGTGAGCGCCAGCCGATCAGCCCGGCGCAAAGCAGCGGTGCGATCGCGACATCGTCGCCCTGCTCGCCAAGCGGAAAGGCATAGCGCGCGTCGGCGACGACATGCGTGGCGAAGCCGCCGTCCCGCGTATAGCCGGTGAAAAGCGGCCGATCGCAAAGATTTTCCATCCCGTCCTTGCAGAAGCGGCAGACGCCGCAGGTATGGCCGAGCCACGGAACTCCGACGCGGTCGCCGACACGGTGGGTAATGACGTTCCGCCCGAGCACCTCGACGCGGCCGACAATTTCGTGGCCGGGGATCACGGGGTACCTGATATGCGGCAACTCGCCATCGACGACGTGAAGGTCAGTCCGGCAAACGCCGCAAGCGCTCACGCGCACGCGGATCTCTCCGCCACCAGGAAGAGGATCGGCGCGCTCCTGCAATTGCAGGGCTGCGCCCGGCGCTGGCAAAACCATCGCGTGCATCCGTGCTTCTCCCAGCAGCCGACGGCGGCAAAAAGCATTGGGTAGGTATAGCAGGCCCGTCAGCGGGTTTTTGACCTCAATCAAGGCAGATCCGCAGGAAAGTGATCGGCAATGGGAAAGCCGTGCCTTCTCGGCCGGAATACTGCTCCATCAAGAATCAATCATGAAGACAGTCTTGTGAAGTCCTGCCGGGCAAACTGGCACGCGCGTCCTTTTGACCGAGATCAATACCGCCTTCCGGCAATACCCTACCTTAATGGCGAAGGAGAACGCCTATGGCGATCAAGGATATTTTCTTGCCACTGGTCGGCGAGCCCAACGCGGCGGCGATTGCCGCCATCGAGAAGTGCGTGGCGGTTGCCGGAGATTTCAGTGCGCGTGTCGTCGCACTTGCCGTGGAGGAGGAGATTCCCCGTCGACCAGAGGTCGTGATCTCGCCCGACATCGAGAATGCGCAAGCTGTCGCGGCGGAGCGCAGCGTGCCGGATGCGCGTGGGTTGTTGAAGGCATTCGAGGCTGCGGCGAGCCGCTTTTCCGTTCGCAACGAACAGCGAATCAGCCGGCTCGCGCCGGCCGAGGTCCTTGCGAATATTGCTGCGTCCGCGCGGCTGGTGGATTTGTCGATGATGGCGGTCAAATCGCATGACAGCCGATCCGAGAAGCTTGTCGAGCGGCTCATCTTTGAATCGGGTCGGCCGATCCTGATGTGTCCGGTAGAAATTGCCAGCGAGTTGCCGGTCGTTTTCGACCGGGTGGCGATCGCCTGGGATCACACCGCGCCCGCTGCGCGCGCCGTTGCCGATGCGCTGCCATTGCTTGAGGACGCCGCCGACGTGCGCATCATCACGGCAACCGACGCCAAGACAAAGGCCGAGATCGAATCAGGTGCTGCGCTTGCGCGCCATCTCGCGGAACATGAAGTCAACGCGACCTTCGAGGCGATCAAGATCGACGGCAGCTCGGTCGGAAAGGTGTTCGAGGCCTATGTGAAGAAGAATGCGATCGACCTCCTGGTCATGGGAGCCTATCGCCATTCGCGGTTGAACGAAACCATCTGGGGCGGTGCTACCAAAACCGTCATCGGGCGGCCGCCCTGCTGGGTGATGATGTCGCATTAACGCGCGATTTCGAAAAATCCTTAAGAGCGCGCTGATCGCATGAACATCCTTTGAAATCCGCAGGGTCCCGAAACACCGATGTCGACTTATCGCCTGAAGAATCTGCTTGCGCCGCGTTCGCTTGCACTGGTCGGGGCAAGTCCGCGCCAGGGTTCCGTCGGCCGCTCCGTCTTGCGCAACATTCTGGGTGGCAAATTCAAAGGCCAATTCGGCCTTGTGAATACGCGCTATGCCGAGGTCGATGGCATCGCCACGGTCCCCGCCCTGGGCAAATTGCCGTTCGTTCCGGAACTCGTGGTGATCACTGCCCCGGCCGCGGTGGTCCCCGGCCTGATCGAGGAGGCCGGAAAACTCGGCTCGGCCGGAGCCGTCATCATCGCGGCCGCGCTCGGCCGCGGCACGGGTTCGCTCGCGGAGGCTACCGAGGCGGCGGCGCGCAAATACGGCATGAGGCTGATCGGGCCGAATTGTCTCGGCATCATGATGCCAAACGCCGATCTCAACGCCAGTTTCGCGGCGCATACGCCGGCTGCGGGAAATCTGGCGCTGATCTCGCAGTCCGGCGCGATTGCCACAGGCATGGTCGATTGGGCCGCGCAGCGCGCGGTGGGTTTCTCCGGCATCATTTCCATCGGAGACCAGCTTGATGTCGATATCGCCGATCTCCTCGATTACTTCGCGCTTGACGGCGCAACCCGCGCTATCCTGCTCTATGTCGAGGCGATCAAGAATGCCCGCAAATTCATGTCGGCGGCGCGCGCCGCGGCCAGGGTCAAGCCGGTCGTCGTCGTCAAGTCCGGCCGCCTGGCGCAGGGTGCCAAGGCGGCGGCAACGCACACCGGCGCGCTCGCCGGCTCGGACGCAGTCTACGAAGCCGCCTTTCGCCGCGCCGGCATCTTGCGGGTTCTCGACCTTCGCGAATTGTTCGACTGCGCCGAGACGCTTGGGCGCGTCGGCTCACCTTCGGGAAAGCGGCTTGCCATCCTGACCAATGGCGGCGGCATCGGTGTGCTCGCCATCGATCGGCTTTCCGAACTGGGTGGAACTCCCGCACCGATGACACCCCCGGCCCGCGCGAAGCTCGACGCAGTCCTGCCGCCGACATGGTCGGGGTCGAATCCGGTCGATATCGTCGGTGATGCGGATCCGGCGCGCTACGCGGCGGCGCTGGAAGTTTTGCTCGACGATCCAGATAACGATGCCATTCTGGTCATGAACGTTCAAACCGCGATCGCGAGCACCAACGACATCGCAACCACCGTGATCGATGTGGTCGGGAAACATCGCGAGCGCCGCCGCAACGCGGCCAAGCCCGTGCTCGCGGCGTGGATCGGCGCGGAGGAAAAAATCGCCGACAAGCTGAGCGGCGCCCTTATCCCCAATTACCCAACAGAAGACGATGCGATCCGCGGCTTCATGCATCTGGTTCGTCATCGCGAGGTGCTGACGCTGCTGACGCAGGTACCGCCTGCCATGCCAACTGATTTTGTGCCGGCTATCGAGGCGGCACGAGCCATCATTGCCGCGGCGCTTGCAGATGGCCGACATTGGCTCGAGCCGGTCGAGATCGGCCGGCTGCTCGAGGCCTATGGCATTGCTATGGTGCCGACCTATGCGGCCGCCGATGCAGGGCAAGCCGTCGCTCACGCCTCGCGTCTGTTCGCCCAAGGCGCGACCGTGGTGCTCAAGATCATGTCACGCGATATCGTTCACAAGTCCGATGTCGGCGGCGTGGTACTCAACCTCACGACAGCGGACGCGGTGCGCGCATCCGCCTCCGAGATCATCGCGCGGGCCAACGCGCTTCGCCCTGAGGCGCGAGTTGCCGGGGTCATCGTGCAGGCGATGGTGGTACGGCCCAAGGCGCGCGAATTAATCCTTGGTCTTGCCGACGACCCGACCTTCGGCACCGTCGTCGTGTTCGGCAGAGGCGGTACCGCGGTCGAGATCATCAACGACAAGGCCCTGACGCTGCCGCCGCTCGATCTGCAGCTGGCGCGGAGCCTCGTTGCGCGAACCCGCGTTTCGCGGCTGCTGCGCGGCTATCGGAACGTGCCTGCGGTCAAGCAGGATGAGGTGGAGATGGTACTGGTCAAGATCGCGCAGATGGCCGCTGACATTCCTGAAATTCGCGAGCTGGACATCAATCCGCTGCTCGCCGACGAGAATGGCGTGATGGCGGTCGATGCACGGGTCGCGGTCGGAAAGGTGGAACGGAAGTTCGCCGGTTCAGGGCCTGCCAATTTCGCCGTCCGGCCCTATCCGTCGCAATGGCAGCGGCGTATCGAGGTCAAGGACGGCCGGCGCGTCCTCGTGCGCCCGATCAGGCCCGAGGACGAACCACTGATTCATGAATTCCTGCGCCACGTCACGCTCGAGGACCTGCGGCTCCGCTTCTTTGTCCCGATGAAGCAATTTTCCCACGAATTCATTGCGCGGCTGACCCAGCTCGATTACGCCCGCGCCATGGCCTTCGTCGCCTTCGACGAACCCGGCAAGGAAATGGTCGGCGTGGTGCGTATTCATTCGGACTCGATCTACGAGAATGGCGAATACGCGATCCTGCTCCGCTCCGACCTCAAGGGCAGGGGGCTCGGCTGGGCGTTGATGCAACTGATCATCGAATACGCGCGCTCCGAAGGCCTCAAAATGATCTCCGGCGAAGTGCTTCAGGAAAATACGGTCATGCTGGAGATGTGCCGGAACCTCGGTTTCGAGATCAGGACCGATGCGGTCGATCACAGCCTTTGCGAGGTAAGCCTCAAATTGTGAGGAAGCAGCGGGTCGTGTCGCAATCGATTTGCGTAGACCGCGCCGGGCCGCTCCCGGGCTTTGAGGCAGGTCAATCCGCACGCCGCCGCCGACGCATAGATATGTCCTAGGGCATCCAGAGGAAATACAAATCGTGAGTTCTCCCCCACTGCTAACGGCCACTGCATCGGACGACGGGCTTGAATTGCGGCCAAGCGGAGCTTGGACGGCGGCCAATGCGGCCGCCCTTGAGGTTCTGTCCAATTCGGTCAGCGAGAAGATCGAGCAGGCGAAGGCGCTGAAGCTCGACATGGCGGGCTTGCGCGAACTCGATACGCTCGGGGCATGGCTGCTCGAGAAGATATCGCGGCGCGCAAGCGTCTCCGGCCACGCGGCCAGCATCGTCGGTGTTGCCGACAATTTCGCCGGTCTGATCGAGGAAATCCATCAGGTCAACCGCCGCAACCCGGCGCCGCCGCCTGCCTCAAATCCGGTTGTGGTGAAACTGAACGACATTGGCCGCGCCACGCTGGGCGCGAGGGAAGACGTCAGCGCGTTCCTGGGAATGCTCGGCTCGCTTTTTCTTGCCCTTGGCGGCGTGCTGCGTCGGCCGCGATCGCTGCGGATGACGTCGCTGGTATATCAACTCTACAGGGTGGGCTTCCAGGCGATCCCGATCATGGTGCTCATCACTTTCCTGATCGGCGCGATCATCGCACAGCAGGGGTTCTTCCACTTTCGCAGGTTCGGCGCCGATTCCTATGTGGTCGACATGGTCGGCATCCTGGTTTTGCGCGAACTCGGCGTCCTGATCGTTGCGATCATGGTGGCGGGGCGTTCGGGAAGCGCCTACACCGCCGAACTCGGTTCGATGAAGATGCGCGAGGAAATTGATGCTCTCTCCACCATGGGGCTTGATCCCGTCGAAGTTTTGATCCTGCCGCGCATCATTGCGCTCGTTATCGCGCTGCCGATCCTCAGCTTCATCGGTTCGATGGCCGCGCTCTATGGCGGCGGACTGGTGGCGCAATTCTACGGCGACATGGCGCCTGCGATCTACATCGCGCGCCTGCACGATGCGGTGTCGGTTACGAGTTTCAAGGTCGGCATCATCAAGGCGCCGTTCATGGCACTCGCAATCGGCATCATTGCCTGCAGCGATGGATTGCGCGTGAGGGGAAGCGCCGAGTCGCTCGGCAAGCAAACAACGACATCGGTGGTGAAATCGATATTCCTGGTGATCGTTCTCGATGGCCTGTTTGCCGTGTTCTTCGCATCGATCGGAATGTGACGAATGCACGAGGAAGTGCCGCAATTCGCGATACGGGTGAAGGATCTGGTGGTCGGCTTCGGGCGGCAGATCGTGATCGATCGCCTGTCGCTCGACGTGCGCCGCGGTGAGATTCTCGGACTGGTCGGCGCGTCCGGCGGCGGCAAGACCGTGTTGATGCGCACCATCATCGGGCTCGTTCCGCCTCGAAGCGGAGAGATCGAGGTCATGGGCGCGGAGATTGGCCAGGACGGTGAACGCAGCACCCGGAGGGCCGCCGAAAAATGGGGCATTCTGTTTCAGCAGGGCGCGCTGTTTTCGTCTCTTACCGTGCGCCAGAACGTCCAGTTTCCGTTGCGCGAAAATCTTGAGCTTTCGCAGACACTGATGGACGAGATCGCCACCGCCAAGCTCGAAATGGTGGGCTTAAGGCCGGAAGACGGCGACAAGTTTCCTGCCGAATTGTCCGGCGGCATGACCAAGCGCGTGGCGTTGGCGCGTGCACTCGCGCTGGATCCGGCGATCGTGTTCCTCGACGAGCCAACCTCGGGACTGGACCCGATCGCTGCCGGCGATTTCGACGCTCTGATCAAAACCCTGCAAAAAACGCTTGGACTGACGGTGTTCATGGTGACCCACGATCTCGCCAGCCTCAATATCGTTTGCGATCGCGTCGCGGCGCTGGCGGATGGCAAAATCGTCGCGATCGGGACCATGCATGAGCTTCTTCAATCCGCCCATCCATGGGTGCGAGCCTATTTCCACGGCAAGCGCTCGGAGATGCTGCAACCCAAAGCGAGCTGAAACAGATGGAAACCCGTGCTCCCTTCGTCATTGTCGGCGCCTTCGTGCTCGCGACCATCGTCGCCGTATTCGGCTTCGTATACTGGCTCAACAACACCGGCGGACTTGGCTCGCGCACGAGCTATCACGTGCAGTTCGATGGCTCCGTGCCGGGGCTTTTGGTCGGCGCCGGCGTGCTGTTCAACGGAATCCGGGTCGGGGAGGTGACTGAGCTTGCGCTTGCACCCGATAACCCCCGCCGCGTCGATGCGACGATCTCGGTAGCTTCAACCACGCCGGTGCGCCCCGACACGAGGGTCGGTCTCGAATTCCTGGGCCTGACCGGTGTGCCCGTGATCGCGCTCGAAGGCGGCACGCAGCTTTCGAATTCCGGCGAGGTGCCGACGCTCATCGCCGAGCCCGGAGCGGGCTTGAGCATGACGCAGGCCGCACGGGACGCGTTGCGCAAAGTCGATTCCGTGCTCGGCGAAAACTCCGAACCGCTGAAGGACACCATCGCCAACTTCAAGATTTTCTCCGAAGGACTCGCCCGAAACACCGGCAAGCTCGACAGCATCGTTGCCGGCATCGAAAAGATGACTGGTGGCGGCACGGCGCAGCAAAAGCTCACTTATGACCTGCGGGCGGCCCAAGGCTTTGCGGCGCCCGTCAAGGCTATCAAGGGCCAATTGGCGCTTCCCGAACCAAGCGCGGTGGCGATGCTCGAGACGCAGCGGATGCTGTTCTCGCCGGTCAGGGGATATCCCGATTTTGCGGAGTTTGTCTGGGCCGACAGCATTCCGAAACTGCTTCAGGCGAGATTGATCGAGAGTTTCGAGAACTACGACATCGCTCACGCGCCGTTGCGCGCGGCGGATGTCGGCCAGGCGGATTTCCAGCTCTTGATCGACGTCAGGCGTTTTCAGATTGAAACTGATTCGCAGCCAGCGGCCCGGATCGCCCTGTCGGCGAGGATTCTCGACAAGAACGGCAAGGTCATCGCATCGCGTTTGTTCGAGCAGAGCGAGAAGTTCGACAAGCTCGAGCCCCAGGCAGCGGTTTCGGCCTTCAACGAAGCGTTCGACCGCTTGGCGAAGGATTTCGTCACCTGGACCGTCCAGACACTCTAGGAACTACTCTCACTCGAGCGTTTTCAAGTACGAAAGCAGATCGTGGATCTGATCGGGGGTGAGCTCGAAGGCCGGCATCTCGGCGTGTCCGGTATAGATCCCCTCGGCGAGTGCCTCGCCCAGCGACTCGATGGGATATCGCAGATGCAGCGTCCGAAACGGCGGCGCGATTTGAAGCGGGCTTTCGCCGGTGCGATCGATGGCATGGCATCGCGCGCAATGTGACTGCGCATAGAGTTTGCCGCGCTGTTCGGCAGGCGACGCGGCCGAGGCGCTCGTCGTGGCGATTAGCGCAACGAGCGCCTGGCGCAGAATAAAATCGAGCATCGCAAATCCACTGCTTGAGATTGAAACGAGACGTTGTGAACGGTTTCCTTGATATTTGGCCAAAGCCACAAGTTATTTGATCTGCGTCAACCGGAATGCGGGAAAACAGCTTGGATATCGAACTATCTGGACTGCCCATTCGGGAACGATGATTACGATGGCTGAAGAATGATCGCTCATGCCTTAAGGGGGATTTTCCGATGCCGTTCGATGCCGCGGTGATGGGCACGGTCGTGCTCGTCATATTTGTTGTGTTTGCGGGTGGGATTGCCTGGGCTATCAGACACGGCCGGAACGTCTTAAAAGACGCTGACATAGCGTAACGTTGCTTGCCACGCCGCTGGTCGTCGCCGCAATGCGGCGAGCAGCGTCGTTTTTCGGCCATAGACCGAAGCAGGCGCCAGCGCGAAGAATAAATTTTAACTCCCTGTTAAGGCTGGCAGCACTTCCGCTTAAGGGTCTATTCCGGTCGCACCGCTCCGCGGAAGCATTCGGAAGCCGCTCCAAATCCTTGTTTTCACAAGGTCTTTTTCCGCTCCGGGAGGACAGGCACGGTTGCCATCGATCTTCATATGCTCTGTCCAATATGATGTTACGCTGGTGCGTCGGCAGCTGTATCGTGTCGGCGGAGAATTTATTGGCGTGGCTGAGAACAGAATTGGTGAAGCTCGGCATTTCCCGAGCAGCAAATTGGCGGTGCTGCGCAAGCATCCGATTTTTCGCGATCTTGATTCCGCAGCATTCGATCAGCTTTGCCGCTATGCCAAGCATGCCACCCTCAAGCGCGGCGCCACCATTTTTTCCAAGGGCGATCCCGGCAACAGCCTCGTTGCGGTGATCAGCGGCACCGTGAAGATATCAATCTCCTCGCCTGATGGCCGCAGCGCGATTCTGAACCTGATCGGGCCCGGCGAGATTTTCGGCGAGGTCGCCGTACTCGACGGCCAGGCCCGCACGGCAGATGCCACCGCAAACACCAATTGCGAGATTTTCATCATCGACCGCCGCGAATTTCTGCCATTCGTGCGGAGCCAGCCGCCGCTGGCAATGAAGTTCATCGAACTGCTTTGTGCAAGGCTGCGCTGGACCAGCGACCAGGTCGAACAGGTCATTCTTCAGGATCTGCCGGGGAGGGTCGCCAGCGCGCTCATTCGCCTGACCGAACGGCACAAGCCCGCGCAAGGAGATCGCACGATTGCGGTCACCCAGCAGGAGCTCAGCGAGATGGTCGGCATGACGCGCGAGAGCATCAACAAGCAACTGCGCGCCTGGGCTGCGCGCAATTGGGTTCGGCTTGAACACGGCGCCATCGTCGTGCTGGACGTCGCTTCGCTCCAGGAACTTGCGGGAAGTGGAACCGAAGAAAGTTAATGCGCATTTGCGGTCGCCGATGTGAAGCAGTTCACATGGGGTCGGGCGTCCTTGAGCTAGACAGGCATGAGATACATCCGCCTTGTGGAGGCATCCATGCATTCCCGGTTCGACAGGTCGCGTAAAAAGGAAGACGGGTTCTTCGACAAGTGGGGCTTCGGATTTGTGGTCTTGCCGGTCCTGCTCGCGATTGCGATGATCGTTCTTTCTGTCATTCAGCCCATCAATTCCAACTGGATAGCGGAGAGCGTGCAGGCGGAGCTCGCCGGCAAAAGTCCGACTTCGGCCGATACGCCGACGCAGAGCCAAAAACCCGCAACACAAACGCGCACCGTCAGCGCCAAGTAGGCCGCCCGGCAAAGGCCTCGGCCTTCAGAGATAACCGGCGCCGGCTTCGACTGCGAAGCGGCCCGGATCGCCTTCCCACACGATCCGGGCGTGCTCCAGCACATAGACGCGGTCGGCGTGCGGGAGCGCGAATGTTACGTTCTGCTCGCCGAGCAGCACGGTAATCTGCGTGGTCTGCCGCAGCCGTTCGAGCGCCTTCGACAATTGTTCGAGGATGACCGGCGCGAGCCCGAGCGTCGGTTCGTCCAGGATCAGGATTTTTGGCTGCATCATCAGCGCGCGGCCGATCGCCAGCATCTGTTGCTCGCCGCCGGAGAGCGTCTGCGCCATCTGGCTCTGGCGCTCCTTCAGGATCGGGAACAGCTCGAACAACCACGCAAGCTGCTTCTCCCTGTCTTCATCGCTCAAGTGCTGACCGCCGAGGTCGAGATTCTCGCGCACGCTCATTTCGCCGAACAGTTCGCGCGATTCCGGGCACTGCACGATGCCGGTGCGGGCGATGCGCGCGGGACTGGTGCCGCGCAGCTTTTCGCCGTCGCGCAGGATTTCGCCGCTGTAGGGCAAAAAGCCGGAGATCGCGTTGAACAGCGTGGTCTTGCCGGCGCCGTTGAGTCCCACCACCGAGACGAATTCTCCCTGATGGACGTGAATCGACACGTTTTCCAGCGCCTGGGCCTTGCCGTAGAACACGCTGACATTCTCGACCTGCAGAAACGGGACCCTGTCCTTGAAGCTGGTCTCGGGGCGGGCCGACGTCTCGATCGCGCCTCCAAGATAAACCCGCCGCACGGTCTCGTTGCGCATCACCTCGTCGGCACGGCCAGTGACGATTTCCTCGCCGAGATACATCGCCAGCACCCGATCGACCAGCGCCGCCACGCTCTTGACGTTGTGATCAACGAGAAGCACTGCTCGACCCTCGTCGCGAAAACTGCGGATGAGCTCGGAAAAGGTGCCGACTTCGGCGAGCGTCAGCCCGGCGAACGGTTCGTCCACCAGCACCACCTTGGGGTCCCTGGCGATGGCCTTGGCGAGCTCGAGCCGGCGCAAGTCGGCGAAGGGCAGGGTCGGCGGCCGCCGGTTCATCACCGCGCCGAGGCCAACGCGATTGGCGATCCATTCGGCGCGCTCGGTCAGCGTCTTGTCGGCAAAGAACATCAAGAGGCTGTCAGGCAGCAGCGCGACCATGATGTTCTCGAGCACGGTCTGCCGGTTCAGCGGCCGCGAATGCTGGAACACCATGCCAAAGCCCTTGCGCGCGATCTTGTGCGCAGGAAGGCCGGCAACGTTCTCGCCGCGAAAGATCACTTCGCCGGCGCTCGGGCGCTCGATTCCCATGATCGCCTTCATCGCCGTCGACTTGCCTGAACCGTTCGGGCCGATCAGGCCGAAAATCTCGCCGCCACACAGATCGAGATTGAGGTTCTTGACCGCGGTAAGGCCGCCAAACCGTTTGGTGAGTCCGCGGACTTCGAGAACCGGCGGGTTGTTGGTGGCCGTATCCATCACTAGAGCTCCGATTCCGAAGTTCGCAAGCTTTCGCGGCGGCCTCTGATGCGAACTTCGGAATCAAAGGAGCTCTAGCAAATATAAGCCAAGTGCTGCTTTGAACTTGAGTTCCTGTAATGAGGTTGTAGCGGGCATTGATAGGAACTTCAAATTCGCCGCACTAACGCGCCTCCCGTGACAGGGCCGCTCCGAGGAAGCCGCCGGGGAAGAACAACACGACGAGCAGGGCGACTGCAGAGACGATGAAGGTTGCAAGCTCGCCGGTCGGTCTTAGGAATTCGCCGGCGACGATCAGGAAGATGGCACCGAGTGCTGCGCCCAGCACCGTGCGGCGTCCGCCGAGCACGGCGGCGACGATCACGTTCACGCCGACGGCGACATCGACGACGGTGCCGACCGAGGCGGTGCCGAAATAGAACACCAAAAGCGCACCGGAGAGGCCTGAGAAGAAGGCGCTGACGACAAAGGCCGCGAGCTTGTGCTTGACGATGTTGAAGCCGAGCGCGCCCGCCTGCACCGGGTCCTGACCGCTTGCTTGCAGCACCAGCCCGATCGGCGACTGCGACAAGCCGTAAAGGATGATGGCGCTGATGGTCATGAAGCCGAGCGCGATCCAGTAGTTGACGCCGGCGTCGATTGAAATCACGTCGGGAATGGTCAGTCCGATCTCACCGCCGGTGAGATCGGCGAACACCACGACGAAATTCTGCAGCATCAATACCGCAACCAGCGTGGTCAACCCGAAATAGGGACCGCGGACCCGCAAAGCCGGAAGCGCCAGGACGAAGCCGGCGATCACGGAGGCGAGCGCGCCCAGCAGGATACACAGATAGACCGACCAGCCATACTGGTTGTTGAGAATGCCGGCTGTATAGGCGCCGACCCCGATCAGGAAGGTCGGGCCGAAATTCACTTCGCCTGCAAATCCGAACAACAGGTCCCATGCCATCGCGAACACGCCGAAATAATAGGCGACCGTCAAAAGGCCGAGCACGTAGCCGGAGACGTAAAGCGGCAGTGTCGCGGCGATGATGACGACCGCGAGTGAAACGAAGAACAGCCGCGATTTGAAGAAGTCGAGCATGTTTCAACGCCTCCCGAGCAGGCCTTGCGGCCGCACATACATCACGGCGACCAGGAGCAGGAGCGCTGGAATTGTGCGGTAGGCCGGCGAGATCAGATAGGCGGTAATCGTTTCGAGATAACCGACCACAAAGGCTGCGATCAATGAGCCGGACACGCTGCCCAGCCCGCCGAGCACCACGATCGAAAACGCGCTCGCAGTCAGCGGTCCGACGCTGTAGGAACTCACGCCGAGGAACATGCCGAGCAGCACGCCGGCGATGCCGGCAAGGATGCCGTAAATCGCCCAGACCACGATATAGATGTTGCGAAGCTCAAGCCCGAGCAGGGTGACGCCGCGCGGATTCATCGAGGCCGCAAGCACGGCCTTGCCGGTACGGGTGCGGTTCACGAGCAGCCATAGCATCGCGATCACGAGCCAGCAGACGATCGCCGTAAAGATTTCGTTTCGCGGCGTCCTGACGCCGAGGATGTCGACCACGCCCTCGACGATCGGCAGAACCGTCTTGGCGTTGTTGGTGAAGAAATACGCGATCAACTCCTGAATCATGATCCCCCACAGCAACGTGCCGGTGAGAACGAAGATTTCCTTCTCCTCGTTTGGGATTCGTGTCGATTTCTGAATCGGCTGCACCACCGCGAAGTAGGTGGCAAAGGCTGCTACCAGCGCTACCGCCACCCCGATCAGCGCGCCGGCATAGGTGCCGGCGTGAAACACGCTGGCTGCGGCCCATGCGGCCACCGCCGCCAGCACCATGATGGCGCCATGCGACAGATTGAGCACGCCGGAAACGCCGAATATGAGGGTAAACCCGGTTGCTCCGAGCGCATACAGCGCGCTGACAGCGAAACCGTCGATCAGGATCTGGAGCGCAAGCATTTATATCGGCCGCGGCAGCACCGCTGCCTTGTTGATGAAATATGCAATCATGAAAATGCTCCCGGGCAATCTCCCGGGAGCACATCATGCGGTATCAGTTCGATGTGACCTTGATGAAGCTTGGAAACTTCAACGTGGCCTTGGCGATTTCCGGCGGCCAGACCGCGACCTGCACGCCATTCTGCCACTGCAGCATCAAGCCGGTGATAAGGCCTTTGCCGTATTTGAGCGAATGGGTGAACTGATCGTCCTTGCCGTAGAACTGGACGCGGCCGATGGTGCCGACCCAGTCGGTCTTTTCCAGCGCGTCGACCAGCTTGTCGGCTTCCGTCGAGCCCGCGCGCTTCACGGCATCGGCAATGTAATAGACTTCGTCATAAGCGGTGTAGCCGCAATAGGAGGGATAGTTGCCGAATTTTGCCTTGAAGGCCTGGGTGAACGGCACGCTCTTTTCCGTCACCGGAACGTTCGGTCCGGAGACACCCTGATAGAGCACGCCTTCGGAAGCCTCGTTGGTGTCCTTGCCGAAGGTGGAGTTGGTCGCCTGCGACGAGATGCCGAACATCGGGATCGGAACCTGCTGGTTCTTCCATTGCACCGTCGGCTGCACGCCGACATGCGAGATGCCGGTGATCATCACGTCGGGTTTTGCGGCCTCGATCTTGTTGAAGATCGGCGTGAAGTCGGTGGTGTCGGGCGAGAAGCGAATGTGATCGAGCACCTTCAGGCCGATCTTGGGCAAGCACTCCTCGTAACCGACGTCGAGCGGCTTGGTCCAGGCGGCGTCCTCGCTCATGATAACCGCAGACTTCATGTGCTTCTGGTCGACCAATAGCTCCTTGGCGGCGTCGCAGACCGATTGCGCAAGCGCCGCAGAGGTCAGGTAGCCGTGGAACGTGTATTTGTTCCTCTCATAATCATTGTGGACGCTCTTGCTGATCTCGTTCGACGCGGCGCCGGGCGTGATGAAAGGCGTCTTCAGACGCGAAGCCCAGGGTTCGAGCGCGAGCACCACTTCGCTGATGTAGCTCGCGATGACGATGTTGACCTTGTCCTCATTGACCGCGCGCTGGAACGCGCGAACCGAATCCGCCGAAGAGGAATGGTTGTCGTAGGTGATGATCTCGATCTTGCGGCCATCGACCCCGCCCTTGGCGTTGATTTCGTCGGCGGCCATCTGTGCGGCCTGGGGGATCGACGCGCCGGCGATCGCCTGGGCTTCGGCGATGACGCCGATCTTGATCGGGTCAGCGGCCATGGCCTGGGCGGACATCGCAAACAGGCCCAGGGCTGTCGCTCCGAGAAGCCCCGGCAATGACCGGAAAAATGGCGGTCGGAATGCTTTCTTCATGACGTTTCTCTCCACTGAATTAGTTATTGTAGCTCTGCCCGCGTCCTCAGCAAGCGCAACCCCCGAGGACTTCTTCGCTACGACGAAACCGGGCAGGTGAGTACGATCTTGGCATTCACTTGTGAAGGCCGAAAATCGGCCAACGGCCTCATATTCATTGCAACGTTAAGAGGCGAACGAGATCCTGAAAGAAGTCCGCGGAACCGATTGGAAACGTGGAATTTTTCCGTGTCCATTCAAAGGATTACGCGGGGGTCAAATTGCCGTCCCGCCTTCATCCGATCAAAAGGGCTCGGAAAAATGCAAGGACGAAGGATTTCGCTTCGCTCCCGATATCTAACAACGCACGCACGTCCGGCGCGTTGCAGAACGCCAGTCTCATACGAAGGTCTAGAGCCGGTCGCTTGGGGGATGTTGCGTCTCATTCCTCGATGATCGCAACCGCCCGCGTCCAGCCCGCCGAGGCGCGCTCGATCTTGACCGGGAAGCATGACACGGTGAAGCCGGTCGACGGCAGGAGTTCCAGATTGTGCAGCTTCTCGATGTGGCAATAGCCGATATGCCGTCCGGCCTTGTGGCCTTCCCAGATCAGGCTCGCATCGCCGGTTTCCGCGAATTTCTTCGCGGTGTAAACGAAGGGCGCGTCCCAACTCCAGCCGTCGATGCCGGTCAGCCGCACGCCGCGCTCGAGCAGGTACATCGTCGCCTCATAGCCCATGCCGCAGCCGGAATTGACGAAATCGGGTCGGCCGTATTTAGCGCCGGCGCTGGTATTGACCACGACGATTTCCAGCGGCGAAAGCGTGTGGCCAATGCGCTTGAGCTCGGTCTCGACGTCGTTGGCGGTGACGACATAGCCGTCAGGAAAGTGGCGGAAGTCGAGCTTGACCGCCGGCTGCAGGCACCACTCCAGCGGCACCTCGTCGATGGTCCATGCGCGCTCGCCGCGATTCATGGTCGGGTGGTAGTGGTAGGGCGCGTCGAGATGGGTGCCGTTGTGGGTTGACAGTTGCACAGTCTCCATCGCCCATGCCTGTCCATCCGGCAGGTCTTCGGCCTTGAGGCCTTTGAAGAAGCCGAGCATGCGCGGCAGGCTCTGCTGGTGATCGAAATACTGAATGTGCGGATTGATGCCGGGCGGGTCGGCCGGCACGTCATTTTGCAGCGGCACGGAAATGTCGATCAGTCTTCGCGCCATGGCGCTTCCCTCTCGTTTTCACTTTATCTTTGAGTAGACAATTCTGACTATTCGCCCCAGTTTCCCCGCGGAACCTGCGGAGTACCGCGAATTCGGTCCGTCGCGCGGATAAAGGCCCGAAAGACGCGCGTCAGGCGAGTTTCATCAGTTTGAGTGCGGCCAGACCGTTCGGGCCGTAGGGATTGCCGAGGCTTTCGCACATCTCGAAATGGTTGAAATCCGGTGCTTCGATCAGTTCGACGGGCTTGCCGGCGTCCTTCAGGGCCGCAGCGAAGTCGCGGCTCTGGCGCTGGAACTCGGGCGTCTCGTAGGTGCCACAGGTGACGGTGATCGGCGCACGCAGCATGTCGATGTGCCGTATCGAACTCAAGGATTGCTCCATATCGTCGTCGAACCTGATGTAGGCGCTGCGCGCCGAGAGCCGTACCGGTTTCAAATCGTAGATGCCGCTCATCAAGAGGCCGCCCGTGATCATGTCGGGTGGCAACGCGAAATCCTTTTGCCAGTCGGTCACGAGCGCGACACCGCAGAGGTGGCCGCCGGACGAGTGGCCGCCGATGTAGAAGCGTTTGGTGTCGCCGGAAAAACTGGCGGCATTTTTGTAAACCCAGGCGATTCCGCGGCGCACCTGCTCGGCCATCGGCCTGATATCGCCTTTCGCAGCCTCCACCTGGATGAAGTCGAGCGCGATGTAGTTCACGCCGGCGTTGACGAAAAGGTCGGCCGGAAAGCCGTAATTCCTGGCACTGCCCCGAAGCCATCGGCCGCCATGGATAAATACGAAGATCGGAGCGTTCGACGATTTTGCCGGATAGAGGTCGAGGCCCTCGATCGGCGTCGGCCCGTAGGCCAGCCGCTTCGGCGCGCCAAGCCGCGAGCGCGTCGTCTCGCTCGCAGAGGCATAGCGTTTCAGGATCTGGTCGATCATCGGCGCGTAGGTGGATTGATCATAGGCCGCATCGAGTTCGACCTGGTCCATCTCCATCCAGACCTTCGGTCCCTTTTCGTGAGGGGACGGCCCGATCCGACAATCCTCGGCCGAAGCGGGCGTTGCGGCCACGGCGGCCGCCGTGCCGAGCAGGGATCGGCGCGAGATCAGGCCACCATGGCTTTGCTTGCTATCGGGCATGCTTCCTCAAGTTCTGATTGTTACCCTTGATGCGCCGGCAAGGGGCGACCGGACAGCGGGCTACGACAGCCTCACCATGCCGGCCCAGAACTGTTGCTTCTGCGCGCTGGCGTCGATGTCGTATTTGCGCACGAAGGTGAGTTTTCCGTCGTCACCGATGCGGTAGACGACGATGGCCGCGGGAAGCGTGGTGATGTCCTTTCCTTCGCGCACGAGCATCGGCCACACCGATGCGGCGACGAGAATCCGCCTCTGTGGATCGATTGCGAACGTGCGCAGGTAATTGGCGTGCGCATCCGCATTCTGGATCAGCGTCGGCTCGCCGGTGGTCTGATCGATTGCAAACACCGCGACCGAGTTCTCGCCGCCCGAAAATACCTGCTTGCCCTCGAACTCCGTCGTCCAGAAGGCGCGGTTGGTGAGATAGACGAAGCGCCCGTCGGGACTGACGTGGATGGGTCCGGCGGCTTGCCGCAGCTTCGATGCGGGATCGCTCAGCGTGTTTTTGATGAAAAGCGGTTCGCGGGAAAGCCCGCTTGCGGCGTCGCGCCTGTAGACGCAAAGCTTGTTCTGACTCTCGATCGAGACGTAAACCCACGGCTGCGTCGGGTGGAAGTCGAGGTGGCGCGGGCCGAACTGCATGCCGTCGCCGGGCTGGATCGCTGCAGCATTCGTCAGCACGCCGTCCTTGAAGCCGAAGACCTTGATCGAGCCGGGATCGACCGGATTGTCTGAGGGCGCATTGTTGCCGCGCGTCACCAGGATAACCTGCCGGTTGTCGGGCGCGGCAAGAATCTGATGGGCAAAAATTCCGGTGTCGAGTTTATCCGGCTGATTGACGCGCTCGCCGAGCGAACCATCCGCCTTGATCCGATGCACGCTTACGCCGGAAGGATTGTTGTGGGCGATCAGCAGGTACTGGCCCGACATGTCGACGCTGGTGTGAATCGGACGCGAAGGCAATTTCACGGCGTCGCCGTGCGCTTTCAGCGCACCCGAAGCGGGATCGATGGCGAAGGCGTTGGCGACGTGCGTGTCACCGGTGCCGCCTGTCCCGCCGGGGCCACCGTTGCTGGAGACGACATAAAGATAGCGCATCGAGGGATGCGGCCAGGCATATTGGATATTGGTCGGCGCCGACACCGTGCTTTGCTTGACGAGCGCGGCATTGTCGGCGTCGACGCCATAGAGCGTCAGGTCAGGCCCGACGGCGGAATAGAACACGCTTTTCGACATGGGATTTTGCGCAAGTGAAGCCTTGGGAGCCGCGATGGCGCCGGCAAGGAGGGTGGAGAACGCGCGACGATTGATCATGGCCGCCTTCTCGCTGTGGTTGGGGTGAGACAGCCATAGCAAAAGATGGAAAGCCGGTCAAAATCGACCGATTTTGACATCCGCCATCGTTTTCGATGCAAAAGCTCGCTGCGGCTATTGGGACCGCTGATGGTCCTTGCTTGCCCGACGGCTCGATCACAAGACGCGCGATCAGCGCGGCATGCTGGCAAGTCCGAATTTCGAAGAATGGAAACGCGGGTTGTTCGTCGAGTGCGAGCTTGCCCGCGGCCCGGACGTGGCGAAGTCGGAGTGAATGAAGTGGCCGCGGGCATCGATCAGCCAAGCGTGATCGAAATACAAGGCCGGGAGCAACGCCGTGCTGAAGACTGCCAGCAGCAGGCAGGCTTGCATGAGAAGCGGCGGCAAGCCTTCGCGTGGCGCCTCAATCGATGGGGATGTTGACGATATCCGCCATCACAACGCATCGCGCTTTGAAGAAAGATGAACCCCGGGACGGGCAGGCCAGGCCGGTAGGGTTTCGTTAACCATTCCTAACTAAATACCGAAGCGGCTTCAGCTCGAGATGGGGGCGGAAAAAATGACTGAGCCTGACGCTTTGATCATCGAAATCGACACGCTGAAAGCCGCGCAGCGCGAAGCCTGGCGCGAGCTTGCAAGCCCGGCGCTCACCACGTTCGACCGCCGCGAGATCCGAAACCGGATCCGGCAAAGCGAGGTCGAGTTGCGCGCCAGCTTGCAACTGATGTCCGAACGGCTGCGCTACCGGCCGCGGCCGCCGGAAGAGATCGGCGACAGCCTCGCAAACCTCAATTTTCGGTTCTTTAGCCGGCCGATACTCTAAACTTCGAACGCGATCGGCGTTCGTCGGCCTCTCGCCACAGCAAAAGCTCGGGAGGAATCCCTATCCCAGCGGCGCGCCCGCCAGGCGGAACACCAAAGGGCCGGTAATCAGGAAGGCGAGCAGCATTCCGCGGGCGAGCGGCTGCTTGATGGCACCCAGCAATGACAGTCCCGCCAGCGGAATGAGGGCCCCCAGCGGCAAGTAATAGCGGGGGTAAGCGGTCGTCAGCCAGCCGAACTCGACGTGCAGCCGATAGCTGAAGATGCCGTGGACAATGAATGTTCCGGCAAAGGCAAGTGCGCCGGCCACGATTACGATTTCGAGCGGATCTTTATTTCCGCGTGCGATGCGCAAAGCCGCCGCCAAAATTCCCGCAAAGGCAGCAAGCGACGCCATGATCGGGATCGCCAGCACCGCGTAGTTCAGCGGGTCGCGCGGCTTCAAAGTCGGCATCCATTCAAGGACAAATTCCGACACGAAATGTGCCGCATAGGAGGCGGGCGTCAATCGCGCGGCGCTGTCCCAGCCGACCGCCTGCGCACCTGTCTTGATCATCGCGATCGCGCCAGTTGTCATCGGAATCGGACTGCCATACTCCGCGAACAACGCGACATAGGGCGCGATGGCCAAAAGGGCGGCGATCGCGATCAGGACGACCCAGCGAAACTGCAAGCGGCGGCACCACGACAGCCACAGCAACACGCCTCCGACCAAACCGCCAGCCAAAAGTAGCCCGGTGAACTTGGCCCATGACGCGACGATGACGCCGCCGAGTGCAGCCAGCAGCCACGCTCGGCTCCCGGTCGAGAGGTGCTGAAACGCAGCCAGCGTCGCAATGGCTCCGCCGGCCAACGCAGCGTTGTCGTTGTTGATGGCACCCGCAATCGGCACCAACACAGGAATGCCAGCCAGAGGAACAACGTAGGCATAGAGCGCAAGCCGCGGCAGCTTTGCGACGAGCCCAACTGCCAAAAGAGCCGCAAGCCCGATCGCTCCCAGCACCACGTTGAGCAGCCGATGGATCAGGATCGCCTCGGGATGGCCTTCCAGGGAGGGACCGAGGCGGGCAAGCAGCAAATAGTACGGCGAGGGATGATTGAGATAGTTGGTCTCGCGGGTGAAGTCAAAGCTCGACGGATCGAGCATCCGCATCTCCTCAAACGCGGGCCACTTCTCGCCGGAGCGCTGTAGATGCGCAATGTAGGAAGCGTGCGCGACTTCATCAAAGCCCTGGGTGATGTCCTTGCGGATGGCGCCAAGGGTGGCGGCGACAACGAAAAGAACAAGGATGATCGCGCACGCGCGCCATTGAGTGTTGGCCGCCGCCGCATCTTCTTGATCGTGCGAGGGCGCATTGAGGTCAGACAGCACAGACATTGTGCCAGTTTGCACACCACCTGTTAAGCAAGTCCTATGCAAATCATCGCGCAGCCCAGGCAGGCATACGGGAGCACAAATGGCGCGTGTGCTACCTTGGCGCTGAGCAGGCGGCGGAAGCGCGTTCTGTCCCCAATCACCTCGGGAATCGGGTACGATTTCTGTTCACGGACAATGCTGAAGGGTTAATCCAATATGACTCGCATAGGCACTCGAGCCGAGGTCTGGTTTTCGAACGTGATCGCCTCGTTTGCCCGCTATGTCGCGGAAAGAACCCTATCCGAATCCGTTCCAATGCTCATGCGCCGTGAGGCCGTCGTGGATTCCTTTAACTACGCAAAGGAAAACATGGGTGAGGCCTATTCGTTTCTGGATCGATTTGAGGGTCTCGCGCTTTCAATCGGGGAGGCGCAGCGAAGATTTCCTACCCGCAAGCTCGTTCTGGAGTTCGGGGTATACAAGGGTGGGATGATCAACTACCAGGCCAAGAGGTTTCCTCGGCTGGATTTTGTCGGGTTTGACAGTTTTGAGGGTTTGCAGGAGCAGTGGAGCGGCATGGCTCCCGAAAAAGCGTTTGATCTTGCAGGCAAGCTGCCGAGGGTCCGGAGCAACGTCAGGCTGGTGAAGGGGTGGTTCGCGGAGGCAGGCTCTCGCTGGAAAGCGGAAAATTCCGCCATCGGCGTCCCCCTGTTGGTTCACGTTGACTGTGACACCTACGCTGCGACGGTCGACGTGCTGGAATTGTGTTCTGATTACGTTGAACATGGTCTCGTCGTTCATTTTGACGATTATTTCGGATTTCCGCATTGGAGGACCGCTGGATTCAAGGCGATGAAGGAAATCTCGGAAAAACGACGCTGGCGCCTGACCTACTTGTCTTACGGGACAAAAGAGGTGGCCGTCCTCGTGGAAAAAAGCCGCGACTGACGCATTTTGCTCGAAGCCACAGCCGCCCAAAACGACGTCAGGCGAGCCTGACCTGAAATCCGAAAATCCGGCAAACAGATCGCAACAACCGAAGTCATGAAACGCTTCGCAGCGTCGTCATGTGCGATGAAATCCGCGGTGACGCGTTGACGTTTCGTTAACGCTTCGAAAGGGAGGTTTCTGCGAACAACGATAAGCCCGACGTTAACGAAGCTCTGCGCAAATGCGAACCCGAAAATTGAGGGAACACCGCGCATGACCGCTGATGCAGATATTTTCGTGATCGGCGCCGGGCCCGCCGGACTCACCGCGGCCTACTGCCTGACCAAGGAGATGCGGTCGGTCATCGTGATTGAGAAGGACCCGGTCTATGTTGGTGGCATCAGCCGGACCGTGCGGTATGGAGATTTCCTTTTCGATATCGGCGGCCACCGATTTTTCTCGAAATCGAAGGAAGTCGTCGATCTCTGGCACGAGATCCTGCCTGACGACTTCATCACGCGGCGGCGGCTGTCGCGCATCTATTACGGCGGAAAATTCTATTCCTACCCGCTGAACGCGTTCCAGGCGCTGCGCAATCTCGGGATATTCACCAGTACCCTTTGCATGCTCTCCTATGGCTTTGCCAAGGCATTCCCGATCGCGTCGCCTCGCAGCTTCCACGACTGGGTGCGCAATCAGTTCGGCGAACGCCTGTTTCAGATTTTCTTCAAGACCTACACCGAAAAGGTCTGGGGAATGTCGTGCGACGAAATATCCGCCGATTGGGCAACACAACGCATCAAGGGACTGGACCTTAGCGTCGCGGTCATGAATGCGTTGAAGCGCTCGTTTGGGCGCAAGCCAGCAGCCGATGCGGGAGCCGACGGCGTCGTAAAGACGTTGATCGAGACCTTTCAATATCCGCGCCGGGGCCCCGGCATGATGTGGGAGGCGGCGGCTGCCCGCGTTACCGAGCGCGGCGGCCGGATCCTGATGGATCGCGAGCTGGTCGAGCTTGCCTATGATCACGCCAGGAGCCTCTGGCAGATCGAGGTCGCTACCGGTACCGGAAGCCGCGAGACCTACACGGCTCGGCACGTCGTGAGTTCTGCGCCGGTGCGCGAGCTGGTGCAAAAATTCTCGCCGAAACCGATCTCGCTTTTGCACGCGCGAGAACTGCGTTACCGCGATTTCCTCACCGTCGCGTTGATGGTCAACAAGCCGGAATTGTTCGCCGACAACTGGATTTATATCCATGATCCCAGTGTGAAGGTCGGCCGCGTGCAGAATTTTGGCTCATGGTCGCCCGAGATGGCGCCACCCGGATCGACCTGCCTCGGCCTCGAATATTTCTGCTTTGAAGGCGATGGCCTTTGGACGATGTCCGACGATGAGCTTATCGCGCTCGCCACGCGTGAAGTCGCAAAAGTCGGTCTGGTCTCGGCCGCCGATGTGATCGGCGGCTGCGTGGTGCGCCAGCCCAAGGCCTATCCGGTATACGACGACGCTTACCGCGACCATATGGCGACGATCCGTCGCGATCTCGAGTCGAGCTATCCTACTCTGCATCTGATCGGTCGAAACGGAATGCACAAATACAACAATCAGGATCACGCCATGATGACGGCCATGCTGGCGGCGCGGAACATTCTTGCCGGAGAACGCATCTACGACATATGGCAAGTCAACGAAGACGCAGAATATCACGAAGCGGGGGCGTCGAGCGCGCAGGCGGCGCTGGCGAGCGAACGTCTGGTGCCGGTCAAGGCGAGCACCCAGGCAGCATAGAGCTGACGTCGGAACCGGGACGCTAGAAATCGAAAGCGCCGGTGCTTCGCCGCGCCAGTTCACGCAGATCCGCAACGGTTCCGCGAACCGCATTGCAGCGGCGGCAGTAGATCTTGGCGAGGTCGTCGGGTGCGCACGCCGGATCGATCGGCTTGATCGACAGGTTTCCGCATTCCTCGCACACGACCTTCAAGCCAGGCCGTCCTTCGGGTTGATGCTGATCGACGTTCATGGCCTTCTCGCCTGGCCAATGTTTGCGGAGGCAAAAAAGCCGAGCGTTCCGAGTTTCAGGGCGAAACGCCCGGCGCCTTGCCGCAAGCCCATCGGCAAGAGCATCTCTGCAAGCGCGTCCCGGATATCAGCCCAAGAACGCTTGCGACCCTCGATATAAGGACCATAGAGAACGTCATCTTGAAGTTCGAAGAGGTTCGCGACCATTGAAGCCGCGAGGAAAACCAGTCCCGGAATCGCAATGATTTCGATTGTCATTTTTCGGCCCCCGCCGTTGCTCCAACGAGGCCTGTCATACACTTAAAATTTTAAGGTCCGGATCGCAGGGGCATCTGCAATTGAGCGATCACGTCAGCAAAGCCTAAACCACGTTGACCGCGCCATGATCACGCTTCGATATAGGCTTGCTTGCGAAAGCGAGGTTTCGTCTCGACCGCAATATTGCAATTTGCATCATGGCGCGACACCTGCGGTGTGGGATCGGCTCGCCGAATTTCAGTTTTCATCTTCTAACCAACTCATGATTTGTTCCGGACCGATGGTCCGTCTCGGCCGGTGGGGGTTGATCGTGCCGGCGCTGACGTCGCAGCCTTCCTCCAGGCGTTCTCGCGCAAATTGCTTGGCTTCTATCTCCGTTCGAAACGTCTTCGAATTTCGGACATAGACGACGCGAGCGTCGTCAGGCCTGCGAAACGCGACGTACCAGATGTGGGCATCCGTGCCCATGGCGAACTCAAGGATCATGCCCTGGAGCAAAGATTGGCGACCCAACGGCGCGGCGCAAGGGCGGACAAAATTACCACTCGAAAGGTCAGTAACCGGGAATGGATACCGGACGTCATTGATCCAGATCAAAGTCTCATCCCTTGGCGGATGAGAGGTGTTGCCAATCCTCAACGCGCTTTCCTTAATATCTCCACATGTGCCAGAAATGCCACGCATTCGCTTCCGATGAAGCTCTATAGACAGACTGGCAACGCCGCTTGGTGTGTTGCCAGGTCCTGTGAATGCGAAGTACTTATTCGGCGTTTTCTCCCGGCAAACTCAAAGCCCCGGCTTCACACCGGGGCTTTCTTATTCGCCGAACCTGTTGGCGGTCACCTCAGCACGTTTCGCGGCAGCCATAGTGATACCTCCGGCAGATAGGTGACGAACATCAGCACCAGAAACATCACGGCGTAAAACGGCCAGATCTTTCGCATCACCTGTTCGATCGTCACCTTGCCGACCGCGCATCCGACGAAAAGGATCGAACCGACCGGCGGGTGGCACAGGCCGATGCCGAGGTTGAGCAGCATGATCATCCCGAAGTGAACGGGATCGACGCCGAAATTCTGCATCACCGGAAGGAGGATCGGCGTTGCGATCAGGATCGACGGCGCCATGTCGACCAGGGTGCCGAGCACGAGCAGCAATATGTTGATGAGAAACAGGATGACGTACTTGTTGCTCGAGATCGACAGGAAGAACGCCGTCATTTTCGCAGGCATCTGCGTCAGGGCCATCACATAACCGACGCTGGATGCACAAGCGATCAGCGTCAGCACCATGGCGACGGTCCGCAGGGTCCGGTGCAGGAGCACGGGCAGGTCGCGCCAACGATAATCGCGATAGATGAACATCGTGACGAAGAACGCCCAGATGCAGGCGACGGCGCCGGCTTCGATCGCGGTAAAGATGCCGCCGAGAATGCCGCCGAGAATGATGACGAGCGTTACCAGCCCCCAGGCGGCGTCGATCGTGATGCGGAGCGCGTCCTTCGCCGGCACCCTCTGGCCGTGCGGGTGCTTCTCGCGGTAGGCGACGACGAGACAGAGAATGATCAGCGAAAAGCCGAGCAGCAGCCCCGGAAACACGCCTGCCATGAACAGCGCGCTGATGGAAATGGTGCCGCCGGTCGCGAGTGAATACAGAACCGCATTGTGGCTCGGCGGCACCAGCAGCGCCTGAACCGACGAGGTGATGGTCAGGTTGGTGGCGAACACGCGCGGATATCCGGTTTTCTCCATTTGCGGGATCATCACCGAACCGATCGCGGAAGTGTCGGCCACGGCCGAGCCCGAGATGCCGCTGAGGAACGTCGTGGCGAGCACGTTGACGATCGAGAGGCCGCCGCGCACACGGGTGAATCCGACCAGCACGTCCGCGAACGCCACCAGCCGCCGCGCCATCCCGCCTTCGGCCATGATCGCGCCGGCAAGCACGAAGAAGGGGATCGTGAGCATCGCCACCTTGCTGACGCCGTCGGAGATCTTCAGCATCACCGCTTCCAGCGGAATGCCGATCGACCAGGCGCCCGCGATCGCAGCCAGCGCCAGCGAATAGGCGATCGGCATGCCGATGACGAAACAGGTCAGCATGGTTGCGAGGAGAACGAAGATATCCATGTTGCGACGTCTCCCGGGTCAGTCGAACGGCGCGGCTTCGCGGCTTGCCTCGCCGTGCTGCGGGATGGGGTCAGCCGGCAGTCCGAGGAGAACCCGCTCGATGATGAAGAGCAAAAGGCAAACGCCGCCAATGGGAATCGGCAGATAGGTGACGCCGACCGACAGGAAGGGAAAATCGGCGATCGTGTTGTACCAGGTCACCTCGACCAGCCGCTCCCCCCACACGATCATGAAGAGGGCGATCAGCGCCATCAGGAACTGAACCAGGAGATCGAGCAGTTTCCTGAATCTGGCCGGCAATTGATTGGCGAAGTAGGCGACGTTCATGTGCAGGTTGAGCCGGTAGGCCGCGGCTGCGCCGATAAAGGTGAGGACGATGGTCAGGAGAACCGCGAGCGGCTCGGGCCAGGACGCCGCGCTGTTGAGCACGTAGCGAGTGAAAACAGCCCAGGGAATGACCGCCGAAATCAAGACCAGCGCGATGCAGCCAACGACGATGCACAGAAGATAGAGGGCGTCCATTGCGCGGCGGAATGCTGCTGCCATTACCTGGTTCCCCGAATTCAACTGGGCTTCACGTCATTCCGGGGCGGAGCGCGGCGACGAACCCGGAATCCATAACCACCATCGTGAGTATGGATTCCGGGTCTGCGCCTTGCGGCGCATCCCGGAATGACGAAACGCCGGATTGCCTCGCTTGATGACGGCACACCGCGCATCAATCATGCAATGGCCTGGATGCGCTTGATCATGTCCTGGTATTTCGGACCGTACTTGTCCCACACCGGCTTGACCGCATTCTGAAACGGCGTCTTGTCGGCAATTTCGACGATCTGGCAGCCGGCGGCTTTCGCCTTCTCCATCGCCTGCTGCTCATACTGGTTCCACAGTACGCGTTCCTCGAACTGCGCTTCGCGGGCAAATTTCTTCAACAGGTTCTGGTCGTCGGCGGAGAGGTTGGTCCACGCCCGCTTGGAAAACAGCAGCACTTCGGGAATGACGAGGTGCTCGGTCAGGGAATAATACTTGGCCGCCGTGTAGTGGTTGGAGAAGACGTAGCTTGGCGGGTTGTTCTCGGCGCCGTCGATCACGCCGGTCTGCAGCGCGCTGAACACCTGGTCGTAGCCCATCGCGACCCCGTTGCCGCCGAGCGAATTCATCATGTCAATGAAGATCGGATTGCCAATGACGCGGAATTTCAGGCCCTTGACGTCCTCGATCGATTTGATCGGCCGCTTGGAATTATAGAGGCTGCGCGCACCCGAATTCATCCAGCACAGTGCGACGAGGTTGGCGCTCGGGCTTGCCGTGATCTTGTCGAGTAGTTCCTGGCCGATCGGGCCATCCATCATCTTTTCGGAATGCGTGATGTTCTTGAACAGGAAGGGCATGTTGACGACGTTGATGTCGTCGACGATCGGTCCCATCGTTCCGGCGCTGACTCGCAGCAGCTGGATCGCCCCGATCTGCGTCTGTTCGATGGTTTCCTTCTCGCCGCCGAGCTGCATCGACGGATACATCTGCACCGAGAGCCGCCCGCCGGTCGCCTCGCTAAGCTTCTTGCCCAGATTTTCCGTCGCCGCCACGGTCGGATAACCCGCAGGCTGGACGTCGGACGCCTTGAAGACCATCTTGGCCTGCGCGCGCGCGGACGAGAATGGTGCGAGACCTGCGAGGTTCGCAGCGCCAATGCCGGCGCTGATCTTGATGAAATCGCGACGTCGCATCGAAATCCTCCCTTTTTTATGATTGTAGCTAGTTTCTTGCGTCAAGAAAGCCCGCTCGTGTCCGCAATTCACTTTGTTCCTGGCTTGTCAATAAATCGGTCAGAATTTGCGCTTCCCGCGCGTGCGCGGCGGTCGTGGTAACTGCAGCCGTATAGACGCTCGAAAGATCGCATCCCTGCGGCAGCGAGGCGGAAAGCCTTACGCCTGAGGTAGCGATGATCTCGGTCGTTTGCGTGCAGCCGATCGGCTGCTTTGCCTTGCTTTCGGCGAGATGCCGCATGGCGGTCGCGCCATTGGGATACACCTCCAGCCGCGGTGCAACCTCCTCGGCAATTCCAAGCTGGCGCAGGATTTTCGCGACATGGATGCCCGCCGTCGACACCTTGGTGTCGGGAACGAAGATCGCGTCCGCGGCAAGCAACGCCGCACGCAGGCTTGGGGCGTCCGGCGCCGAAACGAGCGGGTCGGCATCGCGAACGGCAAGCGCCGTTTCGACGCGGCCGATGTCCGAAATCGAGCTGGTCGCAACAAGTTTCTCCCGCGCCAGATCGGCGATCAAGGCCGCCGTGAGGACGACGATGTCGGCCGACGTTCCGCCGCGCAACTTGTCGGCCATGGCGCCGACCGCGCCGAATTCACCCGCGATATCGAACCCGGTCTGCTCCTTGAACTTCGGCGTGAGGCTTGCCACCAGCCCCTGCGCCGCGCCGCCGCTCAAGATACTCAAACTCGTCATGATGCAAGTTCCATCGCCGCGATCAGGCGTTCGCGCGTGATCGGCAGGTTGCGAATGCGCAAGCCCAGCGCATCGAACACGGCGTTCGCAATCGCCGCGGTCACCGGCCCATGCGCGGCTTCGCCGGCGCCGACCGGTTCGATCTCGGGCCGCGAAATGACTTCGACGTCCACTTCGGGCACTTCGCTGAAGCGCAGAATCGGATATTCGCTCCATGAGTTGCTGGTGATGCGTTCGCGATCGAAGCGCACGCGCTCCTTCAGCACCCAGCTCGTGGCCTGGATCGCGCCGCCCTCGATCTGGTTGATCACGCCATCCGGATTGATGGCTTCGCCGACATCGACCGCGATCGTCAGCCGCCTGACCGAAATATCCTCGGCGCCCTCGACCTCGGCGATGGCGGCGCAATAGGCGCCCGTATTCTTGTAGCGCGCGAAGCCGATGCCGTGACCAATGCCGTCGCGTCTTTCGCCTTTCCAGCCGGCGCGCCTCGCAACCGCGCGGATCACGTCCTGCGCCCGCGGATCCGACAAGTGACGCAGGCGGAAGGCGAGGGGGTCCTCGCCGCGCTCGGTGGCAATTTCGTCGAGAAAGGACTCGATCGCGAACACGTTGGCTTGTGCGCCCAGCGTGCGCAGCGCGGAAGTGCGGATCGGCATGGTCGTCAGGCGATGGCATTCAATTTGCCACGACGGGAAATCGTAGAGCGGAATCGAATTGCGGTCCGCGCCGCCGCCGCTCGTCTGTTGCGGATTGGTGGCGATGTATCGCGGAAACGGCTCGGCGAGCTCGCTGGCCGCGAGAAGCGCCGGCTGGCTCGCTCGTCCCGGCCGCGCGGTATGGCCGTTGCTCCAGACGCTGTGCCGCCAGTCGACGATCTCGCCATCGGCATCGAGATCGGCTTCGACCTCGATGGTCATGGCGGCACCGAACGGCGCATGCGACATCTCGTCGGCGCGCGACCATTGCAGGCGAACCGGCCGGCCACCGACGGCTTTCGCCAGCAGGACCGCATCCAGCGCGACATCGTCGGCACCGTTGTGTCCATAACAGCCGGCGCCCTCCATATGTTCGACCGTGATGTTCTCAAGCGGAATCCTGAGAACCAAAGCGAGATCGGCGCGCAGGAAGTAGACGCCCTGGCTATGGGTCCAGACCCGCACACTGTCGCCGCTCCATTGCGCAATCGCACAGGAGGGCGCGATCGAGCCATGCGCGATGTAGGGCCGCGTATATTGACGCATGACCGTTCGCGCTTTCGCTGGCTGTGTTGACGCTTTTTTTCTGGCGATGACGGAAAGTTCGGCCGGCTGCGCCTTCTGCCATTCGGCGTGCCCGGTCTCCTCGGGCAGCGTATCGCGCAAGCTCCACTTGGCGCCCTTGCGCAGGGCGGCGAGCGCGAGCTCGGCGCCGGCTTCGGTCTCGCTGACAAGGCCCGCAAAATTGCCGTCGCGCACGATCGCGACGAGGCCCGGCAGGCTGCGTGCGCCGTCCTCCTTTAATTCGATGAGAGAAGCGTGCGAAAGCTCGGACCGCAGCACGCGGCCATGCAGCATGCCTGGCCATGTCGAATCGTGGATGAAACGGGGTTTTGCGAAAACCTTGTCGGGAATATCGAGCCGCTGCACGGAGCGTCCGGCGATCGTTCGGCGCGCGGATGGCTTCGGCTGCGCGCTTGCGGTTGCATCGCGGTCGAGCGAGACTTCTGCCGCGAGCTCCCAGTAGCTGGTGCTGACATTGCCCGGACCGGAAATGGTGCCGTCATGGACGTCGAGTACCTCGGGCCCGACGCCGAGGCGCTCGGCGGCGGCAGTCAGGAAAATCTGCCGGATGTCGGCGCAGGCTTGCCGGATCGCGCGGCCCGATTGCTGCACGGAAAGACTGCCCGAGGTGACGCCTTCATTGGGACTTCGCCCCGTGGACGCGCGGACCATCTGCACGCGGGCGATGTCGACATCGAGTTCGTCGGCGGCTAACTGGGCAAGTGCAGTGACGATGCCTTGACCGATCTCGACCTTTCCCGGAGAGACCGCGACATGGCCGTCGGAGGAGAAGCGGACCCACGAAGACAGTTTTGGATTTGCCGCCAGACTCACCGGCAATTTTGGCGTGGAGGGGGCGTTTTCGGTCATGGGTTGCGCATCTCCGCTGCGGCTCGCAGCACGGCGCGCACCATGCGGTTATGCGACCCACAGCGGCACAAATTGCGGTCGAGCGCAGCCCTGATTTCCGAATTCGAAGGATCCGGATTTCGCTTTAGCAGCGCCGCGGCGCTGATCAGGATTCCGGACACGCAATAGCCGCATTGCAGCGCCTGCTCGGCGATGAAGGCGCGCTGCAAGGGATGCGGCCGTTGTGGATCTCCCAACCCTTCGATCGTGGTGACGTCCTTGTTGGCGACCGACCATAGGGGCGTGTCGCAAGCACTCACCGCGTGATCGCCTACCATCACGTTGCAGGCGCCGCATTCCCCGGCGCCGCAGCCGAAATGCGCGCCCGTCAATCCGAGCGGTCCGCGCAGGGTCGCGAGCAGGGAGGTGTCGGGATCAGCGTCGACGTCGGTCTCGACGCCATTGAGGCGGAATCGAATACTCGGCATCAATATCTCGAACCTTTACGGCTTGTCGGGGAATAGCTTGACGACGTCAGCCCATTTCACAATATCGCTGCGCAGGAATTTGTCGAATTCCTCTGGTGTCATCGACATCGGGAGTGCGCCCTGATCGGCCCAGAGCTTGACGATTTCCGGCCGCTTGACTGCGTCGTTGATGGCACCGTTGAGTTTTTCGATGACGGGCTTCGGCGTGCCGGTCGGCGCCATCAATCCGAGCCAGATCGCGGCTTCATAACCGGGAAGGCCTGCTTCTTCGACGGTCGGCACCTCAGGCAGCACGCTCGAGCGCGTCTTGCCAGTGGTGGCGAGCGCCCGCACCTGGCCCTGATTGACGTTGGGCGCCATGGTCGTCACCGCGTCGATCATCATCTGCACCTGTCCGCCGATCACGCCATTGCGCGCCTCGCCGCTGTTGCGATAGGGCACGTGCACGAGATCGATCCCGGCCATGGTTTTGAAGAGCTCGCCGGCCATGTGATAGGGCGTGCCCTGGCCGGAGGACGCATAATTCAGTTTTCCCGGCTGCGATTTGGCGAGCGCGACGAATTCCGCCAATGTCCTCGCCGGCACCGACGGATGAACCACGATCACGAGGTCGGAGACATTGATCGGCGCGATCGGCACCAGGTCGCGCATCAATTGATATTTTCGCTGCGGCACCAGCGATTCATTGGCGGTCTGGGTATTCGACATCATCAACAGCGTGTAGCCGTCGGGTGCCGACTTGGCCGCCTCCTGCGTGCCGATCACCGCGCCGGCGCCGGGACGATTCTCGATCACGAAAGCTTGCTTGAGACTTTCCTGCAGCGCGTTGCCGAGCAGGCGAGCCGCGACGTCAGCAGGACCGCCTGCGCCGAAGGGAACGATGATCCGGATCGTCCGCGTCGGATAATCCTGCGCCAGACAGGTGCCGAAAAAAGCCTGGCTTGCAAAAAGTACGGCCAAAAGTGTCAGCGTCGATCTTGAGGCGGCACGGCGGCCGCAACCCCGGCTGGTTGTCGGGCGTCTCATTCTCAAGGCCTCGTTCTTCCGTGACCGGCTGGTCAAATCCTGAGTTCCGGTCTAACTGTCAAGTCCGACTGTAGCGGCAAGGCGAACGACCTGTCGACATGGCCTTGACGCCTTGCTGCGGGTTGGAAGTTGCGGGTTAAAACAATAGGCGGCCCAAGAGAGGGCCGGCAGAGTGGTTTAATGAAAAACAAGAAAATCTCGCGTCGGGACGCGCTTAAGGCAACGGGCGGTCTGTTGGCGGGCGCCGCACTTTCCACCCGCGTGCTTGCGGACGCACCGCCACCCGAGCCGGTCACGCCCGCCCTGATCGAGGCGGCCAAAAAGGAAGGGCAAATCATCCATTACACCTCGACCGATCTGCCGGTGGCCGAGAAACTGGCCAAGGCATTCGAGGCGAAATATCCGGGGATTGCCGTGCGCGTCGAGCGCACCGGCGCCGAGCGCGTGTTCCAGCGCATCGGTCAGGAATATTCGAGCAACATCCACGCCGTCGACGTGGTGAATTCCTCCGATGCCGCGCATTTCATCGTCTGGAAGCGCGATCAGCTTCTCGCCCCTTACGTGCCCGAGGACGTCGCCAAATTCTATCCGGTCGAACACCGTGATCCCGACGGCCTGTTCGCAAACTGGCGCGTCTGGCTGAGCATCATCGCCTACAACACCAGCCTCGTGAAGGCGGAGGATGCGCCAAAGAGTTTCGCCGATCTGCTCGATCCCAAATGGAAAGGCAAGATCGTCAAGGGCCATCCCGGCTACAGCGGCACCATCATGACCGCGACCTACCAGCTGCAGCGCGAACTCGGCTGGAGCTGGTTCGAGCAACTCGCCAGGCAGAACGTGATGCAGGTGCAATCATCGGCCGATCCGCCGAAGAAACTCGAGCTTGGCGAGCGCTCGGTGATGGCGGACGGCAACGAATACAACATCCTGCAGTTCAAGGAGGCGGGACGCCCCGTGGCGCCGGTCTACGCTGCGGAAGGATCGCCGATGATCGTCGGCCCCAATGGAATTTTCAAAGGATCGCCGAATCCAAATGCAGCAAAGCTGTTCCAGTCGTTCTGCTTCAGCCGCGAGGCCCAGCAGCTCATCATCGATTTCGGGGGCTTGCGCTCGGTGCATCCGCAAACCGAGGAGAGGGCCGGCCGCATACCGCTCAAGGCCATCAAGACCATGAAGGATGATCCTGCCGCCGTCGAGCAGCAAAGCAGCGCCATCAAGTCCCGCTATACCCGCATTTTCCACGTCTGATCCGTGCTGTTCAAACGCTTTTTTTTAAACCTCGAGCCCTCATGACCTCCGAACTTCCGAAGGCTTCCGTCGCCGAAACCCTGGCGCAGAAAATTGCAACGCTGGAGCCGGGCGTTCTGCCGCAGGCAACCACGCGCAAATGCGAGGATTTGCTGATCGATGTCGTCGGTCTCTGCGTCACCGCTCGCAACGAGGATTACACGCAAAGCGCGCTTTTGGCTTGCGACGATGACGGCCCCTGCACGGCGATCGGCCATCGACGTCGGCTTACGGCTTCGGGTGCGGCGTTCGTCAACGGCACCGCCGCTCACGGCGAGGATTTCGACGATACTTTTGAGGGTGGTCCCGTCCATGCCGGCGCCGTGGTCGTGCCGGCGGTTCTCGCGGCTTGCGAGCGGCACAATCCGGACGGCCGCATGGCGCTGACGGGAATTGCCGTCGGCGCCGAGGTACTGTGCCGGCTGAGCCTCGTGGTGCCGAAGGCCGTCCACAAGGCAGGATTCCACCCGACCGCGATCTTCGGTGCGATGGGCGCGGCCGCAGGCGTCGGGGCCGCGCTTGGCCTGAACGCCAAACAGATTGTCGATGCGCTCGGGATTGCCGGCAGCATGGCAGGCGGCATCATCGAATATCTCGCCGAGGGCGCCTGGACCAAGCGCTTGCATGCGGGCTGGGCGGCGCAGTCCGGCATTCGTGCGGCCTTGCTGGCGCGGCAGGGCTTTGTCGGTCCGCGCACGGTGTTCGAAGGTGTGCATGGGTTGTTTCACGGCTTCGCCCACACCGCCGATGGCGATTATGACGCGCTGACGGGCGATTTCGGCACCCGCTGGGTCACCGATACGCTCGCGTTCAAGCCTTATCCGTGTGGAACCATGGCTCAGCCGTACATCGATTGTGCGCGGCGGCTGGCCGCGCGGGGCATCATGCCCGACGACGTCGAGGCCATCCTTTGCGAGGTGGCGGAGGGCACGGTGCATCGCCTGTGGGAGCCGCTTGCCGACAAGCAGCGGCCGAAGAACGGCTATGCCGCCAAATTCGCGGTGCCCTATCTGCTCGCCACCGGCTTCGTGCATGGCGGCGTCGGGCTCGGCGCCTTTACGGAGAAAGCGATCCGCGACGCAGACGTGCTTGCGCTGGCCGTCAAGGCGAAGTTCGTGATCGATCCGGACAATCCTTATCCAAACAACTATACCGGCCACGTCAAAGCGACGCTGAAGGACGGCAGCGTGGCCGAGGAGCGGCAGCCTTACTTGCGCGGCGGCGCAAGTGAGCCGCTGACGCGCCAGGACGTCACCGACAAATTCATGCTCAACGCGCAGCACGGCGGCTGGAGCAAGGCGCAAAGCGAAGCGGCCTTGAAATTGCTGGCCGGACTATATCAGGGCAGGATCGATTTGAGCGGGTTGCGAACTTAGTTGTCGTCATGGCCGGGCATAGGGGAGCGATAGCGACGCCGTTCTCGAACGGCTATGCCCGGCCATGACATGGAAGGGAAAGCAGATGACCAACGAACTCGACGGCAAGGTTGCCATCGTCACCGGCGCGGGCCGCAATATCGGACGCGCGATTGCGCTGGCGCTTGCGGACGCGGGCGCATCGATCGTGGTGAATGCACGAAGCAATCGCGCCGAGGCCGAAGCCGTCGCGCGCGAGATCGAGGCAAGGGGCGGCAAGGCGCTGGTGCATATGGGCGACGTCGCCAACGCGGCCGATGTGGAGGCGATGGTGGAAGCCGCGGTCGAACAGTTTGGCCGGATCGACATCCTGATCAACAACGCGGCGCTGCGGCGGGAAAAGCCGTTTTCGGAGATGAGCTACGCCGAATGGCGCGAGATCATGAATGTCACGCTCGACGGGGCCTTCCATTGCGTGAAGGCCGCTCTTCCGTACTTGAAGAAGAGCGGCGCGGGCACCATCGTCAATATCGGCGGCCTGAGCGCCCATACTGGCGCGAGAGACCGCGCGCATGTGGTGACGGCAAAGGCCGGCATCGTCGGATTCACCCGGGCACTCGCCCATGACCTTGCCGCCGACGGCATCACCGTCAATTGCGTGGTGCCCGGCCTGATCGGTACGCCCCGCCCGAAAGGTCAGCCGGAACCTGCCCACCATCTGCTGCACCACACCATATCGGGTGAACGCGGCCGGCCCGACGATGTGGCCGCCGCGGTGCGGTTCCTGTGTGGACCGGCCGCCCGTTACATCAACGGGCAGGCGATCCACAGTAGTGGCGGGGCCTATCTCGGCGGGTAGCGCATGGCTTAAGCACAAGCATGTCGGATAATTGGGCTGGCTCTCCGCGCGTTTGGTGCTAACCATTGGGCCATGAACCAGAACGTCCGGATCGACATCCGTCACTCCACCTGTCCGCACGACTGCCCGTCGGCGTGCGCGCTCGATGTCGAGGTGATTGACAATACCAGCATCGGCCGCTTGCGCGGTTCGAAGCAGCAGACCTACACGGCAGGCGTGATCTGCGCCAAGGTCGCCCGCTACGCCGAGCGCATTCATCATCCGGATCGGCTCGCCTTTCCGATGTTCCGTGTCGGAGAGAAGGGCTCGGGCAAGTTCGCGCGGATTTCCTGGGACGATGCGCTGGACGAGATCGCGCACCGGTTCAATGCGGCCGAGCGCGAGTTCGGCGCCCAGTCGATCTGGCCCTATTATTATGCCGGCACCATGGGGCTGGTGATGCGCGATGGCCTCAACCGTCTTGCGCATGTGAAGAAGTATTCGCGCTTCTATTCGACGATTTGCTCCACCATCGCGCGGGTCGGCTTTGCCGCCGGAACCGGCAAGGTCGCAGGCGTCGATCCGCGCGAGATGGGCGTCTCCGACCTGGTCGTGATCTGGGGCACCAACCCCGTGAATACCCAGGTCAATGTGATGACCCATGCGATGCGCGCGCGGAAGGAGCGTGGCGCCAAAATCGCTGCCGTCGACGTCTACAACAACGACACGGTCAAGCAGGCCGACATCAAGATCATCCTGCGGCCGGGCACCGACGGGGCGTTTGCCTGCGCCGTGATGCATGTGCTGTTCCGCGAAGGTTTTGCCGATCGCGAGTACCTTGCGCGCTACACCGATTGCCCCGCCGAGCTCGAAGCTCATCTTCGAACCCGCACACCCGAATGGGCCTCGGCGATTTGCGGCGTGCCGGTCGAGGAGATCGAAGCCTTTGCCCGTACCGTCGGTCAAACCAGGCGCGCGTTCTTCCGCCTCGGCTACGGCTTCACCCGCAGCCGCAACGGCGCGGCGCAGATGCACGCGGCGCTGTGCATCCCGGCCGTGACCGGTGCTTGGCAGTACGAAGGCGGCGGCGCCTTCTTCAACAATTACGCGATCTGGAAATTCGACGAATCCATCATCGAAGGCCATGACGCGATCGACCGTTCGACCCGCGTGCTCGACCAGTCGAAGATCGGGCGCATCCTCACTGGTGATGCGGCCGCGTTGAGGAACGGGCCGCCGGTCAAGGCCATGCTGATCCAGAACACCAACCCGATGACGGTCGCGCCGGAGCAGGCGCTGGTGCGGCAGGGTTTTGCCAGGCCGGACGTGTTCGTCGCGGTGCACGAACAGTTCATGACCGAAACGGCGCAGATGGCCGATCTCGTTCTTCCCGCCACGATGTTCATGGAACACGACGATCTTTATTACGGCGGCGGTCACCAGCACATTTCGGTCGGCCCCAAGCTGATCGAGCCGCCCGGCGAATGCCGCTCCAACCACGAGCTGTTGCGGGCGCTCGCCCGCCGCCTGAACATCAGTCATCCCGGCTTCGAGATGTCGGCGCGCGAGTTGATCGACGCCACGCTTCGAAAGAGCGGGCATGGCAGCATCGAGGCGCTGGAGGCGGATCTCTGGCGCGACATCCAGCCGGATTTCCGCACCTCGCATTATCTGGACGGTTTTGCCCACGCCGACGGCAAGTTTCATTTCAAGGCCGACTGGGCCCATGTTCCCCTCGGCAATGCCGGCCTGATGGGACCGTGGGATCAGATGCCTTCGCTGCCCGATCATTTTGCGGCGATCGAGGAAGCCGATGAAGCTCATCCGTTCCGGCTCGCCACCAGCCCCTCGCGCAGCTATCTCAACACCAGCTTCAACGAGACGCCTTCGTCGCAAGCGCGCGAAGGTGCGCCGAGTGTGATGATCCATCCCGACGATGCCGCCGCGCTCGGCGTCGCCGATGGCGACGCCGTCACGCTCGGCAACACGCGCGGCGAAACCACACTGACCGCAAAGCTGTTCGACGGCGTGCGACGCGGCGTGCTGATCGCGGAATCGGTGCACCCGAACAAGGCCCATGTCGGCGGGCGCGGCATCAACATGCTCACCGGCGCGGAAGCTGTGCCGCCATACGGCGGCGCGGCTTTCCATGACAACAAGGTCTGGGCGAGGAAGGCGACGCAAGCTTCGATTCCGGCGCCCTGACGTCTTTCGCCACCCTTCCCACTTTCGCTGGTCATCTCTATTGTCCGTTCTGACAAGAACAGGCGGGTATAGCCATGACCGAGACCAGCAGTGTCATCCTTGAGAAGCGCGGCCCGGCGCTCTGGATCATCATCAACCGGCCGGAGAAGCGCAACGCCATCAACGGCGACGTCATCGCCGGCATCGCCAGGGGTTACAGAACCGCGCATGACGACAAGGATGTGCGTATGGTCGTGCTGACCGGGGCCGGCGAGAAGGCGTTTTGCGCCGGTGCCGACCTGCAGAACACCGGCGGCGCGTTCGCGGCGGATTTTTCCAGGCCCAATGTCGATTACGCCGATCTGTTGCGGCTGTCGCAGAACGCGACCAAGCCCGCGATCGCGCGCGTCAACGGCGTCTGCATGGCCGGCGGCATGGGTCTGTTGTGCATGACCGATATGGCGATCGCGGCCGACCATGTGATGTTCGGATTGCCGGAGGTAAAGGTCGGCGTATTTCCGATGCAGGTGATGAGCCTGTTGCAGGCGATGGCGCCGCGCCGCATCGTCAACGAATGGGCGCTCACTGGCGAGCCGTTCGACGCCAAAATCGCGCAAGCGGCGGGGCTGCTCAACTACGTTGTTCCGCAGGCCGAGCTCGACGCCAAACTCGAATGGCTGATCGGCCGCATCACCGACAAGTCACCGACCGCGATCCGGCGCGGCAAATATGCGATGCGCGCGATCGCCTCGATGTCCTTTGACGAAAGCATCGCCTACACCGAAAGCCAGATCGCGTTGCTGGCCATGACCGAAGACGCCAAAGAAGGACTGAAAGCGTTCGCCGAGAAGCGAAAGCCCTCGTGGCCGGGGAAGTAGCTCTTGAGCTGCCGCGACGTGGCAATTTTTCGATTTAGTTTTCAAACAGCCAAATCTTGGATGCACGCCTGCATTCTCGCGGCACAAAAAGCGTCCGAGTCTTGCCAGACACTGTCCCTCTGAAATCAGAGGGCGCAGGGAATGCCGGATGCACGCCGCACCCATGGCCTCGCGTGCAAAAACAAAAAAGCACACGAGCAAAGTCACCACAGGGACGCCGAAGCACGCCGGCATTCCCTGCGCGATGGCTTTAACAACTTATTCCACGCTCTTCCCGGCGACCGGGCTTTTTGTCACCGTCATCGGCGCGATGCGAAGCATCGTCGCCAACAGAGGGTGCGGAACGCGCAGGATTCTGCCGGTGATTTGGGGGCGCGATCAACTGCGACAGATTGGCACGACGGGCAAATCAAGGTGCGATTCAAATGGTCCCGTCGTTCCGGGCCGATGCACCAGCATCTGCGCGTTTTCGCCGCCTTGGCCGATTTCGAAACCGAGTGACGAGTTGAAGCCCGCGCGGCATGTCATGGTTTGACCAGGGTGGTGGCTCTGATCGCATTGATCGCTTGGCCCCCGATCACGGAAATACCGTCATTTGCGGAGGTTTTGTGGTATTAAAGGGTGCTGGCGGAGGGGCACGGCATGCACCAGAATCTGGGAATACAGGTTCGGCATGGGCTGGCCACCGGCATAGACCTGACCCGGTGGGGCGGCTCGATTGGGCTCGCGGTTGCGATCGGCATCACCTATTTCGTCGCCGCCCGGCTCAGTCTCGAGCTCCTGACCAAGCCCGAAGGTGTTGCGGTTTTCTGGCCTGCGGCGGGTGTTTCCGCCGGCGCCCTGATTGCGTTGGGTCCCCGCGCGCGTTGGCCGGTCGTTTTCGGCACTGTGGCTGCGACGATCGCGGCTAATCTCTTTGGCGACCGCACTGTCTGGAGCGCGGTCCTTTTCGGGTTGTGCAATGCCGGCGAGGCCGTGCTCGCGGCCTGGCTGATTGAGCGCAACTTTGGCCCGGATTTCAGGCTGAACCGGCCGCATAATGTCATTGGATTGGCAGGGGCGGCCGTCATCGCCACCGCTGTTTCAGGGGTCTTCGGGACCGTTGGGTTTATCCTGTTTCACAATTCGACCGCGCCGATCCTGACGACCTGGGAGCACTGGTTCGCCTCCGATGGCCTCGGAATCCTCGCCGTTGCGCCGCTGTTGATCGAGCTTGCATCGGCCTCGCGCGATCGTCCGCCCTGGAGCGAACTGGTCGAAGGCGGTTTGGCGGTCGCTGCACTGGCGCTTGTGAGCGGATTTGCGATTTTCCTGCGCTCCGAGCTTTTGGCAACCGTGGGACCCGTGGCCGTGCTGTTCGCGCCGCTGTTGTGGGTCGCTGCGCGTTGCCGTCCGGTTTTCGCAGCCGCAGCCGCGTTCATCGTAAGCCTTTCGATCGTTTGGACGACGACCTTCGGCATCGGTTATTTCGGCAGCCTCTCCAATGAGGAGCGCGTGCTCGCGGCCCAGGTCAGCATCCTGATGGTGACGATCGGCGCATCGCTGCTTGCGGCCCTGTTTGCCGAAATCCGCGACAAGCGGAGGGTGGCCGAGGCCGCTTTGCACGCCAGCGAAACCCAACGTTTTCTCATCGAGACCGAACGGCTCGCCGCGCTCGGCGGCCTGGTTGCGGGCGTCGCGCACGAAATATCGAGCCCGATCGGCACCAGCCTGACGGTCGCATCGACGCTGGCGCAGCGCAGCGCGCACTTCAAGGAACAGATTGCCTCGGACCGGCTGCGGCGCGCCCAGCTTTCCGAGTTCGCCGACGGATGCCAGGGTGCAGCAGAACAATTGGTGGCGAACCTGCAGCGCGCCGGAGGACTGATCCAATCGTTCAAACAGGTGGCAGTCGACCGCTCCACCGATGACCGGCGCCTCTTCGACCTCAAACTCGCGACCGAGCAGGTGGTAGCAAGCGTGCGCTCGCGCTTGACCAAATCGCAATCTTCGCTCGCGATGGCAGTGCCGCCTGATATCGTGATGGACAGCTTCCCCGGTCCCTACGGGCAGGTGCTGACCAACCTCATTTTCAACGCCGTCACCCACGGCTTCGCCAATGCGCCCGGCGGACACATGACGATCAAGGCCCAGCGCCTGGGCACCGACCAGGTCGAGGTCACCTTTTCGGATGACGGCAGCGGCATTCCGGAGGGAGTCCAGCGCCACGTGTTCGATCCGTTCTTCACGACCAGACGTTCGCAGGGCAGCACCGGTCTGGGCCTCTACATTGTCTACAATCTGGTGACGCAGCAGCTCGGCGGCAGGATTGCGATCGTCTCGGCGCCGGGACGCGGCACGACCATCAGCCTGACGCTTCCGCTGGTGGCGCCGGGGTAGGATTGTCTCCGTTCACTTCTGGGTCGCGTGAGGGTCGCAATTCGCCCGCGTTGCCTCACAGACAAGCCGCATCATATCGGGCGCTCACCTGGGTGACGGCATTGACGCTATCAGTTGTCCAGCGAACCGCGACCGTCTCAGTGCAGACCACACCACCCCAGCGATAGACAAGGATTTTGCTTGGATCAGACGTCGGGCAGGGCGTGTAGGTTTGTCCCGCGGGCATCGCCTGTCCGGCCGGCACACAATCGCGGCGGGGTGAGGCTAAAGGTTTGAATCCCTGTTTCTCCAACCTGGATTTCAACTCCGCTTCGGGCGTGCCCGCGGGGAACTGTTCCTGCACATGATCACTGAGTTTTCGGCTGGCTTCGTCCCACTTATTCCACCTGCCCTTTAGATCGGCTTCGAACATCGGTGGAGGTTTGTCGTTTTCGAGGAGCGAAATGACAACGCTCGCCAGCAGGAAACGAACTTTGGAATCGCTGACGAACGACGAAACTAATCCGGCGCCAACGATCGCGACACATCCTACGACGATGCGTTTTAGCCAGGGGGAAAAGCGTGGTCTGGCCATATTGGTTGCAGCCTTGAGAGCGGCCTGACGCCTATCCCGGATTCGCCTTCAACCCCGCCGCCTCGATGCCGGCGATGGCGCAGATCTCGTCATTGTCCGAGGTGTCGCCGGAAACGCCGATCGCGCCCAGCAAAGTGCCGCCGTCCTGGATCAGAACGCCGCCCGGCACCGGTATAAGTCGTCCCTGCGCGATCGTGTTCACCGCGTCGATGAAATAGGCCTGCTCCTGCGCCCGCTGGAACAGCGCACGCGAACCCATGCCCATCGCGAGCGCACCCCAAGCCTTGCCGTGAGCGATTTCGGCCCGCATCAGGCTGGTGCCGTCCTGCGCGGCGGTGACTTTGACCGCGCCGCGCGCGTCGAGAATGGTGATGACGAGCGGTTTGAATTTTTTCTCGACCGCCTTGGCAAGGGCTGCATCGAGAATCTTGCGGGCGATGTCGAGGGTGAGGCTAGCCATGGGCAGGTTCCTTTGCGTCAGGTTGTGCGGATTTGAGGCGAACTGTCGAGGCTCATTGCGAGCACACGCGCGACATGAAGGGCAGGGCGATCGGTGCCGTCCCTGATCTGGTGCCGGCACGACGTGCCGTCGGCGATCACCAGGGTTTCGGCCTCTGCGCGCCGCACCGCAGGCAGCAGCGATAATTCGGCCATCTCCATCGACGCTTCATAGGTGTCGGCGCCATAACCGAACGCGCCGGCCATGCCGCAGCAGCTGGATTCGATGGCTTCGACCTTCAGATCCGGAATCAAGCGAAGCGCCTGCTCGACCACCTTGAACGCGCCAAACGATTTCTGATGGCAGTGGCCGTGCACGACCGCCTTGGGCGCGATCGGGCCAAGCGACAATTGCAGGCGGCCGGCGGATGCCTCGCGGACCAAAAACTCCTCGAACATCAGCGCGTGCGCACTGACGTTTTTCGTCGTCTCGTCGGAACGCAGCGAGAGCAACTCGTCGCGAAGCGTCAACAGGCAGCTCGGCTCGAGCCCGACAATGGGAACGCCGCGCGCGGCGAACGGCGCGAAAGCCGCGACCAGCCGGTCAAGCTCGGCGCGGGCATGATCGACGAGGCCTGCCGAGAGGAAGGTGCGGCCGCAGCACAATGGCTTGCCGCGGAAGGCCGGCCTCGGAATGTGGACGCGGTATCCGCCCGCGACGAGTACGCGCAGCGCGGCATCCAGGTTCTCGCGCTCGAAAGTCCGGTTGAAGGTGTCGGCGAACAGCACGACCTCGCGCCCGTCAGTCGGGCCGAATACCTCGCTCTCCGGTGCAAAGACATCGCGCCGCCATTCGGGCAACAGGCGCTGCGCGCTGATGCCCGCCACGCGCTCGAGCAGGGTTTTGAGCAACCTGCTCCGATTGCGCAAATTGGCAAGCGGAGCGAGGCGCGAAAACAGCGGCGCATAGCGCGGCAAGTAGCCGACGAGGGCGTCGCGCAGCGAAAGTCCGAACCTTGCGCGCCGCGCCGCAAGCACCTCGATTTTCATCTTGGCCATGTCGACGCCGGTCGGGCATTCATGGCGGCAGGCCTTGCAGGACACGCAGAGCTTCATCGTGTCCATCATTTCGTCGGATGAAAGTGCGCCCGGCCCCAACTGGCCGGAGATCGCGAGCCGCAGCGTATTGGCGCGGCCGCGCGTGACGTCCTTTTCGTTGCGGGTCGTGCGATAGGACGGGCACATCACGCCGCCTTCGAGCTTGCGGCAGGCGCCGTTGTTGTTGCACATCTCGACTGCACCCTGAAAGCCGCCGCCCGCGCCGGGATAGGCGGACCAGTCGAGCGCCGTCTTCATCTCGCCGACGGCGTAGTCCGGCGGATAGCGGAACAGCGAGCGGTTATCCATGCGCGGGGCATCGACGATCTTGCCGGGGTTGAGCACGGAATCGGGATCGAAGCGCCGCTTCACCTGGCGAAAATCCTCGATGATGCGCGAGCCGAACATGGTCTGGTGGAATTCCGAACGAACGATGCCGTCGCCGTGCTCGCCCGAATGCGAGCCCTTGTACTCCCGCACCATCGCGAAGGCTTCCTCGGCGATCGCGCGCATCGCCTTGACGTCCTTGTCGAGCTTCAGGTTCAGCACCGGGCGCACATGCAGGCAGCCCTCGGAAGCATGCGCGTACATGGTGCCGCGGGTGCCATGTTTGGCGAAGATGGCGTTGAGCCGTGCGGTGTAGTCGGCAAGATGCGGCAAGGGCACCGCGCAATCCTCGACGAAGGAGACCGGCTTGCCCTCCTGCTTCATCGACATCATGACGTTGAGGCCGGAGGTGCGGAAATCGGCAATCGCCGTCTGCGTCGCCGCTTCGACGACATCGACCACGCCACCCCATTTGCGCACCGGGTTGTTCCAGCCAAAGCCGAGATCGCCCATCAGTTCCGAAAGCTGCTTGAGCTTTCGTAGATTGTCGACCTGATCTTCCTCGGCGAATTCGACGATCAGAAGCGCATCGGGATCACCACGCACGGTCGCCTCGATCACCGGCCGGAACATCGGGATGTCGCGCCCCAGCGCGATCATGGTGCGATCGACCAGTTCCACCGCGATGGGCTTAAGCTTGACCAGATGCTGGGCGGCATCCATCGCCTCGTAGAAGCTGCCGAAGTGGCAGACACCGAGCACGCGGTTGCGGATCACCGGCCACAGCTTCAGTTCGACCTGCGTGGTGAAGGCGAGCGTGCCTTCGGAGCCGACCAGAAGATGCGCCATGTTGTTCGGCGCGTTGCGGGGAACGAGCGCATCGAGATTGTAGCCGCCGACCCGGCGCTGCACCTTCGGAAACTGCTCGGCGATCTCGGCGGCCTCCCGCTCGCCGAGATCAAGCATGTTGCGGAACAGTGCCGAGGCTGATGGTGGCTCCACGCCCTCAAGGTCGCGCCACACCTCGCCGAAATGCAGCTTCGTGCCGTCGGCCAAAGCCGCGTCCATCGAAAGGGTGTTGTCGCGCATGGTGCCGTAACGAAGCGACCGCCCGCCGCAGGAATTGTTGCCGGCCATGCCGCCGATGGTGGCGCGCGAGGCGGTGGAGACGTCGACCGGAAACCACAAGCCGTGCCGCTTGAGTTGACGGTTGAGATCATCCAGCACGATGCCGGGTTCGACGAGGCAGGTCCGCTTCTCCGGATCGAGCGAGATGATGCGGTTGAGGTGTTTCGAGAAGTCGATGACGATGCCGTCATTGATGGTCTGGCCGCATTGCGAGGTGCCGCCGCCGCGCGGCGTGACCTTGCAGCCGGTATCGCGGGCGATGGCGAGCGCGCGCAGCGCCTCGGGGATAGAGCGCGGCACCACGACGGCTTCCGGCATGATCTGGTAAAACGAGGCGTCGGTTGCATAGCGGCCGCGGTCGAACGCATCGAGGAAGACCTCGCCGGTGATCTCGCGCGACAGCCGCTCCTTCAGTTTTGTCGAGCCCGTATCGGTCATTCCAATTCCACTACCGCTGGATGCGGTCGTTCCTGTATTTGGCTAAAATACAAATCTGCCGAGCTCGTTTTCCGATTTGAATGCAAAATTAGGATGAGGTAAAATCCGATTCAGAGCCGGGACGATATCAAGCCGGTTCGGAAGCCGCCACGCCGCCGGCGTTGAGAAATTCCACCGCCGCGGTGCGCTTGTTGCGCAGGTGGCGGAACAGGATGTCGCTGAGTTCGTCGCCGGCGCGGCGGCGCAGCGCATCCAGGATGGTCTCGTGTTCGCGCATCGCCTCTCCCCAGCGCTCGCGCTTGCGGGCGAAATTGGCGGAGTAGCGCACCCGGCGAATCCGGCCGGCGAGGTTGGCGTAGGTCGCCTTCAGCGTCGTGTTGCGCGAGGCCTCGACGATTTTCTGGTGGATGAGCTGGTTGACGTGGAAGTAGCCGTGCATGTCGCGGTGCAGGTAGAAGCCGTACATTTCATAGTGCAGCCGCTCGATTTCGGCGATCTCCTCATCGGTGATGTTCTCGCAGGCAAGCCGGCCGGCAAGACCTTCCAGCCCGCCCATCACGTCGAACAGTTCGCCGAGATCCTTCTCGCTCAAGCGCCGCACGCGCGCGCCGCGGTTGGGCAACAGCTCCACCAGGCCTTCGGACGCCAACACCTTCAACGCCTCGCGCAGCGGCGTGCGCGATATCCCGAGCATTTCGCAAAGCTGCCGTTCCGGAACCCGGCCGCCGTCGGGAATATTGCCTTCGACGATGTAGTCGCGCAGCCTGCTCAGGATCTCGCCGTGGAGCGACTGCTCTTCTCGCGCGCCATCGGCGGCGTTCGCGAGCGCCTGTGAGGTGGTGTCGTTTGGAATCATCGGCTTCATGACCGGAACATACGCGCTGGCAGCGGGGCCGTCGACAAAAATTGCACACAATTTATGGGTTGAAGCGGGAAAAAATGAATGCAATATTGCTGCTGTGGATTTGGCATTCGCTTAAGTCTCGCCGCGAGTTCTGACATGGCGAATGTCAAATCCAAAAACCACACCAGAATCAATAAGCTTCGTAGTGTTCCTTTGGTTCTGACATTCGTAAAAGCGCGCGCAGCAACCCGTACGAATGTCAGAACTGGAACACTACCCTTCGCCGACAGAGGAGGAATCCGTGACCAAGCACCAGGGACGCCATTTCCTGAACATACCGGGGCCGAGCCCGGTGCCCGACCGCGTGCTTCGCGCCATGGACATGCCGGTCATCGACCACCGCAGCGCCGAGTTCGCAGAACTCGGCAAGGCGGTTTTCGAGGGCTGCCAGAAGGTGTTCAAGACCAAGGGTCCCGTGATCGTTTTTCCGTCCTCCGGCACCGGCGCGTGGGAAGCGGCGATCGTCAATACGCTATCGCCCGGGGACAAGGTGCTGATGGTCGAGACCGGGCATTTCGCCACGTTGTGGCGGCAAATGGCCGGCCGCTGGGGCATCGACGTCGATTTCATGCCCGGTGACTGGCGCCACGGCGCCGACCCCGCCGCGATCGAGGCCAAGCTCGCGGCCGACAAGGCCCACGCCATCAAGGCGGTGATGGTCGTGCACAACGAGACGTCGACCGGGGTCACCAGCCGCATCGGCGAGATCCGCGCCGCGATGGACAGGGTCGGCCATCCCGCGCTGCTCCTGGTCGATACGATTTCCTCGCTCGGCTCGGTCGATTATCGGCACGACGAGTGGAAGGTGGACGTGACGGTGAGCTGCTCGCAAAAGGGATTCATGCTGCCGCCGGGGCTTGGCTTCAACGCGGTTTCCGAAAAGGCGCGCGCAGCCGCAAAAACCAACAAAATGCCGCGCTCCTATTGGGATTGGGAAGAAATGCTCAAGCCGAATGCGAACGGCTTTTTTCCGTACACGCCGGCGACAAACCTGCTTTACGGGCTGCGCGAGGCGATCGCGATGATGCTGGAGGAGGGGTTAGACAACGTGTTCGCCCGCCACAAGCGTCTGGCCGCCGCAACGCGCGCCGCGGTCACCCAATGGGGCCTGGAGGTGCTGTGCCTGGAGCCTGCCGAATATTCGCCGGTGCTCACCGCGGTGGTGATGCCGCCCGGCCATGACGCCGACAAGTTCCGCAAAACCGTGCTGGATAACTACAACATGTCGCTCGGCTCGGGACTCTCGAAGCTCGCCGGGAAAGTTTTCCGCATCGGTCATCTCGGCGAATGCAACGAGCTCACCTTGCTCGGCGCCCTGTCGGGCGTGGAGATGGGACTGGCGGCGGCCGGCGTTCCGCACCGCGCCGGCGGGGTCGATGCAGCGATGAAGACGCTGGAAGAGCCTAGCCAATCGAACTCGGCGCATCTGAAGATGGTCAAGCCGTAGCGGATCGGCGCCATTTGTCCTGACGGATCGGCGTCGACAAACTATCTGAGTAGGGTTGCCTGGGAGGAATGAACAAGATGCGGCTTCAGTTCAAAGCCACGCACGTCGTGCTGGGCCTGCTCTGCGTGATGTATTTCATCACCTATGTCGACCGGGTGAATATCGGCACCGCCGCGAGCGAAATCCAGAAGGAGCTCCATCTCTCAAACACCCAGCTTGGGCTCGTGTTCTCGGCCTTTGCCTATCCGTATCTCCTGTTCCAGGTGATCGGCGGCTGGGTCGGCGATCGTTTCGGGCCGCGCAGGACATTGTTCTGGTGCGGCCTGATCTGGGCGTCGGCGACCATCATGACCGGCTTCGTGACGGGCCTGGTGACGCTCTTCATCGCGCGCGTGGCGCTCGGCTTTGGCGAGGGAGCGACCTTTCCGACAGCGACGCGCGCCATGCAATATTGGACGCCTGCCGGCCGCAGAGGCTTTGCCCAAGGCCTCACGCACGCATTTGCTCGCCTTGGCAACGCCGTGACGCCACCCTTGATCGCGGTGCTGATGGCCTGGCTGACCTGGCGCGGCTCGTTCATCGTGCTTGGATTGGTGAGCTTGCTCTGGGGCGTGGTCTGGGTCCTGTATTTTCGCAACGAGCCCAAGGACCATCCCTCGATCACATCAGAAGAATTGGCGTCGCTGCCGCCACGCGCACCCGGCGCGCGGCCCAAAGTGCCGTGGGGACCGCTGTTGGCCCGGATGTGGCCGGTGACGCTGACCTATTTCTGTTACGGCTGGAGCCTGTGGCTTTACCTGAACTGGCTGCCGCTGTTCTTCAAGAACAATTTCAGTCTCGACATCAAGAACTCGGCGTTGTTTGCCTCCGGCGTATTCTTTGCCGGCGTGGTCGGCGACAGTCTCGGCGGAATCCTCTCTGACGGCATTCTCAAGCGAACCGGCAACGTCCGCCTTGCCCGGCTCAGCGTCACGGTCACCGGTTTTGCCGGCGCGCTCGCCTCGCTTATTCCGATCATTTTCATCCACGACATCACGGTCGTGGCGCTATGCCTTTCCTCCGGCTTCTTTTTCATTGAAATCACGATCGGCCCGATGTGGTCGGTGCCGATGGACATTGCGCCGAAATTTTCGGGGACGGCCTCAGGCCTGATGAACACGGGCTCCGCGTTCGCAGCGATCGTCTCGCCGCTGGTTGCCGGTTACGTGATCGACGTGACCGGAAACTGGTATTTGCCGTTCCTGATGTCGATGGGTCTGCTCGTGCTCGGGGGCTTCTGCGCCTTCCTGATGCACCCCGAGATCCCGTTCGAGGCCGGCGAGCCGATGTTGCCTGGCAGCCAGGCGGTCGCCGCGGAATAACGGGGTTTTGGGTACATTCGGTCAAAAGAAGCCAGCGACAACCTTCCCCCTCCCGTCGCCTGCGCGCGATACCCTCCCCGCTTGCGGGGGGAGGGTTGGGGTGGGGGACCATCTCTTATCCATTGACGACGGGGCTTGGGCGCAGGACAAGCCGCCCGATTGGTGATATTCGACCGCTTTGCGGAACCCACTGCCGGGAAGGACGACGATGACGCTGCATACCGGAAGGCATTTTCTACAGATTCCCGGCCCGACCAACATCCCCGACCGGGTGTTGCGCGCCATGGATATGCCGGCGCTCGATCATCGCGGGCCGGAATTCGCCGAGCTCGGCTATGCGGTCATGACCGGGCTGCAGCGCATTTTCCGCACCAAGCACCCGGTGATCATCTTCCCGTCCTCCGGGACCGGCGCCTGGGAAGCGGCGCTCGTCAACACGCTGTCACCCGGCGACAAGGTGCTTTTGGCCGAGACCGGGCAGTTCGCGGTGCTCTGGCGAGGCATTGCGGAAAAATTCAAGCTCGATGTCGAATTCATGCCGACCGACTGGCGCCGCGGCGCCGATGTCGCTGAAATCGAGTCCAGGCTCGCCGCCGACCGCTCGCACAAGATCAAGGCGGTCATGGTCATCCACAACGAGACCTCGACCGGCTGCGTCACCCATCCGCTGGAAGTCCGCAAAGCGCTCAATCGCACCAATCACCCGGCGCTGCTGATGGTCGACACCATCTCTGGCCTCGCCTCGATGGAGTACGAGCACGACGCCTGGGGCATCGACGTGGCCGTCGGCGGATCGCAGAAGGGCATGATGTTGCCGCCGGGCCTGAGCTTCAACGCGCTCTCGGACAGGGCGCTTGCCATCTCCAGGGCGAATTCGTCGCTTCGTTCGTATTGGGACTGGCACGACATGCTCGAATTCAACAAGCTCGGCACCTTCCCCTATACGCCGGCCGTCAACCTTCTGTTCGCGCTGCGCGAGGCCATCGCGATGCTGGAGGAGGAGGGGCTGGAGAACGTCTTTGCCCGCCACAGGCGCCATGGCGCGGCGACGCGCGCGGCGGCCAAGACCTGGGGGCTCGACCTCGTCTGCCTCGACCCGAACGCCTACTCGCCGTCGCTCACCGCGGTCATGGTGCCGGACGGCCACGACGCCGACGCCTTCCGCAAGGTGGTTCTGGAAAACTTCGACATGTCGCTCGGAACGGGCCTTGGCAAGCTGAAGGGCCGGGCGTTCCGGATCGGCCATATCGGGCACTTCAACGACCTCATGCTGATGGGAACATTGTCGGGGGTGGAGATGGGGCTCGATCTCGGCAAAATTCCGCATCGCGGCGGCGGCGTGATGAGCGCCATGGAGGTCCTCAAGGGACGCAACGCGATGGCGATGCCGAAGGCCGCGGTGGCCTGAATGCTGACGTAGCGAGCGGCGTTGCCATCGCCGGCGCGCCAAGGTCGTGCCTCGTTGCAAAGGTCGTCAACACTGAACCCGCGAGATAAAGAAAGAGCGCGAGAGATGAACGCCCCCGTGCAAACGAATGAAGACCTCATCTACGCCGTCGAAGGCGGCATCGCGCACCTGACCTTCAACCGCCCGCAGGCGCGCAATGCGCTGACCTTTGCGATGTACGAGCAGATGGCCTCGATCTGCGAGAACATCAACGCCGACCGCTCGATCAAGGCGATGATCCTCACCGGCGCGGGCGACAAGGCATTCGCCTCCGGCACCGACATCTCGCAATTCCGCGCCTTCAAGACCGCGCAGGACTCGCTTGACTACGAAGCGCGGATCGATCGCGTGCTCGGCACGCTGGAACAGGTGCGCGTGCCGACCATTGCCGCCATCGCCGGCGCCTGCACCGGCGGCGGGGCGGGAATTGCCGCCTGTTGCGACATCCGGATCGGCACCGCCTCGACACGGATCGGCTTTCCGATCGCGCGCACGCTCGGCAACTGCCTGTCGATGTCCAACATCAGCCGCCTGGTGTCCCTGATCGGGCCGGCGCGCACCAAGGACCTGATCTTCAAGGCGCGGCTGGTGGAAGCGCCCGAGGCGCTCGCGCTTGGGCTGCTCAATGAGGTCGTGAGCGACGTCGAGACGCTGCAGCGCCGTGCGGACGAGACCGCGAAGCTCGTCGCCGGCCACGCGCCGATCACGCTCGAGGTGACGAAGGAGGCGGTGCGCCGCATTCGCCGCACGCTCTCCCGCGACGAGGGCGAGGATCTGATCCTCAAGGCCTATATGAGCGAAGATTTCCGCGAGGGGATGGACGCCTTCCTCAACAAGCGCACGCCGAATTTCAAGGGGAAGTAACTTGCTGCATCCGGAGATGGATCTGAACGCTACGGCGCTTTGGATCCGCGCGTCATTGTACGCTTCCATTCCTCCGGCATAGTACGCTTCGATTCCTCCGACGCAGCGGTCTCGGGCTGCGTTGAATCCGGATATTGGCCCCACGCCGTGAAGACCATTTTGAAAACCTGATCGCCAGTTCCGCCCTTCTCGATGGCAAGGATGGCGCGCCGCTGGCTCACATAGTTGATCGGTATATCGAACCACGGGCGCTCCAGCAGCATGTGCACGTTACGCTGGCGGTCGGAGGGCTGAGATGACAGCCCAACGAGAAAAGAACCGTCGGTGACCTTGACGGAAAGTGCTGCCAAGGGCGAACCTCGCGCCTGCTCGTTCGCTTTCATCAGGATCCCCGGCACGTTGGCGACCCCGCCGCCGTCGAAGTCGCCAGACACCGCGATCGTCAGCTCGACGACGTGGCTTGCCGGCAAAGATGGATCGAGATTGCGTTTGAGCGACATCGTCATTCGCAACCCACGCGACGGAATCTCGACATCGGCGCGTGCGGCGAGTTCGTCGGGCTTACCATTGGTTTTGATCTTTTCGGTGCGCCAGATCACCGAACCATCAAATCGCCGTCCCTTTGCATCTGTGGGATCTTCTTCGTAAAGCGCGACGCGTTCGCGGACGCCGTCCTTCGGCATCGGTGGCAATGAAGGCGCCGACGGGCGCGCCTTGGCGGCAGCCGCCTTGAGTTCGTTGAGCCGCGCCATTGCGAGTTCGGCAAAAAAGGTGGTGCCATAGCGCTGGATGAACGCTTCGAGCAGCGCCGGATTTGTTGTGTTCTTGACTGCGTCCCAGGCTTCCGCGGCCTCACTCTTGGGAGCGGCGCTTTCGGCTGGCCCTGCGCCTTGCCCGGCACTCGCTGGTGAGCCGGCGAGAGCCACGTCAGGGCAAGACGTCAAGACAAGCGCGGACGTCAGAACAAGTGTGGCGGCGAAGAAAACTTTGCGGATCAACCCCACGCACTCCCAGATCGTTCTCGCCGCAGGCGCTGAAGACACATGTCGCCCGCGCAACCCATGTATAGCACACGTGCAGCGTGCATAAACTGCTTTCCTGTCGGAAGTTCCTGTGTCGGGCCTCTCACGACTTCGGAAACAAAAAGCCCGGCGCGAGGCCGGGCTTTCCGTTTTTCCGAAGCGAGTTAAACCTCAGTATCTCGCCACGACCGGGCCATTGAATTTGTAGTTGATGCCGAGCCGCACGATGTTGTCGGTGATGTGCGAATTGTAGTTGCTGACAATGACGCCGCCGCCAAGCGCAGGAATAGTCGTCACGAACGATCCGTTCACCTTGCCGAGATCGACATAGAGATATTCGAGCCTGGCCGTCCAGCCGCCGCCGATCGCGCCTTCGATGCCGGCGCCGGCCGTCCAACCGACATTGGTGGTGGTCGCGGCCGAGAACAGCACCGGCGGGGTGCCGATCGTCTCCTTGGTATCGACTTCGCCGTAAGCGAGACCGCCGGTGGCGTAGAGCAGGAACATCGGGCTTACGGCAACGCCTGCGCGACCGCGCACGGTTCCGAACCAGTCGACCTTTTGCTCCAGGGCTGCCGGAGTGAGCAGCGCAACGGGTGGCGGGGGCTCGCAGGACGAGCAGGTGAAAATGCGCTGGCCCTTCTCGTTGCTGCCCTGGATATCGGCCTCGATCCCGACCACGAAATTCCGGATCTGCCAGTTATAGCCGATCTGGGCGCCGCCAATGACGCCAGTCAGGTTCGATGTGCCTGCGCTGCCAAACAAGGCCGCGCCTGTGCTGCCAGTCAGCGTCGAAGTGTCGCTCGACCTTCCGAAGCTATAGCCAACGTTGCCGCCGACATAGAAGCCGGTCCAGTTGAACAGGGGCTCGGCGAAGACCGGCGCCCTGGTATAGGGCCCCATCGGCAGATCGGCCGCGAGCGCGCCGGTGGCGAGCAGGCTGGTAATCGCGGCAATGCCAATCAATGTGCGCTTCATCGAGAGTTCTCCGGCTGGATTTTTGGAAATCGACCGGAAGATTAGCCGCAAGGGGTTTACCGTCCGTCATGCGAGCGGCATTGGCATACCCAGCCTCGAGTTGTAGTGAAAATTTTATTAAATTCGTCGGTGACGCCTTCACGCAAAAGATAGAGTGTTCGCACCACGCGATCCGGCAGGGCTTGCGTTCGTCCGGTCACTCGTCGGGAGGACCGTAGCCGGCCATGCGCAGGCGAACCTTCTCGATCTCTTCCTTCGACAGAAGCGGAGGTTTCCCGATCTGGAGGCAGCCGTAATATTGCCGCGCGAGCGTTTCGACCTCGACCGCAAGCCACATGGCTTTCGACAGCGACGGCCCGACCGCGATCATGCCGTGATGGGCCAGCAGGCACGCCGACCTTCCCTTCAGCGCAGTGACGGCCTGTTGCGACAGTTCCTCCGTTCCGAAGGTCGCATAGGGCGCGCAGCGAATGGTATCGCCGCCGGCGCAGGCGATCATGTAGTGGATCGGCGGAATCGCAAGGCCCATGATCGCCAGTATCGTCGCATAGGGCGGGTGTGCGTGAACTACCGCGTTCACCTCCGCGCGTGCTTTCAGGATATCGCGGTGGAAGCGCCATTCGCTCGACGGCCGTTGTTTGGCGTGTGGCGGGCCATCCTCCAGCTTCATGAATACGATCTGACCGGGCTTCATCGTCTCATAAGGCGTACTGGTCGGCGTGATCAGCATGCCGTCCGCGTGGCGCAGGCTGATATTTCCCGAAGTGCCCTGATTGATGCCGAGCTGGTTCATCTGCCGGCAGGCCTCGATGATGGATTGCCGCTTCGCCCGGTCGCTCGTGGTGGACATCAGCTTTTCCTAAACAAGATGAGGCTGGTGAGGATTCAAATTAGAAGGCCTTGCACTCGACGAATAGAGGTGGATTATGGCCCCGCAATATAGTCGGGACAATTGGCCGGCCTGGAGAGTTGCGCAGCGGCCCTCGCATTGAAATCGGACGGGAAAAGCTCATGACAGCTGCCGTGCTTGGCATTATCGGAGGATCGGGCATCTACGATCTGCCCGGGCTTGAACATGCCCGCGAGGAGGTGATCGCCAGCCCCTGGGGCGAGCCCTCCGCGCCCTTGCGCCGGGGCACTATCGCCGGCTTGCCGGTCGTGTTCCTGTCGCGGCACGACAGTGGCCACCGCCTGTCACCTTCCGACATCAACTACCGTGCCAATATCGACGTGCTCAAGCGTGCCGGCGTCACCGATCTGATTTCACTCTCGGCCTGCGGCTCCTTCAGGGAAGAGCTGCCGCCCGGCACATTCGTGCTGGTCGATCAGTTTGTCGATTGCACCTACAGGCGTGAGAGCTCCTTCTTCGGCAAGGGCTGCGTCGCCCATGTGTCGATGGCCCATCCGGTCTCGCCGCGATTGCACGTGCATCTCGCCGCAGCCGCAGAAGCCGAAGCAATCCCGTTTTCCCGCGGCGGCACCTATCTCTGCATGGAAGGTCCGCAATTTTCCACGCTCGCCGAGAGCACGATCTACAAGACGCTGGGCTATTCGGTGATCGGCATGACCAACATGCCGGAAGCCAAGCTCGCCCGCGAGGCCGAAATTTGCTACGCGAGCGTCGCGATGGTGACCGATTTCGACTGCTGGCATCCCCATCACGACGCAGTCACGGTGCAGGACATCATTCACGTGCTCAACGCGAACGGCGAAAAGGCGCGCCGTCTGGTGGCGCGTCTCGCCAGCGGTTTTCCGAGGCAGCACGAGCCGTGCCCGATCGGGTCTGACCGCGCGCTTGACACAGCGCTGATCACCGCGCCGGACGCGCGGGATCGCGACCTTCTGAAGAAGCTGGATGCGGTGGCGGGACGGGTGTTGCGCACATGAAAGTCGACGGTCGACATTTCCGAACGATATGGGTCGAGCCGGATGGCTGGTCGATCGGTGCGATCGACCAGCGACGACTGCCGCACGAATTCGTCATCGCAAGAATGACCAGTTGCGACGAGGCGGCGGATGCCATCAGCTCGATGCTGGTGCGGGGCGCGCCGCTGATAGGCGCCACGGCCGCTTACGGTGTGGCGTTGGCGATGCGGTCCGATGCTTCGGATGCGGCGCTGGCACGCGCCTGCGATGCACTGAGCGCGACACGGCCGACGGCGATCAATCTGAAATGGGCGTGTGATGAGATGCGCAAGGCTCTTTCCACGCTTCCGCCGTCGGCGCGTGCGGCGGCCGCTTACGTCCGTGCCCGCGAAATCGCCGAGGAAGACATCGCGATCAACCAGGGCATCGGCCAGCACGGGGTCGAGCTGATCGCAACGATCGCAGCCAGGAAGAAGCCGGGCGAGCGCGTCAACGTGCTGACCCACTGCAACGCGGGCTGGCTTGCAACGGTCGATTGGGGAACGGCGACGGCGCCGATCTATACGGCGCACGATCAAGGCGTGGGAGTCCACGTCTGGGTCGACGAGACGCGGCCGCGCAACCAGGGCGCTTCGCTGACCGCCTGGGAACTGGCGCACCACGGCGTTCCGCACACGGTGATCCCGGACAACACCGGCGGCCATCTAATGCAGCACGGCATGGTCGATCTCGTCATCGTCGGCACCGACCGGGTGACGGCCAATGGCGACGTCTGCAACAAGATCGGCACCTATCTGAAGGCGCTCGCCGCGCGCGACAACGGCGTGCCGTTCTATGTCGCGCTGCCGTCACCCACGATCGATTTTTCCGTCAATGATGGTCTGCGGCAAATCCCGATCGAACAGCGCAGCCCCGAGGAGGTCGCCACCATGACCGGGCGCACCGCGGACGGGCGGATCGAGACGGTGCGGATCGTGCCCGAGGGGTCGCCGGTCGCCAATTACGGCTTCGACGTGACGCCGGCGCGACTCGTGAGCGGGCTGATCACCGAACGCGGCGTGCTGCAGAGTGACCGCGAAGCGCTGGCTTCTGCGTTTCCGGAGCGGGCGGGAGACTGAAACGGCAGGGCGGCGAGACTTCCAGGCAATTTGGCTGACCTCCTTTTGCAAGGACAGTTGTTTTCCATGCACTGCAACTCAAACTTTTCGGGGGCCAAGATTGAAATCGGACTCGGTCCTGGCATCACGATGATCAAACCGCATCGGGTTGGGCCGGGGTTCTGATGGCCCAACCATTTGTTGGCAGGTAGCGCCCGGAATCATGGGCTTGGAGGGCGCTCACGGTTCCCTGCTTCCTGATTTCACTTATTTCTGCCAATTCGCGTCGACTTCGGAGAGGGGGAAGGTGATGGCTCTGTATAAATCGGTGCAAATGCTTGAACCTCGCAGGCATCCACAATCACCGACACTCGAGCACCCTTGTATTCGTCATTGTCGTAGAAAACTGAATAGACAGTGTGCTGCTCCGAAGTCGAACTGGCCTCTCTGACGCAGACGAAATAGCGCCCGGGACCGTGATCAGTTGGGCGCACATCGGACATCTCCAACGGAGGACCCAGCTTTGCTTCCGATGCAGCTTTTTTGACCCCTGCGATAACAGCAGCCTGCATCGGTGGGGATGGCGGCGTGTAAGTAGATGGCGGCGCACATGCGCTCAGCAACACGGTCATAAACGCCCCGAGCACTCCAGCGGAACACATTTCGGCGAAGGTGATTGTTTGAGGACGATCTATCACTCGCGACCAATCCACCCGAGCAACGATCAAAGCCCGACGGGTTGAAGCTCGTCTGCCCCGAACGAAATCGGTCCCGTTTGGCGGGGCCGGAGGAGGGGGGACGAATGCGAGTCTAAATCTATAAGCCGGTCCTTACAGCAAACTTACAGCTGCTGCCCAACTGGAGCGTGATGGTGACGGTGGCGGACTCGTTCCGCTAGTTCGTGGCGGTTACCAGGAAACCCGCATCAGCATCAAATGTACGAGATACAAACCACACCTCGGCAATCTCTCCCAAGCGCCGTTTTGCCCGCGCAGCAAATCATCGAACTTGCTCGATTTCGCGATTTCTTAGGTTGAGTACGACTGCACCACACGCGCGTTGATTGCCCTTTGAAGCGGCACTTTCTTGCAGAGTGCCGCCCCAGAATGGGGCACAGCAGGATAGGTTCTTTCGGTCGCGCGGGCGATGCGCGGGGCTTCAGTCCCGCGCTATTGCATGTAATGCACAAAAAGAAGCGAGCCGTAAATCAACGCTGGAAGGCTCAGCCCCGACGCAACCGCCAGATCAAGCCACATGTAATGCCCCTTGGCTTTGCAATGGGATTCGCGAAATTGGGCCTGAAACTTTGTCAACAAATTGGCCGGAAATGGAAACTTCCGATTCTTTTGGCAGAGGCGCCTGTTTTAGCGAGGGACCACAGACGTAGGCGATCGCCGACCCGAGCTGCTCTCCACCACGACTGATCGAAGCCGGAGAATTCAAGTGTGTTGCAGCGGCGCAAGTTCTCAATTGGCCGCATTGTTGCCCTCTCTATGCATCAACAACCCAAAATGCTTCGGGGTTCGAATTACAGGGACGAATAAACACGGCCAACGAATGGGTGCGGGCTGGCGGGGGATATTACCGTCCGCCATCGCGATCAGGGGATGGCATGACCTTCACTTCGTGGCAGTTCGGCTTGTTTGTTGCGGTTGTTTTCGCAACCTATTACCTGCCGCCGGTCCGGCCGTTTCAGGCCTATCTTCTGGTGGTCGCGAGCCTGTTTTTCTATGGCTATGGACAGGCGGAATTGTTGCCGATGCTCGCCATTGCGGTGCTCGGCACCTATCTTTTCCTGGTTCTGGCGTGGCGGGATCGTACGATCTTTCTTCCTCTCGGGATCGCTTTCAATCTCGCCCTGCTTGCATTTTTCAAATACAAATTTCTCTTGTTTGATCCGACTACGATTTCGACCGGATTTTCACCGGCCGATTTTCTGCTTCGGCTGCCGCTTCCGATCGGGATTTCATTTTTCGTCTTCCACAACATCAGCCTTTTGGTCGACCTCACCAAGAAAAGCGAAGTTCGCCGCCCCGACCTCAACGAAGCCTTTCTCTACATCATCTTCTTTCCCCAACTGGTTTCTGGACCGATCACGCGCGCCGAAAAGTTTTTGCCTCAGATCAAGGAAAAACATCTTGCCGAAGTCGATTTCGTCGAGGCCGCGAAGTGGATTTTGACCGGCTATTTCTTCAAGCTGTATGTCGCGAACAATCTCAACGGGATGACTGTCTATATGGACTTTCCCTTATACGAGACGGTCCGCCTGGAGGACAAATGGCTTCTGGTCCTGCTCTACAGCTATCAAATCTACGCCGATTTTTTCGGTTACACCGCGATCGCAATCGGGCTCAGCCTGTTGTTTGGTTATCGCCTGCCGATCAATTTCGACCTGCCCTACATCTCCGCTTCCTTCTCGGAGTTCTGGACGCGCTGGCACATTTCTTTGTCGACCTGGCTTCGCACCTATCTCTATATCCCGCTCGGCGGCAACCGCCATGGACGCATTCGAACCTATCTCAATATCATGATCGTGATGGGGCTGGGCGGCCTCTGGCATGGCGCAGCACTCAGTTACCTCGCGTGGGGAACCATGCACGGCGTGCTGCTGGTGTTGGAGCGGGCGCTGCTTGGAAAAATCGACGAGAGCTCGCGGCTGGCGCGCTTCGTTCGGCCGCTTCGTATCGGCGTTGTGTTCTCTTGTGTTTCGATGCTGTGGATCTTCTTTAAACTCCCGAACTTCGATCATGCGCTCGCTTATCTGTCGGGAATGTTCTCCGCCAGCCTCATTCCGGGCCAGGCCAAGTTCTTCAACAGCCTGGCGTTGCTCTATTCATTGCCCGTGATCATCCAGCACCTCGCGCCGGCCTCACTGCTGGAAACCGCGCGCCGAACAGCGGAGCCGTATCTTTATGGCCTGATGGCGGCGCTGATGTGCGTGGAAGCCGGCCCCAGCGCAGCCTTCATCTATTTTCAGTTCTGACAGAATGAAACTGGCCTCCCCACAAAGCTGGTTTATCAGATGCGGCTTTACCGCCGCGCTGTCGCTGTCGGTCTACGCGGCGATTTCCTGTGCGGGGCCGAAGGCGCCGCCGTTGCCGGTTCGTCGCGACGCCGCAGAGATGCTGTTGGACCGCTATGTGAACGAGCCGGTCCCCAGCGTGCTTCTGGCAGGGAGCTCCCTGACAACACGGTTGAACGCAGAATATTTCGACACGCCGGGCTTGAAGATTTTGGGGATTGCCGGCGGATCCGCAATCACGCCCCTCAAAGTCGCGATCGCGCGCGACCAACTGCCCAAAACCATCCTCGTCGAATTGAATTTTCTGGAGCGCGGCGAGGATTCTGAACTGGTGCAGAAATTCGCGTCTGGCAGCGTGCCCGTCTGGCCCCGTCCGCTCAAGTCGGCAATTGCCTTCTATGAGAGATGGCATCATCCGCCGCTCGATCGCACAGAGGCCAAAGCAGCCGCTCTCGCCTTGCTCGACGAACCGCCGAGCGATTTTGACAACCGGATCTACCTCGAACGGGCGGTGCAGGCCTCAAAGACAGCGCCTTTAGAGGCCGTCATGATGAGCAATCTGGCGACGCTGAAGCGTCTGGTCGCAGAGATCGAGGCGCGCGGCAGCCGGGTTTATTTCTATAGCCTTCCGCTTGCTGGCCCAGTGCAAGTTTCGGTCGCTGCGAAGGCTCAGGCTGCAGCCGCCCATGCAGCATTTTCAGACGATCAGCGATGGATTCAGCTTGACGGTTCGATGCCGGATCTCCGCTGGGCGGACGGCGTTCATCTCGACGAGCGATCCTCCGTCATGATGGCGAAAGAAATCGACCGTTTCTTGAAAGATCACATCTAAGCTATGCGTCTTGTGGCTCTCCCACAATTTTATTCCGTCTGAGTGAGCTGATCTCGTCGGAGGTAAATCCAAACTCCGCCAGCACCTCCTCGGTCTGTTCGCCGAATTCCGGCGGCCGGGCCACCATCTTGCTCGGCGTGCGCGACAGCGTAAACGGCTGGCCGACGAGACGGATGTGGCGCCCCTCCGCGTTGGGCACGTCCTGCGCCATCTTCAGGTGCTCCACTTGCGCATCCGCGAACATCTGGTCGATCGAATAGATCGGGCCGCAGGGCACGCCGGCGGCATTGAACTCTCTCACCCAGGTTTCGCTCGTCTTCTTCTCGGTTAGTTTGTTGATCTCGGCATTGAGCTGCTTGCGGTTCTTCGAGCGGTCCGGCCCGGTCGCATACTCGGGCCGGCTCGGCAAGTCAGGCGCGCCGACGGCTTGCGCGAAGCGTTCCCAGATCCGCCCGCCTGTGGTGGCGATGTTGATGTAGCCGTCGGCGGTCTTGAACACGCCCGTCGGGATCGAGGTTGGATGGTCATTGCCCGCCTGCTGTGCCACATCCTTGTCCATCAGCCAGCGTGCGGCCTGGAAATCCAGCATGAATATCTGGGCCTGAAGCAGGGAGGTCTGCACCCATTGGCCTTCGCCTGAAACCTCGCGTTCAAGCAGCGCGGTGAGAATGCCCATGGCGCAGAACAGCCCGGCGGCGAGATCGGCGACGGGAATGCCGACGCGCATCGGACCCTCGCCCGGCGCACCGGTGATCGACATCAGTCCGCCCATGCCTTGCGCGATCTGATCGAAGCCCGGGCGCTTGTGATAGGGGCCGTCCTGCCCGAAGCCGGAGATGCTGCCATAGACGATGCGCGGGTTGATCCTGCGCACTCTTTCATAGTCGACGCCGAGCTTGCCTTTAACGTCGGGACGGAAGTTCTCGATAATGACGTCCGCCTTCTCGACCATACGCCGGAAAACCGCAAGGCCTTCCGGCTTTTTCAGGTTCAGCGCCATCGCGCGCTTGTTGCGGTGCAGATTCTGGAAGTCGGAGCCCTGGCGCGGGCCACCCAGTTGCTCGCTCGAGTCCTCCAGCAGCGCGTCGATCTTGATGACATTGGCGCCCCAGTCGGCCAGTTGCCGCACGCAGGTCGGACCGGCACGGACGCGGGTGAGGTCAAGCACGGTGAAACGGGATAGGGCCTGCGAGGCATGCGGAATGGGCATTCGAAAGCTCCAAAAACGATACATAAGGGCCCCAGGAAATCTGCCTGGCAGCCTATTAGGGCGTTGAGGGTATAAGTGACCGCAAGCCTATCGACAACCGCAGTCATTGCTGTTAGCGGCGTGGTGCGATAGTTGGACCGTGCGCATCCTCCCAAGTCGATTGTCGTGTTCCGGAAGAGATCCTATGGTGATGAGATCGGACAATGTCCTGAATGCGAGCACTTCGCAAATTGCAGATACGCGCGGTGACGTCGAGATCCTTGCTGTTGGACGTCGGCCGCACGCGGCCCGAATTGGCCAGAACATGATGCAATTTGGTCGCTGACATGACTGCGGATGGCAATTTTCATCTGTTACGAAACTCTGCCTGGAACGCTAGTGCGTTCCTCGTCAATGTCGGATTGAACTTACTTATCCTTCCGTTCGTCCTGCACCAACTTGGGGCGGCCATGTTCGGTGTCGCCGGGTTGGTGACCGCGTGCATTGCGCCGGCGCTGACGTTTAGTAATGCGCTCTCGCTTTCGACAACGCGGGAGCTGGCCCAGCGATTGGCTCCAAGCCAGCGCCAGGATGCGCGCCGCACATTTGCCACCGCGTTATTGCTCGCTGGCGCAGGAGGTGCATCGATCGCGATTCTGCTTTCTTTAGTCGGCCCTCTAATTGCAGATCGTTTCTTTAATCTGAACGGTAAACTGGCCGGCGATCTGCGGCTTGCCTTTTTGTTCGGCGCAGGTGGTTGGCTCTGCCATTGTATTTCGATAGTCTTCGTTGCCATTTTCACCGCGCGTCAAAGCTATTCCAGGGTTGCTTCGACCAGCATTGTGAGCGTGGTTGTTTCGACCTCATCGATGTTGGCTCTTGTACCGGCGTCGCCACTCGCGTCGACATTTCTTGGCTGCCAAGCGCTGGGTTTTGTTGCCGGGCTCATCGCATCTGTCGCGCTTACGTGCCAATTCGCGGGTGGGTGGTTGGCGCCGCCCGTATTACATCGCCGGCCGCTTGGTGCACTCACGAATATGGGTGGATGGCAGCTCGCGGCTCATGGAGGCGGCCTGATCGCAAGCCAGGCGGACCGCTATCTGCTGGGTGCGTTTCTGGCGCCGCAATTCGTCGGATACTACACAATTGCCCAGCGGCTCGAAGAAGCGGTCTACATCGGCGTCTTGAAAATCGGTGAAATTCTATTTCCTTTTTTCAGTTCCCTGGACAAGGAGTCCAGTCAGAGGAAGGCTGATCTCTTGTTTCGCTCTTCCTGGGTCCTTAACATACTGGGCGCGAGCGCGCTGGGCGCGCTGGTCCCCGTCGCCGGTCCGCTGCTTCATCTGTGGACCGGCGCCGAAACGGCCAGCGAGGCTGAATCGCTGCTGGTGGTGCTCTCGATCGCTGGTATCCTCGGGTGTACCACCAACGCGTTCGCCTTCTATCTCCTCGCCATCGGCCGATCCCGATCCAACGCGCTGATCTCGTTTGTGACGGCTGTCTTTACGCTCGCCACCAGCGCGGTGGCCCTACCTTACTTTGGGTGGCAGGCAGCGGGCTGGAGCGTTTGCATCGGCATGGTTGCCCAGAGCGTCACGACCACCGTTCTGCTGCGGGCAACTTTCAGTCACGCTGGAGTGTGGTCGCAGGTGGTTCATTTTGTTTGGCTGCCACTGGTAAGCGGCATCGTCACCGCACTCGCGCTGCGACAGTTCATTTACGACGGGTTGTTCGCTCAGTATCCGCATTGGTGGTACGTGGGATGTCTGTATGGCTTGGCGGCCGGCATCATCTTCGTCGTCGTTGTCACTGTGTCGCGAATAGGTCCCTACGGCGCCGCTTGTTGGCGGGACTTACGCCTGATTGCAGCTCGCTTTCTTCCAGCGAAGGCAACGTAAGTATGTGCGGGATTGCAGGTATCGTCAATTTTCGCGGCAACGCCGTCGAGCAGGCTGAGATATCGCGCCTGACGAGCCTGTTGGCGCATCGTGGTCCTGACGGCGATGGAGCCTGGTTCAGTGGAAATCGAAGCGTCGCGTTTGGTCATCGCAGGCTTGCGATCATCGATCCCGGACCGGGCGGTTACCAGCCCATGCTGTCGCCAGATGGCCGCTATGTGATAATTTTTAACGGCGAAATCTATAATTTCCTCGAGCTGCGCCGCGAGCTTGAGTCACTGGGAGCTTCTTTTCGGACCGAATCGGACACCGAAGTCATTCTTGAAGCCTGGCGCGAATGGCAGGAAGGGATGCTGCCACGTTTCAACGGCATGTGGGCGCTGGCGATATTTGATACCGAGACAAATTATCTGTTTCTCGCCCGCGACCGTTTCGGTATCAAACCGCTTCTTTACGCGGTCACGCCGGAGCGTCTGGTGTTTGCGTCGGAGCAGCGCGCCCTGATGCAAAGCCGATTGTTCGCGACATCGATCGATGTTGGGGTGGCGCGGAGATTCGTGCTCGACGCTTTCGGCGTAGAAGGTAGCGAGCGCACCCTCTGTCGTGAAGTGCGCCGCCTGCAAGCCGGACATTTCATGTGGGTGCGCAAGGGACGGCTGGACATCCGGCGCTGGTGGAACACGGTGGATCATTTGCCGGCGCTACCGAGGAGCGATGCCGAGCAGGTCGATCGCTTTCGCGAGCTGTTTCTGGATGCCGTTGGCTTGCGGATGCGCAGTGACGTACCGATCGGGACCTGTTTGTCGGGAGGTTTCGATTCCACTGCCGTTTTGTGTACGATGGCGGCGCACGAAAAGGCCGGGATGGGACCGCGCGACAATGCCGCGTGGCGCCACGCCTTTGTCGCGACATTTCCGGGCGCATCCAATGACGAAAGGCCCTTTGCAGAGCAAGCCGCCGCATGGGCGAAGGTCGACCCGACCTTCCTGGAAATTGGTCAGAAGGAGGCCTTGCCGGATCTCGAGCGTATCCTGACCGACGCCGATGATATCTATCTTCTTCCGCCAAGCCCGATATGGTTGATCTACCGGGAGCTTCGCCGACAGAAGGTTGTTGTATCGCTCGACGGCCACGGCGCAGACGAATTGATGGGTGCCTATCGCCAGGAGGGTGAGGCGTTGGCATTCCGCCTGAGGAATACGCTCGCGGGTTTTTCTTCCAGTTCGGATTGGGCGAGCCGAGGGGTGGATCTGTTGCGTGTGCTGACAATCAAGCGGCAGGGGCATTATTTCCTGCGCGGGGGTCTGCGCGATGTGCCCGCCCAGCTTCCGCTGTTGGGTGACGATGATACGCTGCCGCCGGATTGGGGTTCCCTCAACAGGCGCCTCTACAGGATGTTTCATGGCACCGTACTGCCTACAATCCTGCGAAATTTTGATCGTATCTCGATGGCCCATGGCATTGAAGTCCGGATGCCGTTCATGGACTGGCGGCTGGTGACCTATACGATGGCGCTGCCGGAAGCGAGCAAGTCGTGCGGCGACTACACCAAACTCATCGCGCGCCGCGCCCTGGAAGGTCGCATGCCCGAGACCATTCGTATGGGTCGCCGGAAAATAGGCTTCAACTCGCCGATGCCGGAATGGCTCAACGGCTCGCTGTCCGGCTGGGTCACCTCCTTGCTGGAACAGAAGGTCCCCGCGTTCGCCGAACTCGTGGACGAAAAAAAACTGCGCGCCGCGGTCGATCGACTGACGGCGTCAAAGACATGGGGTTGGGAGTCGGCAGGGCGGATTTGGCCGTATTTCAACATGAAGTGGATGTTGGCAAGGTACAGCTGAGTTATGCGCCTTCTTCAAAATAGCGCACTATATCCGTCATATCTGCCGCAACTAAACCAGCTTGCGCGGCAAGCCCATACCTTCGAGCAGCGCCGCCAAATTTTTTTAGACGACCGCTTTGGTGCCATGCATTTCTTGAAACCGATCCTCGAAGGAGACCCGGATGCATTCTTCACCAATGGCGACGATGAAATATTGCAGCGCCATTGGGCGAGCGAGAACGGCATGCACGGCAGGCCGTCGCTTGAAGATATTTTGCTGGCGCAGATAGAGCACCACCGAGCCGAGATTTTCTATAATCTTGATCCTGTCCGCTATCCGAGTTCCTTTGTTCGCAAGTTGCCGGGCTGTGTTAAAAAAACTCTTTGCTGGCGGGCGGCCCCATCCGGCAATGCAGATTTTACCGCTTACGGTGCGGTGCTTTGTAATTTTCCATCAATGCTAGAATCCTGGCGCCGCAGAGGCTGTCGAGCCGAATTCTTCGTTCCCGCGATCGACTCCACAATGGCAGAATATGGAAATGGCGACAGACCTATCGACGTGCTTTTCGTCGGCGGCTATTCGCGGCATCATTCCGTCCGCTCGAAAGTTCTCGACTGGGTAGCACGTCTTTCGGACGCCTGGAACGTGGTCTATTGCCTCGATGCGTCGAGGCTGACCATGCTTGCAGAAAGTACGCTCGGCCGCCTGCTGCCGCTACAAAAGTATCGTCGCCCCAAAACCATTGCAGAACTCGCCAAGCCGCCGGTTTTCGGGCGGCAGCTTTATGAGTTGATTGGAAAGTCAAAAATCGCGCTTAATGGCTCTATCGATATGGCCGGAGACGATAGGGGAAACATGCGTTGCTTTGAGGCTATGGGGTGCGGTGCCTTGCTGGTATCGGACGCCGGCAAATACCCGGATGGAATGGAAGCGGGCGTGACGATGGAAGTTTATGAATCCGCTGACCATGCTACGAAGCTAATCTCGAATTCTCTGAGGAACTGGCCAAGGCCGGCGGTGATCGCGGCCGAGGGACGGCGCCGGGTTTCGCAGATTTACACCAAGTCATCGCAGTGGAGCCGGTTTGTTGGTCTCGTCGCAGACGTCTAGAAGTGCCAGGGCGTTTGGAGGGTGCGGCCGGCCCACAGTTAGACCGATAAGAAATGCGAACAGATGAAGCATCTTACGATCGGATGAAGGGGAGGACGCCCGCGGTGCGTCCACTCCTGAAATCCTTTCGCAGGTTCAACTTTGATTTCATTGCTCAGCGGCTATTAGGGCGCGCGACTTGCGTTATTCACCAAGGCGCGAGGTTGTACCGAACCGCCAAGATCAGGAATGCTTCAGGGGACAGCCGCAAAATCGTAATAGGATGCCATACCCACGTGCTTGGCGAGTTGTTTACGTTCGCACATGGTGGCGAGATCAAGATCGGAGAATGGTGCTACATAGGCGAGGGAAGCCGGATATGGTCGGCTGCGTCGATCGAGATTGGAGATCGCGTACTTATATCGCATTCGGCTAACGTCTTCGACAGCCTGACACATCCTCTTCAGGCGGCGGCGAGGCACGAGCAGGTCAAGCAAATCTTCGAACAGGGCCACCCGCAAAAGCTGTCGCTTGACGAAAGGCCGGTGAGGATCGGTAACGATGCATGGATCGGCGCATGCGCGATGGTTTTGCGCGGCGTCAGTATAGGGGAGGGTGGCATCGTGGCCGCTGGCGCCATTGTCACGAAAGATGTTCCAGCTTTCACCATCGTGGCAGGAAACCCCGCGGTCGTTGTCAGGGAATTAACGCCAGATGAACGCTGACCCCGCGATATCAACATGGGAAAGCGCGGTGACTTGGCTGCGAAACCAGCCGGAACAACGGCAGCTTATCCTCGATGCCTTTTATGATGACCCCGTGATTGATGCGGCCGAGCGCTATTTCCGAAGCAGCGAATGGCACGCCGTTTCGAGGCTTTTGCAGGGCAGGACTGGCGCCGCGCTCGATGTCGGCGCTGGACGCGGCATCGCGAGCTACGCGCTTGCCCGGGAAGGCTTCGCGGTTACCGCGCTCGAACCTGATCCGAGCTTGATCGTCGGCGCCGGCGCAATCCGTGCACTGGCCGCGGAAGCGGCGCTGCCAATTCACGTGGTGGAGGAGTTTTCCGAGCGCCTGCCGTTTCCCGATGGCACGTTCGACGTTGTCTTCGCCCGAGCCGTTCTGCACCATAGCCGCGATCTCGAACTTACGTGTTCTGAGATGTATCGCGTGCTTCGTCCCGCTGGCGTTTTGGTAGCCGCGCGCGAGCATGTCATCAGTAGAGAGTCCGACCTTGGTCAGTTTCTCGACCACCATCCCTTGCACCACCTTTACGGCGGCGAACATGCGTTTGTGCTTGATCGCTACGTCGGTGCTTTAAAGGCTGCCGGTTTTGGGCATTTGGAGATACTCTCTCCGTTGAAAAGCCCAATCAATCTTTTCCCTCACACGGTCGAAACCTTGCGGGATGTCGTCCTGGATAGAGTATCGGAGAAGATTCCCGCAAGACCGCTGTGGCGCGCCTTGCTTGGCTGCAATCTGGTTTTTCAAGCGCTGCTGTCGATTGCCGGGCACTTCGACAATCGGCCGGGGCGGCTGTACTCCTTCGTTGGTTATAGGACGGCATCATGATTGTCTGGATCACGGGCGCCAACGGCTTCATCGGCCGTTACCTCGCTCGGGCATTGGCCGACGCCGGCCACACGGTGCACGGCGTCGGTCATGGCGCGATTCATGACTCGGATAGAGAGCGCCTCGGTCTGCAGAGCTGGCTGAATGGCGAAATCGATGCAGCCAATCTCAATTCGCTGGCCATCGCACATGGACCCCCCTCGAAAATTTTCCACCTGGCGGGCGGGTCGTCCGTGGGGTTATCGATCGCGCAGCCCTTTGAAGACTTTTTCCGAACCGTCGACAGTACAGCACGATTGCTCGAGTGGCTTCGTGGCTCCGCCCCGCAATGTCACATCATCGTGGCGTCGAGCGCGGCTGTCTACGGTTCGAGCCATACGGGTGCGATTTCGGAAGACGCGGCGTTGACGCCGATGTCGCCGTACGGTTGGCACAAGCTGATGATGGAGCAGCTGTGCAACAGCTATGCTACAAGCTTTGGCCTTCGCAGCTCTGTGGTGCGGCTGTTCTCGGTTTACGGACCGCGTCTGCGCAAGCAACTGCTGTGGGACGTCTGCAGCAGGCTTGCGCAGGGCAAAACCGAGCTTGTTCTGGGAGGAACGGGCGACGAAATGCGCGACTGGACCGATGTTCGCGACGTTGTGCGGTTGCTGACGAAAGTCGGCGAACTACCGAAAGCGGAAACGTTTCGGGTCATCAATGGCGGATCGGGTCGCGGCACGAGCGTCGCCGTGATTGCGAATTTGCTGGTCAGCCACTTTGACCGCGACATCACTGTGCGGTTCTCCGGGGCCGTAAGGGCAGGGGACCCGTTCAGCTTGCTGGCCGAGGACGCGCGGCTGCGCGAGATGCCGTTCGACTGGAGGGTCCAGATCGACCAGGGCCTTGCGGACTATGTGAGATGGTTCAAGGATCAGTCCCTTTGATCGACCGTCGGCCGCTGCGTGTCGGTTTCACCGCCATCTCTCGCCGGGTTTCGGCCGGTGCTCACAATTACCAACTGAACCTGTTTGCTGCGCTGAGCCGCTATTGCCCCGGCGAGATAATTCCAGTTCTGTTCGCCGGTACGAAAGACGACCCCTCCGAGCTTGCCGCGTTCTCGCAAATCCCCGCGGTCGAGGTCGCACGGTCGAGTGTTTTCGACCGCCAGCGACTTTTCTCCGCATTGGCGTTTGGGCTCGATCGGCCGGCCGCGGCCCAATTCCGAAACAGGCGTATCGACGCCGTATTTGAGAGCGCGCGTTTTTTTGGCTGGCGCCTGCCGGTTCCGGCCATTGCCTGGTTTCCGGACTTCCAGCATCTCCGGCTACCGCAGCTGTTTTCGCCGGCGGTGCGGTGGCGTCGCGAACTCGGCTTTCGCGTCCAGATCATGTCAGGCCGGCACATCATGTTGAGCAGCGAAAGCGCTCTGGGCGACTTTCGGAAGTTTTATCCTGGCCGGACAGACGTTTCGGTGGTCCGCTTCGCGACGTCGCCCGATGCCGCGCTCCTGACCGCCAATATCGCCGAGATCCTGAACAAATACGATTTGCCGCCGAGATATTTCTATTTGCCGAACCAGTTCTGGCGGCACAAGAACCATCAAGTCGTGGTCAACGCGCTGACGATCCTGAAACAGCGCGGATGCGACATCGTCGTGGCAGCTTCAGGTAGCCCGAAAGACACCGGGGGAACGGACTATTTCGACAACCTGGCACGAGAGGTCGCGGGGCGCGGTCTTAAAGCCAATTTTCGCTACCTCGGAATGATTCCGCTGGATCATGTTTATGCGCTGTTGCGCACGGCAGTAGCAGTGATCAACCCATCCCGCTTCGAGGGCTGGAGCACGACCGTCGAAGAGGCCAAATCATTTGGCGTGCCTTTGCTCCTTTCCGATATCGATGTCCACCGTGAACAGGCAAGAGATACCGCGTGCTATTTTGGACTCGACGATCCTGCCACGTTGGCCGATATGCTCTGGCGGACCATGCAGAATGCGCCTGCGGTTGTCACCCGCGATCTGCAGCCGGGTCTCGATCGGCGCGTCGCCGCCTTCGCCGAAGATTTTGCGGGCGTTGTTCGGAATAAGGCCAATCGTCGCAAGTGATGACAGTCCGCGACATCCAGGCGAATGCCCGCCACTAATTGTTCCCGTGTCAATCGGCTCCCAGCCGAGCGAGTGTAACTTTCTCGGACGCGCAACGAGAGGGCGTCCGATTCGCGACCAGAGACAGGTTAGTCCGGTAGCCTTGAGAGATATTTCAAGGAGTTTCTCGGGAACTGACAGCAGCAAGGGCGGGCTGCCTGTGAGGCTGTTTCCCCATTTGCGGAACTCAACAAGCGTGGCATTGTCCCTAGGTAGATGTGCGTGGCCGATCGCAGTTCCCGAAACTGGCGCGGTCGTCTTATCACTTTTCATGATTTCGCGCGTTGATTGCGGAACAGGTCGCGCCAGAGAAGCGAGCGCTGGTGAAGCGAATCCTAAAGATACTCAGCTACATTGCGGCCGGACTCTACCTGCTGGTCGATGCGATATTTATGACGATCGCCAGGCCGATTGCCGACTGGATCGCGAGGCATGTGGCGCTGAGGAGATTAAGAGATTGGATCAAATCATTGCCTCCCTATCCCTCTCTCGCCTTGTTCTCTGTACCGGTCATCGTGCTCGAGCCGATCAAGCCGATAGCAGCCTACCTGGCGGCTACCGGCCAGTTTGTGAGCGGAGCTGTGACTTTCATTTTTGGCGAATTGCTGAAGCTTGTCTTAGTGGAGAGGCTGTTCAGCCTCACACGCGAAAAGTTGATGCGTATCCCTGCCTTTGCGAGGCTGTATGAATCCTACAGCCAGGCCATAGCGTGGCTGAAGGGAACGGAGGCTTGGCGAACCGTCCAATCGCTCACAAGCAGCGCTCGCGATTATTTCAGGGCAACGGGCGCGCAAGTAGCGCATTGGATTAAGTTGCTTCGTCGAAGAGTACAAACTAGCCGGCACCAACATCGCAAGCGAGGCCGCGCGGACTAGACACACTTGTTGCTCGACGGACGAAATATCGAACGCCTTGCGCCGGCCATCGACCTGTAATGTCTGCTGTCCCCTGCGAAAATTACTTCGTCAGTATCCAGTTCAATGTGGAAATACTCAATGGCTTGATCGCCGTCCATGGCAGCTGGCGCGATCGATTTATCATTGACGAGATACATGACGGGAATGAGCGCACAACCAATGAGCAGAGAATGTCGGGAGAAAGCGCGGCGGGGATAATTGTCGTCAAGAGCCGAGCGCGATGCAGCTACGAATGTTGCTTTGTTGAGCAGTCGCGTTGGTTAGGACCGCAGTCAGTCCCGTTCGTTGTAGCGGTGAGCTCGGTAATCGTCTTTTCGGTACACAGTAGTCACCGCCCGGGCTGAGAGGCGTTCCGTAAACCGGCGCAACTGGGTCTTGTTGTGGCCGTAGAAACCTGAGGCCTTCTCCTGAACATACTCGACGACCTTTGCGCGGACGCGTCGGTCGAGCCGCGGTGTTTCTAGAATCCGATTGATCAGTGCCCCAGAGAGTCCGTAATTCTTGTGTTTGGCCCTAAGAATGGTCCAAGTCGTGCTTCGAGAGAGGCCAAGCGCGGTCGCCTGTTTATCGAGCGAGACGAAGCCCGCCGCTTCGAGGGCATCCGAGAGTTCTTTGATCTTTGAGCTCTGTCGTTCCTTGGCGTCTGAGTCCTCAAGCCGCATACGGTTGCCCCCGCCCAGAGACAGCTTCGCGCTTCATCTTTGTCGCTTGCTCAGCGTCGCTTGGCTCACTGCGATCGTGATTTTTCATGTTACCCCAATTACGAACGCGAGTTGCGGTGCTGCGTCCCGATTCAGTTCACTTTGGCCGATTGTGTTGCCCAGCAGCAACAACCGTGCCAATCCGACACGTCTTACGGCTGGTGAACCAAGCTGCTGATTCCAACCGTGAAAAACCTGGATTCGTGAGCTGTCGCAACTCTTTCAATTCGTCGCGTTCAGACCGGAGTAGGTAACATCAACTTCACCGACTTTGAGGCACGCGCAAAATTGCGTTTACAGCGATGATTGCGAACGCGAGTTTGCAGAGCAAAGATGACCGAATCCGGCATGATGCTGAAAAAAATTTGGGGCGGCTGGCGTCGTTTAGGCAATGTTCACTTTTGAACATCAGGGAACAATGCGGTCAACCGCAAACATTTGTGATGTAGAGCCAGTGCGTGGCTCAAAAAAACAATGCTGCCCGGCCAACAATCCTCGGTTTCGGCGGCGCGTCATACGAGCGACTACGTCTGATAATCCTTCACTTTTCGACCCGCGGCAGGGAGGCCGGAAAATTCATAGCGGCTTCACTGACTTTGAGGCATGCGCAGATTAAGGGGCAGGTGCGCGGCCAGTCGCAGCAAATCGCGCGTGCGATCCTGCGGATCACGCAGCAATGCCAACCGATTGCGGCACGGTGCTGAAAAAACGAGCGGCCGGTTTAAATTTAATCCGGAGTAAGTTGTTGGCTGATCGCATTTGCTTTGATAAATCATAAAAGTTGGGGCATTCAACGGCGCAAACAAAAATGCCGTTGGTTCGGTGCGGGGGATCATCGGCGGTTATGGGCCTGCCATCACCAACTTCGCGACGCAAGAACAAAGTTTATTTGTCCATTTGGGACGTGCTCTGGGCTTTGGTGTCGCCGCTCGCTGCCTTATGGATGGGAAACGCTCTGGTCTTGTCGCAGCAGGACTGGGGCATGATAGCGATTTACTGTGCGCTCTCATCCGGCTTTGCGGTCATGGCATTTCTGGCGTTCAGGCTGCAGGACAGCCTGACGCGACACTTTTCCGCGCATGAAGCGATCGACATCGTCGAGGCCGTGTTATTTGCGCAGCTGATGACCGGTGGCTTTCTGTTCACACTCACTCGCCTCGACGGGATTGCCCGGTCGGTGCCATTGTATCACGGCCTACTGCTCGCAGGCGGGCTGATTTTCCTTCGTATCCTGATGCGCGGTGCGGGCGAAGAGGAGGGCGCGATCGACTTCCAGTCACGCCGCGAACGAATTATCGTCATCGGCGCTAATCGTCTTGCGTCCTCCTTCATTTCGATGCTGAAAGCCTACACGCCGGGTCGAGCAGTCGTGGTCGCGGTACTTGAGGACAAGTCAGGCAAAATCGGGCGCGCGCTCGGCGGGGTCGAGGTGCTCGGAACGTCGCAGGACCTGGATCCGATCGTCGGCGAATTTGCTGTTCACGGGGTGCACATTGACCGGGTGATTCTCGCCGGCGATAAGGACTTGCTTAGTTCCGCGGCCTTGCATGACGTCGAGCGCGTCTGCAAGAAGCGTCATCTTGAGCTATCGTATTTGCCGCGCATGCTGGGGCTGACAGAACCGGCGCGGTGGGAGCCGAATGTCGCTGCCGCAGCAGAACCTACCCCCGAGCGCCATTTCTTTTTGCGGCTGAAGCGGTTGATCGACATTGTGGCATCGCTTGGGCTGATGCTCTTGCTGTTACCCATCTTTGCCGTCGCAACGCTGCTGGTCCTGATCGATGTCGGCTCGCCTGTGCTGTTCTGGCAGGAGCGGACCGGTTGGAGGGCACGGCCATTTTTGATTTACAAGTACAGGACCTTGCGTGCGCCGTTTAACTCCGAGGGCCGGCCGGCTGTCGGAGATCGACAACCCTCGGCGATCGGTCGCTTCCTGCGCGCGACGCGCATCGACGAGCTGCCTCAGCTCATCAATGTGCTACTTGGGGATATGTCGCTGATTGGGCCTCGGCCGTTGCTGCCGGAGGATCAGCCGTCCAACACCGCGTTGCGGCTTTCTGTTCGTCCGGGAATTACGGGATGGGCGCAGATCAATGGCGCCAAACTCGTCGCCAAGGAGGACAAGGAGACCTTCGATGAGTGGTACGTCCGCAATGCCTCGCCCTGGGTCGACACAAAAATCGCGCTGTTGACGCTTGGTGTTCTGGGCCGGAACTATCTGGGGTCGGCGGAGGCCTCGGCGGACCTGGCCCAGGTGCAGTCCAAGCGCGCCAAGCTGGCGATGCCGGAAACGGCTGTGCCGGACCAAGCGCCAACGCAAAAAGGCATGCAACCCGCAGCGACTGTGAAGCGCTCTCCTTAAGCACCCAAGCCCGCTTGCGTTCGCGCGGGCATTGCCGCCCGGGGCTTTGGGGGTCCAAATCCAAAGGGCGGTTCAGAATATCCAATGCCCGCGGCCAGGAAAGTCACGCTGCGTTTATGGAACCAGCCGAGGTGTTGCAGCGAGTGCTTGCCTGACCTGGAGGGCGGCCCATGTGGTACCTGCTGCAATCTCTACTCATCTTCGCCGTCGTCGCCTCGAACATCCATTGGCGATGGACGCCGAACCGCTACATCCCGCCTTTGCTGGGTATTGGGCTGCGTCCCGCCGTCGCTGGGGCAGTAGAACGCATCCGTGAACAATGGTCCCTTGAATTGGTCGGCTACGATCACGCCCGAAACAACGACGAGAGCAAGGACAACAGCTGGTAAGTTCATGCTTCTCTTCTTTCCGTCGGGGCTGGGTTCGCCTTCAGCAGCGGCAAGCCGCGCATGCCATGGCTCGCGTGCTTTGCGTTCGCGGGCAGGAGACAATAACGCACCCAGGAAGAGGCCGGAAATGAATGCGACGAAGATGAGGATGATGTACAGAGTTAACCATTCGTCTTCATACATGGCGAGCCACTCCATCGAGGCGATGGAAACTGCGCAACGTCCGCGGCTTAAGATTGTTTCCGCTTCGTGTCGTTTCCGCTGCCTAATTCCAGCGGCATTTATTAGGGCAGACGATCCTTAATGCACAATGTACATAACCCTGCATGACTCAGAACTGGCCGCTGGTAAGTCTTTTGCTGCGGGCTGGGTAGGTTAAGCGACATGACCAAGCGCGCCTCTGCTGTCCGCATTACCTCGTAAGCGGACATCAACGGCAGGGTGGATTTATAGGTAACCGCCATAGGTGGATTCTGGGCGGGTCCAAAGTATTGGCTCGCGCGTCAAGAACCATATGGCGCGGTTGGCTTGTGCACAGCTGCGGTATGGCTTTCATAAGTTTTCCCGTCGGCAGCCGGATCGGGCGTCCCCAGACGCCCCTTGGTGAGATTAACGCTGGCACGTCGATCCTCGGTTTGCGACGGGGTCCGCTCGAAGCGAATGTTTTTGTCTGAAGGACGGTATACCGAGTACAGTTTGGCGTGAGTTGCATGCTTCCCCAGAAGTTTTCACGAGCTGCGATGAACGCCTGGTCCAAATCGCGTAAGGCGGTGACGGCATTCTCAAAGCATCGCTCCGTCAGGCTTGGCCTGGCTGTCGCATTGATGGCCTTTACGGCTGCGGATTCTGCCTATTGGGAGCGCTGCACGCCTCAGCCGACAAAGATCTTTTCGGGCGTCACGTATGGTTGCGAACGTCTGGAGCGCACCGAACAGGGGCACGGCGTCTTGCATTGGGTGCGCGTCGAACTCGACGCTCCGGGAATCGAGCTTTACGTGAGCCCGCTCGATCGCCCTGCCCTTGAGCAGGGCTGGCAATATCGATTGCGGTGGATCGATGAGGTCGTGAGGAACGAGCGTCTCGCCGTCGCCATCAACGGGGCACTGTTCACCTCAAAGTATCGTTGGCGGCCGGGACTGCCGGGGGATCTCGCCAACGGGGTGGAAACCGTTGTTTCCGACCACGTGGCAAGCCATTTCTGGGAACACACGTATCTGTTGTGGTTCGACGATGATTTGCAGGCGCATCTGCGGCCATCGAAGCCGCCGAAAGCGGCCGAGCTTCGCCAGGCCAAATGGGGAATCGGAGGGCAGGGTGTCGGGCTGCATGATGGCAAGGTCTGGCCGGGCAGCAACCGGCAGCCCGATTCACGGACGGCCATCGGAATCGATGCCGAACGCAGGCTGTTGTTTCTGGCTGTGGCGCAGTGGGCCTCCCCCTATCTTGTGCTCGAACGGCTGGCCCAATTGGGAGCGCGCGATGCCATGCTGCTGGACGGCGGGAGTTCGTCCGCCATGGCCATCGGCGAAGGTGCCCGGGGCCTCGCGAGGGGAGCGTTGTTCGGAGGCTCGCGTCCGGTTGCGACTTTTTTCGGAGTGAGGGCGCGCCGACTTAGCGCGCCGCAGGGCAGTTGAAGCGTTCGCTCTTTGCTTCGAGCTATTGAATTGCACCCGAGGGGATGGGCGCCGGAGCGGTGAAGATCACAGTCTCGCACGGCCAGGGGTTAAGCAGTTCTTAACCTGTTGCGGCCACGCTTTGCGCCTTGGGAGCTCTGGGCGCATGACGGTATTTGTCCTCTCGGGACTGTTGATGGGTGGTCTTATTGGCGCGCGACTGACGGTGCTCGCCTTGCTACCGGCAGCCGCTTGCACGGTCGGAATTGCTGCGGCGGTGGCGATACTGCGCCCGGGAGCCCATGATTGGACTGCGCTCGACGTGACCGCTCTGCTGCTATTCCTGCAGATTGGATATTTGTGTGGTGCGGGCTTACGCGTCTATGTCCGCCCGCGCACGGTCAGCGAACGAAAGCGTCTGCACAGCTCCTGACCATTTCGAAGCCGCGATTCCCATGCAAATGAGGCGCGGCCGCAGCCGTGGATGGCGACGGGGGATCAATAGAACGAGTTCATCAGGCTACTGCGCTTGCCGCACATTGAGCAAACGAAACGCGGCTCTAGATCGGACAGCCTCACGCGATCCGGCCACCGATCACCGCTGCTTGTGATCGAGTGGCTGCAGCGATCAATTTGATCAATGAGCGAGCGACCGTGACTATCTGTTGGTTTTCACGAAATCCAAAATCTGGTCGGTGAGCAGCGTGTCCGCGGTGTTGATCGAATAAACTTCGGACATGTGGTTGTGCCGCGCCAGCACGACCGAGCGGATGCATCCGTTCGGGCCTTCGCATGCCGCCGCCTTCAAGAGATCGAATTGCCGTAAGAATACCGGCGCGTCGAACTCAGCCGTGACGATCATCAGCGGAATTTTGGTTGCGACCAGGCCCTTGATTGAGGAGCGCTCCGCATAGCGTGCGGGATCGTCGCCGAAATAGGCCTTTTCGGGAGCGCGAAACGCGCTTGCCGTGAGATCGTAGAGGCCGGAGAGCATGATAGCAGCTTTGATCCCGCCATCTCTGACTCTGTAAAATTCGGGATGCGAGACATAACTTGCGACATGAGTGGCGCCGGCCGAGTGACCCAACAGGTAGAGGCGCGATCCATCGCCGCCGCGGCTGCCGACATTGCCGGAGACCCACTTCACGGCAAGCGCGATGTCCTCCGCGCCGGCCGGCCACGGATACTGCGGAGCCAAGCGATAGGTCATGGTGACGCCGATAAAGCCGTGTCTTACGGCCCAGAGCGCGATGTTGTCGTAGAATGGACTCCCGGCGCTATGCGTGTCCCCAGCGATGAACGCGCCGCCATGGATGAAGATCAGCACGGGTTGCGCGCTTGAATCCGTCTTTGGCGTGAACACATCGAGCAGGTTGCGCTCAGCCGGCCCATACTTGATGTCGCGTTCGACCTTGATGCCTTGATAGGGTTCCTTCTCCTGCAGCGTCGCATAGTCGTCGGCCGTCTTGGGAAAATCGACGACGTTGCGGATCTCGATCGGCTTCCAGATAAGGTCAGCCGGCATCGCGCTTGGCTGTGCAGCTGCAGCCACCACTGCTCCGGTCAAGACAAAAACAGCGGCGACCGTCTTACTCAACAATGACCTCCGGATTTGCCCTTTTTTTGTTTTGTGATGCTTGGAAACCAATTCTTCATGTGGACGCTGGGCGCGTCGGGATGCTTTAGGGCTTTGAACGCCAGTGGGGCCGCCCCGTGCGAAGGAAATCAGAGCGGCCCCTGCCGACCGCTTCTTCAATTGCCCTGCTCCAAATCGACAGCGCTGCAGTCGGGTTTTAGGACCATAGGCAAAAAGTCGGATGGCCGCAGTGATACGCGTCACAAAAATCGCCGATGGCGCACGCGCGCAAACACGACCCCGACCGTTTGGGTAGGGACGGGCACCGGGGCCATCGGTACCCCCCAGAGAATGCACCGCGCGGCTCGACGGACAGCCGGAAATCGTCTGGCGATCGAGCCGATCAAGGGTCAGGGCTGGGTCAGCGACCCTAGTAAGTGCGTGCCTACAGCGCTATGCTTGAGCTGGGGTCAGTCTTTTGAGCTCCTCGAATGGCGTCGAAGAGTTTTCAAGCGCTGGTATTAAGCGCACTCCTGCTTGTCGGCGGCCCTTTGGCGGTGTCGCTATTCGCTGAAGATGAAAAACGCCGGGAAGCAGGTCCCCCCTATCCCAGCGGATCAGAGATCGTGTTCGAATGGCGATATTCCTGCCCTGGCGGGAGGGGCTGCTCGTTCAATTGTCCAGGATCGGCAGATGGCACATCGAGCGCCCCGAGATCGGGCGATGCATCGAACGCCACGAGATCGGGCAGTGCATCGAACGTCACGAGATCAGGCGGCGCGTCGAACGTCACGAAGCTTGCGATTCATTTGGGAACCATCCCTCTCGGCGGCACCGAAAAAGCCTTTGGCATATTTTATGAGTTTTCGACCATGGAGATTCCGCGCGCCAACGGTTTTAGCCTCACGACCGGAATAAGCACGCTCCCATGCCAAGTGAGTGGCATGAACCTCGACTATTCCGGGCCACCAAGACCGGTCCCTCCAGGCCAATAACTAGTCTAGCCAATACCGCTACCAACGCAGATCAGCGTCAGCGTGGATCAGCACTCTGCCTTGCGCATCCTGGCCAAGGTATTTATGCGGGCGGACCAACGTCCGCATACGTCCGGCGAGCAACCGAACTCGAACGCCTTAAGGCGTTTGCTAACGGCATTGTGAATTCAGTTTCATTTTGGGTTCATGTTCAGCGCAGCATAACTGCGAACCTTTTTGGACTGACTGCGGTCACGGTTTAGAGCATGAACGCGGTTTTTTCGGCCATTGATTTTCGTGTTTTGGGAGCGCGTATTGAGTAACCCCACTGAGGCTTCCGATCGTTTGCTTGCCCTTCATCTCGGTGCTCAGACCCTAATCAAGCAGCTTGAAGAACTTGAGCAACTTCGAGACCAGCTACGCAGGGCCGAAGCGAAAGCGGTAGGCGCGCGGCGGCGCCAGCGCTCCCGGCGCAAACGACAGACTGGCTGCGGCCCCAAGCGGCGCGGCAGCCGGAGGGTACGCTGAAGCCCTGGCGCCGTCAGCGGGCGTAACGATTGTCAGGATTTGCTCAGCGTAGAAATCCATCCAACCATTCGCGAGCTCGATTATATTTCTCTCTGCTGCAACGTATATTGCGGGTGAGCATTTCCCCTCGCGCCCGGCCGATGTATTAGATGGCGTCGCGGGTGACGGGCATGAAGCAAGCATTGTGATACAATTTGAGTCAAATAAAAACATCACGACGTATAACCCTTTAGCTGCCATCGAGAACCGCGCAAACCGTACTGGTCGGTTAAGCTTGTCGGTTAAGGTTTTTGTCCGCGCTGCGGGTTAATTCTGGATCGATTGTATTTTTGCGGGGACCCATCCTGCGGCCATCTGCACAAGAAACTTCCCGTAAGACCGCGGGACCCAGCCGCGCAAAGATGGGCCCCGTCCGATCGGCGTGATCATGGGCCCGCAAGGAGCAGGCCCGGCCCCAGAAGATAACACTCGCCGAAATGCGCTCCTCAGGCGTGCGCGGGCTGCTGATCTACTGCGCAGATTATCGCCGCAGCCATCGCGATCAGCGGCGACCGATGGCCCGATGACGTTCGTCTGTCTGATCTCGAGCCCAGGTTTGTTTGTTCAGTTTAGGTTTTCGTTGGTAAACATGCCCGGCGCCTTACAATTGTGCTAGGTTCCTCGCCATGAAGACGATCATGACGATCCTTGGGGCCTTTCTCTTCTCTGCAGCGATCATCAGCCTACATTTACGAGTCATTTGCGCTGCTGATGGCATCATTGATTTGCGCGACCTACTAGGACTGAGGGCCAAGACGTGATCCGCGCCGCCTTCGATCCAAGCGTGAAGCCGCACTTCACCCACGAAGAGGTTCTTCTGATGGGGGCAGCGCGGTGAGCATCATCAATATTGCTGCGAAAATTCAGCGGTCCATTACCGCCGTTGCGCAAAATGTTCTATGCTCGGCGCAGGTTTAGCCGAGTGGACTTCGATTGTTCGCCGACAACAACATGCGCCACTCAAGGACTTGCGTGTTCCGCTCCCCCGGAGCGAGACAAGCCCTGGTCGCGTAGGAGTTTTTGGGGAGACCAGCGGATGGCAGCTAGACAGCACTGGATTCGATTGGCCTGCTTGGTTGCTGTTGCGACCGTGACGATTGGGCCAGCGGCCCCGAGCGCTGCGGCCGATCCTGCCACCGGGTTTTTCGGGATGGGATCTGGCTCGAAGTTGGCCGTGACGGGCACGATGCCAACTTCAACGCCCACTCCAACGCCTGCGCCGACTCCCGGGACAGGAAATTGCGGCATGCAGCTCGGCGGTCCCGCGATCTTCTGCGACACCTTCTCGACGAGCAATCCCGGTATTCAAAGCCGCACGGGCGGTCTCGATCCAAATGTGTGGGGAGTATCTCGTATCGGTGGACTGAATAGCCCAGGGCAAGGTCAGTACAATAGGTGGCTACCAACAGCGCTCGTTGACTGTAATGGCACGACGACGGTTGTCCCCCCAGACGATGTCGTCGTTTGCAATGGTCAGCTACGTGAAGCTCTCGACGACCAAGGCCACGTTGTTACCTTAGCGATGTATCCAAAACAACCTTTTGATTTTGAGGTACGAACAGGAACGGTATCGTTCGATGTTTCGAACGATACCCAAGGAATTCACTCTGCGTGGCCGGAATTTTGGTTTACGGATGCGCCGGTTCCGGCTCCTTTCACCCACTCTGTTCCTTGTGATTTCTGTTCTGTACCGCGACATGGTTTTGGAATTCGCATGTCGATTGACTCGTATGCTGGAAATCACGGGTTATGTCCCAATGGCGGAGACGTCGACAGATGGGGAGCAGCTGAGCTGGAAATTGTCCGTGATTGGGTTCCGGAAGAGAGATCATTCGGACATCCAAACGTACGGATATTCAGTTGTGTGAAAGCTTCTCCCGGACCCAATGGCCCTCTTAACCACCTCGAACTCCGCATCTCCCAAAATCAGATTGAACTGTGGGGCTCCGATGCCGGCAGTTCCGTACTACGACTGATGACCCGTTGGTCAAACGTGAATCTTTCGGTCACACGAGGGCTCGTCTGGCTAGAAGACACCCATTACAACGCGACAAAAGGAAATTGTCAGTCAACCCGCAAACCATGTCAAACACAGCATACCTTTACCTGGGACAATCTCGCTTTTGATGGCCCGTTCACGTATCGAGACTTCAGTTATGACGCGCTCGATGCTTTGGTTCCACACAGCGATGGTTCCGTTGACTTAGCCAAGTACGCAGCACCAAATCAAACAACGAGTTGGAATGTTCTGAACATGCCGAGCAACCCACAAGCGGCTGCGGCACGAGTGCTATTTAACTTCATCCCTGCAAACTGGCAGGCAGCGAAGACTCTCATCGTCACCGTTAACGGCAATCAGCATCCTACAGCGTGGCCATATCCGAGTTCACTTTCACAAGGCTGGTGGAAGACGCTAGCAGTTACTATTCCTGTGACCGATCTTGTCGCTGGGACGAATGTTGTTCAAATTGGATCAGTGGATCAGCCAGTGATTGTTTCCAATGTTAATCTCGTTTTGGTGAACGTCACAGGCGGCGTGCCCATCTTGCCGGGCTCGGTGAATTCCTATCCCGAGTAGCATCTCCCGACGTCTACGCCAACGCTGCCGAGATCCAGAAAGGCGGCCTCGCAGCAGCCTGCACGGTCGGAATTGCTGCGACGGTATCGATGCTCCGCCCGGGAGCGCATGACTGGACTGCACTCGACGTAGCCGCTCTGGTTGTATTCCTGCAGACCGGATATTTGGGTGGCGCGGGGTTAGGCATGTTTGTTCACCCGCCGCGCGTCGTCAGCGAACGAAAGCGCCTGCGCAGCTCCTGACCGTTTCGAGCCGCGTGGGCTGCTAACTTCCCGCAATCGTCCGATACAACAGCATGCTCACTCCGCAGCCTGTTCGGTACAGTTTGCGAGCCGCGCCTTTGCATCCTCGCTCGATGCAGCTGGCAGATTGAGCGCAAGCGAGCGCTCCAGGGCCGATTTGCACTGGTCCCACTTCTTCAGCTGTTGGTAGCTCCTGCCGAGATAAAGCTGGATCTCGGCATCGTCGCGGCGGGCGCCCGCGGCCTGGTTCAAGAGCTCGACCGATTGAGCATAAAGCCCGCGGCGGAAGTTCAGGATGCCGAGGGTCTTGGCGAGTTCGGGATCATCCGGATAGGCCTGGCGCGCTTTTGTGGCCGTCTCAAAGGCCTTCGACTCATCGGCCGCCCGCCCGGCGTGGAGAAAGGCGAGATCGCGAAACGCACGTGCAAACAGTGGATCCGCATCCGCGGCCTCGGCGATCGGTCAAGGCGCCGCGACTGTGAAGCGCTCTCCTTAAGCAGCTAAGCCCGCTTGCGTTCGCGCGGGCATTGCCGCCCGGGCTCAAACGAACGATGCCTGGTATCGCACGCGTGAGGAGCGGTGTCTCCGTTTGGGCAACGGCTCTGAGTTGATACCAGAAATCGGCCGACGAGTGCGGCAAAAGTCGCGGCGGGTCATTCGGATTGCCATCCCGGCGCTCCCTCGTCATCTGTTTTCGTCGTAAGACGCTCCTGCGTTCGTCCCAGCGCGGTTGAGAGAACGAGCCAGCCCGCTGCGACCGGCAGCGCGCAGAGCGCGATGGCGCCAAGCTTCAACCCCAACACTTGCAGGCTGTCATAGACCCAGCCGTACAACGCGTCCGAGCCGCGATAGATCACCACGTCGATCAGGTTCTTCGCCTTGTACTTTTCCTCGCGCCCAACCACGGTGAAGAACACCTGCCGCGCCGGGTTTGCGATTGCAAAATTCATCCAGCGCTGCGCGACCTGAAGTGTCACCACGACCGCCAGGCTCGGCGCGATCGCTAATGCGCCGAAGCCCGCGACATAGATGGCGGGCAAAGCTGCGGCCGAAATGCCGGTGCCGAAGCGCTTGAGGAATGCGGCGGTCACGAAAACCTGCGTGGCCAGGCTCAAGAGGCCCACCGCGAGATCGATACCTGCAAACAGGCGGGTTTGTGCTGCCGCGTCGTGCATCATCGTTGCCGATACGATGTTGGCCTGCGCGAAATAAGCAATCGTCGCGCCGAACGAGAGCAAGCTGACCCAGCCGGCCACGCCCAGGAGATAGGGCGAGCGTATCAGTTCGGACAAGCCGGCGAACGCGCCGCCGCCAATACGCTGCCGTCGAGTATCTACTTCCGCCGCCGGCTCGGCCACGCGTTCAATTCGATGCACGCAGAGCACAGCCAGTTCGAGCAAGATAGCAGCCGCGATCAAGAGGTTGACCGGACCGAGCGGCCCCGACAGCCAGATTGTGATGATGGGACCAAGAAGCGCGCCAGCCGTTCCTCCAGCGCCGATGAACCCGAACAGCCGCTTGCCCTGCTCCGATGTAAACAGATCGGCCATGAACGACCAGAACACCGCGACCGCGAACAAGTTGAAGACGCTGACCCATACGAAAAACACGCGCGCCACGATCACTTTTTCGATGCCCAAAAACAGCAACAGCCAAAACAGAACAAGGTTGGCGACAAAGAAGTGGTAGACGATCGGAATAAATCTGACCGGTGGCAATCTCGCCACCAGCGCGCCGTAGATGGGTTGTGCGACGAGCAGGCTGACAAACGTCGCCGTGAACAGCCAGGGCAGGTTTTTGGTCCCGCCCGCAATGCCCATCTGATCGCGCAGCGGACGCAACACGTAGTAGCCGGCAAGCAGGCTGAAGAAATACGCGAACGACCACAGCGCCGTCGCCCGTTCGCGCGCGGTACCGGGCACCGTGCGCTGCAACCAGCCCCCGAGAGCCGCCGCGGAAGCCATCATGGTGCCAGCGACAGCTTCTGCTTGAGTTCCGCTGCGCTCACATTCTGGCCATATCCCGGCGCACCGCGCTGGAAGCGGCTCGCATCGGCCAGTCTGCCGACCTCCACCGGATCAAAGCCGGCATCGCGCACCAGTTGCGCTGCGACCTGGACTGCCTCCCGATCATCGCCCGCAATCGGCACCGCGAGCCTGGGGGCAGGCCGGTTCGCCTCGCGTTCAAAGATCGTATAGGAGAGCGTGTTGAAGGCGCGCACCAGCCGTGCGCCGGCCAGGTATTTTTGCGACGTCACTCCGATGCCATTCCGCTCGACCTCGTCGGCAATGGCGCCGTCGCGGCTGGCCACCGCATTGTCGGCGTCGAGCACGATCTTCCCCGCTAGCGATTTGCCGTAATCTTTGCCGATCTGCGGCAGCGCGCCGTAAGGCACTGCGATGAAGACGACGTCGCCAAAGGCAATGGCCTGATCGACTGTGCCGGCCTGTGCAAGGGGTCCCAGGCGAGCCACGAGGTCTTGCAATTCCTCCGGATGACGCGATGAAAGGAAGACTGGATGGCCTGCCTTGATCCAGAGGCCTCCGATCGTGCCGCCGATATGGCCCGCACCTATAATGCCGATTTTCAACTTGGGACTTGGGACGGTCTGACCCGATGCGGTCGTCGGTTGGAGTACCGCTTGGAGGATGAGCGCGCCTGCGGCGCCTAACAGTGCGCGGCGACCGCGATCAACAGTGACATGCTCGAGCATCATCAGCACACCAATTGCGAATTGCAGCAAATCGAGTCCTGCCCTCCAGCTTAGAGTCGATAACGCGAAAAGTGTTATAAATAGTCGCCTGGAATTGGCGCTCGCACAGAGTTGATCTCTCTCCCTAAATTTCAGGCGTTTGCCGCTATTGTCCTTTAGCGGCTCGGCGGATCTATTTGGGTGCGGCCGACGGAGCGGCATTCGGCTTCGGTTCCGAAGGAATAGCCGGTACGTCATCGTTTGCGCTGCACTGCTCGACATAAGAATCTTCAGTCATATCGCGTTTCATCATTGCTTCCTGATTGGCTCTCCATTCATCTTTGCAATTCTCTACAACTGTCTTCGAGACTTGTCCGTCTGTTTTGAGCGGTGCGGACAAGGAAGCCGGGGCGGTAGAAGTCGAATTTGGCTTGACAGTTTCCGCAAGTGCACTGCAATGCAGCATAGCTATCCCCGCAAGCGCGCCACAGACCAAACGAAGGTGCTTTTTCACCTTTCGACTCCTGTTGGCATTGCTTGTATCGCGAAAAGCTTTTCTATAACGCGTGGCCGCACCTGCAACCATTCCATTCGTGACCTCGCACAGACCAATTCGAACTTTTCGCGCCTGTTCCCCCACAGCTGTCAATTGTTGAATTTGGTTGATGTCTCTTATTGCCCTTCTATGGCCCTTCGCGTCGAAGGGTGACGCCCTAAGATTTTTGGTTCGGTTTTGGGAGCAGCGGAGATGCGAGGGCGCGCCACCACGGCCGAAAACGTCGCGGGTGACCCAGAGTTGTCATTCAGCGCCAATTCAACTCTAGCGGCCTGACAGCGGATACGCTGCATCCAGTGTTTCAAGCTCCTGAGGTGACAGTGTCATTGACAGTGCGACGGCGTTTTCCTTTACATGTGCGACGGACCCGGATTCCGGAATTGCAATGACGTTACCGCTTCGGATGGCCCAGGCCAGTGCAACAGCGGCTGGGGAGCAAGCGTGTGCTGCGGCAATACGCCCAAGAATGGGATCACCCAGCAGGCCGGCGCCGAGGCCGCCAAGCGGCGCATAGGCCATCAACGGCATGTTATGCCGTTCGCACCACGGCAGTAGGTCGCGTTCAATGCCGCGGCCGCCGAGGTTGTAAAAGACCTGATTGGTCACGCAGCGATCGCCTTGTGGAATATGGAACAGATCTTCCATTTGGGCGACTGTGAAGTTGGACACGCCCCAGGCACGAATCTTGCCAGCTGCGCGGAGACTTTCGAACCCCGCTACGACCTCGGAAAATTTGGCGTTCGGAGTTGGCCAGTGCAGCAAATAGAGATCGAGACGATTAGTACCGAGCCGGGTAAGGCTCGCCTCACAAGCATGTGCCATGGCATCTCCAGTGACGTCATTGGCTTCCACCTTGGACACTACGAAGGCGCGATCACGCTGGCCGGCAATCACGCGCTTGATCAATTCTTCGGAACGGCCTTCACCGTAATCCCCCGATGTGTCAATCAACGTCATCCCGAGCGAAAGGCCCGTGCGCATTGCTTCTTCTTCGTCAGCTGCCGGACGTCTGCCCTGCCCGGTACGCGCAGAGCCCTGACCGATCGCCGGGACAACGGTGCCGTCGCGAAACTTGACGGTCAGCGCTGTGCCCGTTGCGGCGACGGCAGTCGCTGCATCGAGACCCAACGCGCCTGACAAAGTCACCAACGAACCAAGCGCGACGCAACGTTCATTGAATTCACGTCGGCTCAGCAATCTTGTATCGCTACTCTTCACGACACTGTCCCTCGACTGCGTGCTCGATGTGAAGATCGATAAGCTGAGTTCCACTCGGCTAGCTCACCGCAAAGATGGAAGCCTCCGGCTGCTTAGTCAAGGTATGCGAAGCAGTTCTTAATCTCTTGCGGCCACGCTTTGCGTCTTCGGAGCTATGGCCGCGTGATGGTATTCATCCTCTCGGGACTGTCGATGGGTGGCCTCATTGGCGCGCGACTGACGGTGCTCGCATTGCTGCCAGCAGCAGCCTGCACCGTCCGGATTGCTGCGGTCTCGATGCTGCGCCCCGGAAGCCATGATTGGACCGCGCTCGACGTGACCGCTCTGTTGCTATTTCTGCAGATTGGATATTTGTGTGGTGCGGGCTTAAGCGTCTATGTTCGCCCGCGCATGGTCAGCGAACGAAAGCGCCTGCGCAGCTCCTGACCATTCGAACCGTTATTCGCAATCCGAAGGCGGCGCGGCCGCAGCCATGGATGGCGATAGCGATCATCCCGGCAGCGTAAAGCGCCAACACGAGAGCATGCTCGCGCTGATGCTCACTGCGCAGCCAGTTCGGTGCAGTTTGCCAGCCGCGCCTGTGCATCCTGGCTCGATGCAGCTGGCAGATTGAGCGCAAGCGAGCGTTCCAGGGCCGATTTGCACTGATCCCATTTCTTCAGTTGTTGGTAGCTCCTTCCGAGATAAAGCTGGATCTCGGCATCGTCGCGCCGGGAGCCGGCGGCCTGGTTCAAGAGCTCGACCGATTGAGCATAAATCCCGCGCCGGAAGTTCAGGATGCCGAGGGTCTTGGCGAGTTCGGGGTCATCCGGATAAGCCTGGCGCGCCTTTGTGGCCATCTCAAAGGCCTTCGATTCATCGGCCGTCCGCGCGGTGTAGAGGAGGGCGAGTTCGCGAAGCGCGGGTGCAAACAGCGGATCCGCATCGATGGCCTTTCGATAGGTGTCAATGGCCTGATTGGCCAAGCCATCCCGCGCCTGCAGGCGGGCGAGGCGGGTGAGCGCTGCCGGGTCTTTCGGCTGTTGCCGCAGGAAGGCTTCCAGTGCCGCGCGTGCGTCCGCGGTCGGATTTTGTGTATCTAGTTTGAGGACTGCCAGCCGTTGTTGCGCTTCTTCCTTTTGCGGACGCGAGCCGCAGGCGTTGGGGCATACGGTGCGGTTGATGCCTCCGGCCTGTGTGAAGCCCTACGTGAAACAGCGGGGATAATTATCGTCAACAGCCGAGGCGCGATCCAGCTACGAATGTTGCCATTGCTTTGTTGAGCAGTCGCGTTTTGTCGGATCGCGATCAGTCCCGTTCGTTGTAGCGTTGAGCTCGGTAATCATCTTTTCGGTACACATTAGTCGCCGCCCGGGCTGAGAGGCGTTCCGTAAACCGGCGCAACTGGGTCTTGTTGTGACCGTAGAAACCTGAGGCCTTCTCCTGAACATACTCGATGACCTTGGCGCGGACGCGTCGGTCGAGCTGCGGTGTTTTCAGAATGCGATTGATCAGTGCCCCAGAGAGTCCGTAATTCTTGTGTTTGGCCCTAAGAATGGTCCAAGTCGTGCTTCGAGAGAGGCCAAGCGCGGTCGCCTGTTTATCGAGCGAGAGGAAGCCCGCCGCTTCGAGGGCATCCGAGAGTTCTTTGATCTTTGAGCTCTGTCGTTCCTTGGCGTCTGAGTCCTCAAGCCGCATTACGTTTACCCTTTCCGGCCGACCGCCCAGACACAGCTTCGCGCTTCATCTTTGTCGCTTGGTCAGCGTCGCTTGGTTCACTGCGGTCGTGATTTTTCATCTTACCCCGATTACGAACGCGAGTTGCGGTGCCGCGTCCCGATTCAGTTCACTTTGGCCGATTGTGTTGCCCAGCAGCAACAACCGTGCCAATCCGACCATTGGCGAACCAAGCTGCTCCGTGAAAAACCTGGATTCGTGAGACTGTCGTAATTCTTTCAATTCGTCGCGGTTCAGACCAGAGGACGGAACATCAACCGGACCTGCCTGGCAGCATCAAATCGACACACGATTTTTTTCGTCGGTTTCATTGCTGGAACATCATGAAACAGAAAGCGGTTTCATGATGACTTTGAGTCAATCGCGAGACTCTCACACACGCGCGCGGCCATGTTACAGCGATCGTGATCGCGAGCGCGACTTTGCCCAGCAAAGATGATAAATTCACGGTGCTGAAAAAAACCGGAGCGGCTGGTCTTGTTCAGGCTGGGTTCATTTGTTGGAACATCGTGAAACAGAAAGCGGTTTCACCCTTAGAGGCACGAAGACTGTCAGGCACGTGCGCGGCCAGTCTACAGCGATGGTTATCACCGCGATTCTGTAAAGCTATCGAATGGCTATCGAATGCGGCACGGTGCTGAAAAAATCGGCGCGGCGAGGTTCAATCCGGAGTAGTTATTGGCTAGTCACGTATTGTTTGATAGAAGATGGAAGTTGGCGCATTGACATGCTTCGGTTCACCGCGCAAGCAAAAAATCCGTTTTAAATCTATTTCAGTGCGGGGAATTTTCGACGAAATGCGCCTCCCATCACCAACTT